>Ga0247825_10001174_pt1 | contig 17084 bp, 15 predicted proteins | sample 13C_Vanillin_Day_FD_194413 | JGI IMG/M metagenome (GOLD analysis project Ga0247825, IMG submission 194413) | Soil microbial communities from agricultural site in Penn Yan, New York, United States - 13C_Vanillin_Day48 | ecosystem: Environmental > Terrestrial > Soil > Agricultural land | place... | reverse complement strand
GACGAGGACACGAACGCGAGCCAGATCGCCCAGGATGCCGCGGCCGCCATGCGACGCGCCGGCCTCAGCGTCATTGACTCGGTCATCGGGCCGTCCGACCCACTCGACGCCATCAAGGTCGAACTCGCACATCCCGACCGCACCTACGACTCCATCATCATCAGCACACTGCCGCCGGGCATCTCGCGATGGCTGCGACAAGACTTGCCGAACCAGGTACGGTCGAAGCTGGGACGCGACGTCACGTGTGTGTTCTCGGATGCGCGTGTGCACTCGCGACCGATCCCGGTCCAGGCGACAGCCCGTCCACCCGACGGTTGGTCGAAACCGACATTGCAGGAGCTCGCCCCTTTGCGGGGCAGTGAGCTGCACTGCGTCGACGGCTCCATGGGGCGGATCAATGAGATCCTCTACGACTACGTGACGTTGGACCCGATCTGGCTCGGCGTGGCGTCGCGGCCGCTGCCGTTTCGGACCCTGCTGGTGCCTGCCGACGTAGTGCGCTTCGAGGCGGGCCATCTGACGGTGCCCCTGACCAGCGAGAAAATCCACGCCCAACCTCATGTCGACGTCGGAGAAGGGATCCCCAGCCTGACCGACGAGCATCGCTTCTACGACTACTACGGCATGCCCTACCAGGAGATGCGCGACACCCGCGTCCTCCACGCCGGCGACCAGATCCCCGGGACGGAGCAGTTCGCCCAGAGCATCTTCGAGTACGAAGCGCCCGCCAACCGCACTCGGAGGTAGTGCTTGGAGTCCCCATCCGGATGCGCCACCGAGGATTGTCTATGTGTAGCCGCGCGATTCGTCGCGCACGTTTGCGCGGGCAGGACGGCACCCTTCTCCCTACCCATGGGGACCCCACGTAGCCGAGGTTTCCCAACCTCGGCGTCGGTGTCTTCGTGCCGTCTCTACTCGCTTACGGCGTAAACGGTGGCGCCGCTCGGCCCTGCGCCCGGTACTCATCCTGACGGCGATCGTGCTCTCGCCAGGCCGCTTCTGACAGAAGCTGAACCCCCGCCGCGACCAGGGAGCTGCCGCCGAGGACAACCGGAATGGGTGCTTCGCACGCCGCCTTCGTGAGCGCCTGCACCCAGGCGTCTTCGATGCCGTCCGCGATCATCGCGTCGGAGAGGAAGCGGTCCGGGCGCGAGGGCTTGAGACCGCGGTGCGCGAAGAGGGGGCGGGTATCGATGAAGGCTGCCTGCCCCATCTCTGCCAGTTCCTCGAAGAAGCGCTGCATGCCAACCGCATCGATGTGGTACGCAAGAAGGGAGCGCGCCTCGCCGTTCACGTCGCGCCCCGCTGCCTGCAGCCCGCGCTCTTCGGCAAACATGCGCACGCGGCAGGCCGTCTCCGCTTCGAGGTACTGCCACGTCTGGGTACCGACGCGCCCCGCAACGACCACCTCGGCGTCGCGGTCTGTGAACAGCATTGCCGCGCGCTCGAGGCGTGTCGTGTCGATGCCCGCTCGGTCGATGTATCGCTGGAGGTTGCGGCCGGCTCCGCCCGCGTACGCGAGGAGAGCGAGGTCCCCCGTGGTGTCGATGTCGAACTGGTTGGCGATGCTCCGGGGCAGAGCGCGGTTCTCCAGCCCCACCTTGTCACGCAGCAGCCGCGGAATGATGCGGTCGTTGTCCGGCAGTTCGACCTCGCGCACAACGTCGCCCGGGACGATACCGAGGAGGTCCGCGGAGAAGAAATTATTGGAGACGACAGCCTTCTCCGAGGTGGCCACGGCGCGGGCAACGGCCGCCAGCTCATCACCCTTGATCAATGGGAGACCACAGCCGATGTAGACGGGGCGATGGAGCTCGTAGCGAAGGACCACGTCCGTGAGGCGGCGGCCGAAGTGGAAGACGCTACCCGAAGCATCCACGTCGAGGGTTACCTCGGACGGCAGGCGGTCGCCGAGGGCTGTGGCCGACGGCTCGTCGGCGACGACGATGTAGCGGACGAAGGCGCCGGTCCCACGAGCCTCCTCCAGCGTGTCGAGAGCGCACTCACGCAGGGCATCGGCGAAGGCGTCCTCGATGGCGCTGCCACCCATCCCGCCGCAGAACAGGACGAGGACCGGTTCTTCGATCATCAGTCCTCGCGGGCCACCGTTAGGGCGAGGACGGCGCTCGCCCCTTCGGTCAGAAGCTGGGCTGCGCAGGCGCTGAGCGTCGCGCAGGTCGTCGCAACGTCGTCGATGAGAAGGACGCGCTGGCCTTGCACTGCCTCCGGCTTCGATACGGAGAAGACACCTTCGACGTTGCGCAAGCGCTGCTCTACACCGGAGCTTTCTGCCTGGGCCGCGGTGCTGCCGCGCCGCCGCATCGCTTCAACGAGGGGCAGTTGCTGCAGCCGCCCGAGCTCACGAGCGAGGAGGAGCGCCTGGTTATAGCCCCGCCAGCGCTTGCGGGCGCCGGTCAACGGCACCGGCACGATCAGGTCGGCGTCGAAGCGATGGTCTTCGTACGCTTCGGAGAGCTGTGCGGCCAGCAACGGCGCCAGGCTGCTCTGACCATCGAACTTGAAGGCACGCACGACGTGGCGCACGTCGCCTTCGTATCGGAAGGGTGCTCGAAGCATCTCCAGGGGCAACGGCCGTGACGTGCACGCGTAGCAGTGAGTCCCGCGCAGAGGCAGCCAGCAGACCTCGCAACGGGCGCCGTTCGTGCGTGGAAGGCCATCGAGGCACCCGGCGCACACAAAGGCGCCCGGACGACCACAGACGCCGCACACGGGCGGATACACAAGGTCCAGGGCCATGCGCCCAACGCTGCGAAGCTCGGTGATCAGGGTCATCGCTGGCAGCATACAACGGTCACGTGCGGCGTCTGCGCTGCAAGCCCCTCCGTAGTGAAGCAGCCTGCTGCGAACCAGCTCCCAGTACCTGCCACAACCCGCTTTGCATTCCCGGCCCGCCGGCCCATCCTTACTGCATGACCTCACCCGCGTAGCCGCACGGCCAGAAGCCGCGACGGCGAACACTCGCTCGGATTCAATCACACGGACCCGGCAAACATGCCACACAATCTGCCTTCGCCAGATTCGAACCGGCGGCAAATTTCTTCCAAACCCTGCCGAAGAATCAAATCAATCAAACCCGCAACGGGATGTCCCACCGCAGCAGGCTGCGTCACTACTAAAGCGCCGCCATGGCGGTGCTACACTCGATTCATGAAGGTTGAGCTGCAGCTGTTCGCGTCGGTGCGTGAGGTAGTGGGCGCCCGCCAGGTGTCCCTTGAGCTTGCTGACGGAGCCACCCTGACCGACCTCAAGAGCCGCCTGGCGAGCGACTACCCACGCCTGGAGCCGATGCTGAGCACGGTCGTCTTCGCCATCGACGACGAGTACGTCGCCTTCGAGGAGCGCCTGCACGACGGCGCCCGCGTGGCAGTGATCCCGCCGGTGAGCGGCGGCGCTTCAGACGAAGTCGACCTCGACGAGGGCCTGTTCCGGGTGACAACGCGGGTGATGGACGGGGATGCGCAGCGCCTGATCGACCTCGTGCAGCGAGACGAGGCAGGTGCGCTGAACCTGTTCTACGGCATGGTGCGCAACCACCACGAGGGCCGCGCCGTCGAGCGCCTGGAGTACGAGGCGCACACCACGATGGCCCTCCGCCAGCTGCGCCGCGTCGCCGAACAGACGAAGGCGCGCTTCCCGGACCTGAGCGAGGTCGGCATCTGGCATCGCATCGGCATGCTGGAGGTCGGCGAGACGAGCCTGCTGGTGGCGATTTCGTCGCCGCACCGCCAGGAGGCTTTCGATGCCTCGCTGTGGTGCGTCGACCGGATCAAGCAGGTGGTGCCGGTGTTCAAGAAGGAGCACTGGGCCGGCGGCAGCGCCTGGCTTGCGGGGCACCCGGTGCAGCCGCCAACCGTCACCGGATCGGAAACACCGTAGCCGAGATGTTCCCCATCTCGGCGTCGTTGAAGCCAGAGACGACTCGTCGCCTCCACCGCCGAGATGAGGAACATCTCGGCTACAGAAAAGGTGAGGCGCCGGGGGTGCAAGTCCGCAGCCCGGCCTTGCACCCCGGCGCCATCTCAACCGGCCCGAATCGAGCAGCAGCGCGGAGGCTGGAAGACCCCGACTACGGTGCGAGAACCTGAGGCTCAGGCGTGCGCCGGCGCCGGCTCCGATGTCGCTCGCTGGGTGCTGAAGCAATCGTTGCAGTAGACGGGGCGATCGAGGCGCGGCACAAAGGGGACCTGTGCCTCGCGGCCGCAGTTGGCGCAGGTGATGGTGGCGCCGCCATCGCGCGGGGCTGAGCCTGAGCGCTCTCGCCGCCGGTTGGCTCGGCAGTTCGGACAGCGCTGGGGTTCGTTCATCAGGCCTTTCTCGATGTAGAAGCCCTGCTCACCCGCGGTGAATAAGAACGACTGACTGCAGTCGCGACAGGTTAGCGTTTTGTCCTGGAAATCCATTCTGCCCTCCCGGCGATTGCGTTCATGCACACGCCGACCTGCGACGCAGGGCTAGTCCTACGAAGTACACCTTCGACTGCGGGCGGGGTCCGCGTTCGTTGAGTTTCCTTCGACCTTGCTCAGGACGAGGTTGGGCTCCCGTTGACGCTGCGCGGGAGTGTAGGTAACGCATCGCAGGAAGTCAACACGTCACCGAGCGATACGTTTAGGCATCAACTGGTAAGCCCTGCACCATGCGGAGAGGCGTTGTTATGAGGGTTCAGGAGTGGCTCCCGCCCGTTCTCCTCGTGAGCCTGCCGAAGGGGAGAAGGGGCTGTGGGATGAGGTGAGCGCCAGAGAACTGCCCGCCGGCTCCTACCTGCCGGATCGGCGGCGTTGCGGTGCGCGGACGGGGCCCTGGCGTCCGGTGCGGTTAAGGCTGGAGGGACGGTCCCGGAGGTCTACGCGGTAGGCGGGGGCGGTGATCGGGACTTCCGTGCAGACGCCGGGGTCGTTGAGGCGCGCGAGCACGCGCTCCTCGACGTTGCGCATCAGTGAGTCTTCGCTGACGGTGAAGACGGTAGGTAGGCGGGCGGCATAGCGGTGGTTGATCAGTTGGAAGAGGCGGTCGCGCACCCAGGGCACGTCCGACTGGGCGCCGAGGTCATCGAGGATGAGCAGCGAGGCGTTCTTGAGCTGGTTGAAGCCTTCCAAGAAACCGGGGCCGGTGTCATCGCTCATGAGGTGGCGCAGGTAATCCAGCAGGTCCGCCACGAAGAAGAACACCGGCCGCTCGCCGCGCATACGGCAGCGGTTGGCGATGGCGCCGGCGAGGTGCGTCTTGCCGCAGCCGTTGGGTCCGAAGACGAGGAGCCAACCTTCGGGGTTTTCGGCGAAGTCCATCGCGGAGCGATAGGCGTTCTCGAGGCTCCAGCGCTCCTCCGGCTTGAGGTGCGCGACGGCAATATCGAAGGTCTCGAAGGTCATTTGGCGGATGCGGTCGAGGTCAAGCGAGTCGGGCAGGTTGTAGGCGAGCGAGCGGGCGGCTGCTTCGACGTAATAGACACGCGAGATCGCCGGGTCGGTCAGGCGCATGCGCTGACGCTCGTCCAGACGCTCGATGGCGAGGTTGGTCGTGACGATTGTCGGCAGTTGCGCATTGTAGCGATGGTTCAGTATCTGGAAGAGCTTTTCCTGCGCCCAGGGCGTCGAGCTCTGCGTGCCGAGGTCGTCGAGGATGAGCACCGGCGCAGTGCGCACCTGTTCGAGCAGTGCGTCATAGGCCATCTCGCTGTCGGGCTTGTAGGCAGCGCGGAGGTGGTCGAGGAGGTCGGGCACGACGACGAAAAGTGCGGGCTGGCCGCGGTCGATGCAGCGGTTGGCGATAGCGGCCGCGACGTGAGTCTTGCCGGCGCCTGAAGACCCGTGAAGGACCAGCCAGCCGTCCGGCTCCTCGGCGAAGGCGCGGGCGTCGGCGACGAGTTCGCGAAAGAGCTGGCGATCGCGTGGGTTGGCGCTGCGTCCGTGCTCGATAAGGTTGTCGAACGTCAGGCGCGTGAGGGGGCCAAGCGAGCTGTACTTCTGCAGCCGGCCGGCGCGAGCATCGGCGGTCTCGGAGATGGCGCAGTCGCACGCAACGGCCTTGCCGAAGTCTGGGTGGTCGATCGTCACGTCACGGCGCAGGAAGCCAGCGCCGTGACACTTCGGGCAGACGTCTTCGTCCTCTGGCGGCGGGCTAACCGTCGCCGCGGAGTCGACGGAGGAGCTGGGCTCGGGCGCTATTGCCCTCGCCAGGATCTCGTCCAGCCTTTTCACGCGCTCGTCCTTCCGTTGCCCATCGCTTGAGGATGGCTTCCGCGTAGCGCCACGACCGCTTGTTTTGCAGCGCCGACTCCCGAAACGCTTCTTCAATCCACTCGACCGGGTACAACGCCTCCGCGTCTCGCAGCTCCTCGGCGACGATCGGAGTCAGCGGTCCGATGTTTTCTTCGTATAACTGGAACACGTTGCCTTTGGCCGACGCCGCCGCTGTTCGCGCCGGGGGCAAGGCGCGCCCAAGGTCGATGCGACCATCCTGGATCTGCTCGAGGGCGCGCCGGTCCGAGGCGGTGTTGGTGAGGATGAGGCGGTCGGACCCCTCCCCCTGCCTCCTCCTTCCTTCGGCAGGCTCACGACGCAGCGCTTGCGGAGAGGGGGTTCCCGGAGTTTCCATGTCCAGCGATAGCAGCGTGCCGCGTTCGATGGCGGCGTCCAAGCCTCGTTCGAGCTTCGTGGTTGCGTCGATGTTATCGCCGTCGCCGAGAGAGGCGAGGAGGGGGGCTTCGGCGCGCAGTTCGTTGAGGGTGACGAAGCGCGGGTAACCTTTGCGGCGGCCGAGGGCGTAGAAGACATAGAGGGTGACGCGCAGCTCTGCTTCGTCTTCGATCTGGGCAAGGAGCTCCGAGAAGAAGACGTTGGGGATGGAGGTGCGGTGGGCTCCGGTGGGGTACCCGGCGAAGCGGGGTTTGAGGGTGTGGGAGGTCACCGTCCGCCTCCGAACAAGGGCGCCTGGCCATGCGCCCCTAAGAACGCGCGGAGCAGGGAAAGCTTCGCCGACGCCGAGGTTAGGAACCCGCGGCTACCTGGGGGACCTCCCCCCTCTCCTCGCAAGGAGAGGGGCTGGGGGTGAGGTCTCACGAGTAGCTGGGCTCTCCGGAGGGAATGCCCTCGAAGTCCTCAAACTTCGAGATGTGATCTCGGAAGCGCACCTCGATGACGCCCGTGGGGCCGTTGCGGTGCTTGGCGACGATGATCTGGGCCTTGCCCTGGGGGTAGGGCTCTCGCTCGCGGTCGGGGTGCAGGGCCTCCCATTCGTCGCGGCGCATGTACATCTCCTCGCGGTAGATGAAGAGGACCACATCGGCGTCCTGCTCGATGGAGCCGGACTCACGCAGGTCGCTGAGCATGGGTATATGGGGCTGACGCTGCTCGGGAGCACGGGAGAGCTGCGAGCCGGCGATGATTGGCACGTTGAGCTCGCGGGCCAGCTGCTTTAGCGAGCGGGTGATGTAGCTGATTTCCTGGACCCGGTTGTCGCTCCGGTTGCCGGAGATCAACTGCAAGTAGTCGACGATGACGAGATCGAGGCCATGGTCGCGCTTCAAGCGCATCGTCTTGGCACGCAGCTCCGGGATCTGGACCATCGCCGTGTCGTCGACGTAGATGTCGACGTTGCTGAGGATGCCGTGCGCGTGCATGAGCCGGCTCTCCTCAATCTCGCTGTGCAGGCCGAGACGCAACCGCGCGGAATCGACACGGGACTCGGCAGCGAGGATGCGTTGGGCGAGCTGCTCGCCTGCCATCTCCAGCGAGAAGATCGCGACCTTGGCGTGCGAACCGACGGCGGCGTTGCGGGCGAAGTTCAGCATCAACGCCGTTTTGCCGACACCGGTACGGGCAGCGACGATGAGAAGATCGGACGGGTTGAGGCCACCGAGCAGGTGGTCGAGGTCGCTGAGGCCTGTGCGGACGTGACCCTGGTAAGGGGTGACCGAATCCGCGTCCGGCGCTTCGAGGAAGGTGTCGAGATACTTGCTGATGTGGACGAAGTCGCGCGACTGCTCTCCCGAGCGCAAGGCATAGATCAGCGACTCGGCTTTAGCGAGGGCGCCGTCGAGCTCCGGCCCCCCCTGATACGCCACCTGGGCGATGTTCATGGCGGCGCCGATCATCTGGCGGTAGGTTGCGTCGCGCTTGACGATGCCGCCGAAGTGCTCCACGCCGATCGGAGTCGGGAGGTTGAGGATGAGCTCGCTGAGATAGGTGTGCCCACCGACGTCCTCGAGCCTTCCGCGCCGGTCGAGTTCGTGGGCGACCGTGACCTGGTTGATCGACTCCTGGCGGTCCCAGAGGGCGTAGCAGGCTTCGTAGGTCCAGGCGTTTATTTCGCGGAAGAAGTCTCGCGCCTGAAGAAAGCCGGCGACCTTGTCCATGGCCTCTGGGTCGACCATGACCGAGGCTACGACAGACTCTTCAGCCTGAATATCGTGAGGCGGTAGTTGTTCGAACATGGGTGGCGGGACCCCTGCTCCTGTTCTCAACAAAGCCGCTCATGCGGCTGTGGTCTTCAGCAAACCCGATGGTCTGCAGCTACATATCTACTCTTCCGCGGCGACCTCTACGTTGACCGTGGCCTTGACGTTACGGGTGAGGGTTACGGGAACTTCGTAGGTACCGACTTCCTTGATCGGGGCGTCGAGGACAATCTGCCGGTGCTCGACGTTGCTACCGGCGCGCTCGTTGATGGCGTCGGCGATGTCTGAGGAGGTGACGGAGCCGAAGAGACGGCCACCTTCACCCACGCGCGCCTTGATCACCACCGCGGCGCTGCCGAGCTGGTCAGCGACGGCCTGGGCGGCCTCGTCCAGCTTGTCCTGCTCCTTGGCGATCGCCTTGGCGCGGGACTCAGCCTGCTGCACTGTCGAGGTTGTGGCGGCAGCGGCGAGCTTCCTCGGAAGGAGGAAGTTGCGGGCGTAACCGTCGGCCACGTTCTTGATCTCCCCCGCCCGGGCGATCCCATTTACATCATTGAGAAAGACTACTCGCACTGTCCTGGTTCTCCTGTTTCGTTTTGGGGCAACCAACCCATCTTAGCCGTGGCTACCTCTAAACGCACCCAACTCCCGCTGCCCTGTCCTCCAGGGGACTGGAGAACGACGGGGAGAGCAGCGGGAGCCGGATGCCGCATCATCCTTCGCTGGCGTGACCTGCTTCAAGGCTTTTTCTGCGTCGCGCACACATTAGAGGGTTCTTATTTCCCCACATACCGAAGCGTCAGGTTGCATTCCCATATAGAACATCCGTACGTCGGATATGTCAAGATCAAGGCGGATTCGATTGATATTTGTTTCCGAGCTTCGCTAACGGTCCGGCTCTCGCAGCGCCTCTTCCAGGCCGCCTTCATAAGCCGCTCGCAGGTCCGACAACGAGGCGTCGATGCTGGTCACGATGTGCAGGCGCTCGCCGCCTGTGATACCGAGGCGCACCGCCGGCACCTCGATGCGCGCGAGCACTGCCTCGAAGGCGCCCACGTCCGACTCGCCAACGGAAACGACGACGCGGGAGGGCGCTTCTCCGAAGAGGGCCGCGTCGCGACGGCCACGAAGGCGCACCCGATCCGTGGCGAATCCTACGCCGTTTGCCAGACAGGCTTCGGTCAGAGCCACCGCGAGGCCTCCGTGAGAGCAGTCGTGCGCCGAGCGCAGGAGGCCCTCAGAGGCGGCCTCGATGAGAACGCGCTGGACGCGGGCTTCGAGAGCGAGGTCGATGCGCGGGGAACCAGCGACAAGGCCGTGAAACTGTCGAAGATACTCGGAGCCGGCGAGCTCGTAGGGTGCGCCGGTAATCACGTCTTCTGTTCCTTCGCGTTCAGCAACGACACCGACGAGATAGACGACATCGCCGCCACCCTGGAAGCCTGAGGGTACTGCCTTCGACACGTCTTCCAGGACGCCGAGGGCGCCGATGACGGGCGTCGGGTAGATGGCGACGCCGTCAGACTCGTTGAACAATGAGACGTTACCGGAGATAACGGGGACGCCGAGCGTCTCGCATGCGGCGGCCATGCCCCGCACGCTCTCTTCGAGCTGAAAGTAGACATCGAGGCGCTCGGGATTGCCGTAGTTGAGGCAGTCCGTGACGGCTAGCGGCTTTGCACCGGTGCAGGCCACGTTGCGTGTGGCCTCTGCGATCGCCATGGCGCCGCCGGCGAACGGGTCGAGGTAGACCTTGACTCCGTCGCCGTCGGTGGAGACGGCGACGCCGCGCGGGGCGGCTTCGCGGATGCGTAGCACGGCGGCGTCGGACCCAGGGCCAACGACGGTGTTCGTGAGCACCTGGTGGTCATACTGGCGCCATATCCAGCGCTTCTGGGTGATCTCGGGCGAGGCGAGGAGCTCCAGGAGGGCCGCATTGGCGTCGGCCGGTCCCTGGCCCCAGGCGACGATGTCGGGAAGGAAGGCTAGGTCGTAGGTCTGCAGCTCGTCCAGGCCCGCGGGCTTGGTGCCTTCGCGCCGGTACTGGGGCGCCTCAGTGAACACCGTGGCGGGCACTCGCACAACCAGCTCATCGCCGTCGTAGATGCGCACGAGGCCATCGTCGGTGACGTGGCCGATGACATCGCAGTGGGTCTCCCAGCGCCGGAAGTGGGCGAGGACGTCGGCTTCGTGCTCCGCCTTCGCGACGACCACCATGCGCTCCTGCGACTCGCTGAGCATGACCTCAGCAGCAGTCATGCCGGTCTCGCGCCGGGGGACGAGCTGGACATCGATGACGATGCCCGACTCGCCACGGGCGGCACACTCTACGAGGGAGCTGGTGAGGCCGGCGGCGCCGCAGTCCTGGAGGCCGACGATCCAGTCGGCGTGCTGCTCAGCGAGGTCGACGCAGGCCTCCATCAGGAGCTTCTCGAGGAAGGGGTTGCCGACCTGGACGGTGGGACGCAGCTCTTCCTGGCCAGCTTCGAAGGTGCGCGAGGCGAGCACGTTGGCCCCGCCGATACCATCGCGCCCCGTGTCGGCGCCGACGAGGATGATCGGGTTGCCCACCCCGGTCGCGACAGCGCGCAACAGGCCATCGCTGCGGGCAACACCGACGCACATCGCGTTTACCAGAGGGTTGCCGTCGTAGGACTCAGAGAAGGAGACTTCGCCGCCCACGGTGGGCACGCCGAGACAGTTGCCGTATCCGCCGATGCCGGCGACGACGCCCTTGAACAGCGAGCGGTTGCGCGCATTCTGGTCCTTGCCGGACGCTTCGTTCGCGCGCTTGCCGGCGATGGGACCGAAACGAAGCGAGTCGAAGAGGGCGATAGGTCGCGCGCCCATGGCAAAGATGTCGCGCACGATGCCGCCGACGCCCGTGGCAGCGCCCTGGTAGGGCTCGACCGCGGACGGGTGGTTGTGCGATTCAACCTTGAAAACAACGCAGTAGCCGCCGCCGATATCGACGGCGCCGGCGTTCTCGCCGCCGCGTGTCGTAAGGACGGCCGGACCGGTGCTGGGGAAGAGTCGGAGCAGCGGCTTCGAGTTCTTGTAGCCGCAATGCTCGCTCCACATGGCGCCGAACATGCCCAACTCAACGTCGTTGGGCTCGCGGTCGAGATGAGCGCAAATCTGCTCGTACTCCTCGACGGAGAGGGCGATCAGGGCAAGGGTTTCGGCGTCTCGGGGCACCTTTCAATCTTAGGTGCCGCTGCGGTGGTGGTCTACGGCCTTTACCCGTGCGTGGAGCAGACGGGCCAGCGATGGTGCCCTCAGGTCACAGTCCGTGGGCTTCTAGGGAGCAGTGCGCGCCAGACAAGGAGGTTCGTTCCCTCAGGATGCAGGCAAGGGTGCTCGCAGGAGAAGGTCAGCAATTGAGAGATAGCAGCGCCACAGCTTCCCCGTTGGGGGATTCCACCCACCACGCATGGTCAGAACCCAGCACGAGCGCTCGTCATCCACTCCCAGGGTGAGCTCGTTCTGGTGCAGGAGAGGCTCCCTGAACCCCTGGCTTCCGTTCAGGCTGGCCTTGAGTCCGGTGCCGAGATCGGCGGCCTTCCAAACCACGTCCCGGATTCGCCCGAAAACGGGCAAAGACCTCAAATGGACCGTTCGGAGCTTGACCTGCCTGGTTGACGTCTGGATTCGTGGGTCGGGAATGAGAAACTCTGTTCTTTCTATGCCATCCCAATCTGCAAGAACTATCGATGCTATGAGCTGCCCCGAAACGGTGATCTCGCAGGCCATGCTGTACCGCTCTGGCCACCAGCACCTGGTTAGCTCGGCGTCCACGCCCAAATACCGTAGCTCCGACAAGAAGGCTCTGCCCGCCTTGAGATGGTTACCCCAGACGTAATAGGCCTCCTCAGCATCTGTAAATTCGAGCCGTGGGAACTCGTGCTTTATCGTTTCGAGGAAAGCTTCTTCTTCAAGCGTGTCTGGTTGCTGAACGGGCCTGTCTGCGACCGTTGAACCTGTATCGCGGTTCTTCCACCAGCTTGTCTCCTCAGGAGGGTCAGGAGCCCTCTCATCGTCCCTCAGATTGAACAACCGTAGCGAGTACTGGAGATCAACCGAGTTCTTCTTTACCCAGAGGACGAGCCAACCTAAGTGCGGAGGATGCTCGGGAGCAGCAAGAGCCCATCGAATGCAAATAGGCCCGATCGCGCAGAACAGCACCACGACTCCTACAAGAAGCAAGCCGGTAACCAAGCCCGTGACGAACATCACGCCAGCAACTGTGGCCCCGGAAATGCTGCCATCCGAGGCCACCGAGATCACAATGCCAAGAATCACGCCAGGTAATAAGAAGACAAGCCCCCAGAGCAGGAACCCGGCTAAACCCCCTACCAAGAATCTGCCCACATCAGGCCCCCGGTCCTGCGCCGAAAGTCGTGCCGTGTCGAATATGCAATAGCGGGTTTCAGTCCCCAACGATACGCCATTCCCCAGCACTCTGGCATGGGGAGGCAGAACAGTGCAGGACAGGCTTAGCAAAGGCAGGTCTTTTCTGAGCTCTGTTTCTTCGCGATGCGGGCCAGGCCTGTCAACGCAACCGCTGCTAGCTGCTCCGCAACTTGCCGCTAATAGTGAGCAAGGACGGGACTACCGGGCGGCGCTGCGTCACCTGATCAAGGGTTCGCACCTAAGGAGGCAGGTAGGGGAGATCTCAGGAGAAGGTCGGCAATTGACAGATAGCAGCGCCACAACTCCTGGGTTGGGACAGGCCACCCATCCATAGTAAGAACCCAACTGTTGCGCTTGTTATCCAGAGCCAGGTTGAGCTCGTACTGGTGAACGAGAATCTCCCTGAATCCCGGGCTTCCGTTCAGGATCGTCTTGAGTCCGGTGCCGTGATCGGCGCCCTTCCAGACCACGCCTCGGACTTGTCCGAAGACGGGGAAGGTCTTCGAGTGGACCGTTCCGAGCCTGACCTTCCGGGTGGAAGCCTCGACCCGTGGGTCGGGAATGAGAAACTCTGTTTCGGCCATGCCGTCCCAGTCTGCAAGAACTATCGACGTAATGAGCTGACCCGAAACGGTGATCTCGCAGGCTGGGCTGTAACTGTCGAGCCACCAGCACCTGGTTAGCTCGGCGTCCACGCCAAAATATCGTAGCTCTGACAAGAACGCGCTACCCGAGTAAAAATGGTCAACCCACGCACGAAGGTAGGCCTCTTCGGCATCGATGAATTCGAGGTGCGGGAATACCCGCTTGATCGTCTCGTACGAAGCCCCGGCGAAATCGATCTCGGGATCCTTTGCGAGTCTCTCCGCAGCCGCCGGATCAATATCAACAACATCGTGCCTTCCCCCCACGGAGGCGAGGACGAAAAAGATCACATGCAACATGACGGCGGTGACTACGGTTACAGCGCTAACGGTAGCGCGGGAAATTTCACCATGCCAGGCGAGCGAGATCAGGATGCCAAGCACCAGGCCAGGCAGGAAAGCAAGCAGTGCCCAGACCAGCAAAATTAGCAGGCAGACTCCAGCGGCAAATAGTCCGTCGTCTCGTTGCCGGGCCGCGTCGTCGCCGTCGTTCATCCAGCCTGCCTTCGGAGTTCGACCAGAGAGCGGTATCGTCCGCAATTATGCAACCGTGGGCCCGAGTCTCAAGAGAAGGTCAGGGCAGACGGACGATTTCCACCCAGTTCGGGCTCTTGCCTACGGGGTAGTTGCGCAGGAAGGTGAGGGCCCCGGTCTGCTGGTCGATGGCGTGGACGGCTGCCCCGTTCGAGCGCTGGCCGACACAGACGAGGAAGCGACCGTAAGGGTCGATGTTGAATCCGCGGGGCATCTCCTCCGTAGCGAAGTGGCCCGCCGGCTCGAGGTGCCCGGCGCTAGCATCGATGCGGAAGGCGGCGAGGGTGTTCGACGTGCGCACCGAGGCGTAGAGGAAGGCGCCGTTGGGTGTGACGTGGAGGTCGGCCGCGGCGGGCTTCTCTAGCGGTTCCGCGAGGGCGGTGAGACTCTGCATCTCGCTCAGGGCGCCGGTCTCGGGGTCGAGCTCGAAGACGTATACGGAGGCGTCGAGCTCGTTCAGCAGATAGAGGTGGCGGTTGTTGGGATGGAGGACCAGGTGCCGCGGTCCCGCACCCTGCGCGACGCGGACGGTCGCGGGGACATTGGGTGTGAGGGCACCGGTGGCGACGTCGAAGCGGAACTGCATGACGCAGTCGCCGCCGAGGGTGGTGCAGTAAACGAAGCGGTTGGAGGCGTCAGCGATGACGCAATGGGCGTTCAGCTCCGTCCGCAAGATGGACTGCGGCGGTTGCACGAAGCCGTGGGAACCGATTGGACTGACGCTGAGCTTGCTGCCGGGGTAGGACGCCGCCAGCAGATACCGGCCGGTGCGGTCGGTGGAGACGTAGGCCATGCTGTCCGGCATCGGCGCCGCGCCGAGGGGCGTGAGCGAGCCGGAGGTCTGGTCGATGGCGAAGCTGAGAACGCTGTAAGGCTCGTTGCGCAGGACGGCGAAGAGGAACCGCCGGTCCGGGCTGACAGCGAGCGGGAAGACGCCGCCCCCGACCTGGACACTATCAGCGTGGGTCAGGTCCCCGCTGTCGGGATCGAGGACATGGACACTGATCTCGCGGCTCTCAGCGTTGGAGATGTAGACAAAGAGTCCGGACATGCATCACCTCGCTGCGTAGCCTACGGCAGTCGGAGGGAGCCGCGCAGCTTCGAGGCCACATCCTCGTAGGTGACGGTGCGGACGGCCTCGCCGTAAGTCATCACGCACCGACTTCCGATCGAGTGACTTGGGGGACATTTTGGCGACGCGGGACCCCGCGCAGGACGGAGGGAGCGAGTGATAGTGTAGGTGCCCACGCGGTACTCGGATAAGCGTTCAGGAAGGGAAATCATGGCAGACAACGGCGCAATCATCAGTGATATCTATGCCGCCTTCGCAAGAGGCGATGTGCCCGCGGTCCTCGGCGCGTTCGATCCCCAGGTGGAGTGGCGGGAAGCGGACGGTTTCCCCACGCAAGGCACGTTCGTCGGCCCGGAGGCCGTGCTGAACGGTGTATTCATGCCGCTCATCACCGACTGGGACGGCTTCAGCGTCACACCGGACGAAGTCGTGGTGAGCGGCGAACGCGTCGTCTCATTCGGGCACTATGCCGGCACAAACAAGAAGACCGGCAAGTCCTTCCGCGTCCCGTTCGCCCACGCATGGCGGTTCAAGGACGGAAAAGTGACCCATTTCCAGCAATACACCGACACGCACATCGTCCAGGAGGCGATGAAGTAGCCGAAACAAGCCTGCTGAACCCCTGCTCAGAGTGAGCCTGTAACCCACCGCAACTACTAGCGCCTTCCTTCGAAGGCTCGTGTCACTGAGCGACGGCTCACCTCGCTGCATAGCCTACGGCAGTCGGAGCGAGCCGCGCAGCTTCGAGGCGACGTTCTCGTAGGTGACGGTGGTGAGTTCCTCGACAGTCATGCGTTTGCGGGCGTCCGCAAACGTGATGCCGATGACGCGGTCCTTGTCGTCATACAGAAGCTCGACCCCGTCATCGATGTCTTCGGAGCGGACGATCTTGCCGGAACGGAGGCGCATCGAGAGGAGGTCGGAGCCGGGGTCGTAGGTGAGCCTCATGCTTCGTCTATCATCGTCCAAACCGTCCGGATGGGCACTGCCGAACATCGCGGACAGAAGGGAGGCCCATCTTGAAGTACGGCGCCAGCTTTCCCGTAGGCGACTGGGGTGACGTCGTCGCGCTACGAGACTTCGCCCAGACGATGGAGGGCAGCGGCATGGATTACGTGTCGCTGTCCACGCATTTGCTGGCGATGCCGCCGGGGAGTGCGCCGGGTGAGCGAGCCCACCACTACCTCGGCCCGTACCGGGAGCCGATGGTGCTGTTCTCGTACCTTGCAGGCTTCACCGAGCACATTCGATTCCGTACCGCCGTGCTGATCTCGCCGCTGTATCCGACGGCTCTGCTGGCAAGGCTGGTGGCAGACGTCAGCATCGTCACCGGCGGACGGCTGGAGCTTGGCGTCGGCATCAGCTGGAACCCGAGGGAGTACGAGGCGCTGGGACAGGACATGAGCGTGCGCGGCAGGCGCTTCGAAGAGCAGATCGCACTGTTACGCCGGATGCTGACGGAGCCGTTCGTCAGCTTCGAGGGCGAGTTCCATCGGCTCGACGACATCGGCCTCAACCAGCTACCGCCGCCCGTCCCGATCTATCTCGGCGTCGGCGCTGACGATAGGCTCCTGCGCCGCGCTGCCCGCCTCGGCGACGGCTGGATACCCCTCACCGACCCGGTAGAGCCCCTCGGCCGCCTCCGACGCTTCCTCGAAGAGGAGGACAAGGACTTCGAGGCCTTCATGGTCAGTGGCCGCCTCATGGCTGGCACCGGCGGCCCAAAAGACTGGGTGGAGCACACGCGGCGGCTCCACGATGCCGGCATCCGCGACATGGAGGTATTCCCGGGCGGGGGTCTGATGGGAGCAGCTGCGGCGGCAAGGATCCTCGAAGCGCGAGACGTGCTCAGCCAGGAATTTGGCTAGCGTCGCGAGCCGGAATCGCCTTGCGATAGCGCACCTCGGTGAGATTGACGCCGGGCAAGTCGAGTTCTAGCTGCTGACGGCCACCGTCCTCGTGCCATCCTTCCGCTTCGTAGAATGCGCGGGCCCTGGCGTTATCT
>Ga0247825_10001173_pt1 | contig 17085 bp, 21 predicted proteins | sample 13C_Vanillin_Day_FD_194413 | JGI IMG/M metagenome (GOLD analysis project Ga0247825, IMG submission 194413) | Soil microbial communities from agricultural site in Penn Yan, New York, United States - 13C_Vanillin_Day48 | ecosystem: Environmental > Terrestrial > Soil > Agricultural land | place... | reverse complement strand
AAGAAGGCGAGCGCCAAGGGCGTCGACGGCAAGGCGGCGCTGGCGGAGTTCCGCGCCGAGCTGAAGAAAGTCGCCGCGGCAAAGAAATAGAGCAAGGCTGAACCCGCCCGAGAAAATCTGGGAGCGGCGCGCCGACGCAGCGCTCGGCGTCGCCGCCTCCCTGATCCTGTTCAGCATGATGGCGCTCACGTTCGTGGACGTCGTCCTGCGCTACGTCTTCAACCGGCCGCTCGCCGGCGCCTTCGAGGTGACCGAGCTGATGCTGCTGGTGCTCATCTTCGCCGGCCTGCCGCTCGTCACCCACGCGCGCGAGCACGTGACCATGGACTTCGTCGACCGCCTGCTGGCCGGCCGCGCGCGCGATCTTCTGCACCGCGGCGTCCAGCTCGCCTGCGCCGCGATCATGCTCACGCTCGCCTGGCTGATCTGGCTCAAGGCCGACCGCATCTGGGAGTACCGCGATGCGACCGACGTGCTGCGCATCGTCTACGGCCCCTTCGTCTACTTCATGTCGGTGATGATCGGCCTCTCGGGCCTCATGCACCTCTACCAGGCGCTCGAGCGGCGATGATCGAGGGCCTGCTCGGGCTTGCCGCGATGCTGGCGCTCGCGTTCCTGCGCCTGCCGATCGCCTTCGCCATGGGCGTGGTGGGCATCATCGGCTATGCCTACATGCGCGACTGGAACTTCACCATCGCCTTCGCCGTGGCGCAGACCAAGATCTACGAGACCGGGCGCAACTACACCCTCTCGGTGGTGCCGCTGTTCATCCTGATGGGCAACTTCGTGACGCGCGCCGGGATGTCGCAGGAGCTCTTCCGCGCCGCGAACGCGTTCATCGGCCACCTCAAGGGCGGCCTGGCGATGGCCACCATCCTCGCCTGTGCGGGCTTCGGCGCCATCTGCGGCTCCTCGATCGCCACTGCCGCAACCTTCGCCAAGGTGGCCTATCCCTCGATGCGCCGCTTCGGCTACAAGGACACGCTCGCCACCGGCGCCATCGCGTCTGGCGGCACGCTCGGCATCCTCATTCCGCCTTCCACCATCCTCGTGCTCTACGGCGTGTTCACCGAGACCAACATCGGCCTGCTCTTCGCCGCGGGCGTGATCCCCGGCATCCTGGCGGCAGCGCTGCTGTGCCTCGCGGTGCGCTGGGTCGTGTGGCGCGACCCGGCGGCCGGGCCGCCGGGGGAGCGCTCGAGCTGGCGCGAGCGCGCCCAGTCGCTGAAGGGGGTGTGGGCGGTGGTGGTGCTGTTCGTGTTCGTGATCGGCGGCATCTACGGGGGCCTTTTCACCGCCACCGAGGGCGCCGGCATGGGTGCCTTCGGCGCGATGGCCTTCGCGCTCTGGCGCCGCGCGCTCTCCTGGCAGACGCTCTATGCCGCGCTGGTGGAGAGCGGCCGCACCACGGCGATGCTGTTCATGATCCTGATCGGCGCGCTGATGTTCGCCGATTTCATCAACATCACCAGCATGCCGGGCGACCTCAAGGACTTCGTCAGCAGCTTCCAGATCCACCCGATCATGGTGGTGTTCGCCATCTGCGCCATCTACGTCATCCTCGGCACGGCGATGGAGGAGCTTTCCATGGTCCTGCTGACGCTGCCGGTGTTCTTCCCGCTGGTGGTGAGCCTCGGGTTCGACCCGATCTGGTTCGGCATCCTGGTGGTGACCGTGGTGGAGATCGGCCTCATCAGCCCGCCGGTGGGCATGAACCTCTTCGTGCTGAAAACGCTGTTGCCGCAGGTGCCGACCGGCACCGTGTTCCGCGGCGTGATGCCCTTCATGCTCGCCGATGTCATCCGCCTCGCCATCCTCATCACCTTCCCGATCATCGCGCTGTGGCTGCCGAACCTGGTGAGATAAGGGACAAGCAGTACTTCCTCGAGCGCGTGTCGCGCGAGATGGACGAGGACGCGGAGATTCCCGCCTGGGACGCGCCGCAGCAGCTCGCGCTCGCGGCGCGGATCCTCGCCGCCGAGGGCCACGAGTCCGGCCTCGCCGGCCAGCTCACCGCGCGGGCGGAAAAGCCCGGGACCTGGTGGACGCTGCCCTTCGGCTGCGGCTTCGACGAAGCGGCGCCGGAGCGCATGGTGCTCGTCGACGAGGACTTGCAGCCGGTGAACGGCGGCGCGCGACCCAATCCGGGCGTGCGCTTCCACCTCTGGATCTACCGCAAGCGGCCGGACGTGCGCGCCATCGTGCACACGCACGCGCCGTACGCCTCGGCCCTTGCATGTACCTCTTCTCCCTTGAAGACCATCCACATGGACAGCGCCATGCTGCACGGCACGGCGCACCTTCCGGAATGGCCCGGCGTGCCGGTGGCGGACGACGAGGGGCGCATCATTTCCGCGGCCCTGGGCGAGGCGAAGACCATCCTCCTCGCCAACCACGGCCTGCTCGCGGCCGGCGCGAGCATCGAGGAAGCGACGTATCTCGCGGTGTTCTTCGAGCGCGCGGCGCGCATGCAGCTCCGCGCCATGGCCGCCGGCGGGTTCAGGGAGGTGGATCCCCGGCTCGCCGAGGAGGCGCGCGCCTTCCTGCTGCAGCCGCAGATCGTGCGGCCGACCTTCGCCTACTGGGCGCGCCGCATCTCCACCATGACGGTGGGCTCGCGCGCCTGATCGAGCGCGCGGTAGAGCTCGAGTGCGCGCTCGACCATCGGCATCCAGACCTGCTTCTCGCCCGCCACGGCGGCGGCGTTCTGCAGGTCCTTCAGCATCGTCGCGGCGGCGGCGAGCGGCGGGTCGAAGCGCCGCGCCGCCATGCGCGCGCCGAAGATCTGCAGCGGCAACGAGTCCGCGAAGCCACCCTTGAGCGCCTCGGGCAGCATCTTCGAATCGACGCCCGCGGCCTCCGCGAGGCGGATCGCCTCGGCGATCACCGCGACCAGCGAGCCGACGATCGCCTGGTTGCAGAGCTTCGCGACCTGGCCGGCGCCGGAATCGCCCATGCGCGTGAAGCGCGCGGCAAGGTGCATCACCACCGGGCGCACGCGCTCGATGTGCTCGACCCATCCGCCCGCCATGATTGCGAGCGTGCCCTGCTCCGCCCCGGCGACCCCGCCCGACACCGGCGCGTCCACCAGCCCCATGCCCGTCGCCTCCAGGCGCGCGGCGAACTCGCGCGCCGACGCCGGCGCGATGCTCGAGAAGTCGACCACGAGCTTTCCGGCACTGGCTCCTTGAATGATTCCGTTCTTCTTGAACAGGACCTCTTCCGCCGCCTTCTGATCGGTGACGCACATCATGACGATGTCGGCCGCGCGCGCCACCGCGGCCGGCGAGTCGGCCCGCCTGGCGCCCTTGGCGAGCACTTCCTCGAGCTTCTCCGGGCTGCGGTTCCACACCGTGACCTCGTGGCCCGCGGCAAGCAGCCGCAGCGTCATGGGCTTGCCCATCAGGCCGATGCCGATGAATCCGAGCTTCACGCGTCTTCTCCTAGGTTCGGTTCTTGGGATGCTTCCGATCGGAAGCATTTGTGCCCTGCCCCGCCGCTCCGCGACGGCCGCCGGTGTGCGTCACGGCACCGCGATGCGCGGAGCCGACGAGCGCGGCGTACTTCTCCAGCACGCCCGAGAGGGGTGGCCGCCGGGGGGCCTTTGCCTTTCTCCCTTTCATTTCTGATTTGGAAACCAGAAGGTCCAACGAACCGGCGGCCGCATCGATGCGGATGCGGTCGCCGTTGCGCACGAGGGCGAGCGCTCCGCCGGCAGCGGCCTCGGGGGAGACGTAGCCGACCATCATGCCGCGCGTCGCACCGGAGAAGCGGCCGTCGGTGAGCAGCGCCACCTTCTCGCCCATCCCCTGCCCGTACAGCAGCGCCGTGATGCCGAGCATCTCGCGCATGCCGGGGCCGCCCTTCGGGCCCTCGTAGCGGATGACGAGCACTTCTCCTTCCCTGTAATCCCTCTTGCGCACCACTTCGGCGCAGGCTTCCTCGGACTCGAACACGCGCGCCGAGCCTTCGAAGACGAGGCTCTTCAAGCCGGCCACCTTGATGAGCGCGCCTTCCGCGGCGAGGTTGCCTTTCAGCACCACGACGCCGCCGGTCTTCATGATCGGTTCCTTGCGCACGACCTCGCCGTCGGCGCCGCGATGCCCTTGGAGCTGCTTCTCCAATGAAATACCGAAAATGGTGAGGCAGTCGCCGTGCAACGCTCCCTTTTCCAATAGTGATTTGAGGACCGTGTATACGCCGCCCACCGCGTGGAGGTCCTTTGCGAGGAAGCGGCCGCCGGGCTTGAGGTCGGCGATGAGCGGCGTGCGCCGCGCAACGCGCGCGAAGTCGTCCATGGAGAAGCGGATCCCGGCCTCGTGCGCGATCGCCGGCAGGTGCAGCGCGGCGTTGGTCGAGCCGCCGGTCGCCGCCACCGCGGCGCAGGCGTTCTCGAGGCTCTTTCGCGTCACCAGCTCGCGCGGCCGGGGACCGCCGTTCTGCACGAGGTGCATGACGGTTCGACCGGCGTTCTCCACCAGCTGCTTTCTTTCCGGAGCGACGGCGGGAAGCGTGGCGGAGCCCGGCAGCGCCAGGCCGAGGGTCTCGGAGACCATTGCCATGGTATTGGCGGTGAATTGCCCCGGGCAGGAGCCGAGCGTCGGCAGGCAGGCGCGCTCGAGCTCGCCGAGCTCCGCCTCCTTCATGTCGCCGGCCAGCACCGCGCCGACGCCCTCGTAGGTATCGAGCACGGTCACGTCGCGCCCGTGCCAGGTGCCCGGCAGCGCGGCGCCGCCGTAGACGAACACCGACGGCAGGTCGAGGCGCACCATGGCCATCATCATCCCTGGCAGCGTCTTGTCGCAGCCGGCGAAGGTGACGAGCGCGTCGTAGGCATGGCCGCGCACCACGGCTTCGACGCTGTCGGCGATGATCTCGCGCGACGCGAGCGAGAAGCGCATGCCGCCGTGGTTCATCGACATCGAGTCGGCGACGGAAGCCGCGGCGAAGTCGAAGGGCACGCCGCCCGCGGCGCGCACCGCGTCGCAGGCCTCGCGCGCGAAGGTGCCGAGCAGCGCGTTGCACGGCGTCACGCGGCCGTCGGTCGACGCCACGCCGACGAAGGGCTTCTGCAAATCGGCGTCTTTCAGGCCGAGCGCGCGCAGGAACGCGCGGTGCGGGGCCCGGTCGAGCCCCTCAACCGTGATTCTCGAGGGCAGCGTCTTTTTCATAGTCATCAACGATCTCTTCGATGCTCGAGCTCGCGGGAAGCCCGAGCTTCGCCGCGCGCGCCGAGCGCGTCGCCTTGGGCACCGCGTCCATGATCTCCTGCACGCGCGGGTCGGGCTCGAAGCGCACCCGCCCGCGCGAGCGCGCCTTGACCGCGTCCCACATCTGCTGCGCCGAGACGGGAATGCCCGTGAGCAGCACCGCGCGGCGCGGGCCGATCGCCTCTCCCTCGAGCTCCAGGGCGCGCACGAAGCATTGCACCACCCTGGCCGTGGAGATGCACGCCATGCGCGTGTCCGGGCGCACCGGGCAGACATAGTCGCGCCCCGCGAGCGGCTCGCGGATGATGGCGCTCCCCCAGCCCGATACCGCGGTGTTCGCCACGCCCGGGCGAACCATGACGGCGGGCAGGCGCAGCGCGCGCCCGTCGACGTAGCCGCGGCGGGTGTAGTCATCGATGAGGATCTCGCAGACGAGCTTCTGCGCGCCGTAGGAGATGCGCGGCGCCGCAGGCGTTTCGTCATCTACTTCGGAAACCCCGCCGTAAACTGCGATCGACGAGGCGAAGATGAACTTCGGCCGGTGGCCGGCGAGGCGGCAGGCTTCCAGCAGGTCGCGCGTGGCGTCGAGGTTCACCTTGGTGCCGAGCTCGAAGTTCTGCTCGGCGCCGCCGGAGACGAGCGCGGCAAGATGGAATACCGCGCCCACCTCCGCTGTAATCAGGGAGCGGGCGAACTGCGGGTAGGCGAGGTTGCCGGTGAGCGCGCGGCCGTGCGACGGCGCCGACTGATCGGTGGCGATGACTTCGCCGCGGGGTAGCAGCGCGCGGACCAGCGCGGAACCGATATAGCCCGCCGCGCCGGTGACGAGTATGCTCATGGTCGTCGGTAATTCTAAGAGGAGGAGTCATGCACCGGGTCGTTATTGCTTTGGCTGCGGCCGTTTTCAGCGCCGCGGCGTGGTCGCAGAGCTATCCCGCAAAAACCGTGAAGATCGTCGTGCCCTACGGCGTCGGCGGCCCCGCGGACATCTACGCGCGCTTCATCGGCGGCAAGCTGCAGGACGCGCTCGGGCAGACGTTCATCGTCGAGGATCGCCCCGGCGCCGGCTCCATCGTCGGCACGGACTACGTCGCCAAGTCCGAGCCCGACGGCTACACGCTGCTCATGATGTCGAACACGCATACCGTGAACGAGACGCTCATCCCGAAGAAGCCCTTCGAGCTGATGCGCGACTTCGCGCCGATCACCGGCGTGAACTACTCCGACCTGCTGATGGTGATCCATCCCTCGGTGCCGGCGAACAACCTCAAGGAGTTCATCGCGCTCGCGAAATCCAAGCCGGGCGCCCTCAACTACGCCTCGTCGGGCAACGGCACCCCCTACCACATGGCCGGCGAGCTCTTCAAGGCGATGGCGGGGGTCGACATCGTGCATATCCCGCACAAGGGCTCGGACGGGGCGCGCACCAGCATCCTCGGCGGCCAGGTGCAGATGATGTTCGACGCCGTGCCGACCATGGCGGCGAACGCGCGCGCCGGCAAGGTGAAGGCGCTCGCCACCTCCGGCAAGTCCCGCTCGCCGGTGACGCCGGATCTGCCGACCGTCGCGGAGGCCGGGGTGCCGGGCTACGAGTCGGGCATCTGGCTCGGCCTGATGGCGCCGGCGCGCACGCCGCGCCCGGTGCTGGAAAAGCTCAACGCCGAGGTCAACAAGATCATCAACTCGCCCGAGGTGAAGGAAGCGTGGGCCAAGCAGGGCGCCTTCCCGATGGGCATGTCGATCGACGGCTTCGACAAGTTCCTGCGCGAGGAGGTCGTGAAGTGGGCGAAGGCCGTCAAGGCGTCCGGCGCCAAGGCGGACCGGTAGTCCTAACGGCATAGCGCTCGGTCCGGTAGGAGCAGCGCCGGGCGGCGCGAAGCGAACCGCACGGCGCGCAACAAGGCGCCCGCAGGATGCTGTCTACGTATGGCAGCGCACAACATCGCCGACCTGCAGGCCGCCGCGCGCCGGCGCCTGCCCGGCGTGGTCTGGCGCTACATCGAGGGCGGCGCCGAGGACGAGGTGACGTTGCGCGCCAACCGCGCCGCCTTCGAGGCGCTCCACTTCACGCCGCGCACGCTGGTCGACGTCTCGCGCCGCTCGCAGAAGGTGACGGCGCTCGGCATGCCGTTCGATTCACCGTTCGGCATCTCGCCCATGGCGCCGCTCGGCCTCAGCCGCTACGAAGCGGACATCGCGCTCGCGCGCGCGGCGCGCGCCGCGAACGTGCCTTTCGTGCTCTCCACGCATGCTTTCCTCCCGCTCGCCCGGGTGGCGAGCGAGTCCGGCGGCGCGCCGTGGCTGCAGGTCTACCTGCCGATCGACCGGGTGCGCGCCAAGGCGGAGCTCGACCGGGCCCGCGAGGCGGGCTGCGAAGTCCTGGTCCTGACCACCGACGTCGTGGTCCGCGGCAACCGCGAATACAACGATCGCAACGGCTTCGGCGTGCCGCTCAGGCTCACCTGGCGCAGCATCGCCGGCGGCCTCGCGCACCCGCGCTGGCTGGTCGACGTCTACCTGCGCTCGATCCTCGGCCGCAGGCTCGGCGAGTCGCGCACGCGGCGCGACCTGCACGACTGGAACGACTTCGTGTGGATGCGCGCCGCCTGGCCGGGCAAGCTCATCATCAAGGGAATACTTTCCGCGGAGGATGCGCGGCTCGCCGTGCAGCACGGCGCCGACGGCATCCTCATCTCCAATCACGGCGGGCGCCAGCTGGACGGCGCAGCCTCGACCCTCGACGTGCTGCCGGAGATCGCCGCCGCGGTCGGCGAGCGCATCGCGATCTTCCTGGACGGCGGCATCCGGCGCGGCGCCGACATCGTCAAGGCGCTCGCGCTCGGCGCCGACATGGCCTTCGTCGGCCGCGCCGCGCTCTATGGCGTTGCCGCCGGCGGCGAAGCGGGCGCGCGGCGCGCGCTGCAGATCCTCAAGACCGAGGTCGACCGCGTGCTCGCGCTGCTCGGCTGCAACTCGATCGACGAGCTCGGCCCGCATTTCGTCGGCGGCGCGCGCAGCGATCCGGAGCAGCGCCCCCTCGGCGCCAAGCCGACCATCGTGCGCCTGGGCGGGGGCGAGCGCCAGGCGCCCTGAGCCCGAGCTGGCGGCGGCTAGCCGCGCGAGAGGATCAGGTCGACGCAGCGCAGGAACACCGGATCCGGCGGCCGCCCGATGCCGTTCAGCCAGGCCTCGATGCTGGGCACGTCCACGCCAAGGTACTCGGCAAGCTTGTGCTCACCGCCGAGGATCAGGCAGGCATCGTGCAGGGTGCGCACGTAGACGTGCGCGTTCTTGTGGGTGGATGGGCATAGGTCTTGCACCCGCGCATCATGCCGCATCCGCAACGCAGGGCAATGTCGTGCGCCCAGCCCTTATGCTATAGGGCGGGCGACCACGGCAGTTTCAGGCGGCGCGGTGCTTTGCCACGGCGTCGCGCAGCGCTTCGAGCGCGGCGAGGCGCGCGAGAATCGCGCCGAGCTCCTGCAGCATCTCCTGCCTGAACTCTGCGGCGCCGGCGAAGACCTCGCAGGCGTAATCCTCGACGGCGCCCGCGTGCTCGCGGCACTCGCGGTCGCTCACCGCCGAAGTCGCGGCGCGGCAGGCCTGCTGCACTTTCTGCAGGACGCGCTCGTCGCGCGTGCCGCCCGGATGACGCGTCACCAGCTCGCGAATCTCTTGGCAGTGCTTACGGGCAATGTCCAAGTCAACGTAAGGCATCTTCTTTTTCTCCACCCCCTGGTGGTCTTTCGTGTTCCGGAGCTTCGCTCTATCGGCGATGATCGCCCGCGGCTGGGCGGGCGTGCTCCGTATTCCGGGACACACTTTGCAGCAACTTGATCGCCTCGTCCATCTGTCGGGACAGGACGACAGTGCGTCAGCAGCCCAGCCTCGCCGCGAGCGCCACGAAATCCGCGGCGGAAATATCCACGCACGCCGGGTCGGGCGCGAGATCGGTGCGCTGCCCAGGCCCGTGCTCGGTCGGCCGCGCGACGAACGCCGTGTGGAGTCCCTGGGCCTTCGCCGCGGCCAGGTCGCCGTTGTGCGCTGCGACCATGGTCACCTCGTCCGGGCGCAGGCCGAGGTGGCGGCAAGCCGCGCGGTAGGCCTCCGGCAGCGGCTTGTAGGCGCGTGCGGTCTCCGCGCCCAGGATGCAATCCCAGGGCAGCCCCGCGTGCTTCGCCAGGTTCACCATCAGCGCGATGTTGCCGTTCGAGCAAGGCGCGATGATGTATTTCTTCTTCATGCGCGCCAGGCCTTCCACCGCGTCGGGCCACGGCGCGAGCCGGTGCCAGGCGCGGTTCATGTGATCGAGGTCGGCTTCGGCGAGCCCGGTGATCCCGTAGCGGCGCACGAGGGCCTCCAGGCTTTCGCGATGCAGGACATCGAGGATCGTCCATTCGCGCCGGCCCGAGCGCACCGCCTCCATCGAGGGCTGGTAGAGCTTGCGCCACTCGATCGCGAACTCGAGCCAGTCGATCGGCGGCAGGTTCTTCCCGCGCGCGAAGGCGGCGAGGTCGCCGCTCACGCTGGAGCGCCAGTCGACCACGGTGCCGAAAACGTCGAAGAGGCAGGCTTTCATCGGTAGAGCAGCACCTCCTTGCGCTCCTCGAGCCAGGACTTCTCGTCGCGCCGCGCCAGCGCCTCGAGATCGCCCGCCTGCGCCGCCGGGTCGTCGACCCAGCGGCGCAGCGCCTCGCCCCCGTTGATGAGGTCGATGGCGAGCCGCTCCCGCTCGTATTCGTAGGGAAAGTCGCGCCACAGGTCGTAATCCGGCCGCAGCTTGCGCAGCGCCTTGAAGGCGAGCGCCATCAGGCGCCAGGGACGGAATTCCTCGTGGCCGTAATGCGGGTCCTCGACATGGATCTGCACGCCGGCGCAGAGCTTTCCGGCGTGCTTCTGGAAGGTCGGCTCGAACCAGCATGGGCGCAAGCGGCAGCCTTGCATCCACTTGGCGGAAATTTTTTTCATCTCCTCCACGAGCCCAAGAGAATCAATGTCCGGAGAACCCCAAACCTCGAGCGGCCGCGTAGTGCCGCGGCCCTCCGAGAGCGTGGTGCCCTCGAGCATGACCGTGCCGGGGTAGCAGCGCGCCATCGGCAGGCCGGCGGCGTTCGGGCTGGGATTCACCCACGCGCGGCTGCGCTGCGGCCAGCCGTAGCCGGGCGCGGCGCGCGGCTTCCACCCTTCCATGCGCACCACCTCGCACTCGAGGTCGAGCCCGAGCGCGCGCACGAACCAGCGCGCCGCCTCGCCGAGCGTGAGGCCGTGGCGCATCGGCAGCGGCCCCGCGCCGACGAAGCTCTCCCACCCGGCGCGCAGCCGCAGCCCCTCGACCGGACGGCCAGCGGGATTGGGCCGGTCGAGCACCCACACCGCCTTTCCCCGCGCCGCCGCCTCTTCCAGCACGTAGCGCAGCGTGGTGAGGAACGTGTAGACGCGGCAGCCGAGGTCCTGCAGGTCGACGAGCAGCACGTCGAAGCTGTCCATCATCGCGGCGCTCGGCCGCCGCACGGCGCCGTACAGGCTGAACACCGGGATGCCGTGCCGCGGATCGGTGAAGTCGGGCGACTCCACCATGTTGTCCTGCTTGTCGCCGCGCATGCCGTGCTGCGGGCCGAACGCCGCCGTGACCTTCAGGTCCTTCAGCCGGACGAGGGCATCGAGCGAATGCTCGAGATCCGCGGTCACCGACGCCGGGTGCGCCAGCAGCGCGATGCGCCTGCCGCGCAGCGGCTTGCGCAGCACGCGATCCTCCAGCAGCCGGTCGATGCCGAACTTCACAGCTCGAGCGCGAACGCTTCGCGGTGGTGGAAGTCGGGCCTGCCGGGCGGGTGCCCGAGCGCCCAGTAGGAAAGCGAGCCGTCCGCGGCCTCGATCACGGCCGCGAGCCCGATGAGAAGTTTCCTGCCTTCGACTCTGATCAACGCCTCGAGCTCCAGCTTGCCGGGGTCGCGGCGCACCGCGATGCGCGGGTCGAGCGCTGCGTCGGCGAGCGCCCTGCCCTGGCGGTAGCGCTCGAACGCGTGGGCCGCCCATTCCCCCGAGGGCGAAAGGTTGAACTCATGGTAAGCGGGCGCGTCCGCGGGAGCGACGAAGATTTCGCAGCAGGTGTGCGCCCACAGCCCCTGCACGATGCGCGGCGTCCGCGGCGCGGGAATGCGCAGCCCCTCGAGGTCTCCCACCAGGACGAAGCGGACCGCCAGCCCGCCCGCGCCCCTTTCCGCCCCGGCCTGCAGGCTACGCACCGCGCCGGGGCGGCTCTGGGGATGGCAGGCCATGGGAAGCACCGGCCAAGCCTAACCCCAAAACAAAATCAGTCGCTGGTGAGGCCCGGAAAGATGAAGCCGAACGAGAGGATGCACACCGCCAGCTTGAGGATGAAAACGGCCTTCTGCCGGGGGGTCATCTGGGCGAACTTCAGGGATGGTTGAGCCGTCGCCGCACTCCCCTGCGCAGCCTGCTTCTGGTTTTCCATGGTGCACTCCTGTGAATGCGGTCCTGGGGCGCCGGCAGGTTGCCGCGGGAGTATGCCGCCCTGTGGATCGCGGCCGGCAGTGTAGCGGCTTGTGCACCGCCGCACCTTGCGCGCGACTGACAATCGTATTAGCGTCCACGAGCAGTAGTTAACAAGGGGAAAAGCCGGGTTCTGCGTACCCTAGTCTTCGGCAGGCGCAAGAGGAGGCGCCGGTCATGAGGATGAACACCACGCTGGTTGTCAATCCGAAGGGCGGGTCGGGGAAGACCACCGTCACGACCAACCTCGCCAGCCATTTCGCGGCCGGCGCCGTGCCGACCACGGTGATGGACTACGACCCGCAGGGCTCCTCGCTCAACTGGCTGCGCCTGCGCGCGCCGCACGCGCCGAAGATCCACGCCGCCAACGGCGCCCCGGCCAAGGCCGGCCAGCTGCGCAGCATCGCCATGCACGTGCCCCCCGACACGCGCCAGCTCATCATCGACGCGCCGGCCGGCGCCTCGGGCCTGCTCCTCCAGGAGCTGCTCTCGCGAGCCGACTGCATCATCATCCCGGTCGCGCCTTCGGCGATCGACATCCACGCCACCGCCAACTTCATCCGCGACCTGCTCCTGAGCGGCCGGCTGCGGGTGCGCAACATCCGCCTCTCGGTGGTCGCGAACCGGGTGCGGAGCTCGATGCCCGTCTACCAACCGCTCGAGCGCTTCCTCACCTCGCTCAGCCTGCCGCTGCTCACCCGCCTGTCGGACTCCGACGCCTTCCTCAAGGCGGCGGAGACGGGCGTGGGCATCTTCGAGATGGACCCGCTCGTCACGGCGGCGGAGCGCGAGCAGTTCATGCCGGTCGTCACCTGGGTCGATCCCCAGGCCGCCAAGGCCGCCCTTGCGCCGCGGGTCATCGAGCTTCCCCGCGTCGCGCAGGCGCGCAGCACGATCAGCGTGCCGGCGTTCCTCCGCCGGCAGTAGCGGCCCCAAGCCACACCGCCCGCACCCGGCCGCGGACCTGCGCGACCCGGGCCGCGATCTCCTCGGCGCTCAGCGAGCTCACCGGGTGGTCGATGACCACCGGCGCGAGCGCCGGCATGCCCAGCGCGGTGCGCGTGAGATCGGTCTCGCGCACGAACTCCGTGGTGATGATGACCGCCGTCGGGATGCCCCTGCGCTCGAGCTGGATCGCATCGCGCACGCACGCCGAGGTGCACGAGCCGCAATCGCCGATGGCGGTCAGCACGAGGTCGTTCTCGGCGGCGATTTTCTCGATCAGCTCGGGCGCGGCGTCCTTCGAGAAGCTCTGCTTCACGTAGTAGTTCACCGCGGCGAACGCGATCTCCTCGCCGAGCGCGGCAGCCGCGCCGCGCAGCAGCTTGTTGGCGTTCCACTTCGAGTTGTCGAGGATGCCCAGGCGCTTGCCCTCGAGGCCGCGCAGGCGCGCGGCGATCGGCGTCACCGCGGAATTGACGGCGCCGCGCGGATCGAAGACCCGGGCCTGCCCTTTCACTTTCATCAGCATCGCGACCTCCTTACACGGCGCAGGTGCCGTCGGCGCAGTCCGCGGCCGCGACGCCGCTGATAGCCTTCAACACCGGCGTGCTCATGTGGCCCCAGCCGGGAATGAGCAGCGAGAAGCGTCCCGCCTCGCTGCCCATGACGAAGAGATGGATGTGCTCGGCGCCCGGCACGATGGGAATGCGCGAGTCGGGCTCGCGCTTGTACCACTTCGGCAGGTTGCGGTTGTACACCTGGCCGTAGCGGTGATCGCGCGAGAGCGCCGCAAAGCGGTTGCCGCTGTGCATCCACAGGTAGCTGCGCACGTCGGCGCGCGTCCAGCCGTGCTGCGCGATGGTCTTCGCGTGCTCGAGGCCCAGCACCACGGCGCAGGACCCGCTCAGCACGGCGTTGTTCGAGGCAATGGTGCTCATCGCGGAGCAGATCGTGTCGAGGATGCCCTGCGGGTCGTTCGAGACGTGGTCGGTGACGCTGTGCGGCGCTTCCGCCGCCATGGCGAACACGGTGGAGTCCTCGACCTTGTACCCCTGCTCCACGTGGTAAGGCGCAAGCGGGCTCTGCGCCTCGTTCTCGCAGACGCAATAGCTGTACTTCGCCGGGCTGCCGAGCGTGCACTTGTCGAGATCGCCCGGCCAGCCGCCACCGACATTGAGCAGGATGAGGCGAACAGCGCGCCCGATCGTCGCGTTGGCGCGGTTGCCCGGCCCGAACGCGTTGGCGCCGCCGTTCATGCCGATCGCCCGGGCGATCGGCCCGTTCACGACCACGAGCGGCGCCGCCACGTGCGTGGTCGCCTGCACCCCGTTCAGGTTGAACGCCGGATCGGTGAGCGCGAGCATCGCCGCGCGCACCACCGGCGCGTATTGCGGCCGGCACCCCGCCATGACCATGTTGATCGCCAGCACCTCGCGCGTGAGCTCGCCCCAGCGCGGTGCGACACGGCATTCCACCAAGCCCGGCTCCCCGCCGAGCGCCGCCACCACCGCGTCGACCTTCTCCTGCGTCGGCGGCACCACCGGCAGGCCGTCGGTGAAGCCCTGCTCGAAGTAGTGCTCGACCAGGTCTACACCGGCGTCGACAAAGGTTTCCATGCTCCTATTATAGGGAAGCGAGCTTCGCCTCGAGCTCCGCGATACGGTCATGCAGCGGCTGCGCTGCCGAGCGTACCTCGGCTTCAGTAAAGCGCGCGGTAATGTGCTGCGGGCAGTTCCAGTCGAACGCGTCCACCTCGATCACCGCCACACGCTCGACGCGGCCACGGTAGCCGGGCAGCTGCACCGCCTTCAGGATCTCCGGGGCCACGCGGCCGGCATCCTCGAAGCGCAGGCGCCCGAGGAGCTTGAGCCGCTGCCGGCGGCGGTAATCCATCAGGATCAGCGACACGCGATCGTTCACCGCCGCGTTGCCGGCGGAGATGAGCTGCGTGTTGCCGCGGAAATCGGCGAACGCCAGCGTCTTGGGTCCCAGGACCCTCAGGAAGCCCGGCGGGCCCCCGCGGTGCTGCACATACGGCCAGCCGGTCTCGCTGACCGTGGCCATATAGAAGCTGTCGCGCTCGGCGATGAAAGCGGTCTCGGCGTCGCCCAGCGCGTCGTGCGGACCGCCCGTTTGCTGCAGCCGCTCGTTCTGCGAGCGCGTTCGGTACTGCTCCTGGACGGCCTTCACCGCGCCGGTGAAGGCGATGTCGGCAAAGCGATGGCTCATTTCGGACTCCTATGCGGCGGCCGCGGCGCTCGCGAGCAGCGGCACTTTCGGGAAATCGATGTTGATCAGCGTCGACTTGCCGAGGAGGTTCGTGAACACGTTGAGCGCCACCAGGGTGACGATCTCGACGATCTCGCCGTCGCTGAAGCCGGCGGCGCGCACCGCCTCGAACTCGGCGGTGGTGACTTCGCCGCGATGCTCGTTGAGCGCCTTGGCGAACGCCACCGCGGCGGCGGCCCTGGCGTCGCCCGAGCCGCCCTGGCGGTTGCGCAGCATTTCCTCGTTGCTCAGGCCGGCGCCCCGGCCGATCGCGGTATGCGCGGAGACGCAGTACTGGCAGCCGTTCTCCTCGGCCACGACCAGCGCGATGCGCTCCTGCGTCGCCTTGTCGATCGCCGCACGGCCCAGCGGCCCGTAAAGGCCGAGGAAGGCCGACAGCGCGTGGGGCGAGTTGGCCAGCGCGCGGATGAAATTGGGCACGATCCCGAGCTGCTGCTGGACGCCGTCCAGCAGCACCTTCGTTTCGCCGGTGGCGGTCTTCGGATCTACGACATTGATGCGGGGCATTGCTCGCTCCTTTCCATGAGGCAGGTTGGTTCGCGGCGGCTTGCCGCGTGGCGCGAATGGTCGGCCCCCGAGCGCCTGCAATAAATGGGGCGTAGCGCAGTTGACTACTGCAGAGATCGCAGTAATGTACCCGCCATGGACAAGCTCCACGCCATGGCGACCTTCGTGCGCATCGTCGAGCAGGGCAGCCTCACCACGGCCAGCGAGGCGCTCGACACGTCGCTCTCGTCTGTGGTGCGCACGCTGGCGCGGCTGGAGAAGTCGCTCGGCGTGCGGCTGCTGAACCGGACGACGCGCCGCATTTCGCTCACCGAGGAAGGACGCGATTACCTCGAGCGCTGCCGCCGCATCCTGGCGGAAGTGGAGGACGCCGAGCAGGCGCTAAGCGCGGGGGAGCGCGACCCGAGCGGCGTGCTCAGGGTGACGGCGCCCGTGCTCTTCGGCCAGCTCCACGTGGCGCCGGCGGTGACGGCGTTCCTCGCGCGTCATCGCCGCATGCAGGTGGAGCTGGTGCTCCTGGACCGGGTGGTCAACCTGGTCGAGGAAGGCATGGACGTCGCGGTGCGAATCGGCGCCTTGGCCGACTCGTCGATGGTGGCGGTGCCGGTGGGTCAGATCCGCCGTGTAGTGGTGGCGAGCCCGGCGCTTCTCAAGGCCGCCGGCAAGCCCAAGCATCCCCGCGACCTCGGGAAACTGCCCTGCGTGCGCTTCACGTCCCTGATGCCGGGCACGAACTGGCACTTCGCCGAGAACGGCCGGCCGCTGTCGGTCCAGGTGCGCGGCCAGCTCGCCTGCAACCAGGCGGCGCCTGCCGTCGACGCTTGCGTCGCGGGCCTCGGCTTCGGCATGTTCATTTCCTACCAGGTGCGCCACCAGACGCAGACGAAGCAGCTCAAGGAGGTGCTGACGGACTTCGCGCCCGCGCCGCTACCGGTGAGCCTCCTGTTCCCCCACGGGCGATTGCTGTCGTCGCGGGTGCGCGCGTTCGTGGACTTTGCCGCCGCGGAGCTGCGGCGCACCATTGCCGAACCTTCGTCTACCTAGGCAGGAGGCCACGCCGATCGTCGCGCGCAGGCGCGCGCCGCCATCACCTGAAACCGTGGCGCTGCGTCGCACCGCCGCGGAGACGCTGTTTATCCGCGAGAGCGCAGTGCTCGTGCATGAGGAAGTCCACGACTTTCAGGAATACGTCGGTCGGCGTCTCGTGTGTTCCGTTCATCCAGGCATGGAGATGCAGCGGCCGCACATCGAGATACGCAGCGAGCGCCTCGAAGCCACCGATGACTTCAGCCGCACGCCGGAGCGTGCGCATGTAGACCGACGGAGAGTGCGCCATTCCAGTGTCCTCCGGGTTCGTCACGGGCTTACTGTCCCAAGAGGCTTCAGGTCCGGTCAAACTATTTCATCGGAGACACGACGCTCTAACCCGACAGACCGCGCTATCTCTTTGTTTGACTGACGCGTACAAAAACAACACCGCGGATCGCCAACCCGGCAATTTCCGTCAGCGGAGAACGTCTCGAGTGCTGGTAATGAGAACGCAGGTGCAGCCGGTCTCGCTCCACACGCGCTTGTCGCCGGTGCCGGGCTCCGCACGGTTGTAGTCTCCGGGGCAGAGTTTCCG
>Ga0247825_10001171_pt1 | contig 17120 bp, 15 predicted proteins | sample 13C_Vanillin_Day_FD_194413 | JGI IMG/M metagenome (GOLD analysis project Ga0247825, IMG submission 194413) | Soil microbial communities from agricultural site in Penn Yan, New York, United States - 13C_Vanillin_Day48 | ecosystem: Environmental > Terrestrial > Soil > Agricultural land | place... | reverse complement strand
GATCAGCGCGCTCGCGCGAGCGCGAGCCGCGCTGATCGGGACGAGGCCCGTCACGCCGCGGTCCACCGTGTACTACGCGCTCGGTGAAGCCGACGGCTACGAGATCGGGAGGGCGCGATGAGCGACCGGGCGGCGGCGCCTGAACGCTGCCGCGTGTGCGAAGGGAAGGACCACGACGTTCTCTACCACGGGCCCATCCGCGTCGGCCGCTTCGGCTCCTACAGCCGGGAGCCACGCATCGTCTGGCGTTGCCTGGCGTGCGGGGCAGGATACTTGCCGGTCGACGTCGTCGACTACGAGTCGTCGGAGTACCGGACGCTCGTCGACGGGAGCGATACCGTCGAGGGCTTCCGGCGATTGCACGACGGCGAGCAGGCGGAGAAGCTGCGGGTGCTCGGGACCGACGGCCTGCGCGGCCGCGTGTGCATGGACGTCGGGTGCGGCGGCGGCTCGTTCCTGGACCTGGTGAAGGGCCTCGCGCGCACGACGATCGGCATCGAGCCGACGGCGTCGCTGCGTTCCGCGCTGACGGCGGGCAAGCACCTCGCCTTTCCGTACTGTGCCGACGTCCCGGAAGAATGGGCGGGGCGTGTCGATGTCGCGGTCGCCTTCAGCCTCGTGGAGCACGTCGAGGACCCCCTCGGTCTGCTCCGTGACATCCACCGGCTGCTCGCACCCGGCGGACGCTTGCTGGTCAGCACGCCGAATCGCGACGACGTGCTCCTGGAGCTGCTCCCGGAGGACTACGGGCGGTTCTTCTACCGTATCGTCCACCTGTGGTACTTCGACGCGGCTTCCTTGACCGCGCTCCTGCGCCGCGCGGGCTTCACCGACGTCACGGTGCAGTACGTGCATCGCTTCGACGTCTCGAACGCGGTGCTCTGGCTCCGTGACCGCCGCCCGACCGGGCTGGGGGCGCTGACGAGCACCCGGGATGCGGATGCGGTGTACCGCGGCGTGCTGGAGAGCAGCGGACGCGCCGACTACCTGTACTGCTCCAGCCGGAAAGCGTAGAGACCGCGTGGCGAAGCTCCTCGTGTTCATCGATCACGACATCACCCTGAGGCACTTCGTGCTGAGCGGCGTGCTGAGCGCGCTCGAGGACGAGCACGACGTGGTCTGGGTCTTTCCCGAGCGGCACCGCCGCGTCAGCCACCGCCCGGCCGACCTTCCCATCGGTCGCCATCGCACGCTGCCCATCTCCGAGAGTCGTCTCCACGGATATCGCCGCCTGTACCACGCGTCGGTGCTGCGCATGCTCCGCGGCACGCGCGACGAGCGCGCCATCTTCGCCTTCTGGCGCGAGATGCTCGGAGCGCGCGCGTTCTGGGCGAGCTGGGCCGTCTCGTGGCCGGGACCGTATCACCTCTACCGCCGGCGCATGCTCGCCCGCATCGGCGAGCCCGAGCACGTCAACGCGCTGCTCGACGAAGAGAAGCCCGACGTCATCGTCCATCCGACGGTGCTGGAGGGTCTCTTCGTCTCGGACCTCGTTCATGCCGGCCGCGCCCGCGGCGTGCCCACGGTCTTTCTCATGAACTCGTGGGACAACCCGGCGGTGAAGGCCATGACCGTCGGCACACCCGATCGGCTGGTGGTCTGGGGCGAGCATTCCCGGACGCTGGCCCACGAACGGCTGGGCATCCCGCTCGCGAACATCCTGGTCTTCGGCGCCGCACAGTTCGAGGTGTACCGACGGCTGCCGCGCGAGGCGCCGGCCGCCTACCGGGCGCGGCTCGGGATCCCGGCCGGCCATCAGGTCCTCCTCTACGCCGGCTCGAGCAAGGGGCTGGACGAGACCGCGCACCTCGCGGCGCTCGAGAGCGCCATCGAGGCCGGGCGCCTGCCGCGGTGCACGGTGCTCTATCGCCCGCATCCCTGGCGCGCGCGCCTGGAGACCGAAGCGGACTTCTTTGCCCGCGGGTGGCGGCACGTCATGATGGCCCCCGACATGGCCGAGTACTACCGCCGCCATCGCGCAGGGGACGCCTCGATGTACCTCGCCGACTACGCCGAGACGCACGTGACCCTCAGTGCGGTGGACGCCGTGGTGTCGCCGCTGTCGACCATCCTTCTCGAGGCCGGGCTCCACGGCAAGCCGATCCTCGCCTATCTCCCGGACGAGGACATGACGCAGAACGTCGCGATCTTCAGCATGGCGAAGACCGTGCATTTCCGGGACTTCTTCGAGCGGGTGGACTGCGTGCAGTGCGAGCGTCCGGACGCGCTGGTCGACGACTGTGCCCGGCTGCTCGACAAGGGCACCCGACCCGGTGTCGCCGAGCGGCTTCGCCAGCAGTGCGCCTTCTTCGTCGATGCCGGGGAACGCTCGTACGCCGACCGGCTCGACGAGCTGGTCCGGAGTCTGTCCGGGGCGCCGACACGGCCGGGAGCGGCGCGATGAGCCTGACGGCGCTCGCGCGCCGTCTCTACCGTCGGGTCCGGCCGGCGCGGGATCACTGGTCGCATCTCGTTTCCATCGTCGACGACGCGAGCTTGCGCCACGACCCGGCCCTGGATGCCGCCGGCAAGCGGGCGCTCTTCAAGCGCAACGTCGAGCTGGTGGAGGTCGAGCCGCACGCGTACTGCAACCGCACGTGCTCGTTCTGCCCGAACAGCATCATCGACCGCCTGACGGTGACCCAGCACTTCGACGGCAAGCTCTACGAGGGAATGCTGGAGGACCTCGCGTCGATCGAGTACGACCGGATCCTGCGACTGGCGCGGTACTCGGAGCCGATGGCCCACGACCACATCTACGGCATGGTGGCGCTCGCCCGCCGCCGGCTGCCGCGGGCCGTGATCGACATCGTCACCAACGGCGACTACCTCACGCCGGCCGCCCTCGCGCGCCTGGAGGAGAGCGGGCTGTCCATCCTCCGCATCAGCGTGTACATGCGCCGCGGCGTCGCCTGGAGCCCGGACGCCGCCCGCGCAGAGATCGGCCGCGTCGGCAAGCGCGTCGGCCTCGAGCCGCGGTGGACGGAGGCGACGACGAATTCCGTGGGTGCCACATTCACCCATCCGGGCCTCACCATCATCGCCTTCTCACACAATTTCGACGAGGTCGGCTACGACCGTGGACAGCTGCTGGACAAGCTCGTGGACCGGACGTACGTCCGGCGCTCGCCATGCTTCCTCGTCTTCTCGAACTTCACGGTGGACTTCAATGGCAAGGTGATGCCGTGCTGCAACTTGCGATCCGACCATCCCGAGCACGCCGCCTTCGTGGTCGGCGATCTGGGGGCGGGACGCCAGAGCATCTTCGACGTCTATGCGGGCGCGGAGCTCACCGCGTGGCGGCGCAGCCTGGCCGGGGTGGGGGACAAGGCGGCGCCGTGCGCCACGTGCAAGCAGAAGACGCTCGAGGGGCCGGCGCTGGCGCGGCTCGACGCACGGCTGGCGCCGCGCCTGCGCGCACTCGGCATCGAGGCCGAGCGGTGATCGTTCCCGCCTCCTCGGCGGACGTCGTCTGGGTCTACCGCCGCGGTCGGCGCCGCTTGCTCGCCGAGTGGCAGCGTGGCGAGGGCTCGAGCGAGTTCTTCTACGGCCTCATCCCGCTGCGCGACCGCTATCGCGTCGGCTTCGTCGAGGGCTCGAGCGCGCCGTGGTTTCGCCGACCGTGGTACGCCGTGGAGCGGCTCTTCGCGCGGCGGCTCGGCATCGGCTTCGCCCTCGACCTCGCCCTCCGGCACCTGCGAACGTTGAACCGCGCGCGCGTCGTCGTGTCCACCGTCGACACGTGCGGTCTGCCGCTCGGACTGCTGAAGCGTCGTGGCCTGCTCCGCCCTCGGCTCGTCTACATCAGCCAGGGGCTCAGCGACCGGATCCACGCGTACGGCCCGCACCGGCGACTGGCGCAATGGTGTCGCGGCCTCGTGCTGGCGGCCGACGATCATGCGGCGCTCAGCGCCGGCGCCGCCCATGGGCTGGCGGCCTGGCTCGGTGTCCCGGTCGATCGTGTGCGGGTGCTGCCGTTCGGGACGGATCACGACTTCTGGCACGACACCCGACCGGACGTGGCCGAGACCCGCATCGTGAGCGTCGGCTCGGACGCCGGGCGCGACTATCCGACGCTGCTGGCCGCGATCGGGACGCTTCCGCTTCACGTCGTCACGCGCCAGCCGCTGGTGGTGCCGGCCGGCGCCGACGTCCGCGTCACGCACGAGCACACGCCGGGCGAGCTGCGGGACATCTATTCCGCCGCGCGGTTCGTCGTCACGCCGCTCCACGACCGCGATCAGCCGTCCGGGCAGAGCGCGGCGCTCCAGGCGATGGCCTGTGCGCGGGCGGTGATCCTGACCCGTACCCGCGGCTGGTGGGGCGAGGACGTGCTGGTCGACGGCGACAATTGCGTGCTGGTGCGGCCGGGCGAGGCGGACGCGCTGCGCCACGCGATCCGCACGCTGGGGGACGACCCGGAGCGCTGCCGCCGCATCGGCACGCGCGCGCGCGCGACGGTCGAACGCTGCTTCGGGGAGGAGCGCTTTGCGGAGTCGCTGGCCGCCCTGGTCCCGCCTGCGGTCGCCATCGGGGCGCACGGGCGCGCATGAGCGGTGTGCGGGCGGTTCGTCTCACCGTCGACCGCTGGGCCGACCGGCTCCGGCGCCGACCGGAGCCGGCGGAGCCGATCGCGCGCGTGGCCGTCAACATGCGGCCGGCGGGAACGGCGTGGGGGGGCGGCAGCCAGTGGGTCGCCCAGATGGTCCGCTATCTCGCCGATCGCCGCTACGCCGTCGGCTTCGAGCTGCGTGACGACGTCGACGGCATCGTCATGGTGGACCCGCGACGCGGCGGGCTCGTCACCTTCGGGCCGGACGACATCGCGCACCATCGCGCGCGCCGGCCGGAGGCCTTCTGCCTCCACCGCGTCAACGAGAACGACGCGCGCAAGGGCACCGACGACGTGGACGGCCTGCTCGCCGCCGCCAACCGCGTGGCCGACGAGACCGTGTTCGTGTCGCGATGGCTTCGCGACTATCACGCGGCGCGCTGGTTCGACACGCGACGCCCGCACGCGGTCATCGGCAACGCGGCCGACCCGCGCATCTTCCATCCGCTCGGCAGCGTCCGGTTTGCCGGGGATGGGCCGCTCCGTCTCGTGACCCATCACTGGTCGGACAACTGGCGCAAGGGCTTCAAGGTCTACCAGGAGCTCGACGCGCTCATCGCCGGCGGCGCGCTGCCGGACACCGAGCTGTGGGTGATCGGCCGCTGGCCCCAGGAGCTCAGGTGGAAGGCGGCGCGGACGTTCGAGCCGACGCACGGCGAGGCGCTCGCCGCGCTGCTCCGACAGTGCCACGCGTACGTGACCGCCTCGCTGTGGGAGCCCGGCGGCATGCACTTCGTCGAGGGCGCGCAGTGCGGGCTGCCGCTCCTCTACCACGAGGACGGTGGCGGCACGCCGGAGGTCGGCGAGCGCTTCGGCGTCGCGTTCCGTGACGACGTCCGCGGCGCCGTGCTCACGCTGCGCCGACGCTACGACGAGCTGCGCGACGCCGTGCTGGGGCGCGCGCCGTCCGGCGACGCGATGTGCCAGGCGTATGCGCAGGTGATCCAGCGGGGGATCGCGCTCGCGCGCGAAGCACGGAGGGGCGCGTGAACGGGCGGCCGCTGGTCGCCTACTCGGGACCGCGCGACCTCGAGTCCGTCGTTCGCGAGGCGCTGGGCGCGCGATTTGTCGTCCGCTGGACGCCTCCCGAGGACGAGGCGCTGGCCAAGGCGCTCCGTGACGCGGCGGTCTTCCTGGACGCGTCGATGCGCGTGCGCATCACGGCCGCCATGGTGGACGACGCCCCCGACCTCCGGCTCGTGGTCACCGCCACCACCGGCGCCGATCATATCGACGCCGCCGCGCTCGCCCGGCGCCACATTCCGCTGCTCACGCTGAAGGGGCAGACGGAGGTGCTCAACGGGCTGACGCCGGCCGCCGAGCACTCGTGGCTGCTCTTGCTGGCGTGCGCGAGAGGCCTGCCGGCCGCGCGCGCCCACGTCCTGGACGCCGGCTGGGATCGCACGCAGTTCCCCGGCGTCATGCTCCGCGGTCGCGCGCTCGGGGTCATCGGCTGCGGGCGGATCGGCCAGTGGATGGCCCGGTACGGCCACGCGTTCGGTATGGTGTGCCGCGGCTACGACCCGTTCCTCGCCCGGTGGCCCGAGCATCTCGCGCCGACGGATCTCGTCGACCTCTTGACCGTCTCGGACTTCGTGACCCTGCACGTGCATCTCACGGACGCGACGCGCGGCCTGCTGCGGCGCGAGCACTTCGAAGCGATGAAGCCGGGCGCCGTCTTCGTCAACACCTCGCGCGGGGAGCTGATCGACGAGGCCGCCCTGCTCGACGCGCTTCGCAGCGGACGCCTGCGTGGCGCCGGCCTGGACGTCCTCACCGGCGAGCCCGACATCGCGGACCATCCGCTGCGTCGCTATGCGTCCGAGCACGCCAACCTCATCATCACGCCGCACATCGGCGGCTACAGCCCCGACGCCGTGGCCACGGTGCTGCGCTTCTCGGCGGGCCGCATCCTCGCGCATCTCGGAGGCGCCCCGTGAGCGCGCGCGTCGTTGCCCTGACCGATGCGCTCGTCGCGGAAGGCGTCCGCGCGATCTTCGGCATTCCGGGGAGCGGGCTCTCGCTCCAGCTCATCACCGCTCTCGAGGGACGCCGGGTGCCGTTCTACGGCGCGTCGCACGAGGCCTCGGCGGCCATCATGGCCGGGGCGTTCGCGGCGCGCTCGGGGACGCTCGGCTGCTCGGTGTCGATCCGTGGACCGGGCGTGGGCAACGCGGTGTCTGGCGTCGTCACCAACCACTACGAGCAGCGCCCGACGCTGAGCCTCGCCGAGGCGCTCGCTCGGACCGTCGCGGTCGGCATGGCGCACAAGCGGCTGGACCATGCCGCCGCGCTTGCCCCGTACGTGAAGGCCTATGCCACCCTGGGTGAGCCGGCGGCGACGCTGACGGCGCTCGCGACCGCGGCGCGCACCGAGGTGCCGGGGCCCGTGCATCTCGACCTGGTCGCCGACGACCCGGGCGTCCTGCGCACGCCACCGCCCCCGCCGCTGCGCGAGCCCGTCGGTCATGACGCGGCGCGGGCGCTGGCGGCCGCGCGGCGCCCCATCGTCGTCGCGGGCAGCCTGGCCGCGCGGCGGCCATGGCGGGCACGCCTCGGCCGGCTTCGCGTCCCGGTGTTCACCACGCTCGCTGCCAAGGGCGTCGTCGACGAGCGCGGCGCCTTCGCCGCCGGCGTGTTTACAGGCGATGGCAAGGCGCTCGCGCCCGAGACCCGGTTGCTGTCCGAGGCGGATCTCGTCGTCGGTCTCGGGCTGCGCCGCGGCGAGATCCTCCGTCCGCCGGCATGGCCCTGTCCCGTGCTCCTCCTGGACGTGGTCACCGGCGTGGCGGACGGGCTGGGCGCGACGCACGTCGTCTCGAGCGCCGCCGACGCCGACTTCGACGCCGCCCTGTCGGAGTTGGCAGGACGCGCATGGGGCGCGGACCGCGTGGCGGAGGCGATGGCCGCCGTGCGGCGTCGGCTGCTCGAGGATCCATGGCTTCCGGGCCGCGTCTACGAGACGCTCGAGCGCGCGGTGCCCGACGTCGGCTGCTTCGTGACGGACACCGGGTGGTTCTGCACGGTCGCCGAGCACGTGTGGCGCGCGCCCACGCCGGAGGCATTTCTGGCCAGTGCGAATGGGCGCTCGATGGGGACCGGGCTGCCGATGGCGATCGGCGCCGCGCTCGCCGACCGCGACCGGCCCACCGTGTGCGCGATGGGCGACGGCGGCGTGCGCATGTACATCGCCGACCTGCGCCTGGCCGTGGAGGAGCGCCTCCCCATTGTCTTCCTGCTGCTGTCCGACGGACGACTCGGCAGCGTGGCCGGCGACGGCACGTCGAGCCGGCGCGCAACGACCGTGGCCGGAGCGTCGTGGTTCCGTATCGCCGAGGCCATGGACTGTCCGGGCCAGCAGGTGAAGGACGTGGACGGCTTGCTCGCCGCGCTGGCGCGCTGGCGGTGGTCCGAAGGGCCGTTGTTCGTGGAGGCGGTCTTCGACCAGGAGCGGTATGCGACGATGACCCGGGACGTCCGGTGACCCCCGACCTCGTGACACCGCCCGGTGTCCGTCGGGCGGCGCTGCGCATCTGCACGCCGCACTGCGGCCTCGATCCGGAGACACGGCTCGGCGGCGAGATGTACGAGATCGAGGTGCTGCGCGAGATGGCGGGGCGCGGCATCGTCTTCGACATCCTGCTCGCGCGACACAAGGCGCACCCCGTGGGCGTGCCGAACTGGACGGTCCACCGACTTCCGATCGGCCGCGGCCTGCGCTGGCCGGTGGCCGCGCTCGTGCTGCCGCCCTCCATCCGGCGCGTGTACCGCGCGACGCGCTTCGACGTGCTGCGCGTGCACTCGCTGCGCTACATCGGTCCGGCCGCGCTGGCCGCCCGGGCGTGGTACGGCGTCGACGTGCCGATCGTCGCGCACCATCACCATCTCGATCCGAGCTGGCTGAATCCCATCGTCGAAGGGCGCGTCATGCGGGCCGTCGAGCGCGTGATCGTGGGCAGCGAGTTCGCCCGCCGGCAGGCATCGGAGGAGCTCGGCGTCCCGGCCGAGAAGCTCACGGTCGTGCCGTACGGCGTGGATCGCGCGCTGGCGCCGGGTCCGAAGCCCGAGGCGCTGGCACGACGGCTCGGGGTGGCGGACTCGCCGGTCGCCCTGTTCCTCGGCTCGCTCGAGCCGCGAAAGAATCTCATGTTCCTGCTCGACGTCTGGCAGGAGGTCGCGCGCACGCGCACGGACGCGAAGCTCATCGTGGCCGGCGGTGGACCACTGCTCCGCGAGCTGCAGACCCGGGCGCGGGCGAGTAAGCTCGAGTCGTCGGTCGTCTTCACCGGGCACGTTCCCGCCGCCGAGAAGCTGGACTACTATCGTCTGGCCGACATGCTGGTGTTCCCGTCCACGATGGAAGGCTTCGGACTCGTGGTGGCGGAGGCGATGTCGTGCGGGCTGCCCGTGCTGATCTCGAGCCGTGGCTCGCTGCCCGAGCTCATCGTGCCGGCCGCGGGCGGCCTCGTCGCCGACCCCACGGATCGTGACGCGTTCGTGCGCGGCATCCTGACGCTCCTGGGCGACGCCACGATCCGCCGCCGCTTCGGCACCGCCAACCGCGAGCGGGTGGAGCGGCTGTTTCGCTGGGACGTCTGCGCCGCGGCCACCGTGCGCGTGTACGAGGAGGTGCTGGAGGCGTGGCGGGCGCGACGGAGAGCACGCTGAGCGGCTGGTGGCCGCGGCCGCTGGTGGCCGCCGTCGACTCGCTCAACCGTCGGGGCGGCTCGGTGGCGGTCCGGCTCGTGCGATACACGGGCAAGAGCCGCGAAGCCATGCATCCGAAGCACCTCGTCGATGCGCCGTGGCACCACTGGTACGTCGACTACCTCCAGGCGCACGACCTCGTGCTCGACGTCGGCTGCGCGAACGGCGCTCACACGCTGGCGGCCGCCGGCCGGGCGCGGCGGGTGTACGGCATCGATGCGGACGTGGGACAGCTCCGCATCGCGGCGTCGGCGGCGCGGCGCCGCGCGATCGCGAACGTGCAGCTGCTGGCATGGGACGTGACGCAGCCGTTTCCGTTCCCGGCGGCGACGTTCGACGCCGTCCTGTTCCTGGACGTCATCGAGCACCTCGAGCCGCGCGTGGCGGTGCTGCGCGAGATTCATCGGGTGCTGAAGCCGGCCGGGCGGCTGCTGCTCTCTGCGCCGCATCGCGACACCTCGTGGCGGCGCCGCCTGCGGGCCGCCGGCCTCTTCGCCTTCTCCGACGCCGACCACAAGGTCGAGTACAGCCGGGAGAGCCTGCTCGGCGAGCTGGCGAGCGGCGGCTTCACGCCGGTGGAGCCCGTCATGCCCGTCGTGTACGACACGCCGCTCGCCGGCCTGATCGACGTCGTCGGAGGCCTGGCGCTCACGCCCTACGCGCGCCTCGTGCGCTGGAAGCGCGCGGCCGCGCTGCGCCATCCCGAGGAATCGATCGGATTCCGCGTCGTCGCGCGCCGGCGCGATGGAGCGGCGTCGTGATCCTCGGCCTCCTGCCGGAGATTCGCGGCGGCCTCGGCACCCTGGCCGCGACGGGCCAGCACACCCGCTTCGTCGATGGCTATCTCCGCGCCTACGCGCGATCGTTCGACGAGGTTCGCTACTTCAGCTACCGCCAGGAAGGGCTCGCGGACTTCAGTCGCGACGCGGAGCTCGCCGCCCGTGTCCGCGTCGTCCCAAGCGGAGCCTGGCATCCGTGGCTCTACGCGGGGCTCATGGGACTGCGCCATGGTCGGGCGCTCGCGGAGTGCTCGGTGCTGCGCGTGTTCCACCTCACCGGCGTCATCCCCGCCCTCGTGGCGCGCCGCCGCTTCGGCGTGCCGTTCGCGACGACGTACGGATTTCACTACGATCGCCTCGCGCGCACGACGACCCGCGCGTGGCTGCATCGGCGTCTGGAACGGCTCGCGCTGGCGGAGGCGGACGCGGTCATCGTCACCACGCCGGAGCTGGCTCTGTACGTCGCCGAGCGGGCTCGGTCGCGGGACGCCGTGCATCTGCTGCCGAATGCCGTCGACACCGCGGCCTTCCGCCCGGTGCCGCGGCCGCCGTCCTCCGTGCCGACCGTGCTGTACGTCGGTCGGCTCTCCCCGGAGAAGAATCTCGGCGGCCTCATCGCCGCCGCCGCGAAGCTGCGCGGCCGTCTCGACGTGACCCTGCGCTTCGTGGGCGAGGGCGCGCTCCGCGACACCCTCGCCCGCGAGGCCGCGCGCGCCGGCATCGGTCTCGAACTGCTGCCCGTGGTGGACCATGGCCGGCTGCCGGCCCTCTACGCGGCGGCCGACGTTTTCGTCCTCCCCTCGTTCACCGAGGGCCACGCCAAGGTGCTGCTGGAGGCGATGAGCTGCGGCGTGCCGTGCGTGGCGTCGAGCGTCGGCGGCAATCGCGCGGCCATCGCCGACGGTCGCACCGGGCTGCTGGTCGACCCCGCCGACGCCGGCGCGCTGGCGGACGCGATCGAGCGTCTCATCGTCGACCGCGCGCTGGCGCGGCGCCTCGGCGAGGCGGCGCGGCGCGAGATCGTGGAGCGCTACGACCTCGGGCCGGCCATGACGCGTGAGATCGAGCTGCTGCGCGCGCTCGGCGCCCGGCGCCGGCGCCGATGACGCTCGCGTACTACGCGCGGTCGGCCACGCAGGCGTTCTGGGCGGAGCACTGGGGCGGTCACTCGCCGGAGGCGCTGGCGCGCGTGGCGGAGACGTCGCCGTTGACCGACCTTGTCGTCCGGGCGCTGCCGCCGCCGCCCGTGCCCGTCCTCGAGGCCGGCTGCGGACTCGGTCAGTACGTGGTGCTCCTGCGGGAGCGCGGGTATCAGGCGGTGGGCGCGGACTGGGCGGTGGATCCGCTGCGCGTCTGCCGCGCGTGGGCCAAGGCCACGCCGCTCGCGGCCATGGACCTCGCACAGCTCGGCTTCGCCGCCGGCGCCTTCGACGGTTACGTCTCGCTCGGCGTCGTGGAGCATGACCCCGGTGGCCCGGATCGCATCCTCGCCGAGGCCCATCGCGTTCTGGCGCCCGGCGGCCGGCTGCTGGTCTCCGTCCCCTACGTCAACCTCGTGCGGCGGCTCGGCGCGCCGCGGATCCGGCGCGCCAACGAACGCATCCGCGCGGCGGGGGGCGGCTTCTACCAGTTCGCGTTCTCGGGACGCGAGTTGCGCTCCGCCCTCGAGCGCAACGGGTTCCGTGTGCTGAGCGCCACGCCTTACGATCCTGCGCGGATCCTGCGTCGCGCGTGGCGGCAGCTCCGGAGCGCCGTCGGGCCCAGGCGGCCGTCGACGGCGCACCCGGACGCGGCACCGCCGACCGTCGCGCCAAACGGTGGCGTGCTGGCCGGGGTGCTGAGGCGACTCTTGTACACACCGCTCGCCCTCCGTGCGTTCGGCCACATGATCCTGTTCGTGGCTGTCAAGCGCTGAGGGCGGCATCCGATGGCCGTGCCGAGCGTCTCCGTCATCATGGCCGTGTACAACGGTGAGCCGTGGCTCGGAGAAGCGGTCGACAGCGTGCTCGGCCAGACGTTCGCGGACTTCGAGCTCATCGTCGTCGACGATGGCTCGACCGACGGGACGCCGGGCATTCTGGAGCAGCGCCGCGACCGACGGATCACGGTGCTTCACCAGTCGCGCGGCGGACAAACTGCCGCCCTCAATCGCGGTCTGCGCAGCGCAAACGCGCCGCTGCTGGCCCGCCTCGATGCCGACGACGTCGCCCTTCCCGATCGCCTGGCGCGCCAGGTCGGCTTTCTCTCGGCGCATCCCGAGGTGGGATTGCTGGGGAGCGCCTGCCGTGAGATCTCGCCAGCGGGCACGGTGGTGCGCACGGTGACGCCGCCCGGTGAGGACGCCGTCATCCGGCGCCGCCTGATCCGGGCCAACCCGTTCATCCACTCGTCGGTGATGTTCCGACGCACCGTGCTCGACGCGGCCGGGCCGTACGACGAGTCGTTCGCCGTGGCCCAGGACTATGACCTCTGGCTACGCATGAGCTGCGTGACGCGCCTGGCCAACATCGTCGAGCCGCTGGTGCTGCGTCGTCTGGCCCCCGGCCGGCTCTCGCATGCCCGGGACAGTACGCGCCTGCGCGACGAAGTGGTGGCGCGGATTCGCGCCGTTCGCCACGGCGCGTATCCTCCGTGGGCCGCCGTGTTCGTCGCGCGCCCGCTGTGCGCGCTGGCGGTGCCGACACGGCTGCGGCGAGCGCTTCGGTCCGCACTCGGAACGGCCGAGCCGGACGCCTCGTCGTGAGGCCGCCGCCTGGCCCGATCCTGCAGCTCCTCGTCTCCACCCGGCCCGGCGGCGGCCCGCAGCACGTCGGGTTGCTGGCGCGGGGTCTCCGGGCGCGGGGCTGGGAGCCGATCGTCGCCGGCCCGGCGGACGGCGCACTCTTCGACGGCTTCGCCAAGGCCCGCATCGAGATGGTCGAGGCGGCCACCCACCGGCTGCGGCCGGCGACCCTCGTGCAGATCCTCGCGCTCGTGCGCCGCCGCGGGGTCGTCCTCGTTCACTCCCACGGCAAGGGGGCCGGCGTCTACGGCCGTGTCGCCGCGCGCCTGGCGCGGATTCCCGCCGTCCACACGCTGCACGGCATCCACTTCGAGCGCTATTCGCCGCCGGCGCGGGCGGCCTACCTCGCCATGGAGCGGCGATTGTCGGCGTGGAGCGCGTGCGTGGTGAACGTGTCCCGAGCGCAGGAGCGCGAGGGCCTCGCGCTCCGCCTGTTCGACGCGCGCCGCAGCCGCGTGATCCCGAATGCGGTCGACGTCGCGCGCCTTGGCGCCACCGCGCTGGCCCGCGGCGACGCGCGGTTGGAGCTGAAGGTGCCCGTGGACGCCACCATCGTCGGCGCGGTCGCGCGCTTCGACGGGGTCAAGCAGCTCGACGTGCTCGTCGACGCCATGACGCGGCTGCGTGGCGTCACCCTGGTGCTGGTCGGTGACGGTCCCGAGTCGGCGCGGCTCCGCGCGCTCGCGGCCCAGCGCTCGCTCGGCTCGCGCGTCGTCTTCGCCGGCGAGGTGGAAGGTGCCGCGCGCCTGCTGCCCGCCTTCGACGTCTACGCGACCCCGTCGCGCAAGGAGGGCATGCCGATCGCGGTCCTGGAGGCCATGGCGCTCGGCCTGCCGGTGGTGGCCAGCGACATCCCGGCGCATCGCGAGGTGCTGGGCCCCGCCTCAGCGGGCCTGGTGGCCGGAACGGTCGACGCGTTCGCGGACGCGCTCGGGCGCCTCGCGCGCGACGCCGACCAGCGCGCCGTGCTCGGAGCCGAGAATCGCACGCGCGCCCGCAGCGAGTTCGACGCGCGGGAGATGCTCGAAGCGCTCCACGCGCTGTACGGACAGGTCTTGCGACTGTAGTAGTATCGGGAGGATGCGGATCCTGATCACCGGGATCACCGGGTTCGTCGGCAGCCATCTCGCCGAATGGGCCCTGGCGCAGGGCGGCGACGTCGTCGGTTCGGTGCGCTGGCGTAGCAACACGGAGCACATCGAGCATCTACGCGACCGCATCACGCTCGTGCACTCCGACCTCCGCGACCTGTCGTCGGTGCGCACGCTGCTCGAGCAGGCGCGACCCGACTACATCGTTCACCTCGCCGCGCAGAGCTTCGTGGGCGCCTCGTGGGAGACGCCGACCGAGACGCTGCTGACGAACGCGGTCAGCCAGATGAACCTCTTCGAGGCGATCCGCCAGCTCGGTGCCTCCGCGCGGTTCCTCGTGATCGGCTCCAGCGAGGAGTACGGGCTCGTGTATCCCGATGAGCTGCCGATCCGCGAGACCAACCCGTTGCGCCCGCTCTCGCCGTACGCGGTGAGCAAGGTCACCCAGGACCTCATGGGGTTCCAGTACTGGAAGAGCTACGGCCTCGACATCGTGCGCGCGCGCGCGTTCAACCACAGCGGGCCCCGTCGAGGAGACGCCTTCGCCACCTCGAGCTTCGCCCGGCAGATCGCGGAGGCCGAGGCCGGCCTGCGAGAGCCGGTCGTGCAGGTCGGCGATCTGAAGCCGACGCGGGACTTCTCCGACGTGCGCGACATCGTGCGCGGGTACTGGGCGCTGCTCGAGCAAGGCACGCCAGGCGAGGTCTACAACCTCTGCTCCGGCGTCGACTGGTCCATCGAGCGAATGCTCAACTTCCTCGTGTCGAACTCCACGCTGGACCGCATCGAGATCCGCCCGGATTCCACGCGCCTGCGTCCTTCGGACGTGCCCGTGTTGCGCGGCAGCGCGGCGAAGATCCAGCACGCCGTCGGCTGGACGCCGCGCATTCCTCTCGAGCAGACCCTCGTCGACCTCCTCGAGTATTGGCGACAGCAGATCCGACGGCAACAACGCTGAGCGTGCGGCGGCCGCGGCCGGGCGCCGGAGTCCCGCGCGTGGCGCTCGTCCACGACTGGCTCACGGGGATGCGGGGCGGCGAGCGCTGTCTGGAGGTGGCCTGTGAGCTCTTTCCCGACGCGCCGCTGTACACGCTGCTCCACGTCCCCGGCAGCGTGTCGCCGGTGATCGAGCGGCGCCGCATCGTGACGTCGTTCGTGCAGCGGCTGCCCCAGGCGCCGGCGCGCTATCGCCACTACCTGCCGCTGTTCCCGGCCGCCGTGCGCGGCTTCGACCTCTCCGGGTTCGACGTCGTGCTGTCGATGAGCCACTGCGTGGCCAAGGCCGTGCGCCGGCCGGCCGGCGCCGTGCACGTGTCGTACTGCTTCAGCCCGATGCGGTACATCTGGGATCTGTACGACGACTACTTCGGCCGCCAGGCGCCGGCCCTCACGCGCTGGCTGATGCCGCCGGTGGCGGCCGCCCTCCGGGCATGGGATCGCCGCACGGACGGCGTGGACGCGTTCGTCGCGATCTCGCACCACATCGCCGACCGGATCCGGCGCGTGTACGGGCGCGCCGCCGACGTCATCCATCCGCCCGTGGACGTCGCGCGGTTCGAGCCGTCCTCGACGATCGCCGACTTCTATCTCGTCGTGTCGGCGCTGGTGCCGTACAAGCGCGTCGACCTGGCGATCGCGGCCGCCGGCCGCCTCGGTCGGCGGCTGCTGGTCGTCGGGACCGGGCCGGAGGAGCGACGCCTGCGCGCGCAGGCCGGCTCGGGCGTGGAGTTTCTCGGGTGGCGCCCGGATGCCGAGGTGGCCGCGCTCTACGCACGCTGCCGCGCGGTGCTGTTTCCGGCCGTCGAGGACTACGGGATCGTGCCCCTGGAGGCGGCCGCCGCCGGGCGGCCCACGATCGCGCTGGCGCGGGGGGGCGCGCTCGAGACCATGGTCGGACTGGACGAGGGCGCGGCGCCGCCGACGGCGGTCTTCTTCCACGAGCAGACCGAGCGCGCGCTGGCGGACGCGATGCTGGCCTTCGAGGCCGCCGACCATCGCTTCGACCCCGCGGCGCTGCGGGCGCGGGCGGCGCAGTTCGATCGGCCCCTCTTTCGCGACCGGCTGCGCGCGTACGTCGAGGGCCGCTGGCTGGAGCGGGAGGAGCGGCCCGCGTGCTGAAGGCGCACTCGCGCGTCTTCGAGCAGCTCATCCTGCTCTCGGACCTCGTCCTGATCGCGGCCTGCTGGGTGGCGGCCTACGGGTTCCGGTTCTACGTGCTCGACAGCGCGGAGATCCCGCCGTTCCGCGACTACGCGCTGCAGCTCCTGCCCATCCTCGTGGTGTGGGGGGTGGCGGTCAAGGCGTTCGACCTCTACCGTCCGCACCGGCTGGCCTCGCACCTCTCGGAGTGGTTCGACATCGCGAAGGCCTCGACGCTCGGCGCTCTGGTGCTGATCGCGCTCATGACGTTCGCGTTCCGCGGGTACGATTACTCGCGGCTCGTCATCGTCCTGTTCTGGGCGATGTCGATCGTGGCCGCGAGCTTCTCGCGCGCCGTCTTCCGCGAGGGCCTGCGCTTCGCGCGCCGGCGCGGCTACAACCAGCGCTACGCCGTGATCATCGGGGGCGGGGAGCCGGTGGCGGAGGTGCTGCGGGTGCTGCGCCGTCGCCCCGACGTGGGCATCCGCGTGCTGGGTCTCCTCGGCGACAAGCACGACACGGTGGACGGCGCCCGGTGGCTGGGGGCGCCGGAAGAGATCCGTCGCGTGCTGGACGCGCAGCAGATCGACATCGTCATCATCGCGCTGCCGCACGGCGACTATCCACGGCTCACCGGCATCCTGAGCGAGATCGGCGACGATCCCGTGGCCATTCATCTGGTCCCCGACATCTTCAGCCTCGCCTCGCTCCGCGGCGGCATCGAGGAATTCGAGACGCTGCCGATCATCCACCTGCGCGAGTCGCCGCTCTACGGCTGGAACCTCGTGCTCAAGCGCGGCTTCGACGTCGTGGTCGGGAGCGCCGCCTTGCTGGCGGCCCTGCCGGTCATGGGCCTGATCGCCGCCGTCGTGCGCTCCACGTCGTCGGGGCCCATTCTCTACCGGCAGGAGCGCATGGGACTCGACGGCCGGCGCTTCCGCATGCTGAAGTTCCGGACGATGGTCCCGGACGCCGAGTCGGCGACGGGGCCGACGTGGGCGGTGCGCGAC
>Ga0247825_10001170_pt1 | contig 17132 bp, 18 predicted proteins | sample 13C_Vanillin_Day_FD_194413 | JGI IMG/M metagenome (GOLD analysis project Ga0247825, IMG submission 194413) | Soil microbial communities from agricultural site in Penn Yan, New York, United States - 13C_Vanillin_Day48 | ecosystem: Environmental > Terrestrial > Soil > Agricultural land | place... | reverse complement strand
CCCGGGTATGACCCAGGTCATATGACACGCCCTCCGCTTCGAGGGGGTCCCGAGGCACCCCGCCCTCATCTCAATCACGCATGACCGCCATGCCCCCCGCCACCTGGATGGCGCCGTCGAGGTCGTCGACGCCGAGCACGATGTGCCCCCGCGTGGTGACGTACACCGAGTCGATGTTGACGCCCGCGCGCGCCATCACGAGCGCGACGTCGGCCAGCATGCCCGGCTCGTCCAGGACCCGGACGACGAGCACCTCGCGCCGGCGGCAGGGGATGCCGGCCGCCGCCAGCACGCGCGCGGCGCGATCCGCGTCGTCGGCCACGACGTGCACGACGGCCTGCCCGCCGCTGCTCGTCCCCTGGATCGCCTCGATGTTGACCTGGCCGTCGCCCAGCACGGTGCAGAGTCGACCCAGCGTGCCGGGCCGATCGTCGAGGACGATCGTGAACTCGCTGGCCATGGCCTGAATCAGCGGTCCTTCCAGATCGGTGGGCGCTTCTCGAGGAAGGCCCGCAGGCCCTCGGCGGCGTCCTCGGTGGCCATCAGCTCGTACCGGTAGAGATCCTCCAGCGCGCCCAGCGCCTCGTCGAAGGGTGTGCCGAGTGACTCGGTGACGGCGCGCTTGGTGAGCCGCAGCACGGCGGCGCTCCGCGCCCGGAAGCGTGCGAGCTGGCTCTCGACGGCCTCGGCCAGGCGATCGGCCGGCACCACGGTGTCGACCAGCCCGAGGCGCCGAGCCTCGACGGCGTCGATCACGTCGCCCGACAGCAGCAGGGCCAGCGCGCGACTGACGCCGATGCGGCGCGGATAGTGCAGGGCCGCGATCGGCGGGAAGACACCGGCCTTGATCTCCGGCTGCCCCAGGGTGGCGTCGTCGGCGGCGACGACCACGTCGCAGAACGTCGCCAGCTCGGCGCCGCCGCCCAGCGCCGCGCCTCGCACCGCGGCCAGGGTCACGCAGGTCAGGGCGCGCAGCCGGCGGAAGATGTCGTGGAAGGCCTCCAGCATCTCCTTCACCCGGTCGCCCACGTGCTCGTCGATCGCCACGCCGGCCGAGAAGGCCTTGCCCTCGCCGCTCAGCACCACTGCCTTGAGCCCGGGGCGGTCGGCTGCCCGCTCGAGCGCCGCCGTCATCTCCCGCATCATCTCGATGGTCATGATGTTGAGGGGCGGCCGGGCCAGCACCAGCCGGGCCACGTCGTAGTCTTCCAGGTAGCGGACGAAGCGGAACCCGGTCATGGCGTGCCTCCTTCCCGGCGCAGGTCTTCCACCGCCTCAGCCCTCCAGTGAGCGCTCGAGCTGGACCATCGGGCCCGGCCCGAAGCCGCGGCGCACGAAGAACTCGCGCACCTCGGTCTGCTCGAGATCGATCAGCGTGGCCACCTTGCGGATCGCCCGCAGCTCGCAGCCGCCCGCGACGAAGCGGTCGAGCAGGGCGGCGCCGACACCGCGGCTGCGGTAGGCGGGGTGGACGCCGATGAGGTCCACCCAGCCGGTCGGCGTCGCGATGCCGAACTCCGACTCGCCGACCCAGCCGAGCAGGAACCCCACCACGCGGCCGTCCAGCTCGGCGACCGAGGACATCCACGGCGGCCGCTGGGCGGCGACGTCGAAGCGGGTACGCCAGTACGCCTTGCGCGTCTGGCCCGTCAGCCGCTCGTCGATGGCCACGACCGCCTCGAGATCGGTGGGTTCGAGCGCGCGAACGTGGATCGTCTGGCTCATGACGCCTCCTCACGCCGCCCGGGCGGCGGCCAGCTTGCGGAAGCGCTGGAGACCGAGCAGCGCCGCTCCCAGCGCGGTCGTGAGCTGCGGGGCGTCGGGCACGTTCACGGGCACGCCGAGCTTGTCGCGCAGCGCCGCCACCATGCCGGCCTGCAGCGCCACGCCGCCGATGAGGGTCACCTCGCCGTCGAGACCCACGCGCTTGAGCAGGCTCAGCGCCCGATCGGCCAGCGAGTTGTGGATGCCGCGCAGGATGTTCTCGACGCCGACGCCCTCGGAGACGTGGTTGATGATCTCCGACTCGGCGAGGACGGCGCAGACGCTGGAGATCGGCTGCGGCCGGCCGGCCCCGAGGGACAGCGCGCCGACCTCGGCGAGGCCGACCTCGAGGTACTTTGCCGCGCGCTCCAGGAAGCCGCCGGAGCCGGCCGCGCACTTCTCGTTCATGTGGAACTCCTTGACCTTGCCGCCGTCGCGAAGCTTGATCGCCCGCGAGCACTGCGCCCCGATGTCGAGCACGTAGTGCGTGGCCGGGAACAGCGTGGCGGCCCCGCGGGCGCCGCAGGTCAGATCCGTGATCTGGATGTCGCGGAAGGGGACGGCGTAGCGGCCGAGGCCGGTGGTGGCGACATAGGCGACGTCGCCCGGGGCGGCCGCCGCGTCGCTGGTGGCCGCGGCCAGCGCCTCGTGCGTCACCTTCTCGAAATCGGCCTTCGTGCGGACGAGCCCGCGGCCCCGCACCATGCCGTCGCCGTCCACCAGCACGGCCTTGGTCGTGCCCGACCCGATGTCGATGCCTGCGATCAGCATGGTCATGCCTCCTGAGTCACGGCCGCGCGCTCGAGCGCGAAGAGCGCGGCGCCGAGCGCGCCCATGAAGTGCCCCTCCGGGCTCACGTTGATCGGCTTGCCGATCACGGCCTCCAGCGCCCGGACCATGCCGAGGTTGCGGGACACCCCGCCGGTGAAGGTGATCTCCTCGTCGACGCCGACGCGGCGGACCAGCGCCATCGTCCGGGTGGCGATCGCCTTGTGGACACCGCCGAGGATGTCCTCGACCTTCTTGCGCTGGGCGAGGTACGACATGATGTCGGACTCGACGAACACCGTGCACACCGAGGTGAGCCGCACGGGCTGGGTGGCCTCGAGGGACAGCGGTCCGATCTCGTCGAGACCCACCCCGGTGACGTCGGCGGCAGCCGAAAGGAAGCGCCCGGTCCCCGCCGCGCACTTGTCGTTCATGGAGAAGTCCACGACCGAGCCGTCGGTGCCCACCTTGATGGCCTTGGTGTCCTGCCCGCCCATGTCGATGACGGTGCGGGTGGCCGGGAAGAGCGAGTGGGCGCCGCGGGCGTGGCAGGTGATCTCGGTGATCTGCGCATCGCCGAACGTCACCTTGTAGCGTCCGTAGCCGGTGCCGACGACGTAGCCGACCGCCTGCCGCGCCAGACCGGCGAGCCGGGCGGCCTCCAGGAACGCCGTCTCCCCGGCTCGCGATACGTTGGCCCCGGTCGGGATGAGGACGCGGGCGACGATGGCCCGGGACTCGTCCACGATCACCGCCTTGGTCTGGGTCGAGCCGACGTCGACTCCGGCGCCGTACATCATGGTGAGGTCCTCCGAAGGGTGAGCGTGGCGAGGGTGACGGGCCGTCGCTGACCGGCCGTCAGGATGAGCGCCGCCCGCGCGCGGAACTGCCCGACGAGGGCCAGGCCCGCGGCCAGCGCCGCCGGGCCCGGCGCCCAGGCCGGGAGGGCCAGCGCCAGCGCGAGGAGCGCCAGCGGGACCACATAGCCGGCGACGAGGATCTCCGCTGCCGTCCGGCCCCGGCGCAGCGGCGCGGTGGCGCGCACGAACGCCGGGTCCGCGGACGAGGCCAGGAACGCCAGCCAGACCAGCAACCCGAGGGCGAGCACCACCAGGGTCGTCGCCAGGAGCGCCCGGCCGGGCCGGTGGCCCGCCAGCAGCTCGGTCAGCACGAGGAAGCCGGAGCCGGACACGGCCGCCGCGGCCGCGAACACCAGCGGCATCATCGGCACGCTCCAGGCCGCGATGGCGCGCGCCGTGGTCAGCATGAGGCCCTGGGCGAGGACGACCGCGGCGGCGGCGGCCGCCGCCGGCAGGCGCAGGCCGGCCTGCGGCGCGGCGTCGTCGGCGAGGGCCAGCAGGACGAACAGGCCGCCCAGCCAGAGCTCACGCGACATCCACGAGGTCGCCACGCCCCGGAGCACCCGCACGCCGCGCAGCGGCCGGCCGGCCTCGGCGGCGACGGCGGCGAAGCCGGTCAGCACGAGGGCGGGCGCGAGCCAGGCGGCAAGGCCGATCCCGCCGGTGAGCCCGAGCGCGGCGGCGGCCGCGGCGGCCACGTAGAAGCCCGCCCCGAGACCGCCGAGAGTGAAGTTCAGGACGGCCGGCATCCCCCACAAGGTCTGCGGCGTGGCGGTGATCAGCTCGAGCGGGCGACGCGGCGTCGGTGTGCTCATCGGTCACGCTCCCAGCGCCCGCAGCCACACCACGGCCAAATCCTCCACCGCCGGCCGGTCGAAGTCCCGCTCCGCGCGCGATCGCGAGGAGCGCGGCACCGGGCACGAGACGGCGGCAGGTGCGGCCGGGTACGGCGCGAGGTCCGGCGGCGCTGCGTCGCCGGTCACGTAGTAGACCGACGGCTCGGTACCGCACTCGGGGGCGAGCGGTGCGGCGTCGGTGGTGGCGATCAGGGTGCGCACGCGGCTGGCCGGATCGTCGAGGTCGCCGAAGACGATCGCGCCGGCGATGCACGCGACCGCGCACATCGGCGTGGCGTCGGCGTCCACCCCGGGGACGAGCCCGGCCACCCGGCCCGCGTCCACGCGCTCCCTGCAGAACGTGCACTTGGTCATGACGTCGTGCCGCGCCGGCCGGGCGGTCGCCCGCTCGGACGGCGTGGGCGAGGCGAAGTACCCGTCGGCCTCGTGCACGAGGTGGCGCGCGTGATAGGGACACGCGACGGCGCAGTAGCCGCAGCCCACGCAGGCGTCGTACTCCACCCACACGATCCCGTCGGCGCGGCGGCGCGAGGCGCCGGTGGGGCACACGGGAACGCAGGGCGGCTCCGCGCAGTGCATGCACTGCATCGGCAGGAAGACGCGCCGCACGTCCGGGTACTCCCCGACCTCACAGTCCGCGACGAAGCGCCACTGGGTGCCGGCCGGCAGGCCGTGCTCCTGCTTGCAGGCGATCGTGCAGGTCTGGCAGCCGACGCACCGCCGCAGATCGATCACCATGCCCCAGCGCATCACGCTCTCCCTGACCCGGTGGTCGGCGCGCTCATGCCCAGCTCCCCGCGGCCGCGCGGCGATCGAGCGCAGGCGCGGCGTCCGGCGACGCGCAGCGGCGCACGGCCACCGGCACCAGGTCGGCGCCGCTGCCGGTAGCGTCGGTGAGGTCGAGCGACATGCTGGCGACCTGGTTGAGGCTCGGCATGCCGAGGTCGCGCGCGAACGGCGTGGCCCAGTGGCCGAACTGCTGCAGGACGACGATCACGTCCGGCCGCACCCCCTCGCGGAGGATCGCGCGGCCGCGCGTGGCGCCGGTGGGCGAGGCAATCTCGATGAGATCGCCGTCGGCGATGCCGAGCCGGGCGGCGGCGCCGCGATTGAGCATCACGCCGAAGTGGCCCTTGACGTTGCGGGCGACGTCGGCGAGCACCGGCAGCGAGACGTTCGAGCCCCACGAGTACTGCATCGACCGGCTGGTGAGCAGCCAGAACGGAAAGTCCTCGGGCCGGCGGCCCCGGGCCAGCGCCGTGCGCCGCCAGATGCCGGGGAAGTCCTTCCACGCGGGCAGCGCCTGGTACTCGTCGAGCTGCGCGTCCCACCAGGTGATGCCGCGCTCGTGCAGGCGGGCGCCGAGCTCCTCGCCGAGCCGCCTGATCCGCTCCTGGTAGGGCAGCTCGTAGCGGAGGCCGCGGGCGGCCATCGCGCCGTGCAGGTAGTACTGGCGCTCGGGGAACGGCACGAAGAAGGCGCCGTGCTCGCGGAACCAGGCGAGGTCGTGCTCGACGGCGCCGTGGGAGAGCGAGCGGGTCGCCGCCCGGCAGACGCGGTCCCAGATGTGGGCAGCGCTCGGTGGCGCCGCGTGACTGGGGCCATTCGTCGGGAACGCGTAGTCCCAGCCGCGGCCGGCGAGCGCCACCGTGGTGCCGGCGCCGCGGTTGATCGCTTGCAGGTACGGCTCGAGCAGGCCGGTGCGCACCGCCAGCTCCGTCGCCACGTCGGTGAGGTCGCGCGTGTCGAACGGCGGCGTCACCACGGGCTGCCGGATCGCCCAGCCGGTGTGGCGCCAGTACTGCTCGATGTACTTGGTGCCGCCCACGCGGTAGAGCTGCAGCGACTCCAGGTCGCCGGCCTCCGGCAGCAGGAGATCGGCGTACCAGTTGGTCTCGTCCTGCGTGTAGGCGAACGCCGCGACGAACGGGAAGCGCTCGAGCTCGCGCTCGATCCGCCCCGTCTCCCAGTTCGAGATGGCCGGGTTCGTGCGGTAGATGATCCACACCTCCGGCACGGTGGGCGCGGGCCACGCCTCGGGCGGATCGTCCATGAACAGCCACGGCAGGTGGGCGGGACCGAGCGCGGCCGACCACGGCGAGTTGTCGGCCAGCGGCACCAGGGTGCGGTACGCGTTGCGAATGTGCGGCGCGGCCTGCCAGGCCTCGCGCGAGGTCGGGTTCAGTGGCTGCTCCAGGAAGCCGTCGGCCCCCGGCTTGACCGAGTCCAGCCGGTTCTGGGCCGGCCGGTTGAGGCGGACCGTCGTGCCGACGATGCCGCCCGGCACCTCGAGGGCGCCGACGAGCGCGGCCAGCATGGTGCGCGCCCAGCAGCACTCGTAGCCGCCCCAGCCGTTGGTCACCGTCTTGCCGAGCAGCACGGCCACCGGCCGGTGGGGGAGGACCAGCCCGTCGATCTCGATGGTGGCGCCGACGCGCGCGTGCGCCAGGTACTCGGCGGCCACGCGCCGGATGGTGGCGGCGGGAACGTCGGCGATGGCCTCCGCCCACTCCGGGGTGTAGGTGCGAACGTGCTCGATCAGGTGCGCGAAGGCCGGGCGGACGCGCGCGCTCACCGTGCGGGTGGCGCCATCGGCGCCCACTTCCACCCCCGCGGCGGCGAACTCCCCGTCCAGCGCCGGTCTCGCGCACTTCCGATCGTCGAACACCGCCGCGCGCCCGTGCCCGGCATCCCACACCAGGGGCGCGCGGGTCGCGGGGTCGCGCAGGTACCAGCCGCCGGGGCCGATCAAATAGGGCGAGGCCGTCCGGCGCTCGAGGAACGGCAGGTCGCACACGCGGCGCCAGTCGTGCTCGTGCAGGATCACGTGCAGCAGCGCCAGCAGCACGGCGGCGTCGGTCTTGGGCCGGATCGGCACCCACCGGGCGGCGCCGGCCGCCGTCACCGACTGGTGGGGCTCGAACTGCACCCAGGTGAGGCCTCGAGCGCGGGCCTCGGCGTGGCGAAAGACGCCGGTGACGCCGCCGGAGGCGTCGCCGTTGTAGCCGAAGGAGAGCACGTAGTCGCAGTGAGGCACGTCGGCGGCGACGGTGAACGCGCGATGCCAGAACTCGCCGTACAGGTGCTCGGAGTGGTAGCACTTCACGCCTTGCCCGCTACCGATGCCCTGGTCGACCGGGCCCCAGGCGGCCAGGAAGGCGGCGAAGGTGCCGAGGTAGGCCGGCGCGATGCCGCCGGAGCCCAGCGTCACGGCCAGGCGCGGGTAGCCGGAGGCGTCGACCAGGCCCCGGGCACGGAGGTCGTTGAGCCGCGCGGCCAGCGTGCCGAGCGCCTCGTCCCATGAGATCGGCTGCCAGCCCGGGTCCTCGTCGCGGCCCTTGCGCGGATTCGTCCGCCTCATCGGCGTGCGCACGCGGGCGGGGTTGTAGAGCTTCTGCACGAGGCCGTAGGCGCGCACGCACACCTTGCCGCAGGCCGGATGCTCGGCGGCGACATCGGCGTTCGGCTCGACGCCGACCGCGACGCCGTCGCGGACCACGACCTTCAGGAGATCGGGGCCGGCCACGCACTGGTAGCAGTAGACCGGGATCCGGGTGTCCACGTCACCCCCGCGCGCGCACGAGCTTGCGGTGCTCGAGCGCCTCGAAGAAGGCGTCGATCCGGTTCTTGATCTGGGCCTCGGCGTAGTAGCGCGGATCCTCGAGGTCGGACTCCACCAGCAGCGTGGGCACCCCGAGCTCCTTGGTGAAGTACTCGCGCATGTCGCCCTGGCCGGCCGAGAACAGGCGGCACGACTTGATCGAGTGGATGACCAGCGCATCGGCCTCCCACTCCTCGACGTACCGCTTGATCTGGCCGTAGCGCGCCACGATCGACCGGTTGGTGAGGTTCTCGCACAGCATCTGCTCGGCGATGGACTCCAGAGGCCGGCGCGGGTCGTGGCGGAAGCCGAACTCCCAGATGCCGCCGACGGTCGAGTACGTGGACTGCACGGCGACCGCACCCCACCGGCTCATGAGATTGCGGAAGTTCTTGTAGTAGGGATACGGCGGCGGTCCCTCGATGACGGTGCGGAAGCGCTCCTCGGAGAGCGGCGACAGCCCCCGCGCCACCAGCCCCTCGAACTCGGCGACGGCGTCGTCGAAGAACTCGGCGGCCTCGCGGGTGCCGCGGAGCACGTTGATGGGGCCCATCATGTTGATCGAGTCGAAGTAGGCGTCGAACGGCGCCGGGTGGTGCTTGGTGAGGTGCTTGCACCGGGCGTAACCGTCCTGGGCGCGGGCCGAGTCGGCCAGGATGACCCGCAGCTCGTCGATGTCGAACCGGTGACCGGTGACCGACTCGCTCAGCGCGATCAGCTCGCGCAGCTGGCCGACCACGTAGCGCACGTCGGCCTCGCTCGGCCTGTCGGTGCGGGCGAACGGCACGTCGAGCATGAAGAGCTTCGAGCCGCTGACGTCGGCCAGGTGCTCGAACCACTTCACGTACACGTTGCAGCCGACGTAGTTGCACACGGTGAGGGTCGGGAAGGGGATGGGCCGGCCCCGGCCCATGCCGCCGTCCAGGAAGAGCCCGATGTCGGCCTTGACGTAGGCGCAGTTGTCGCTGGAGTAGCCCGCCTGCTCGGCCTTGAGGATCAGCGGCAGCGAGGTGTGCCGGATCGCGTGCTGCAGCGCCGTCACCTCGGGAAACATCGGCAGCAGGTGGCAGGCCCGCAGCAGCTCCACGCAGTTTCCCGAGATCATCAGCGCCGCCGTCGCCCGCCCCTCGGCCTCGGCCCGCCCCAGCTCGCCCATCCACGCCGACATCAGCTCGCGCGACCGCTGATGCACCCGCCCCTGATATGCCCGCTCGGTCACCTGTGGCGGCATGACGCCCTCCTCAGCACGGGTCCGCGCCGACTAGTCGAACAGCATGGATTCCACGAAGGTCTCGATTTCATTCCGGGTACGCTCAAAGGTCCACATCTTCTCCTCGAACTCGACGAGCAGATGGGGAATGCCGGCGCGTTCGAGCCCCTGCTTCATGAGGACGTAGTCGAAGAGCGCGGGCTCGCAGAACTTGGCCGGGGTGAAGACCACCGCGTCGGCCCGCGCGCGCCGCACCTTCTCGATGAGCCCGACGGCGCGGTGCTCCCGGCTCTCGTGACGCGTCGAGGACGGCACCGCCCGGTCCACGTAGGCCAGAGCCAGCTGCTCGAAGGGGTCGCCGTCGGCGGCCACGTCCGCGGTGAACCAGCGCCAGCCCAGCAGCAGATCGTCCTCCACCACATAACAACCGGCCTCCTCGAGTACCTCGAGCAGCCCCAGCGGCGGCTGCTCGCAGAACGCCCCCTCCACGACCACCCGGAGCCGGTCCCGCGGCCGCGCCCCGCGCGCGGCCAGCCCGGCCAGGAAGCTGTCGAGCCGGGTGATCGACGCCTCCGGCGGCGTCAGCGTGACGGCCCGGAGGAGCGTGTAGAGCTCGGTAGTGGACAGCGCGTGCGGCTCGGCGATGCGCCGTGCGTAGAGCGCGCGCAGGCGGGCGCGCAGCTGGTTGTACGTCTCGATCGACTTGGCCAGGGCCGGCTCGGTCACGCGCAGCCCGAAGGCGCGCTCGAAGCCGTCGGCCAGCCGGCGCAGCTCGGCGGCCAGGTAGGGCGCCACGCCCGGGGAGGTGGAGTTCTGCGGCAGGTGCAGGTACTCGACGAAGACCTCGGGGAAGTTGCGCCGGTAGATCGAGCCCAGGTTGCGCGCCACGTCGCAGATGTTGGAGAACACGAAGCCGTCCACCCCGCGCACGAGGCCCTGGAAGCCGAGCTCCAGGCTCGACTTGGCGATCGAGCAGACGAACGACTGGAAGCGCGCGTCGGCGTGGGTGAGCTCCACCGAGGTGCCGCCGCCCAGCAGCGCCAGCGGCAGCATGCCGGCGGCGTGGATGATCTCGGCCGGCGCCCAGACGGGATAGGCGGCGATCGCCCGCCCGCCGGGATGGGCGTCCTTCCATTGCTGAGCGGCCGCGCCGAGCGGGCGCTCGAGGAGCGCGCGGCAGTCGTCGAGGATGGCGTCAGGCGTCATGGGCGCCTCCGGTCACGGCGACGGGCTCGCCGCCTTCGGTGGAGGAGTCGAGGAAGCCGTGCAGGAACAGCGCGCCGACCTGGCCGGCCAGCCCGCGGGGATCGTCCGGCAGCCTGAGGAACGGGCGGGCCGCGATGCCGTTGAGCATGCCGAGCAGCAGGTTCGCTGCGGAGAACAGCTCGCGGTCCGAGCGCTCGTACGGGTCCAGCTCGCGCAGGACGCCGAGCCAGCGCTCCATGTAGGCGCGCCGCCGGGCGACGATCTCGGCCCGGCGCGGGCCGGACACGAGCTCCCAGTCCCGGTTGACGACACGCAGCGCATCGCCGTGGTGGAAGCCGAACTCGAGGTGGGCCCGGATCAGCGCGCGCAGGCGCGTCTCGGGGGCCGCGGCCGCGCCGGCCAGCGCGGCGTCGGCCATGCCGATCAGCGTGTGCAGCGCGCGATCGAGGACGAGGAAGAGCATCTCCTCCTTGCCGCCCACGTAGTGATAGAGACCGGCGAGCGAGAGATGGGCCGTGCGGGCGATCTCGCGGATGGAGGCCGGGTGGAAGCCGCGGCGCGCGAAGACGCCCCGGGCCGCCTCGAGGATCGTGTCGTATCGTTCGCCGATCGCCACGCCGAACCTCCCACCGGACACGCGTTCTGCTGATCCGTACGGTAGGCGGCCCGGGCGGCTGCGACCATCCGGCGGACGCCTCATTTTCCTGGGGCAAACGGCCCCCCGGGGGAGCCTGGTGGGGGCGCCGCGGCGGCACTGCCTGGACCGCTTCCTACGCGCCTGAAATCCTGGTGCAATCGCATGATTGCCCGGCGCCGGGGTGGGAGGTTACGCTGGAGTCATGACGTGCCGGGCTGCGTGCGCGCCTCCGCTGCCGAAGCCGCTGGCGAGCGTGTTCCGCGAGCTGGCCGAGGCGGGACGATGGGACGATTTCCGGTGGCTGGCCCGGAGCCATGGCCTGACCACCGAGCGCACCGCCGAGCTCTGGCAGCACCTCCTCGCCCGCACCCGCCACAGCCCACCGAGCATCGACTCCTGACCGATCGCGCGGAGTGACGGCATCGAGGGCGCCACGGGCTCCGCCGGGGCGTCCCGAGCCTCCGGGGGGTGTGGGGGCCATCCCGGGGCCCCCCACCTGGTAGGACTAGAACAGCTGGTGGACTAGAACAGCCGCTGCCGGGCGGCGAAGGCGACGGCTTCCAGCCGGGTGTGCACGCCCAGCTTGCCGAAGATGTTCTGGACGTGGTTGCGCACGGTGGCCCGGCTCACGTGCAGCCGCTCGGCCGTCGCGCTGGTGTTGAGCCCCTCGGTCATCAGGCGTAGCACCTCGAGCTCGCGCCGCGACAGCGCGGCCGGGTCGGGGCCGCCGGGGCTGGGCGCCGGCCGCGGCGCCAGCCGCTCGTGGATGAGGGTCAGCAGCTCCCGGGTCGCGGTCACGTCCCGGAACAGGTGGATCGTGAGCAGCGTCCCGCGCTCCCCCTTCGTGCTCAGGATGCTGATGTTGATCCAGACCGGCCGGCCGGCCTTCGTGCGCGTGCGCATGTCGAAGCTCTGCACCGCCTCGTCCATGCGAACCAGCGACCTCACGTGACAGCCCTGGTAGCAGAGCCGGTTGCCGGCGTCGTCGTGCCCGGTGAACACGTCGCAGCACGGCCGCCCGAGGATCTCACGCGCCGCGTATCCCAGCAGGCGCTCGGCGGAGCGGTTCCAGAGCGTGATGCGGCCCTCGGCGTCGATGACGAAGGCGCCATCGCCTGCCCGCGAGAGCGCCTGCTCGAGGCCCGTCGTCTCGGCGGGCTCAGCTCGCCGGAGCATGGCGCCGGTAAGTCGGACACTCCTGCCACTGGCCCCGCAGGCAGAAGCGCCGCATCTCGTCCATCGGCGGCACGCGGACGCGGCCGTCGGGCATGCGGCAGTAGATGCCGATCAGCCGGCCGCCGCCCAGCGGCCGTGCGGGCTGCAGAAACGGGCACTCGCTGGCAGCCGCCGTCCGGGCATCGCTCATGGTCGCCTCCCCAGGAAGCGTAGTTGCCAGCGGGATGCCAGTTCGAAACATGCGTATCGACGCGGCCTTGCGGCTGGCCGCCGCGCGGCGACCGGGGTGCCGCCGCCCCGCGTGGTGCACGGGCACCCCAGACGGCCGACCTCGATGAGAAACATCTCATGCGCCGTTCATGTCGTTCTCATGTGGGGCGCGTACGGTTCCGGGCCAGGGCGGCCCTCGCAGAGGCGGCCCGACGGAGGATGGGTCATGAAGGGCAGGTCGTGGTGGAGTCGGCTGACTTGGCCGGCGCTCGCGCTGGCCGCCGTGCTGTCGGTGGTCGTCGCGGTGCCGTACTCGGGTTTCGGACGCGAGGGGCGGGTGTGGATGGAGCGGGCGTCCGGCTCGTCGCCGGTGGCGACCGCGCCGGCGCCGGCGTGGGTGGAGATCGCGCGCACGGTGAAGCCGGCCGTGGTGAACGTCAGCATCAAGAGCACCCGGGAGAGTCGCGATCCGGACCAGACGATGCGGGAGTTCTTCGGGCGGGGGTTCCCGGGCGCCGAGACGCCGGGCCGCGCCCCGCGGCGCAACGCCCGCGGGCTCGGCACGGGGTTCGTCATCAATGCCGATGGCTACATCGTCACCAACAACCATGTGGTGGACGGCGCCTCCGAGATCCGCGTGAAGTTCGCGGACGGGCGCGAGCTGCCCGGCAAGGTCGTCGGCGGCGACGCCAAGACCGACGTGGCGCTGCTGAAGGTCGAGGCCACCGGGCTGCCGGTGATCCCGCTCGGCGATTCGGCCCGCCTCGAGGTCGGTGAGCCGGTCATGGCGGTCGGCAACCCCTTCGGCCTGGAGCAGACCGTGACGACCGGCATCGTGAGCGCCACCGGACGGACGATCGGCGCCGGGCCCTACGACGACTTCATCCAGACCGACGCCTCGATCAATCCCGGCAACAGCGGCGGGCCGCTCATCAACGCCCGCGGCGAGGTGGTCGGCGTCAACACGGCGATCGCCAGCGGGAATGGCGGCTCGGTTGGCATCGGCTTCGCAATCCCCACGAACCTCGTCAAGCCGGTGGTCGCCCAGCTCGCCTCGACCGGCCGGGTGACCCGTGGCTGGCTCGGAGTCTCCATCCAGCCGCTCACCAGGGAGCTGGCCACCAGCTTCGGCCTGCCGGACACCAACGGCGCACTCGTGAGCGGGGTCACGGAGCACTCGCCGGCGGCTCGGGTGGGCCTCAAGCAGGGCGACGTGATCACCCGGTACGACGGTCGGGCGGTCACGCGCGTCAACGATCTGCCCCGCGCTGTCGCCGAGACGCCGATCGGGCGCGAGGTGCCGATCGAGGTGATACGCGACGGCAAGCAGATGTCGCTCACCGTGAAGGTCGCGCAGCTCGAGGAGCAGGATCACCAGGCGGCCGCCGCCGCCGAGCCCGCCGGCGCCAAGCTCGGCATCGCCGCCCGCTCGCTGACGCCGGAGCTCGCCCGCTCGCTCAACGTGCCCGACACGCGCGGTGTCCTCGTCGAGCGTGTCGAGGACGGCAGCCGGGCCCAGACCGCCGGGCTCGCCGTCGGCGACGTGATCGTCGAGGTGAATCGCACGCCCGTGGCCACCGTCGGCGCGCTGCAGGCGGCGCTGGCGCAGCAGCCGGCCGGCAAGCCGGTGCTGATGCTCGTGCACCGCGAGGGGCAGAGCCTCTACCTGACCATCGGAGCCTGAGGCCGGACCATGTGGGACGAGCGCCTCGCGGAGGTGTGCCGGAGACATCCCGACCTGATCGCGGTCTACGAGTCCTCGCGCGGGCGGCTCGGTCTGCTGCTGCGCCAGACGCTGGTGCCGCTCGCCGCCGAGCAGATGATGTGGGTGGCGGAGACGCGGACCGTCGCCCGCGGGCTCATCCAGGATCTCCGGGCCGCCGGGTTCGAGGGCGGCACCGTGGTGCTGCAGTGGCTGCCGATCGAGGACGTCGCCCGGATCGTCGCGCGCTGGGTGCGCCGCTGGGACGGCGACAGCGCGCGGCGCTCGGAGCTGCTGGCGGTCGTCGATCGACGGCTCGCCGATCAGCGCTTCCTGGCCGCTCTGTCGGGGCCGGTGGCGGTGCCCGACGATGCCGGCGCCGAGGCCGCCGGGGCGACCGTGACCACGCGAGCAAGGTTCGACGAGACCGGGCTGGAAGCACTCAAGGCCTGGTACGAGACGATGGCGCCGTGCTGGCTCGCCATCCAGCCGGCCCGGCGCCGTCGCCTCGTTCTCCAGACGCACGTGTGGCTCGCCGACGTCGCCCTCGCCGATCCCCTCGACGGCCCGCGTCGCGCCCTGGCCGAGCTTGGCCCCAGTGGCGCGCTGGTCCGAGCCCTGGAGCGGCTCGTGTCCGGCCACGACGCGGTCGCCTGGCGCGGGTGGATCGACTACGTCCGCGAGGACCTGGCCCGCGCGCTGGGCCGCCCGGCCCCGCTGCGCACGCAGGCGTGGGCCCGCTGGCTGTTCTTCATCCCCTATAGCGCCCCGTTCCCCAACCGCCGGCGCCGACCTCCGACCTCCCCGTGGACGCCGAAGCCCCGGCGGGAGAAGATGAACGCCTAGGGGGGTACCTGTTCTGCGGATCCTGGTCGCGGAGGACGAGCGCAAGGTCGCCAGCTTCATCCGGCAGGGCCTGACCGAGGAGGGGCACACGGTCGAGGTGGCCGCGGACGGGGCTGCCGCTCTCGACCTGATCCTCGAGGGCCCGCCCTACGACCTGGTCGTCCTCGACCTGATGCTGCCGCGCCTGGACGGATTCGCGATCCTCAAGGCCGCGCGCCAGCACCGCATCGCCACGCCCGTGCTGGTCCTCACCGCGCGCGACAGCGTGGCCGACAAGGTGCGCGGCCTCGATCTCGGCGCCGACGACTACCTGACCAAGCCCTTCGCCTTCGAGGAGTTCCTGGCGCGGGTGCGTGCCCTGCTGCGCCGGGGCGCCGGCGCGGCCGGCCCGGTGCTCCGGCTGGCCGATCTCACGCTCGATCCCTCCACACGCGAGGTCCGCCGCGGCGCCCGCCGCGTCGGCCTCACCGCGCGCGAGCACGCCCTGCTCGAGTATTTCCTGCGCAACGCCGGGCGCGTGCTCACGCGCCCGATGCTGGCCGAGCACGTGTGGGGGCTGGACTTCGATCCCGAGAGCAACATCGTGGACGTGTACGTGGGCTACCTGCGGCGCAAGATCGACGCGCCCGGCGAGCCGCGGCTGCTGCACACCGTTCGGGGGGCCGGCTACGTGCTCCGGAGCGAGGCGGCATGACCTGGCGGCCGCTGTCGATCCACACGCGGCTCACGCTCTGGTACGCGGGGGCGCTGCTGGCGATCCTGATCGTCATCAGCGGGCTGTCGTACTGGCTGCTGGCCCGGAGCCTGGCCCACGACGTGGACCGCTCGCTGGTCACGCTGGCCCAGGTCGTGCGCGACGCGCCGCGCGGCGACGCATCCGACGAGGCCGAGTGGTGGGTGCGCGAGCTGCTCGACCCCGTGCACCAGCTCTTCCAGCTCACGGGTCCCGACGGCCGGCTGCGGATGCGCTCCTGGCGGCTGCGCGACGACGTGCTGCCGCTCTCGACGGGGGCGCGCCAGAGCGTCGTGGCCGGGCTAGCCGCCTTCGAGACGGTCGTCCTGAACGGCCAGCGGGTTCGCGTCCTCGCCTTGCCGGTGAGCCGCAACGGGCGGCTGGTCGAGGTGGTGCAGGTCGGCGTCCCGCTGGCCCCGACCGAGCGCACGCTGCAGCGCTGGCTCGAGGCGCTGATGGTTCTGGTACCGCTCGGCGTCGGGCTGGCCGCGGCGGGTGGCCACCTCCTGGCGCGGGCGGCGCTGCGGCCGGTCGACGAGATGTCGCGCTCGGCCCGCCGCATCGACGCCGAGGCCCTGGCGCGGCGGATCACGATCCGCGGCACCGGCGACGAGCTGGACCGCCTGGCCGAGACGCTCAACGGCATGCTGGCGCGCCTGGAGAACACGTTCGGCGAGATGCGTCGCTTCTCCGCCGACGCCGCCCACGAGCTGCGCACGCCCCTGACCGCGCTCAAGGGCACGCTGGAGGTGGCCCTGCGCGCCGAGCGCTCGGGCGCCGAGTACCGCGCCGCGCTCGTCTCCGCGCTCGAGGAGGCCGATCGGCTGGTGCGGCTGGCCGAGGACCTCCTGCTGCTCTCGCGCTCGACCGCCGGCCCCGACTCGCCGCGGGCGCGGGTGGAGCTGGAGCCGCTCGTGCTCGACGTCGCCGAGGTCGGCACGCGCCTGGCCAAGGACCACGGCGTCGCCGTGCGCGTGGGACCGGTGGCGCCGGCGGCCGTGCTCGGCGACGCCGGCGCGCTGCGGCGGGCCCTGCTCAACCTCGTCGAGAACGGCGTGAAGTACACGCCGGCCGGCGGGCGCGTGGAGGTCTCGGTCACGGCCGACGCCGCCGAGGCCGTGCTGGCCGTGGAGGACACCGGGCCCGGCATCGAACCCGCCGACGTGGCCCGCATCTTCGAGCCGTTCGTCCGCCTGGACACCGCCCGCTCGCGCGAGACCGGCGGCAGCGGCCTGGGTCTGGCCATCGCGCGGTCCATCGTCGTGGCCCACCGCGGCGCCCTCGACGTCGATCGCCCCGAGGCCGGGGGGTCGCGCTTCACCATCCGCCTCCCGCTGGCCTAGAGGCAAGGACGCCCCAGGGGGATGGCCGGCCCGCTCGAGGCCCGGAGCTCCGAGGGGCGCCCTCGGGGGGATTGGGGGGCCCGGTCGAGGCCCCCCATCCTGTCGAACGGGTAGAATGCGGTCGTGACGCTCGTCCGGGCGCTGGTCCTGGTGCTGCTCGCGGTGGTGCCGACCGCCGCGGCCCCACCGGTCACGCCCCCCGCGCCCTGGGTGCTCGAT
>Ga0247825_10001169_pt1 | contig 17145 bp, 18 predicted proteins | sample 13C_Vanillin_Day_FD_194413 | JGI IMG/M metagenome (GOLD analysis project Ga0247825, IMG submission 194413) | Soil microbial communities from agricultural site in Penn Yan, New York, United States - 13C_Vanillin_Day48 | ecosystem: Environmental > Terrestrial > Soil > Agricultural land | place... | reverse complement strand
AATTCCAACGCACACAATTCAAATACACCGGCTACGTCGTCCTCGTCGCCCCGATCCTCGCCTGGGCCCTGGTCGTCCTTCCGACCTCCCTGTAGTTCTGCCCCTGCAGCTCGCCGACACCACCAACAGAGCCGCCGCACCGGCCGCCCACAACACGAGGGGCAGCCGGCGCCGGGCTGGGGATTCCGCACAAGTTCGCAGCGCTGCGCAGGTACCTGTATCTCGGATTGACCATGGGCGCGGTGGTCGCCGAAGGCATTCGCGTGCCCAGGACATCCCACCGGACTTGATCATCCGAAAGCGGCTCTTGCCCACCAATTCCTTAGCGCAACTCATTCTGGACAGCGGAACCTGATCCGGCTCTGATCAGCGTGTTCTTCGTCCGCGAAGCCGACCTCAGCCGGGGCAGCATCGACATGTTCATCGACCACGACGGCACCTATTGCCCAGTCTCCACACAGTAACGACCCGCAAAAAGCCAAATCCCTAAGGACATTCTTTGATTTCCACTCACTTCGAGAACATCCGCGTCGGTGATACCACCACAACCGAGTCGCGCACCATCACCGACGAGTACGTGCAGGACTTCGCCGAGCTGACCTGGGACCGGCACCCGCTGCACCTGGACCCCGAGTACGCGCAGCGGACCCGCTTCGGTCGCCAGATCGCGCACGGCGCGCTGATGCTGTCCACCCTGCTCGGACTGGTCGAACTGCATCCGAGCTACTTGCAGTGCTTCTACGGGCTCGACGAGGTCCGGTTCCATGCCCCGACGTTCTTCGGTGACACCGTGCACGCCGTCTCCGAGGTCATCGCAATCCGGCCACGACCCAGCGGTGAGGCCGCGGTCGTCACCTGCAAGGGATCATTGATCAACCAAGACTGCACGCTCGTCGTCTCCGGGCACTTCTCCCTCCTCGTGGCGGGGAAGGCTCAGGCCATCGATTTGGCGCACTTCTCGGGCGACGCCGTGCGTCGACGGGCCGATTGGATAAGGGCCTTATCAACTTCTGTCGAGATCTCCTGAACGGGGGCTCGCTCATCGTTTCGGGCGCTTGATCGCGGGGTAGCTTCCCATTGGGATTGCCGCGCGGGCGGCGTGGATGTTCATGGTGTTGGGGGTGTAGCCGAGTAGGGCGGCGAGGGATGCGGCGTCGATTTCCTTGCTGAGGTCGTGCAGTGCGGCGTTGCGGGCGGCTCGGATGTCGATGCCGAGTTAGAGACTCACAAGGAGATCCGGCGGCGGACCGATGTCGTCGGGATCTTCCCCGACCGCACCGCCCTCATCCGGCTCGTCGGCGCAGTCCTCGCCGAACAGCACGACGAGTGGATCGAAGCCCGCCGCTACCTCGGTCTCGACGTGCTGGCCCGCTCCCGCGGAACCCACACACCATCCGAACCCGCCGAGGAGGTGACACCGGCGGCTCTGACCGCATAACCACCAGCCGAGGAATCACACGACGACGTCGTACACCACCTCACGGGACTTGACCAGGGCAGCATGGTTCGACTGCGCCATCATCTGGCGGAACAGGCACGCCGCGGACGAGACGCTCCGCCGGATCGTCACCGAGGCAGATGTTGCCTGATGCGGCACTGGTCGAGGCTAGCTGTCCGCGCGCAGAGCCGTCGGGGTCCAGGACGGCCAGGTCGGGTCGTCAATCGGATTGCCATTGGTGAAGCTTGCGACAAGGCGAAACGGGTGAGCTGTGGTGGTGTTGTCGTATACGTAGGCTTGATCGGCGGAGGCGATCGCAGCCCGCAGTAGACTCCACAACCGCCCAAACCGCGCCCGGATCTTCTCCTCGGGCACGTGGTGGCCTCCGTTCGCTACACGGTCGACCACGCGCGCGACGGCCAACTCCTCCGGGATCAGGACCACGTGCAAGGTCACGTGGAATCCTGCTTGTTGGGCGTCGCGGAGCAGGTCGAGTTTCGACTCGTGGGAGAACACGGTCTCGGTGACGAACGATCGGCGTTGGGCGATCCGCTGTGCTCGTTCCTCGGCTGCAAGGGCGGCCGCTTCGTACGCGTGGGTGGCCTCCTCGTTCGGCCAACGTGCGGCGGCGATGACGTCTGCGTTGACGAAGTCCAGGTGCGTGACAGGGCGGAACACGAGCTCGTAGAACGTGGTCTTCCCGGCACCGTTCGGTCCGGCGATGGCGTGCAGGACGGGATCAGGGCTCAAGCGCCGGCCGACTTGCCGTCGTGCGCGGCGTGCCGAACGATGTTCCCGTGTTGGTCCAGCTCGACATAGGAACGGCCGGAGTGGGCGAACTGTTCTGCCAGGTCCAGTCCTTCTCGGCGCTCGGTGATTCGCTCGGTCCATTCCGCACGGACGACCGCCTGTTCCCGGTCGGTCAGCTCGTCGTAGTCGCGTCGGCCGTCCAGGACGTCGGCGACGTCGCGGTAGGAAACGCTGTGGGAGGCTTCCAGTTCGCGGCCGATCCGCGCCCAGTGCGCAATCTGTTGCGCGGCGCTGCGACTCATCCGTCCACCGACCAGTTTCGCCGATGCATACAGCTCGTTGTCGATTCGAGTCGGAGATGTACTTGCCATGTCGGGAACCTTCCTCTCGACACCACTGTAGCAGTCTGCAACAGCCCAGGTGGGTGCGGTGCCTTAGGTCACTTCCGAAGCCTTTCTGAGCAGGCCTGCTGCTGGCACTTTCCTGTTATCGGCGAGTTGATCGGGGGACACCGCCGGCGGCATCGTCAACTTGGCCGGCCCAGGGCTGGATCCGCGAGTATGGAGCCGGGTGCGGGGCCCTGTCGGAGTCGCATCGTTCAGGCTGCGGCAGAGACACCGGTGACCGTGTTCCACACGGCGAATCGGTAAGTCGTCTCGCGTCGCCATTCGGAAGCGGTGAGCAGGTGTCGCCGCGCCTGAAAGTGCCCTGCGATGCCGCCGAACGCCGAGAGGAACCGCTGCGCCTGCCCGGGCGAGGCGAACCGTTTCATCCCCCGCTCGCGTCGTCGCGTGGGCCAGAACAGTGCGTCCCATTCGGCGCGGGCTGCGCGGGCGGCGGTGGGCTCGTGCAGCTCGTTCCCGCTGGCGAGGGCAACCAGGGCCTCGGCGAGCGTGAAGACGGACACGCCGTGACTTCGGGCCGCAGTCACCAGTTCGTCGAAAGCGTCTGCGGCCTCGATCCGGCGGGTCCCGATGACCGCCAGAATCCGCCGATCCCGTTCCGGGACGTGCGTCGCCGGCGGGACTGACGTCGCTCCAAGGCCCGTCAAGGCTTGGCCGGAGAGACCGAACGCCTGCGGTGAACGACGTCCGTAAGCCGTGTGCGGGAGAACCGCATACACGGATTGACGGGCGGGAGCTGGGGCCGGAGCACCTTGACCAAGGTGACGAAGAAGAACACCGAGCGGGAAACCGTTCTGCTCATTGGCTTCGCGACCTACAGTCAGGATCTGCCACCGCGCCAGCTCGCGCCCCTGCACTCCTCGAGTGCGCATCGCCCTCCGCTGGAGCCTCTATCGATCGGGTGCTGCAGTCAGCGGAGAAATTCTGCTGATTCGTCGTCTCGGAGAAGCTGTGCGAGAACGTCGAATTCGTTGAACAGGTTCCACTCTTCGATGATGCGACCGTCGGCGATGTACAACTGGGTAATCCCCCAGAGGTGAGCTCGACGTCCTGTCGGTGTTCCGTAGAACCCGTAACCGCGGTGCGTTCCGGTGCCGGTCCACCGCACACAGACTCGGTAGCCGTCGCGGTCGTTTCCCATCCAGTACACCTCGTCGACGGCTACCCCGAGGTCGGGGAACGTCGAGAGCAGCCCGCGGGCGAAGGCGCGGACGTCGTTTCGGCCGCGTCCTTCCCGGTTTGTTGTGCCGTGGAAGAGGACGGTGGGGGAGTATGCCTTGTTGATGGCGCTGAAGTCGCGCCGGTTGAACACGTCGTGGAACAGTGCGCGCACCATGTGCTCGACATCGAAGCCGGTGCGGGTGCTGGCCTGCGGGTAGGGCAGTGGTTTGCGGCCCCCTGCCAGCCGGGCGACCTCGGTGTAGTCGCGTTCAGTCAACGGCGCGGTGCCTCCGTTGTTGCCGTAGGCCCGCGCGGCGTCTACGACGTCGATGCCGAGCTGTTTGAGCTTGGCGCCCATGTTGTAGAGAACCCATTCCTCGACGATCTCGTTCTCGCGCACGAGACAGTTCGCGATAACCCAGGTTTCGAGTTTGCGGCCGGTCGCCGGCCCCCATTGCCACGGTCCGGTGTGGTGGCCGATGTTGATCGCCCGGTGGGAGGTGACGAATCCCTGCTCGTCGTCGCCGGCCCAGATCACGTCGTCGGAGTACACGCGCAGATCGGGGAAGGCGTTGATCGATTGGATAGTGCCTTCCACCATGTGTTCGACACCGAAAGCGAATCCGCTGTCGTTCGAGACCCGGCATCCGGGGGCGTAGGTGTCGTAGATGTAGCCCACGTCCTGGTCCTCCCAGATGCGATGGGTGATACGGACGATGTAGTCGACGATGTCGGTGTACTGGTCTTCGAAGCCGCGCATCGAGTGTCGACGGTCTCCGGTGGGATAACCGGGCATGTCCGCGCCGTTGGCGGGTCGGACGGCGATGTCGAAGTTCGGCGGCATGATGCGAGTCGAACCGGATTTCGCCGTCGTCGGAGCGGCATTGCCGTTGGTAGCCGTTGCAGCGATGGCGGACGACTGGTCGTCAGTCTTGGGCATGGTGAGTGTCCTTCGAGATTATGGTGATGAGCGCGCGCTGCGAGCGCGCGCTGGTCGGGATCTACGAGACGCGGTTTCGGTCGCATCGTGCAGGGTCACCGGACGAAAGCCGATCTGGGGCGGCGCCGTCGGCGGTTGGTTGGTTGCTCAACCGAGCAGTCGTGCCCCGGTGACCGGGTGAAAAACGTGCGTTTCGGCCACGTTTCGGAGACCGACCCGTACCGTCTGACCGAGACGGGGCGGCGTGCGGCCGTCCACGCGCACGTTGACCCGATGTGCCCCGGATGTGCTCAGAACGGTGCCGTAGATGTAGGCGTCGGCGCCGAGTTCTTCGACCAGTTCGACAGCGAGGTCGAATCCGTCGTCGGCTGGCCCGACCAATTGCAGTGCTTCCGGCCGAATTCCGAAGGTGACGTCATCCAGACCGGAGACGGCGGACCGGGGAACGGGAACGATGAGTTCGCCGAACTCGACGCCCACCGCGGACACCGGCACCGTTGTCAGGTTCATTCCGGGCGAGCCGATGAAGGCCGCGACGAAGGCGTTGGCCGGCCGTTCGTAGAGTTCGCGCGGGGTGGCAGCCTGTTGCAGGATGCCGTCCTTGAGTACCGCCACCCGGTGCCCCATCGTCATCGCCTCGACCTGATCGTGGGTGACGTACACGGTGGTGGTGGCCAGCCGTTGCTGCAGAGCCGCGATGTTGGCGCGGGTCTCGACACGGAGTTTGGCGTCGAGGTTGGACAGCGGCTCGTCCATCAGGAATACCGATGGATCGCGGACGATCGCGCGTCCCATTGCCACTCGCTGCCGCTGGCCACCTGACAATGCCTTGGGCTTGCGATCGAGGAATGGGGTCAGGTCGAGCAGGCGGGCCGCCTCGGCCACCTTCTGTTTGACGACCGTTTTGTCTTCACCGCGGAGTTTGAGCGCGAAGCCCATGTTGTCGCCGACGGACATGTGGGGGTACAGCGCGTAGGACTGGAACACCATCGCAATGTCGCGGTCCTTCGGTGCCACGGCGGTCACCTCGCGTCCGCCGATGGAGATTCCTCCCTCGTCGATCTCCTCTAGTCCGGCCAGCATGCGCAGGGCGGTGGTCTTGCCCGAACCGGAGGGGCCGACCAGGACGAGGAATTCGCCGTCTTGGATCTCGAGGTCGAGCTGGTCGACCGCGGCGATGTCGGTGCCGGGGTAGCGGCGGGTGGCGCTGTCGTAGCTGACGGTGGCCATGTTATGCCCTTCCTGAAGGGGTCTGCGGTGGGTCGACGGAGCGGTTTCGGGTGGTGCCGCGGGCGGTGTCGAGGACCACACGGTGGTCGGCGATGCTTGCGAAGGCGCGCGCCGGGGCGTTGCTGCCGAGCGCGGGCGGGAACTGTGCGGTGGTGAGACGGCTTGTGCTGGTCGTGTGATGGGGTTCGCCACTCATTCCGCGCGTCGAGAGGAGGGTACGAGGGGTGCACCTCTTCGTGTCGGTGGTCATCGGTCGAGTTCCCGAATCTCGTCTGCGGTCTCGGCGAGCTTGCCGGGGACGTCTGCGCCGTTCGCCATTTCGTTGACGGTGACGGCGAGGATGTCCATGATGCGTGGCCAGTCGAGATTCATCGGTATCGCCCGCGCCGATTGCAGAGTGTTGTACTGAATCTGGGGAAGCCCTTGGTTGGCTGCGTTGACCTGCGGGTCGAGCATGTTCGAGTTGTGGACCGTGATACCGGTGGTGGTCGCCGGATCGGTCTTGTCGAGGGCGATCTCACGTTCGGTATCGGCGTGGGTGATCCATTTGACGTATTCCCATGCCGCGCCTTGGTGCTGGGAGGTGTTGAGGACCCCGGTGAGCCAGGTGTAGGCATAGCTCGCCGGGTCCTGGCCCGGGAAACCAGGTAGCGACGCGACTCCGACGTTGCCGCCGAGTTCGGGGGCAGCCTTGCCGGGATTGGTGAAGTCTTCGAGGTGCCAAGACCATGTCAGCACGGTCGCGGCGTTCCCCTTCAGGAAATTGGTCGTGGACTCGAGCTCACCCCAGTTGGTGGACTCCGGCGGTGTGTATCCCTGGCGCATCGTCTCCAGATACTTCTGCGTGGCGGCGACGGCTGCGGGACTGGTGAACGCGGGGGCTCCGCTGTCGTCGAACAGTTCGGCTCCGTTGCTCCACAGCATCGTCAGCCAGGTATAGAGGTCTTGGCCGTTGTTGCGGCTGAACTGGCCGGCGAGCGGATTCTTGTCGGTGCGGTTCTTGATCAGCTCCAACTGCTGGTAGTACTCGTCCCAGGTGGTGGGCGGCTCCAGGCCGAGTTGGGCGTAGATGTCCTTGCGGTAGAAGAGGTTGTAGGAGAATCCGCGAAAGGGCAGACCGTAGGTGGCCGTCGGGTCGCCCGCGCTGGCCGCTTCGCGGAAGGGTCCGGAGTAGTCGTCGAGGGTGATGCCGTCCTTCTTCATGACCTCATCGAGGGGCTGGACGCCGATCTTCAGCGAGGGTCCCCAAGCGTCGGGCCAAATCAGAACGTCGTAGGTGCCGCCGCCGATAGCACTTTCGGCGACGATCTTCTGCAGGAACGCGGCGTAGGGGATGTTGGACCATTCGACGGTGATGCCGGTGCGTTCGGTAAATTGCTTCGTCCTCTCGTTCAGTGCGGCGAACTGCGGCACCGCGGTGCAGCAGGTGAGGAAGCGGATGTGGGTTCCCTCGTAGGGTTTTCCTTCGAGGAGACCGAGTTCGTCGACCGGCCCGGATTTGACCTGGGATGCGAAGTCCTTGGTGATGGGACCGGATCCGCAGGCGGACGCGAGTAGTGCGAGTACGAGGGCGATTGCGGCCGGAACGAGGCTCCGGAGGCGAGGAGTCTTTCGGGTCATTTGACCGCTCCTAGTGTCATGCCCTGTGCGAAGTGCTTGCGGACAAGGGTGGCGAGGATGATCATCGGAACCATCACGAGCAGACCGGCCGCCGCCATCTGACCCCACTCGACGCCGTCGGGTTGATCGAGCGTCATCAGAGAGACGGGCAGGGTGATGGCGTTGGCCCTGGCAAGGAAGGTCGGGAAGAGGAATTCGTTCCAGGACAGGAGGAAGGCGAAAACCACCGAGACGAAGATCCCAGGGGCGGCGAGCGGGGTGATGACGCGCCACAGCAGCATCAGCTGCCCACATCCGTCCAGTCTTGCGGCCTCCTCGACCTCGATGGGCAGTCCGTCGACGAACCCCTTGAGCAACCAGGTGTTGTAGGGAACGACGATCGCGAGATTGGTGACGATCAGGGCGAGGTGGGTGTCCAGCAGGCCGAGATCGCGGAACATCGTGAGGAAGGGGAGGGCGATCGCGACACCCGGAATGAATTGGGTGGCCACGATTCCCAGAAGAACGGACTTCGCACCGGGAAACCGGTACCGGGAAAACGCATAGGCGGCCAGCAGGGCCAGCGGTACCGAGATGACGGTGGTGATCACCGCGATGATGATGCTGTTGAACATCGGGTGCACCAGATCGTTGGCACCACCGATGATTCCGCGAAAATTGTCCAGTGAGGGGCGGAAGAGGATCGAGGTGGTGAATACCTCCCTCTCCGGCTTGAACGCGGTCAGCGCCAACCACAGGATCGGGAACAGCACGAAGAACAGGATGACGAGCGTGGCGAGTAGCCGGGCGACCCCGAGCGCGGTCTGCTTGCCGGTCTTGCGGGGCCTGCGCCGCTTGGGCACGGCGGGGCGTGTCCGCGCGCCTTCGCGGTCGAGTGTGTCGGTCATTTCGACTCCTGCCTTCCCATGAGCCAGAGGTACCCGGCGGCGAGGGCCCCGAGGATCACGACGAGGATCCAGGACACCGCGGAGGCGTAGCCGATGTCCAGGAAGGTGAATCCTTGTGAATACACAAAGAAGTTCAGGGATTCCGTCGCGCGACCCGGACCGCCCGACGTGATGGTGACGACCTGGTCGAAGATCTTGACCGAGAAGACGGCCTTGAGGAACACGACGATGAGGATCAGTGGCCGTAACAACGGGAAGCTGATCTTCCAGAACTCCTGCCAGGCGTTGGTTCCGTCGACACGGGCGGCGTCGCGAATTTCGGGAGAGATCGATCCCAAGCCACCGAGGAACATCAACGCGATGAGCGGGGCCCATCCCCAGACCTCGCTGAGAACGATCACCATCAACGCCCAGAACGGTTCACCGAGCCAGTTGATCGAGTCGGTGAACGGCAGCAACGTCTTGAGCATCTTGTCGTAGACGCCGTAGTCGGGGCTGAACATAAATCGCCACGAATACCCCTTCAGTGCAGGGGCAACGGCGAACGGAAGTATCAGCAGTGCCTTGGTGAGACCGGAGAGCCAGTTCACCCGGTTCAGGACCAGCGCCATCGCGAGTCCGAGCCCCACCGACAGGACGACCGAGATGACGGTGAAGATCAGGGTGACCCACACCGCATTGTAAAAGTTGGTGTCGGCGAACGCTTTTGCGTACTGCTGGAAACCGACGAACTCCTGCGGTGTGCGGGTCTCGTTGACCCGCCAATGCCGGAAACTGTTCGACAGGGCAACCCCGAGGGGATAGATAGTAGTGAGTGCGATGGCGATCAGCGCGGGCGTCAGGTGTGCGTACGGGATGCCCACCCGCCGCCATGCGGAGGGCTGTCGGCGGGCGGCCGCGCCGGCGCGGGCGGCCGTTGTCGTACTCACCGCGGTGCTCGACTTCCGGACGGCCATGATCGGTGGGGGTCCACGCATTCGGAGTGGGCCGGGGTGCATCGGGTGGTCACTCGGAACTCCTTCAAGGGAGGGATGCTGGGGCAAGTGTCGCCGGCGGTGTAACGCGGCTCACAAGGGGGAAACCCGAGTGTATGCGTATGTATCGCGGTTCCGCAAGAGTGGATCTGCGACCCTGACACGGAAATACCCGGTCGGAACGGGGTACCTGCGGCGGTTCTACCTGCAGTTATATCTGGGGTCGGCGACATGCCCCCTCGTAGGCGCTGTCGTGGTCGCCGACGAAGAGGGAGATGTCGAAGTACGTATGTGAGGGAAGGTTCAGGCGTGCGGCGGTGCCAGCGTCGCACGCTCGACGAGATGGGGTTCGAGGACGATCCGGCGCGGCGGCGTGCCGGCATCGGGTGCGGCGAGTCGCTCGACCAGAAGCCCCGCGGCTGCGGCGGACATCTTTTCGAGGTTGTGGCCGATGCTCGTGAGCCGAAAGGTCTCCCACGCGGCCATCGGGATGTCGTCGAAGCCGATCACGCTCAGATCTGCGGGGATCTCGACGTCTTGGGCGAGTGCGGCGTTCATCGCGCCGATCGCGACGACGTCATTGCCGCAGAATACTGCCGTCGGACGCGTCGGCAGCGCGAGAAGTTCTTGCATGGCCCGGTATCCCGTGTCGAACTCGAACGGACCACGTCGGGTGAGTTCCGGTGGCAGGCCGATCCCGGAGTCGGCGAGCGCGAGGCGGAAACCCATCTCGCGGTCCCGCCCGGTGCTCGTGGTCTGGGGTCCGAAGATACCGGCGATGCGCCGATGCCCCAGTTCGGCGAGTCGGGTCGCGGCAAGTCGACCGCCTAGTTCGTTGTCCACCACCGCGGCGTCGCCCAGTCCGAGTCCGCTCTCACGGTTGAGGAAAACGAAAGGAAGCCGACGACGGTGCAGCTCATGCGGGAGTGGGGAGCCGACACTGCTGGTCAGCAGCACCACCCCGTCCACGGAGCCGTCGACGAGCTGCTCGATGGACACCTGGCTGTCGGATCGCTCGGCGAACACCATCATCCGGTAGCCGTGCTGCTCGAGAGCGTCGTGCAAGGGGCCGATGAGGTGGGGATAGAACGGGTTGGTCAGATCGCTCACGACGATGCCGATACGACGCGTCGTCCGGGTGACGAGGCTTCGCCCCGCCTCACTGGGCACGTAGCCCAGCGCCGCGACAGCGTTCTCGATTCGGACGCGGGTCTCCGCGGCCACGCGCGGGTCGCCGCGCAAGGCGCGGGAGACCGTCGGCTGCGACACTCCGGCCAGCCGGGCGACGTCACGACTGGTGATGGCCATCTCGCTCCTGATCAGTGTTGACCGCCGCGCCTTCGCGAGCGGTGGGCTATCCGATGTATACGGATCATAGATGGCGCGCGGCGAAACCGCGCCGGGCTCGCCTTCGGCCGGTGCCGCGGCTTCGAGAAAACGGTGTTCAACCGCCCGGAAACGTGGACCGGGCGGTCACCGTCCGCGGTGTGTCGTTGACAGAGGGCCACCCCTCTGCCACGATACATACGTATAAATCTTCCGGGCCTGCTGATTCTAGACGGCGGCCCGACGAATCCACACAGCGCTTCGACCCACCCGTCGATTGGGAGGCACGATGTCATCTGACGTCACCGTTACCGCCGAAGAACTCGCCCACCGCACCATCCGCCGATCCGACTTCGTGTCCTGCAACCAGGCGTTCATCGACTGCCGCACGCCCGGCTCGGACAAGAAGCAGAACTACTCGATGATCGGCCGGGGCGTCACACAGAGCTCGAGTCAGGTGGTGAACCTTCGCGAGCCGCACGGATTCCAGATCGGCGCCGCGGCCATGCCGAACGGTGTCACCAACAACCTGCACCTGCACTTCACTGCCGAGGTCTTCCTCTGCTTCCGCGGGGAGTATCTCCTGCGCTGGGGGGCCGACGGGCAGGAGGGCGAACTGGTCATCCGTGAAGGCGACATTGTCTCGATACCGACCTGGATCTTCCGCGGCTTCACCAATATCGGACCTGATGACGGCTGGTTGTTCACCGCCCTCGGGATGGATGACACCGGCGGCATCATCTGGGGTCCGACGGTGCTCGACGAGGCGAGCGGGCACGGACTCCACCTCACCACTGACAACCAGCTGATCGACACCGTCGCCGGCGACACACTCCCCGACGGAGTGGAACTGATCGAGCCGATTCCGGCGGACGAGATTGCCCGGCTGCGGACCTTTACAGCGGAACAGATGGCCAAACGCGTCGCCACCCAGGACAACATCCGCTGGTCATCGACGGCACTGTTGGACGCGCACGTACCGGGCGGTGGTGCCGAACTCGGTCTGGTCATCGGCTTCGGCATGAGCGAGGACCTCGATCAGGAGCCGCGAATCTACAACCCGCACGGACACAACATCGCCTGGCTGCGCGCCGAACCGGAGCAGGGCGTCTCACTGCACCGGCACGACGAGAGTCAGGTGCTGATGGTCAAGGACGGCGAATGGGAGATCACGGTCAACCGCGGTGCCGAGGCGCGCACCGTCACGGTCGGACCGTGGGACATGGTGTCCATTCCCCGAGGCGCATACCGCTCGATCCGCAACGTCGGCTCCGAAACCGGACTACTGCTGGTCGTCAACAGCGGCGACGGACGCGTCCGGCTCGACTGGGACGACGAGGTCGTCAAGGCAGCCGCGGACGCCGGCGACGCGATCGACCACAACGGCTACCTCGCCCCGTACACACTGGTTCCACGGCGGATCGGATCGTAACGTGATGGGCCAGCCACCGGTGGTCCTCGTACCGGGAATGCTTTGCGACGCCGACCTGTGGTCCGACGTCCGAACGCGCCTGGCCGCACCGACGGTCGAAGCCGTGATCGACGCACCGACCATCCGCGGCATGGCCGAACAGGTGCTCTCGTGCGTGCCCGGCAAGTTCATCTTGGCCGGACTGAGCCTGGGCGCGATCGTCGGCTTCGAAGTGCTCCGGCTCGCCCCCGACAAAGTAGCCGGATTCTGCGCACTTTCCACCAACGCCGCGGCGCCCACGAAGACGCAGAAGCAGCAGTGGACGGACTTGGCGCGACGCACCCAGGCCGGCGACTTCGCCGGGGTGGTCGCCACCTCGATACTTCCGCACATGTTCGCCACCGCGACACCGCCCACCCAGCTACAGCAGCGGTTCCTCGCCATGGCGGACCGGGTGGGACCCGAGGTGTTCGTGGCGCAGCTCGCCGCCCAGCACACCCGCCGCAGCGCGTTCGCCGCCCTGACACAGGCGCGGTGCCCGACACTGGTCATCTCCGCAGACGCGGACCGACTGTGCCCTCCCACCTATCACCACAGCATCGCGGCATCGGTCGAATATTCCTGTTTTGCTTCACTTCCCGGTGCCGGCCACCTCAGCACCTGGGAACGTCCCAACGACATCGCCGCACTCATCCACGACTGGCTTCCCGCCACCACCACACAGGAGTTGACATGTCAGAAGTTCTGAAAAAGCCGGTTGCCGCCGAGTCGGTCCGACGCGATCGCACGGAAGTCGGCGAGAAGGTCACCTCGATCCTCGACGACATCCGCCGAGGCGGCGATGCGGCGGTCCGCAAGTGGTCGCAGACCTTCGACAATTGGAGCCCGGAATCCTTCCTGCTCTCGCAGTCGAAGATCGAGGAGATCATCGCCGGAGTGCCCGCGCAGGTGATCGAGGACATCGAGTTCGTCCAACGGCAGGTCCGTACGTTCGCGCAGCATCAGCGCGATTCGCTCACCGACTTCGAGGTCGAGACGCTCCCCGGAGTTCACCTCGGACAGAGGCACATTCCGATCAACCGCGTCGGCGCGTACGTTCCCGGCGGGCGATACCCGCTCACGGCGTCCGCGCACATGACCATCGTGACAGCCAAGGTGGCGGGTGTTCCGTCCGTCGCCGCCTGCACACCGCCGATCCGGGGTGAGATCCCTGCTGCCACCGTCGCGGCGATGCACCTGGCCGGAGCGGACGAGATCTACCTGCTCGGCGGCGTCCAGGCCATCGGCGCGCTTGCCTGCGGCACGGAGACCGTCGGCCGCGTGGATCTGCTGGCAGGCCCGGGCAATGCGTACGTCGCCGAGGCCAAGCGGCAATTGTTCGGCGAGGTCGGTATCGACCTGTTCGCCGGCCCCACCGAGATCCTGGTGATCGCCGACGCCGACGCCGATCCCTTCGTCGTCGCGGTCGACCTGCTGTCCCAAGCCGAGCACGGACCCGACTCGCCGGCCGTGCTGATCACGACCTCCGCCGAACTCGGGCGCACGGTCCTCGAACACATCGACAAGATCCTTCCCGACATGCCCACCAAGGACTTCGCCGAACCGGCCTGGCGTGATCACGGTGAGGTCATCGTCGTGGATTCGCTCGACGAGGCCTACACGCTGGCCGATATCTATGCCAGCGAGCACGTGGAGGTCCTCACCGCGAACCCGCGCGAGGCGTTGGCAAAGATGACCAACTACGGCGGCCTGTTCCTCGGCGAAGGCACCTGTGTTTCATACGGCGACAAAGTCATCGGCACCAACCACGTACTGCCGACGCGCGGCTCCGCCCGCTACACCGGCGGGCTATGGGTCGGCAAGTACCTCAAGACGGTGACCTACTCCGAGGTCACCGACCGGTCGTCGAGTGCGAAGCTCGGCGAGGTCTGCGGCCGGGCTGCGCGCGTCGAACTCTTCGAGGGCCACGCACGCTCCGGTGACGTCCGGGCCGCAAAATACGCCGGCGCACCGCTGGAATGGAGCGACCAGATGTCCGCAGGCGCACCGGCGTGAACCCGTACGTGGACGGCCGCACCGCGCTCGTGACCGGCGGTGGCAGCGGGCTCGGTGCCGCCATCGCCGGGGCGCTGGTGGAGGCCGGCGCACGCGTGATCGTCGTCGGCCGGAACGAACAGAAGCTGACCGCGGTCGCGGCGAAGCACGGTAGTGCGGTCCGAGTCGCCGTCGCCGACGTGGCAACGCCCCTGTCGGTGGCAGGGCTGGCGACCGAGCTCGCCGACGAGGACATCTCCATCCTGGTCAACAACGCCGGAATCCCGGGTCCGGTGGCAGCGCTGACCGACATCGAACCGGACGAGTGGGATGAGGTGTTCGCCGTCAACGTCCGCGGTGTCTACCTGATGTGCCGGGCATTCGTTCCCGGCATGGTTGCCGCCGGGCGGGGAGACGTCATCAACCTCGCGTCGGTGTCGGGCAAGCGGCCGCTGGCCCGCAGGACTCCGTACTGTGCGTCGAAGATGGCTGTCATCGGACTGACCACCACCCTGGCCGCGGAGGTGGGACCGCTCGGTGTGAGCGTGAACTCGCTGTCCCCGGGTCCGGTGGACAGTGCCCGCATGCACCGCAACTTCCGGCTCGAGGCCGAGCGCACCGGCACCAGCTACGAACAGGCGGAGCAGGCTTTCGTGTCGCGCGCGGCGCTGGGGCGCATGGTCACGGAGCAGGAGGTGGCGAGTTCGGTGCTCGCGATGCTGGCAATGCCCGGACTGTGTGCCGCGGACATCGATCTGTCGGCTGGGATGGTGGCGCGATGATCGGCCGGATGAAGGAGCGCCTCGCGGCCGGGGAGCAACTGCTGGGTGTGCTGGTCCGGATGCCCGCAGAGGAACTCGTCGAGATGGCGGGTGTGTCGAAGATCGACTACGTGCTCATCGATTGCGAACACGGGCCCGCCGACCTGATTCCCCTGCGTCAGCACATCACCGCCGCGCAACTGCACGGGATGGATGTGCTCGTACGCGTCGGACAGAACGAGCCGGCCCTGATCCAGCGGGTGCTCGATCACGGGGCAACCGGGATCGTGGTTCCTCACGTGGACGATGCGGAGCAGGCGGCAGACGTCGTTCGTACTGCCCGCTATGCACCCGTGGGGGACCGCGGCTTCGCCACCTACGGTCGGGCCGGGCGATTCGGAAGCGTCTCCGCTGCAGACCATCTGACGGCCGACGCGGAAGAGACGGTCGTGATCGTGATGGTCGAATCGGAGACCGGATGCCGCAACGTCGACGACATCGTGTCGGTACCCGGTGTCGACGGGGTCATGGGTGGCCCCGCCGATCTCGCCGTGTCGCTTGGTGTCGCCGGACCGTCCGACCCGAAGGTGGTCGGGACGCTGGACACTGTGCAGGCCGCGGTCACCGCCGGTGGTCGTGTGTGGCTCGAGATCGTATCGAGCGAGAAGCGTGCACAGGAGGCATTCGATGCCGGTGCCGGACTCGTGGTGATAAACCTCAGCCATGTGCTGATGGAAATGTTCGGCGCACTCCGCAGAATTCGGTGACGGACCGGATCGGTTTCCTCGAGCGACAGTGCAATACTCCGCGGCACCCTGGGCTTGCTGTCGACCGTGCGTATGCGGAGGAGCGGCGGGACCGAAGACCGTCCGTCAGTCCTGGTCCCCGCCCCAGGCGCGGTTGGCCCGTCCGCAAAGCCTCGGGTCCGCGAAGGGGTGAGGGGGCTAGTTCTTCTCTCCTTGTTGGCTCTCCTTGTTGGCGGTATCCAAGACGGGACAGCTCGCCGCCCGTGAGGTTCAGGAGCGAGGCACAACCTTCGTCCGCGCGACGTAGAGACAAACACCCACAGCTGCCCGACGCACCTTGATCTTGCAACCTTTCAGTTCCGAGTCGGTACAGTTCGTCACCCGTGCCATGCTCTCGCGCGACGGCAGACCGACAGGGGGGCATGAACCTCGACTCTCCTTCCCGGTCTACTCGACGGCGCGGGGGGCGACCGGATACCTTGCCGGGAAACATCCCTGGCTGCACCTCTCGTGAATGCCGTTGGCGCGAAGGAGATGCGGCAGTCAAGTAACCCCGGAGCTTCCTCCGTGCAACTCCAGATGACCACTCGGAGCCCACCGACACGACCGGGATACAAGTCCACCGGATGGTTCGTTAGATGGTGGACATTCCCGGGCGGCGGACGAGCTTGTCGCTTCGCAGGCAAACACCGACGAGGCCAGGGGGGAATCCGCTTCTGGCTGCTGGCGTGAGTCGGCCCCTGCCTGCGGGGATTTGCGCGCTCGCGGCGCTGCCCGGGGGCGTGGCGGCAAGACGGTGCCCTGGTGCGTGAAGGGCGCGGGCTGAGTGCAGCCACGGTACCGAGACCCGCGATGACGGGCCGACCCGCGCGGTGATCGAGTCGAAGCGTCCGGTCCGAACGATGAGGAACGGCAACGCCGGAACCTGCTGCTGAGTCCGAATGACAAGTCACCGCGGATGGCCGGCGGCGGAAATCATCCATCGCGGCAGGCACCCAGAAGATCGTTGACGATCATCAACGGTCGAAGATTCTCCCGGCCCTGCAGAAGCATGCGTGATCCGCAGCGGGCTTGTACCGATTCGTACTCGAGCGGTGTGATTCCGCCATGACACCCCACCGGGACCACTGGGCGTTGAGGCGGCACAACATAGGGGGACGACTTCGGCTAATTGGGGATCTGACGTATTCCCAGCACGGTTTGCCGTCCTCAATGGCTGGGTGCCCCCCGAGGCAGGTTCGGACGTGCGCGATGGGCCGCTCACCTTTGCGGGATGCCAGGGGCCTGAATGGCGCTGCGCTGAGGATCGATCCGACGGTCGAAAGTACTGCGTCCCCCCGACCGTCGATGCACGAGGTACCGCTTCAGACCGTCTCGGTTCGGACGGAGTCGGCCTGAAGCGGTGGAACGGTTGCGGCGTTCACTGGGGCGCCGGCCGCGGCAACCGCACTCGGGCGTCCTCA
>Ga0247825_10001168_pt1 | contig 17153 bp, 20 predicted proteins | sample 13C_Vanillin_Day_FD_194413 | JGI IMG/M metagenome (GOLD analysis project Ga0247825, IMG submission 194413) | Soil microbial communities from agricultural site in Penn Yan, New York, United States - 13C_Vanillin_Day48 | ecosystem: Environmental > Terrestrial > Soil > Agricultural land | place... | reverse complement strand
GGTCGGGGCCGCCGATCGCGTTTCGCCATTGCTCGGAGCATTGAGTTTGGTCAAGTTCTGTGCACGTAGGCCCGTACGCGGTGGAGCGTTCTTCATTCCCTATGGCATGATGCACACGCTGGAGAAACCGGCACGCCGGGCCCCTCGAAGTGATCGAGGTAAGGCGCGGCTACTACATCAGGGAGGAAGACATTGGGCGTTGCAAAGACGCCTACCGGCTCGTATGGACGCCTGGTTGCGTACGCAACCGTGGCGCTCGTCGCGCTCGCGCCGGCCGCGCCTTGCCGCGCCGAGATCTTCACCCTGGTCCAGCCCGACGGGTCGCTGCTGATCACCGATCAGCCGTTACTTCCTCCCGCGAGGGCGGTGGTGGTCGCCGTCGCTCCGGCTGACCATCCGATCGATTCCATCGCGCGGCGCCATGGCGTCGATCCTCTGCTCGTGCGCGCCGTGATCCGTGCGGAGTCCAATTTCGACCCCAGGGCCGTCTCGCCGAAGGGCGCGGCGGGGCTGATGCAGCTCATGCCAGAGACGGCGCAGCGCTATGGCGTGAACAACCGCTTCGATCCCGCGCAAAACGTCGACGGCGGGGTGCGCTACCTGCGCGACCTGATGGCGATGTTCGACGGGAACCTGAGCCTCGCGCTCGCGGCCTACAACGCCGGAGAAGGCGCGGTTATCAAGCACGGCCGGCGCATCCCGCCCTACCCCGAGTCGCAGCAGTACGTCGTGCGCGTGCGCTCGTTCTACGACGACCTGCGGCGCGCCAGCCCGCCGACTCAACGGAAATAGCCGCCATCGCCGGTTGTTACCGGCGATCAGTCGGGAGCTAGTCCGGTCGGAAGGGTTGGAGCTGGTCCGGTTGGATGCGCCGAATCTGACCCGCCGCGGCGCGCTTGTGAAGCGCGAAAGCGCTCGTCTTCCGGAGGGGAGTTGGCGGAGAGAGAGGGATTCGAACCCCCGGTACCCTAAAGGGTACAACAGATTTCGAGTCTGCCGCATTCGACCACTCTGCCATCTCTCCGCGGCCGACAAGACGCGCATTTTATCAAGCGGCGGGACACCGTGGTGCCGAGTGATAGCTGCGAAACATTCTTGGCGGCATGCTTGCGCTTTCATTCCAAGTCCAAAAGGAGTCGTCATGACACCCCCGCGAATTCTGCTCGTTGCGCTTATCGCGCTCGCCGTGTCCGGCTGCGCGAGCTCCTACCGCGTCGTACAGGTGCCGCAATACGGCGCCGACCTCTATCCGCAGTCGCAAACGCGCTCCGGCGTGACGGTGGCGATCGACGAATTGAAAACCGCCGAGCGCGTAGAACGCTTGTTCGGCGCGGATCTGATCAAGGACGGCATCCTGCCGGTGAACGTGGTGGTGTCGAACTTCGGCAAGCAGCGGATGGTCCTGAAGCCCTCCGACATCCTGCTGCACCAGGGCAAGGACGTCATCGACCCGATCCCGGTCGAGCTGGTGATGGCGACGGCGAAGCGGCAGAAGACGTTCCTGCGCAGCTCGACCGAGGCCGAGGTCGACAAGTACTTCGCGGCGTCGACGTTCAAGGAGACGACGCTCTTCCCGAACGAGACCTACCGCGGCGTGATGTTCTTCGCCGTGCCGGCCCAGAAAAAGGCGATGGACCGGTTCTTCTCCTCGTGGAGCGTGTACCGCGACGGCGGGCCGAAGGTGCGCGTCGGGGTCACCAATCTCGACAGCGGCGAGCGCGTGCTCTTCGCGCCGTTCGCGATCAGGATGCCCGAATCGTCGGGCAGCTTCTCATTCTGAGGCGAGCTTCTCGGCGCCGTTCATGAAGGGGCGCAGCGCCGACGGGACCGTGACCGAGCCGTCGGCGTTCTGGTAATTCTCGAGGACCGCCACCAGCGCGCGCCCGACGGCGAGCCCCGAGCCATTCAGCGTGTGCACGAGCTCGGGCCTGCCTTTCCCGTTGCGGAAGCGGGCCTGCATGCGCCGCGCCTGGAACGCCTCGAAATTGGAGCACGACGAGATCTCGCGGTAGGCGTTCTGCCCCGGCAGCCAGACCTCCAGGTCGTAGGTCTTTGCGCTGGAGAAACCCAGGTCGCCCGTCGAAAGTGACATCACGCGGTAGGGAAGCTCGAGCTTCTTGAGGATCGTCTCGGCATGCCCGGTGAGCTCCTCCAGCGCCTGGTACGAGCTCGAGGGGTGCACGACCTGCAGGATCTCGACCTTGTCGAACTGGTGGTTGCGGATCATGCCGCGCGTGTCCTTGCCGGCCGACCCGGCTTCCGAGCGGAAGCAGGGCGAGTGGCAGACGAACTTCAGCGGCAGGTCTTTCAGCTCGACGATTTCCTCGCGCACGAAGTTCGTAACGGGGTACTCCGCCGTCGGGATGAGATAGAGCTCGCGGCCTTCGATTTTGAAGAGATCGTCCTTGAACTTCGACAGGCTCGAGACGCCGTCGGCGCACTCGGCGCTTACCATGTAGGGCGCATATACCTCGGTATAGCCGTGCTCGCGCGTGTGCACGTCGAGCATGAACTGCGCGAGCGCTCGGTGCAGGCGCGCGACCTGGGCGCGCATCACCACAAAGCGGCTGCCGGCGATCTTCGCGCCGGTGGCGAAGTCAATGCCGCCGAGGCGCTCACCAACGTCGACGTGGTCCTTCACCGTGAAATCGAACTTGCGCGGCTCGCCCCAGCGGCGTTCCTCGCGGTTGTCCTCCGACGACGTGCCGGGCGGGACCGACTCGTGCGGGATGTTGGGCACGCGCCTGAGGAAGTCCTCGATCTCCTGTTGGAGCGCGGCGAGCTCGCGTTCGGAGGATTCGAGGGCTGCCTTCGACTGCTCGGCCTGCGCCATCAGGTCCCTGGCATCTTGTCCCTTGGCCTTGGCCTGGCCGATTTCCCTGGCAATCCGGTTGCGCGAGGCCTGCGCCTGCTCGACCTCGGTCTGGAGCTGCTTGCGCCGGTTATCCAGATCCTGAAAACAGCTCGGGTCGAATGCTGCCGGCCCGCGCGCTGCGAGCCGCCTCGCGACGCCCTCGGGGTCTTTCCTCAAGGTCTGGATGTCGATCATTTGCGGGTTCTGAGGTACTCCAGCCTTTCGCGGATTTTCGCCTCCAGGCCGCGCTCGGTCGGACGGTACCACTGCACCGGTTGCATGCCTTCGGGCAGGTAATCTTCGCCCGCGGCGTAGGCGTCTGCCTCGTCGTGGGCGTAGCGGTAGCCCTTGCCGTAGCCGAGATCCTTCATGAGACGCGTCGGCGCGTTGCGCAGGTGCATGGGCACGGGCCGGGTCTGGTCCTGGGAGACGAAGGCGCGGGCGGCATTATAGGCCTCGTACACGGCGTTCGATTTGGGCGCCGCCGAGAGATAGAGCACCGCCTCGGCGAGCGCCAGCTCGCCCTCGGGCGTGCCCAGCCGCTCGTAGGTCTCGCACGCATCCAGGGCGAGGCGCAGGCCGCGCGGATCGGCGAGCCCGATGTCCTCGACCGCCATGCGCACCACGCGCCGGCCGACGTACAGCGGGTCGGCGCCGCCGTCGAGCATGCGCACCATCCAGTACAGCGCCGCGTCCGGGTCGGAGCCGCGCACGCTCTTGTGAAGGGCCGAGATCTGATCGTAAAACTGCTCCCCGCCCTTGTCGAAGCGCCGCAGGTTCTGCGCCAGCACGCGCTCGACGAGCTCGCCTTTTATGATTTCATCCTTTATCGAATTCTTCAGGATTTCGACCGCGTTGAGCAGCCGGCGCGCATCGCCGTCGGCGAAGCCGATGAGGCGCGCTTTCGCCTCTTCGTCGGCCTTCAGGGCGGTGCGCTCCAGCAGCACGGCGAGATCGTCTTCGTTCAGGGGATGAAGAACATAGACCGAAGCGCGGGAAAGAAGCGCGCTGTTGACCTCGAACGAAGGATTCTCGGTCGTGGCGCCGACGAAAGTGATCAGGCCGCGCTCGACGTAGGGCAGAAAAGCGTCCTGCTGCGCCTTGTTGAAGCGGTGCACCTCGTCGACGAAGAGGATGGTGTGGCGTCTCGAGCGCGCAAGCTCAGCCTCGGCCGCCTGGAGCGCCTCGCGGATGTCCTTCACGCCCGAGAACACCGCCGAAAGGGCGACGAACTCGGCGTCGAAGGTCTTCGCCATCAGCCGCGCGATGGTGGTCTTCCCCGAGCCCGGCGGTCCCCACAGGATCATGGAATGGGGCTTGCCCGACTCGAACGCGAGGCGCAGCGGCTTTCCCGGGCCCAGGAGATGCTGCTGGCCGACGAGCTCGTCGATCGACTTCGGACGCAGCGCCTCGGCGAGCGGAGCGGCGGGCTCGGGCTTGCCGAAAAGGTCGTTCATTTCTCCCCTAGGACGTCCGCGCCCTTGGGGGGTTCGAAGCGGAACTCGGCCGGATCGACCTTGGGGTTGCGCTGCAGATTCGTGAACCGGAGCCGCGTGGTCTGGCCGAAGTTGTCCCTGAGCTCCATCGCCTCGAGGCCGGTGGCCGAGAATCCCATGCGGATGCGCTCGAAGCCGGCGTCGGCGTCGCGCGGCTTCGCCTCCAGCCATTCCAGGCCGTCGCGCGTGCCCGCGTCGGAGAGCTCGAACGCCTTTTCCACCTCGCTCGAGCCCGCGAGCAGCGCGGCGGGGGTCGAGCCGAGCGCCTTCGAGAGTTTGCGCACCGTCACCTGGTTCAGGTCGCGGTCGTGGATCCAGACCCGCTCGCCGTCGCCGACGATCACCTGGTCGAGCGGCTTCGCGTAGGTCCAGCGGAAGCGGCCCGGCCGCAGGAATACGAAGCTGCCCTTGGACGCCTGCGTAACCTTGCCTTCGCGCCCGTAGACCTGCTGCTCGAAATCGGCGCGCGCCGACTGGGTGCTGGAGAGAAAGCTCTTGAACCGACCGATGGCGTCGGCGTGTGCGGCCGATGCAAGCGCGACGGCGAAGAGGAGCAGATACCGGTACGGCATGCGGCGAGGTTACTCCGCTTTCGCGGGGACCAATACCTCGCGATTGCCGTTGGACTGCATCGCAGAGACCATGCCGGCGCGCTCCATGTCCTCGATGAGGCGCGCCGCCCGGTTGTATCCGATCCTGAGATGGCGCTGTACCAGCGAGATCGAAGGCCGGCGCGTCCGGATCACGATCTCGACGGCCTGGTCGTAGAGCGGGTCCTTCTCCCCCGTGGGCTCCTCCGAAGCGCCCACGCCGGGCTCCTCGGACGCCGCAGGCTCGAGCACCTCGCTCAGATACTCGGGCTTGGCGAGGCTCTTCAGATGCTCGACCACCTTGTGAACCTCGTGGTCGGCGACGAACGCCCCGTGCACGCGCTGGGGCAGCCCGGTACCGGGCGGGAGGTACAGCATGTCCCCCGAGCCGATCAGCGCCTCGGCGCCCGACTGGTCGAGGATGGTGCGCGAGTCGACCTTGGAGGAGACCTGGAACGCGATGCGCGTGGGGATGTTGGCCTTGATGAGGCCGGTAATCACGTCCACGGACGGCCGCTGCGTGGCGAGAATCAGGTGGACGCCCGCGGCGCGCGCCTTCTGGGCGAGGCGGGCGATCAGCTCCTCGACCTTCTTGCCGACCACCATCATGAGGTCGGCAAGCTCGTCGATCACCAGCACGAGGTGCGGCAGGGCTTTCAGCGGCTGCGGCTCGCCCGAGTCGAGGGTGAACGGATCCTCGAGCTTGCGGCCCTGCTTCTCCGCCTCGGCGATCTTGTGGTTGAAGCCCGAGAGGTTGCGCACCCCGAGCCAGTTCATCAGCTTGTAGCGCCGGTCCATCTCCGCTACGCACCAGGCGAGCGCGTTGGTCGCCTGCTTCATGTCGGTGACCACCGGCGCGAGCAGATGCGGAATGTCCTGGTACACCGAGAGCTCGAGCATCTTCGGGTCGATGAGGATCAGGCGCACCTGCGGCAGCTCCGACTTGTAGAGCAGCGACAGGATCATGGCGTTGAGCGCCACCGACTTGCCCGAGCCGGTCGTGCCGGCGACCAGCAGGTGCGGCATGCGCGCGAGATCGGCGACCACCGGGTTGCCGGCGATGTCCTTGCCCAGGGCAAGCGCGAGCGGCGAATGCAGCGCGTGGTAGGCCTCGGAGCCGAGGATCTCCGACAGGCGCACGGTCTGCCGGTGCGGATTGGGAATCTCCAGTCCCATGCAGGACTTGCCCGGAATCGTCTCCACCACCCGGATCGACACCACCGACAGCGCGCGCGCGAGGTCCTTCACCAGGTTGACGATCTGGCTGCCCTTGACGCCGACCGCGGGCTCGATCTCGTAGCGGGTGATCACCGGCCCGGGATAGGCGGCAAGCACCTTCACCGCGACGCCGAAGTCGGAGAGCTTCTTCTCGATCAGGCGCGAGGTGAACTCGAGGGTCTCGGGACCGACCTCCGCGCCCTCGCGCGCAGCCTCGTCGAGCAGCTTGAGCGGCGGCAGCGGCGTGTCGGGCAGCTCCTCGAAAAGCGGCGCCTGCTTCTCCTTCTGGACGCGCTCGGACTTCTTGATCTCGGCGATCGCGGGCTCGATGCGCAGCGGCGGATGATCCTCTTCCCGGCGCTTTTCGGTCTGCACGACCAGGGTGCGCTCCTCGCGCGCGAGCGCCCCGAGCTTGCGGTCGCGGCGGCGGTCCCAGGCGAGCAGCGCGCGGGCATAGCCCGCCTCGAGGCCGTACCCGATCGCCTCCGAAACCGCGAGCCAGGAGATGCCGGTGAAGAGGCTGAACCCGACCGCGGCGAGGGTGATGAGGGCGAGCGTCGCGCCGGTGTAGCCCAGCCCCGCGGCCAGGACCTTGCCCCCGGCGGCTCCGGCGAGCCCGCCGGGCGCGAAGGGCAGCTCGAAGCCGAGGCTATGGAAGCGCAGTGCCTCGAGCGCCGCGCTCGCGAAAAGCAGGATCAGGAAGCCGGCGCTCGCGATGGCGAGCGGCCGCCGGTCGATCAGGCGGCGCCCGTCGATCCCCCGGTAGCCCCGGACGACGAGGTACAGGCACAGGCCTATCCACCAGTACGCCGACACGCCGAAGAGATAGAGGAGGAAATCGGCCACCAGCGCGCCGACGAGGCCGCCGGCGTTGCGCACCGTGGCGTCGGTCGCGCTATGCGACCAGCCGGGGTCTGCACGCTGAAAAGTCGAGAAGACCAGCAGGAGGTAAAGGGCCAGCGCGACGAGCACCAGCCACTTCGCTTCGCGCACCAGCCTGGCGAGCTTCGCGGGGAGGGGGGCCGCTGTTTTTTCTGCTACGCCCATCGCGCGCGGGAATTCTACCCCACGCACGCCCCGGGCGCCGGGTTTGCCGTCGCCCTAGAGCGACGGTTTATTCGGGTAGCACGATCGAGTCGCGCAAAACGATGTTGGAACCGCGCATCTCGATATAGCCCCCCATCTGGAGATCCTTCATGACGCGGCTGACCATCTCCCTGGAGGCGCCGATCATCTTGGCGATGTCCTGCTTGGGCAGCCGCTTGGTCACGATCTTTTCGCCGTCGACGTTCTCGGACATGTCGAGCAGCAGCCGCGCCACGCGGCCGTAGACGTCGAGCAGCGCGAGGCTGCCGATCTTGCGGTCGGCCTCGCGCAGGCGGCGCACCAGGCCGCGCATCACGGCCATGGCCATGTCGAAGTTCTCGGCCAGGCACTTCTTGAAGTCGCGCTTGGCGATGTACAGGAGCTCGCAGGGCTCGATCGCCACCACCGTGGCCGAGCGCGGCTCGTCGTCGATGAGGCCCATCTCGCCGAAGAACTCCCCGGGCCCGAGGATGGTGAGGATGACTTCCTTGCCCTCGGCGTCGCTCATCATCACCTTGAGCCGGCCGGAGAGAACGATGTAGAGCGAGTCAGTCGGGTCGCCGCCGGTCATCACGGTGGTCGAGCGGGAAACGCTCTTGCGGGCGACCATGCTGGTCAGCATGCGCAGCGCGTCTTCGGGGAAGCTGGAGAACAGCGGAACTGCCTTCAGGACCGCTGTGGAGACCGTTGTTGTCATAGCCACGTTTTTTTCCTCCCTTTGCCGGATTATGGTAGCAGAAGTCTCAGCGCGCTTCCGGGCTGTTGCGCAGGCGCGTCACCTATAATCGGCCATTCGTCTCTGAAAAACCGCCGCTCATCGGAACTCACACATTCGCGAATGCCCACCCGTCACGCGCGCCTGCTGATTCTCGGCTCCGGTCCCGCGGGCTACACCGCCGCGGTATACGCGGCGCGCGCCAATCTGCGGCCTGTTCTCCTCAGCGGAATCGCGCAAGGCGGCCAGCTCATGACGACCACCGACGTCGACAACTGGCCGGCCGACGCCGACGGGGTCCAGGGACCCGATCTCATGCAGCGCTTCCAGAAGCACGCCGAGCGCTTCGACACCGAGGTCATCAACGACCACATCCACAAAGTGCACCTGGACCAGCGGCCCTTCCTGCTCGAGGGGGACGCGGGCCACTACACCTGCGACGCGCTGGTGATCGCCACCGGCGCGACGGCGAAGTATCTCGGCCTGCCCTCGGAGCAGAAGTTCATGGGACGCGGGGTGTCGGCGTGCGCCACCTGCGACGGCTTCTTCTATAAAGGCCAGGACGTCGTGGTCGTCGGCGGAGGCAACACCGCGGTCGAGGAAGCGCTCTACCTCGCGAACATCTGCCGCAGCGTCTCGCTGGTTCACCGGCGCGACAGGTTCCGTGCCGAGAAGATCATGGTCGACAAGCTGATGCAGCGGGTGCGCGAAGGGAAGGTCGCCCTCGTGCTCGATGCCGTGATCGACGATGTGCTGGGCGACGCGAGCGGCGTGACGGGCGTGCGCGTGCGCAACCTCAAGTCCGAAAGCACCCGCGAAATCGCCGCGAAGGGATTCTTCGTCGCCATCGGCCACACGCCGAACACCGGCATCTTCGAGGGGCAGCTCGACATGGAGAACGGCTATATCGTCACCCGCGGCGGGCGCGAGGGATCGGCCAGCGCCACCAGCGTGAAGGGCGTGTTCGCGGCCGGCGACGTGCAGGACCATGTCTACCGCCAGGCGGTGACCAGCGCGGCGAGCGGCTGCATGGCGGCGCTGGACGCGGAGAAGTACCTCGATGCGCTCACCACCTGACGACGAAGAGTTCAAGCGCGCGACGCGCGACGTGGAACCGCTTCCAGCGCCGCGCCGGCTCAGGCTCTCGCGCACGCCCGCAGCGCCCGTCCCGGAGCAGACCCGGCGCGACGAGCGCGCCGCGCTCGCCGAGTCGCTCGCCGGCGCCCGCTCGATCGACGACGCGATCGACTCGGGCAATGAGCTCGTCTTCCTGCGCGATGGGCTCTCGCCCCAGCTGCTGCGCAAGCTCCGGCGCGGCCACTGGGTGGTGCAGGAAAATCTCGATCTGCACGGCATGAACCGGCACCAGGCGGCGGCGAGCGTCGCCGAGTTCCTGCGCCATTGCCGCGCCCGGCGCCTGCGCTGCGTGCGCATCGTGCACGGCAAGGGGCTGGGCTCGCGCAACCGCGAGCCGGTGCTCAAGGGGAAGCTGCGCAAATGGCTCTCGCAGCGCGACGAGGTGCTGGGGTTCTGCCAAGCACCGGCGGCGGACGGTGGCGCCGGCGCTGTTCTAGTTCTTTTGAAGGAGCGTTAAACCGCTGCTTCGTTGGTTTCGCCGGTGCGGATGCGCACCACGTGCTCGACCGAGGTGACGAAGATCTTGCCGTCGCCGATCTTGCCGGTGCGCGCCGACTTCACGATGGCGTCGATCGCGCTCTCGACCTGGTTGTTGGCCACCACCACCTCGATCTTCACCTTCGGCAGAAAATCGACCACGTATTCCGCCCCGCGGTAAAGCTCGGTGTGTCCCTTTTGCCGGCCAAAGCCTTTCACCTCGGTCACCGTGAGCCCGGTCACGCCGACCTCGGAGAGCGCTTCGCGCACCTCATCGAGCTTGAACGGCTTGACGATGGCTTCGATCTTTTTCATGGCCCGTTCCTCCTGGGTTGCGAGATCATTGTAACGTGGAAAGCTTTGAAGTCGTCGACTCGCTCGCCGGCGTAGACCCCGAGGAGTGGAACGAGCTTGCCGGGCCCCAGCCTTTCGTCCGCCACGAGTTCCTGTCGGCGCTGATCGAATGCGGCTGCGCCGCCGCGCGCAGCGGCTGGCTGCCGCAGTTCCTGCTGCTGCGGCGCTCGGGGGCGCTTGCCGGGGCGATGCCCCTCTTCGCCAAGTCCCACTCTTACGGGGAATACGTCTTCGACTGGGCATGGGCCGACGCGCACGAGCGCCACGGCGTCGACTATTACCCCAAGCTCGTCTCGGCCATCCCCTTCACGCCGGTACAGGGCCGGCGGCTCCTCGCCGCGGCGGAGCGCGACCGGCGCGCGTTGATCGGCGCCGCGCTCGAGCTCGCCCGGCGCACCTCGTCGCTGCACGTTCTCTTCCCGCCCGAGGACGAGGCGCGCCTGCTCGAGGAGAGCGGGCTGATGCTCAGGCGCACGGTCCAGTTCCACTGGCGCAACGACGGCTACGCCGACTTCGACGACTTTCTCGCGCGCCTGAGCCATGCCCGGCGCAAGAACATGCGCCAGGAGCGGCGCCGGGTGCGCGAAGCCGGGGTGGAGCTGCGCTGGCTCGAGGGAACCGGGATCGAGCGGCGCCACTGGGAGTTCTTCAACCGCTGCTACCGCGGCACCTACCGGGCGCACCGCTCGAGCCCCTATCTCAGCCTGGATTTCTTTCTGCGCATCGGCGAGCGCCTTCCCCAGCACCTTGCCATGGTGCTTGCCGAGCGTGGAGGGCGGGCCATCGCCTCGGCTTTCTTTTTCACCGATTCAAAGACCCTCTACGGGCGTTACTGGGGAGCCATAGAGCACGTCCCGCTCCTGCATTTCGAGTGCTGCTACTACCAGGCGATCGAGTTCGCGATCCGCCGGGGCCTCGAGGTGTTCGAAGGCGGCGCGCAGGGCGAGCACAAGCTCTTTCGCGGGCTCATGCCGGTGGAGACGCTTTCCGCGCACTGGCTGGCCCATCCGCGCTTCGCCCGAGCTGTCGAAGCTTTTCTCGAGCGCGAGAGCGCCGGCGTGGAGCGCTACGTGAACGAGCTATGCGACCATAGCCCATTCAAGGCATAGGAGAACGCGATGCGGCTCACCAACAAGCTGGCCATCGTCACCGGCGCAGGCTCGGGATTCGGCGCCGGCATCGCACGGCGCTTCGCCGAGGAGGGCTGCCGCGTGGTGGTGAACGACATCGACGCGAAAAGCGGCGAGCGCGTGGCGAAGGAGATCCACGGCAGCTTCATCCAGGCCGACGTCACCAGGGCGGCCGACTGGGCGCGCCTCGTGCGCGCCGCCGGGCCGGCGCTCGACATCGTGGTCAACAACGCCGGCTGGACGCACCGGAACAAGCCCTACCTCGAGGTGTCGGAGGCCGAGTTCGACCGGGTGTACGCGGTCAACGTGAAGAGCGTCTATCTCTCGGCGCTGCACGCGGTTCCGGTCTTTCGCAGCCGGGGCGGCGGCTGCTTCGTCAACATCGCCTCGACCGCGGGCATCCGCCCGCGGCCCGGGCTCACGGTCTACAACAGCTCCAAGGCGGCGGTGATCCTGATGTCCAAATCGATGGCCGCCGAGTTCGGGCCGGACAAGATCCGCGTGAACTGCGTGAACCCGGTGTTCAGCCCCGACACCAGCCTCTCGGCGGAGTTCGCCGGCGGCGCGGTGACCGACGAGGCGAAAAAGCGCTTTCTCGCCACGATTCCGCTGGGAAGGTTCTCGACGCCGCTCGACGTGGCGAACGCCTGCCTCTACCTCGCCTCGGACGAGGCAAGCCTCGTGAGCGGCGTGTGCGTCGAGGTAGACGGAGCGCGCTGCGTCTAGGGTTTCTTGAAACCGCCAAGCAGGGCGGCCACCTGGGGCTGCTTGCGCTTGCCTTTTTGCTGCGGTTCAGCCGCTTTCGCCGCCTCGGGGGCCGGCGTAGCAGGTTCGTAGGGTTTGGAGAAAATCGGATCCGTGGAGTGCTTGCGCTGCTCACTTGGTGCGGGGCGACGGTCCTTGCGCGCCGGCGGCTCGCGCTTGCGGGTCGGCTCGTCGCCCATCAACGCGGCTACGGTGGCCCCGCTCGGCTGGAATCCCGGGACCAGCGCGCGCTCGATGCGCTTCTTGATCAGGCGCTCGATGGCCGCCATCGCTTCCATGTCCTGCGGCGCGACCAGCGAGATCGCCTCGCCGGGCAGGCCGGCCCGCCCGGTGCGTCCGATGCGGTGCACGTAGTCCTCGGGCGAATGCGGTACGTCGAAGTTGATCACCTGCGGCAGCCCCTCGATATCGAGGCCGCGCGAGGCGACATCGGTGGCGACCAGCACCGAGGTCTTGCCGGCCTTGAAGTCCTCCAGCGCCGCCTCGCGCTCGGCCTGCGACTTGTCGCCATGGATGGCGTCGGCGTGGATATGGTCGCGTCTCAGCTGGTGCGCGAGGCGATTTGCGCCGATCCGTGTGCCCGTGAACACCAGCACCTGCTTGAGGCCGCGCGTCTGGATCAGGTAGGCGAGCAGCTCGCGCTTCTTTTCCCTTGCGACCGGATGCAGCACATGCGTCACGAGCTCGGCCGCGGCGTTGCGCGCCGCCACCTGCACCTCGGCCGGGTTGCGCAGCAGCGTCTTGACCAGGTTGCGGATTTCATCGGGGAACGTCGCCGAGAAGAGCAGGTTCTGCCGCTGCACCGGAAGGAGCGCGATGATGCGCTTGATGTCGGGCAGAAAGCCCATGTCGAGCATCCGGTCGGCTTCGTCGAGCACCAGGATCGACACCTGGTTGAACATCACCGTCTTGTTCTGGACGTGGTCGAGGAGCCGGCCGGGCGTCGCGACCAGGATTTCGACGCCCCTGCGCAGCTGCTCGATCTGGGCGTTCATGTCGACGCCGCCGTAGACCACGGTGCTGCGCAGTGGCACGTGCTTTCCGTAGTCGCGGAAGCTCTCGGCGACCTGCACCGCGAGCTCCCGGGTCGGAGCGAGCACCAGCGCGCGCACCGGGTGGCGCGCCGGGGAGGCCGAGGGGCTCGCATGCACGCAAAGGCGCTGCAGGATCGGCAGCGCGAACGCGGCCGTCTTGCCGGTGCCGGTCTGTGCACCGGCCATCAGGTCGCGGCCCGCCAGCACCAGTGGGATGGCCTGCTCCTGGACTGGGGTCGGTTTTTCGTAGCCGAGCTCAGCGACCGCGCGGACGAGCGGCCCGGTCAGGCCCAGTTGTTCAAATGCAGAAGCGATAACTTTGAATTATAAGATCAATTCAGCGTACGCGCCGGCGCATCGCCGGGCTCCTCGGGATCGATGCCGGGGAGCTTGAGCTCCATGTCCCAGTCGCTCTTCTTTACCGCCGCCTGGAGCAGGCGGCACAGGGAGTGCAGCAGCACCGAGTCGAACGTGAGGGTGATGCCCTGGCCGTCGGAGGGATGCAGAGCGACGACGGGCTGGCCGCCGCGGTCGCGGCCGGTCTGGATGCGCGCAAGGAGCAGCGGCGTCTCTCCCAGCGGCCTCGCGCTGTCGCCGGCGTCGTAGGGCTTGGAGAAGTCCGCCTTGGAAACGGCATACTCGTGCTCGAGACCGAGCAGCGCCTTGCGCGCCTCCGCGCTCGCCTGCGTGCGGATGCGCGGGCTCGCCTCCTCGGCGAGCTTCACGAGCAGCGGCCAGAGCAGCTTCACGAACCGGCGCGTGAGCGTGAGCCGCAGCTCCACGCTCTCGCTCGTCGCCACCAGCATCAGCAGGCGGTCCTGCTCCGCGTCGTAGTCGACTTTCAGCTGATGCAGGCGCATGGAAGGCCTCTAGCGGCCCTTGATTCGCTCGACGAGGCGCGTGGTGGAGCGCTCGTGCTCGAACGGAATCGACAGCACCCGCCCGCCGCGCGCAAGCACCTGCGTGGCGCCGACGATGCGCTCCACCGGCCAGTCGCCGCCTTTTACCAGCACCTCGGGCCGCAGCGCGCCGATCAGGTTTTCGGGCGTGTCTTCGTCGAACCACGTAGCCGCGTCGACGCTGGCGAGCGCCGCAAGCACAGCGAGGCGCTCCTCGAGCGGATTGATCGGGCGCTCCGCGCCCTTGCCCAGGCGCCGCGCGGAGCCATCGCTGTTCAGCGCGACGAGCAGCGCCGCGCCCTGCTCGCGCGCGCGCTCGAGGTAGGTCACGTGACCCCGATGCAGGATGTCGAACACGCCGTTGGTGAAGACGAGCGGGCGCGCCAGGCTGCTGACCCAGCGCTGCAGGCTTTCAGGCCGATGGATCTTGGCTTCGAAGGACGGCGGCTTCACTTTGCAGGCGGGCACACGCCGTCGCCCGCCTTGCACAGCTCGAAGATCCGGACCACCTTGATCACGCCGCCCGTGTTGCGCGCGATTTCGACCGCGTCGGTCGCTTCCTTCTCCGTGACGATGCCCATCAGGTAGACCACCCCCGCCTCGGTGACGACCTTCACGTGCACGGGGTTGACCTTGTTGCTGTCCAGGAGCCGGCCCTTCACCTTGGTGGTGATGAGGGTGTCGTTGCTGCGCGCGCCCGTCGACGAAGGGGTCCCCACCTGCAGGTCGTTGGTGACCCCGCGCACGTTGCCGATGCCCTGCACCAGCTTCTCGATCTCCGAGCGCCTCGCGTCCTCGGGAACCTCGCCGGTGAGAAGCACCGACCGGTTGAACGAGGTGACATTGACGTGGGTGTTCTCGCCATAGCGCTCGCGCAGCGCGCGGCTCACGCGCGACTCGATGTTGTCGTCGTCGATCATGGTGCCCGAGGTGCGGCGGTCCTCGACCAGGCCGTAGGCGACCGCGCCGCCGCCGACGATGGCGACCGGACAGCCGGCGAGGAGGAGCACGGGGACGAGGCAGGCCGCTGCCGCGAGAGCCTTCATGGGGATTTCGGGAAAAGTTGGAAGTCGATGCCGTCGCACAGGCAATGCAGGACCAGGAGATGCACTTCCTGGATGCGCGAGGTGCGCTTGTGCGGCACGCAGATATGCACGTCCTCGGGGGCCACCAGGGCCGCCATCTTGCCGCCGCCGGCGCCGGTCAGCGCCACCACATGCAGCCCGAGCTGGTGCGCGGCCTGCATGGCTTCGATGACGTTGCGCGAGTTGCCGCTGGTCGAGATCGCAAGCAGGACGTCGCCGCGGCGCCCGAGGCCGCGTACCTGCTTGGAGAACACCTGCTCGTAGGCGTAGTCGTTCGCGATCGAGGTGAGCGTGGAGCTGTCGGTGGTGAGCGCCACCGCCGCGAGCGGCGCGCGCTCGATCTCGAAGCGGTTGAGGAGCTCCGCGGCGAAGTGCTGCGCGTCGGCCGCCGAGCCGCCGTTGCCGCAAGCGAGCACCTTGCCGCCGGCCTTCAGCATGCGGGCAAGGAGATCCGCGGCGCGGGCGATCGGCGCGGCGAGCAGGCGCGAAGCCTCGAGCTTGAGCTGCACGCTCTCGGCGAACTGGGCGCTCACGCGCGCGGACAGGACTTCGGTCACGCGGCGGATTCTACACCGTCACTCCACGAACACCTCGATCTCGATGCGCCGGGCGGGATTGGGATGCGCCGCCAGGCGGCTGATGCGCGCTTGCAGCCGCTCGCCGCGGTCCAGGCCCCAGGCGAGCGCAGCGTTGTCGCGCCTGGGCACGTAGCCGAGCTTGCGGCCGCGCCACGTGACCGCGATCGCGTTGGCATCGTGCGGGTTGTCCGGCTCGCGCGAGAGCTCGAGCGCGTCGCCTACGCGCAACTCGTGCCAGACCTCGGCGGCGGCGTGGTAGCGAAAGCCCGCGAGCGGCGCGCTCTGCACGAGCAAGCGCGCGAACGCCGTGCGCTCCTGGCAAAAGACGCAAGCCGCCGCCAGCATTGCGGCGAGGGCCAGCGCGAATCTATTCGCCGAATGCATTGCGGATCCACCTGATGTCGCCCGCCGGACCTTCGACCAGGAAGACGTCGAAGCGGCACTGCGCCTCGGGCCGACGCGTCAGGTAGAGCCCGGCCGCCGCGACCAGGCGGGCGCGTTTTGCGGCGGTCACGCTCTCGCCCGCACCGCCGAACGCGAAGGCTCGCCTCATGCGCACCTCGGCGAAGACCAGGATGCCCCGGTCCTCGGCGATGAGGTCGATTTCCCCCAGCCTGCAGCGCCAGTTCCGCTCTATGAGCAGCAGACCGGCGCCGCGCAGCAGCTCGGCGCAGCGGTCCTCCGCTCGCGCACCCGCGCGGTTCATGGCAGGCTTAACGGCACCGTTCGCCCGAGGTTGACTCGCAATGTCCGGCGTTCTCTACGTGGTCGCAACGCCGATCGGCAACCTCGCCGACGCGAGCCCGCGCTCGCTCGAGGTGCTGCGCAAAGCCGACCTCATCGCCTGCGAGGACACCCGTATTACGCGCACCCTGCTCGCGCGCAACGGCATCGAGACGCCGACGACCTCGCTGCACGAGCACAACGAGCGCAGCGTGGCCACCAAGCTCCTGAATCTCCTGCAGGAAGGCCGGGACATCGCGCTGGTGAGCGATGCCGGGACGCCGGCCCTTTCCGACCCCGGCGCGCTGCTCGTCGCCCGGGCGCACGCCGCCGGCATCCGCGTCAGCCCGGTGCCCGGTCCCAGCGCGGCGGCTGCCGCTTTTTCGGCCGCGGGATTCCCCGCCGACCGGTTCGTGTTCGCCGGTTTTCTTCCGGCCGCGAAAGCGGCACGCGCAAAGGCTCTGGCGGCGCTCGAGCTCGACTGCCCGCTGATTCTCTACGAGGCGCCGCACCGCATCGTCGAAACGGTGCTTGATTTGGCCGAGCGCTTCGGCCCCGAGCGCGAGATCGCGATCGGTCGCGAGCTCACCAAGAAGTTCGAGGAGCTGACCCGGACCACGCTGCGCGACGCCCCGGCCTGGCTCAGCGCCGATCCCCAGCGCATCCAGGGCGAATTCGTCCTCGTGCTCGCCGCGGGAAAACCGAAAGCCGCGGCGCAGGCCGACGCCGAGCGCACGCTCGAAGCGCTTCTCGAGGTCATGGGGCCGAGCGAGGCCGCGCGGCTCGCTGCACGGATCACGGGCCTGCCGAGGCGGCTGCTCTACCAGGAGGCGCTCGCGCGGCAGAAGTCGCATCGCGGGACGTAGAATCGCGCCGATGGACCGGCTAACGCTCAAGCGCCCGGACGACTGGCACCTGCACCTGCGCGACGGCCCGGCGATGGCCTCGGTGCTGGCCCACGCCGCGCGCCAGTTCGCTCGCGCCATCGTCATGCCGAACCTGCAGCCGCCGG
>Ga0247825_10001167_pt1 | contig 17156 bp, 19 predicted proteins | sample 13C_Vanillin_Day_FD_194413 | JGI IMG/M metagenome (GOLD analysis project Ga0247825, IMG submission 194413) | Soil microbial communities from agricultural site in Penn Yan, New York, United States - 13C_Vanillin_Day48 | ecosystem: Environmental > Terrestrial > Soil > Agricultural land | place... | reverse complement strand
GTATCGTGGAGAAGGTGAGCATTTTGAAGCGTGGCCGCTCGCTGGGCGCCACGCTCGTCACGACCGATTCCGATCCCATTCTGCAGAGCGAGCCGGAGATGCGGGCGCGCATGACGATGCTGATGGGCGGTCGCGGTGCCGAAGAGCTGATGCTGGGCTCCATTTCGACCGGCGCCGCAAACGACCTCGAGCACGTGTCGAGGATGGCGTACCGCATGGTCACGGAGTTCGGGTTCAGCCGGAACATGGGGCCGTTCAGCTACGCCGGCCTGCCGGACCAGGAGCGGCGGATCGCGGATCATCCCGAGGCGATTGCCGAGGCGCGCGAGATTGTCAAGGACATCGAGCGCGAGTGCGCGGCCTTGCTGGCCGCGAACCGCACCGCGCTGGAGCGGCTCACCACCGCGCTCTTGGAGCACGAGACAGTCAGCGGCGAGACGGTCGAGTCCTGCGTTTTTCCGAGGCCGGAGCAGCCGCTCAGCCTCGCGGCCTGAGGCACGCCACACGGATTACTAGGTAAGGCAAGCAGGGATAACAGAGGGGTAAACAGGGGTTTTGCGGAAATAAGAAGAAGAAACAAGAAGAAGAGTTAAAAACAAAAATAGGGAGGACACCTTGGTGTCCTCTTTTTTTTTGGCCTGCTTTCCCCTATGGGCGGGGTGCAGCATGATCCGCGCAGACCCCGGCCGGCCGCGCCGTCCGGTGTACACTGCGGGAACGGACCCGTAGAGGAGTGTACCCATGGCGCTCAAGCAGACCCGCATCGAAGTCAACAACGCCGTCTTTTCCCTGCCCTATCACGTGGCGAAGGAAGAAGGCTACTTCGCCGACGAGGGGTACGACGTCACGCTCGTGGCCGCCGGCTCGGGTCGCGACCGCGACAAGGAAGTGCCCGAGAAGCCGATCGAGGATCACCGCCTGGTCAAGTCGTACGGGTGGCACGAAGGGATAGAGAAAGGCGAGTTCTGCATGTATCGCGCGTGCGAATGGGGGCAGATTCGCCGCACGCAGGACAGCGCGAGGAACGTGAAAGTCATCAGCAAGCGCGCCGCCATTGCGACTCAAGCCATCGTCGTGCGCAAGGACTCGCCGTACAACGTTCCGCAGGACCTTTGCGGCAAGACCGTGGCGGTCAACTTTCACGCCGGCTCGCACTACATCACGCTGGCCATGCTCGGCGGCTCCGCCATTTCCAAGAACGAAGTTCGCGCCGTGCACGTCGGCGGCCCGAAGCAGCGCCTGCGTTTTCTCGAAGAGGGGAAAGTCGAGGCAGCGGCGGTGATGGAGCCGTGGATCACGGTCGCGGCGAAGAAGGGCCTCAAGATCATCTGCGAGGCGTTTTACGAAGGCGCCGAAGTCGCTACGCCGGACGTGGACCCGGAGATGTATGCCGCGATCAACCGCGCCATCAACAAGGCGGTCGCCAGGATCAATCAGGACATCCGGCCCTACCTGAAGTACATGATCCAGGAGGTGCCGGCGGAGGTGATGAGGCTGACGGAGGACGATTTCTACCTGCCGCGCTTTCGCTACGTTGCGCCGCGCCCGTACACGCGCGAGGAGTACGAGCATCTGCACGACTGGATGACCAGCTGGGACCTGCTCAGCCCGGATAGCAGCTACGACAGGATCATCGGCGCGAAAATCGCTGCATCGGCATGACTCACCGGCGACGCGGCGGGAAATGAGTCGCAGGTAAGCCGGTTATACCAACGGGGCGAGAGCCAGCACAAACGAAAGCGGCCGGGGTGCCGGCCGCTTTTCTACGCAATTCGCCAGTCCCCGGTCACTGGGGTTTGATTCCCGCAATCTTCGCCGCTTTCCGGTAGCGGTCGATTTCCCTGATGAGCAGGCCATCGAGCTCCTTGGGCGTGAGCGGCCAGGGCTCGGCGCCCTGGCTGGCAATGAGCTTCTTCATGTCCTCGGTCCCCAGTATCTTGTTCGCCGCCGCGTTGATGAAGGCGATGCGCTCGGCGGTAAGGCCCGCCGGCGCAAAAACGCCCCACCACAACTCGTAGCTGTATCCCGGCGCGCCTCCCTCGGCAGCGGGCCGCAATTCGGGGAAGAGCGGCGAGGGCTTGGCGCTGGTGACCGCGAGGATGCGCACCCGGTTGGCCTGGATCTGCGGCATGAGCGCAGCCTGGCTCGAGATCAGCACCTCGATCTCGCCGGCCGCCAGCGCGGTGACGGCGAGGGAAATGCCCTTGAACGGAACGTGCGTCATATCGATGCCGGCTGCCGCCGCGAACAGCGATCCGGAAAAATGATTGTTGCCCCCGGTGCCGGAGGAGCCGTAATTCAGTCCGCCCTTGGTCTTCTTGGCGACCGCGATCAGCTCTTTCACGTTTTTCGCGGGCACCGACGGGTGCACCGCGATCAGCATCGGCGCGCGCGCGGTCATCGCCACCGGCACGATGGCGCGGGCCGGGTCGAAGGGCAGCTTTGCTCGCACGGAGGCGGTAGCGGGATAGGAGGAGGTGTGCCCGAGCAGGGTATGGCCGTCCGGATCGGCCTTGGTGACGAGCTCGGTGCCGATCATGCCGCTTGCGCCGGGCCGATTTTCCACGACGACGTTACGTCCCCACATTTCACCGAGCTTCTGCGCCATGACGCGGCTGAAGAGGTCCGCCGAGCCGCCGGCGGTGTAAGGCACGACCATGACGATGTTCTTGGTCGGAAACGACTGAGCCGCGGCGTGTGGCGCGACGGCGCCCAGCAGCGCCGCCCACACGGCGGTCAATGCGGGCCGGAAGCGGTGAGACAGGATCTGCATGATTCCTCCATTGTTATGTGTATCACGAACTCCGAATCTTACTGTATGAAGCGGAGCGTAGCAGCCAGCCGGGCGGGCGCGTGCGCCGGGGCCAGTATCGATGCGCCGGTGCCGGCTGGCGGCACGATGTGGACTCCCCGAGTCAGTCCCATGTAAGCGGTCTCGTCGATAATCGATCTGCTGCAGCAATTGAATGCCTGACCGGCTTGCGGAGGCGGTTGCCGCAGCACATTACAACAGCGCGCACGCGCCGGAAGGAATATGCAAAAAACTCTGTCTGGTTTTCTCGTGTCACTGCTGGCAATACTGCCGGCGCTCGCCCAGGCCCAGGAGCGGGAAGCGTCCAGTGCTCCCGTCGAGACGGTGAGCATGACGTACGTCGTCATCTTCGGGCTCGTCTTCATCGGCATGATCGCCGGCTTCTTCGCCTACCTCTTCTGGGGCGAGCGCAAGCCGAAACCCGGGCAGAAATAGCTGGAGCCGGGCACCCAGAAACCCCGCTGCGGCGGGGTTTTTTAGTTTCTGTAATCCGGCATGCGTCCCCGCATTATCATGTGCCGACGGTTTCCATGCGAGCCGGCAGCCACTCCATCAAGGGGCACTCTACATGTTCAGCCTGAAGAACCGGGTCGCACTGGTGACCGGATCGTCTCGCGGGATCGGCAAGTCCATCATCGAGCAAATGGCGAACGCCGGCGCGAAAGTGGTCGTTTCGAGCCGCAAGGCGGATGCCTGCGAGGCCGTGCGCGCCGAGTTTGCCGCGCGTGGGCAGGAAGCGATCGCCGTAGCCTGCAATGTCGGCAGCAAGTCAGAACTCCGGAATCTCGTGGACACGGTGATGGCCAGATGGGGTCGCATCGATATCCTGGTCTGCAACGCGGCGACAAACCCCGTCTATGGTCCCATGGCGAGCGCCTCGGACGAGGCCTTTGACAAGATCATGCTGACCAACGTCAAGAGCGTGTTCTGGCTCGCCGGCATGGTGCTGCCGCAGATGGCGGGGCGGGGCGGGGGCGCGATGATCATCGTTTCGAGCATCGCCGCGCTGCGCGGCAGCAGCCAGCTCGGCCTCTACGCCACCTCCAAGGCTGCTGAAGCAGGCATGTGCCGGGCGCTCGCATGCGAGTGGGGGCCGAAGAACATACGCATCAACTGCATCGCGCCGGGACTGATACGCACCGACTTTGCGCGCGCTCTCTGGGAAGACGAGAACCGGCGCAAAGCGCGGGAAGGGCTCACTCCGCTGCGCCGCATCGGCGAGCCACGGGATATTGGCGGCATCGCGGTATTCCTGGCATCCGAGGCGGGCTCGTTCGTCACCGGTCAGATGATCGTCGCTGATGGCGGCGTCACCATTGCCGGAGAGCGCGGCTGATCGTTGGCGCCTGAAAAGCACTGCCCACCATCGCTATCCGCTGGCGGGCGCACTCACAGCGTCAGCGCTCGCAGCGCCGCCACCCAGCCGATGAACAGGAAGGTGATCCGGAAATAGTTCAGCGACATCCAGCGGGCGATCGAGGGGTTGACCTTGGTATCCCCGGGCGGCGCCCGCTGCAGCCGCAGTATTGCCGGGATGAAATAGGCAAAGGTCGCTATACGCTCCACGAGGATCACGCAGGCCGCTGTCAGCCACCATTCCCGCCGGCCACTTTCGGCCTGCCCGGCGAGGAACACGCTCGCCACGGCGAGCAGGGTCAGCGGGCCGGTCGTGACGAAAGCCCAGAACCGCCGGTCGGAGTCAGTACGCCGCGAAAGGTCCGCTGCCCATTGGAACGCGCCGGTCACGGTACGCGTCCACAGGGGCAGGACCACGCGCGCTTCATAGAGGGCCGCACCAAAGCTCGTGCCCAGCGTCAGCACGAACAACCACAGGACGATATTGGTCAGGGACAACAGCCGCTCCGGCGAGGCGTTCCTATCATTGGAGAAGGCGGCCGGAAGATCGTTTCTGGAGGGCCCCCGGCAGTTGGCGCAACGCAGGTTGCCTCAGCCTGTCACCGTTGCGCGACAGCCGCGTTGAGGCATTATCCGCTACCCGGCTGACGAACGCTTTCCTAACAAGCAGTTAACACAGGATGTCTCAGCCGCGGTCTGCAGCTTGCGCCGATTGCCTGGAAACTAAAGGCCGCTTCGCCTTGCCTCAGGAGGGTGCCAGGCCGCAGTGCCAGGCAACACGATAAGCGGCCGCTTCGGCAGCGGCCGACAACGCGAGATGCAAACGACCACTCCTCTGGAAGTCGCCATAGTCGGCGGCGGGCGCTGGGGGAAAATTCTGTGCAAGGCGCTGGCCGGGTTGCGCCGGGTGCGCACCATCCACCTTGTCTCGCGGCGCAATGCCCGCGGGATGCAGGACTGGATCGCCGGGCAGCAGCTCGCCGGCCGCGTCGCCCTCCACGGCAAGCTCGATCCCGTTCTATGGAATGCGCGCATTACGGCCGCGATCGTTGCCAACCTGCCCGCCGAGCATTTCGCGACCGCTCGCTGGCTGCTGGAAAACGGCAAGCATGTCCTGGTCGAAAAGCCGTTCGTGCCGACACGCGCCGAGGCGCAGGCGCTGATCAACATGGCGGACGCCCGCGGACTGGTTGTCGCCGCCGGGTTCCAGTTCTTCCTGGCGACCTACCTGCATTACTTCCGCTCCGTCGTGCACAAAGAGGGGCATCCGCATCCCGTCGAGCTGACCGAGATCACGTGGCATGACGCGCTCGGGGAAGAACGCTGGAGCCTCACGCGCCGTCCGGACGCGACGGCCGCGGTCATCGGCGATATATTGCCGCACGTGCTGACGGTGCTGACCGTCCTTTTCGGCCGTCATGCCGCGCAGACGATCGCGATCCTCCCGCAGAAGGGGACTGCTTCGGTAAGGCTGGAGCTCGCCTATGGGCCCCATGCGGTCCGCGTGTCGCTCGCGCGTGCCGCGGCAAGCCCCCGTCGGTCGGTGGAAATCGTGAACCGGGAGGGACGGCGATTCGCGCTCGATTTCACCCAGGAGCCGGGGACGGTTCTGCAGGATGGTCGCGCGCTGCCGGGGGATCTGCTGTGGGATGCATTGCCACGGCCGCTCCCGGCTGAGCTCGCGTACTTCCTCGACGAGACCCGGGACCGCCACGGCACGCTCCCGCTGCTGGCGAGCGAGACGATGCATATCATCGAGGCAACGGAGGCGGCCAGCGCCAGGGCATCCGAAGAGCAGTTGCGGCGGCTGTACGACCCGCCCGTCGAGCGGGAGTACCTTCCGCCGCGCCCGCCCAGCATGCCGGCTATGAACGAGCGGCGCTAAGCGAGCGATCGAGTGTTGCGGCCCGTCATAACAGGAACGATCGCTTGTGCGGCCACGCTGGCCGTCGTGTCGGCGCTCGGGGCGCGGCGACACGGTCCGGTCGCGCCGATCAATGCGATCAGCCACGTTCTATGGGGCGACGATGCGGCCCAGGCCGCGCGGCCGGATGTCCGGCACACCGTGCCGGCTGTCGCGATCAATGAAGGCGCCAGTATTTTCTGGGCTGCGCTTTACGAGCGCGTTTTCGGACGGCTGGCAGAGAATGGGAGGATCGGCTGCGCACTGTTGGGCGGGGCGGGCGTGGCCGCGCTCGCCTACCTCGTGGACTACCACCTCGTTCCCAGGCGCCTGACGCCAGGGTGGGAATATCACCTGGATGGCCGGTCGCTTGCCGCGGCCTATGGCGTGCTCGCCCTGAGCCTGCCCGTCAGAGGGCTCATACGGCGCGCGTTCGCGTAGTGGCTGTGACGCGCTCGCCTTCCCGGAACTCGGGGCGTTGCCTGGCATCCATATTGCTGGTCCCGCCCCTCGGGCGTCGAAATCCGCAAGGAGCTTATGCAAGTTGAAGCCGTGAAGGCCGCTTATGCCCGGTACGCCAAAGTCTACGATGCCCTGTTCGGCCCGGTGCTCCACCGCGGCCGCAAGGCGGTCATCGAGGAGCTGAAACTCCGGCCGGGCGATCGCGTGCTGGAAGTCGGCGTGGGCACGGGCTTGTCGCTTCCGCTGTATCCGCCTTTCGTGCGAATCACCGGCATCGACCTGTCGCGCGAAATGCTCGACAAGGCGCGCGCACGCGTCGCGGCGCGAAATCTGAGCAACGTCGAAGGACTTTGCGAGATGGATGCCGAGGCGATGACTTTCGCCGACGCGAGCTTTGACAAGGTCGTCGCGATGTATGTGGTGTCCGTGGTCGAGCGGCCGGCTCAGCTGCTGCACGAGCTGCATCGCGTCTGTGCGCCGCAAGGCGAGATTCTCATCGTCAACCATGTCCTCTCCGACAGCCCGGTGCTGGGGGCCATGGAGAAGGGTCTGGCGCGATTTTCCGACAGCCTCGGGTTCCGGCCCGATTTTGCGCTGTCCGACCTCGTGAACGGCTCCGGCCGGATCGAAACGGTTGCGAACGTGAACCTGCTGTGGAAAGTGATGCGCGTCCGGAACGGCGTCTACGCGCGAGGAAAGCCGTAAAGCGAGGCCGGATTTGCGCTCAGTATCCGGTTGCGGATCTTCTCGTCCGGAGCCCAGTCCAGCAACAGGTCGAGCAGGGTCGCGTCATCGGGCATGACGCCGCCGCGGGACATCGGATGCGGCCAGTTGCTGGCCCACACCAGGCGCTCGGGGGCGTGCGTCACCAGTGCCTTCGCGAGCGCGCCGATGTCCGAGTAGAGCGGCGGGCCGGACTTCGACATCATGTACGCGCCTGAAAGCTTGACCCAGCAGCGGCCTCCGTCCAGCAGCCTGAGCAACGACCGGAAGCCGGGATGGTCTGGCGGCACCGGCTCGAGAAACTTGCCGATGTGCTCGATGACGAGCGTTCCCGGCAAGCGCTTCAGCAAGCTCTCGCGCTCCTCGAAATAGCGCCCGTCCATCTGGAACTGGATGTGCCAGCCGAACGCGGCGATCCGGGCGGCCATCGTCTCCAGCATCTCCCATGGCAGCTCCGGCTCATCCAGCATCCGGAAGCGCACGCCGCGCATGCCGCCGCGCGTGAGCCGGTCCAGCTCGGCATCGGTCACGGAGGTATCGACCACGGCGATGCCGCGCGCGCCTTCTCCCAGTGCGGCGACGGCTTCGAGCGTGCACCGGTTGTCGCGCCCATAGGCGGTCGGCTGCACCACCACCACCCGCTCGAGCCCGAGACGCCGCTGGACAGCGCGGTATTCAGGCACGGTCGCGTCCGGTTCCTTGCGCCGCGCTTTTTCCGCCAGCGGAAAGCGCGAGGAGAAGATGTGCATGTGGCAGTCGCAGGCGCCGGGCGGGGCCTTGAGAGCGGGGGCGGTCATGCGGGGATTTTGCTTGCCCTATAATCGCCATGCAACCACGGGAGGCATCATGAAACTGTCATGGACCATGCTGGCGGTCGCCCTGCTGACCGCCGGCGGCGCGGCGCAGGCGCAAAGCTATCCAGCCAGGACCGTGAGGATCGTCGTCGGTTTTGCGCCCGGCGGTTCGACCGATCTCACCGCCCGCATCTTCGCGCAGGAGCTCAACCGGTTATGGAAGACCCAGGTGGTGGTGGACAACCGCCCGGGCGCAAGCGGGATGATCGGCGCCGAGCTGGCCGCCAAGTCCCCGCCGGACGGCTACACGCTGCTCGTTTCGCCGCAGACGAGCATCGTGGTGGCGCCGCTCATTTTCAAGAAGATCAACTACGATCCGATGCGCGATTTCGGCACGATCGCGGTGATCGGCTCTACGCCGCAACTGCTGGTCCTCCATCCTTCGCTCCCGGCCAGGAACTTCAAGGAGTTCGCAGCCCTGGTCAAGCGCAATGCCCGAACGCTGTCGTACGCATCGGGCGGGTTCGGCTCGACCCCGCACATGGCGGGCGAGCTGCTCAATACGTCGCTGGGCGTGCGCGTCACGCATGTGCCGTACAAGGGCGAGAACCCGGGCGTTGCCGACCTGCTCGGCGGGCAGATCCCCTACATGTTTTCCAATTTCCCGGTGGTATTCCCCCACGTCAGCGCGGGGAAGCTGCGGGCGGTGGCCATCACCAGCTTGAAGCGCTCGCCGCTGGCGCCGCAATTCCCCACCGTCGCCGAGTCCGGCATCCCCGGCTTTGATACGGCCACGTGGAGCGGGCTCTACGTCCCGTCCGCCACGCCGCGCGAGGTCATCACCCGCATCCACGCGGCGATTACGAAGATCCAGACCGCACCGGAGTTCCGCAAGCGCATGCTGGAGCAGGGCATCGACCAGAGCGACGCGGATACGCCCGAGAAGCATGCGGCATTCGTGAAGTCGGAAACCGAAAAATGGGGAAAAGTAATCCGCGAGGCCGGCGTCAAAGCCGAGTAGTGAGCCTGTAATTCCTGCCCATCCGTGTAATTCCTTCCTCGCCGGCGGCATCCGGCTGTCGTTCGCAGACCCGCGGACGGTGGAACCCGTCGTTTGGAATAGTCCTTGCTCATCGAATTCCGCGGCGAGCGCAGGTAGTTATCGTCCCGCCCTTTTCGGGTGGTGGTGCGCCCGCGTGTGAAGGAGACGACGATCATGAAATCCACTTCTGAAGCCGGGCGCGCTGCACGCGGAGCCTCACCGCGCGATTCCGATTCGCGCATGAACTGGGTCAGCGGACTGGGGCTCGGTGCGGCGTTGATGTATTTTCTTGATCCCCGCAACGGCCGGCGCCGGCGCGCGATCGCGCGCGACCAGTTGTTGCGCCTCGGGCGGGTGGCGGGGCGGGCCCAACGGAGCGCCGCGCGCGATCTGGCCAACCGTGCCTCCGGCGCATGGGCCGAGGCCGCGCGGGCGCTGCGCCAAGAACCTGCCCAGGATCGCGAAGTAGCCGAGCGCGTGCGCGCCAAGCTCGGACGTTATGTCTCGCATCCTCATGCCGTCCGCGTCGCGGTCGTGGATGGCTGCGTGACGTTGAGCGGACCGATTCTGGAGCGCGAGGTGAAGGACCTGCTGCACTGCGTGCGTCACGTTCCGGGCGTGCGCGAGATCGAGGATCGCCTGGTTGCCCACAAGAGTGCCGGCCGGATTTCGGCGCTGCAGGGCGGCGTGCCGCGCCCGGGCGAGCGCAGCGAGCTCTTCCAGGGCCGCTGGGCACCGGGCACGCGCGTCATGGTGGGCACGGTCGGCGGCGGGCTGGTTCTCCGCGGGTTGCGCGCGGGTGGACCGCTCGGGCTGCTCTCCGCGGTACTCGGCGGCGGGCTGCTGCTGCGTGCGGCCGCCAACCGCGAGACCGCCAGCCTCCTGGGGATGGGCCGGGACAGCGCAATTGAAGTCCACAAGACCGTGCATCTCGCCGTGCCCGCGCGGGAAGCCTTCGAGTTTTGGGCGGATTACAGCAACTTTCCGCATTTCATGTCGCGGGTGCGCGAAGTGCGGCCGCTCCAGGATGGGCGCTCGCAATGGATCGTCAGCGGGCCGGGCGGCGTTCCAGTGGAATGGACGGCGGAAATCACGCGCTTTGAACCGTACCGCTGCATAGAGTGGCGTAGCGGCGAAGGTTCCATGGTGCGTCATCACGGCGTCGTGAAGTTCGAGGAGGAGGGTGCTCTCGGCACGCGTATCGGCATCCGGCTCTGGTACGTTCCGCCGGCCGGCGTGCTCGGCCACGCCGCGGCCTCGCTCTTCGGCGCGGATCCGAGAAGCGAGATGGACGCCGATCTCATCCGGATGAAGACGCTGATCGAGACCGGGCGAACCCCGCACGATGCCGCGCAGCCGCTGCCGCTTCCCCGCAAGCGGGCCCTGTCGGGCGGGCCCATGCCGTCCCGGGCGGGGAGCCGGCCGTCGAGCGGCGCATTCTAGGCCTCGCTCCCGCTTGGTGTCGTGAACGCCCTTGCAAGTCGCGCGGCAGGGCGAGCTTTTCCCAGAGGCACGGCCGTTTCCCGGCGGGCTCGCCTATGCAGCTGAGCTCATCACGCCGGCCGACGAGAAGAGGTTGATCGAGGCGATACGCGAGTTGCCGCTCCTGGAAGCGCGCTACAAGGACTATACGGCGAGGCGCCGCATCGTGAGCTACGGCTCGGCTTACGATTTCGAGTCGAACGAGCGGCGGGCGGCGCCTTCAATACCGCAGTTCCTTTTGCCGCTTCGGGTCAGGGTGGCGCGCTGGGCCGGTGTGCCGGAGAGGCGCTTCGAACACGCCCTCGTGAGCGAGTATCGTCGCGGCACCAGGCTGGGCTGGCATCGGGACGTGCCCGATTTCGACATCATCGCCGGCGTATCGCTGGGTGCGGCTTGCCGCATGCGGTTCCGGCCGTATCCGCCGAGCCACGGGCCGCCCTTCGGCGTGCGGGCAGCGCCCGGGCCGCTCGACCTCGCACTGGAGCCTCGCTCCGCTTACCTACTGCGGGACGCGGTGCGCTGGGGCTGGCAGCACAGCATCGCGCCGACGGAGTCGCTGAGATACTCGATCACTTTTCGCACGCTGCGGGGCGGCCGCCCGTGAGCCCGCCTGAAACGGGCGGCCGCCCGTGAGCCCGCCTGAAACGGGCGGGCGCTAGCGGCGATTGATGCTCCAGCGGCCCGGCCCCATCAAGGCCACGGCGATCGCAGTAAACAGGAAAAAGCCCTGCAGCTCCAGCGCCCAGCCGCCTTGCGGGCCGATCAGAAAGAGATCCTTCATATGCGCGAGGCCGATGGCGAACAGCATGTTGATTACGATCACCAGCGCGCCGATTCGCGAGTAGAAGCCCACGATCACCAGGACCGGCGCGAGCACTTCGCCGATGTACGCGCCCCAGGCGAAGAACCACGGCAGGCCGGCGCCGGTGACCATGCCCTCGATGCCCGAGACGCCGCCCTTGATCTTCGCGATGCCGTGCAGAAGCATCAGAATGCCCAGTGTGAGTCGCAGTATGAACTTGCCGGCATCGTCCATCATAAGCAAAGCTCCTTTCTCTTCACGGCGTGGTCAGGGGTCGGGTCGTCCGTCCGTCGCGTCAGCCGCACTTCTCCAGAGCGGCAAAGTCCTCGGCCGATAACCGCAGCGAAGCCGCAGCGGCGTTTTCCTCGAGATGCGCGAGCGAGGATGTGCCCGGGATCGGCAGCATCACCGGCGATCGCGCAATCAGCCAGGCGAGCGCCACCTGGGCCGGCGTTGCCCTCAATCGCGCGGCCACGCGCTTGACGCCCGCCGCGCGCAACGCCCGCCCCGCGCCGAGCGGATACCACGGCAGGAACGCGATACCTGCTTTCTCGCAGGCTGCCAGCACGCCGTCGGATTCGCGGTTGCCGATGTTGTACTCGTTCTGCACCGAGACGATAGGCGCGATTCGGCGAGCGACCTCGAGCTGGCGCACGTCGACATTGGAGATGCCGAGATGCCGGATCTTGCCGGCGCGCTGCAGCGTAGCCAGCGTGCCAAGGGAGTCCGCATACGGAACCTTGGGATCGGGCGCATGCAACTGGTAGAGGTCGATGCGCTCGACACGCAGGCGCTTGAGACTGCCGTCGACCGCGCGCCGCAGGTGCTCCGGCCGGCCGTCTTCATCCCAGCGGTGCCGGCTGGGTCGCGTCAACCCGCCCTTGGTCGCGATGACCAGCCCCTGGGGATAGGGGTGCAGCGCCTCGGCGATGATCAGCTCGGATACGTCCGGGCCATAGCTGTCGGCCGTGTCGAGGAAGTTGTGCCCCAGCTCGAACGCGCGCAGCAACAGCTTGCGCATGGCCGCGCGGTCCTTCGGCTCCCCCCAGATATCCGGTCCGGCAACGCGCATGGCGCCGAAGCCGAGGCGATTGACCGTCAGGTCGCCGACGGTGATCTGGCCGGCCTCGGCGGCGGGGCGGGGAGCTTCACTCATGCTGGGGGTGGAGTGATGAGTCTAGTGACGAGTGACCAGTGAACAGTGACGAGTGATGGGTGAGGAGTGAGGATGGGTCTTCCGCACTCGGCGCGGGTTGCATTCTCATCGACCTGGTCACTCCTCACCCATCACCGCAATACTCAGCGCAGGGCGTCGAGCGCCGCCCGGATTTCCGCGTTCGCCGGCCGCACGCGATGGTCGCGGTCGATGCGCATCCAGGCAACGCGGCCGGTTTTGTCGATCACGTACGCGGCCGGAGAAGGAATGCCGTCCTTGCCCAGCTTGGCGTACCTCGGGTCCCTCAGCCCGTAGGCGTCGACGACCCGGTGCTGGGGATCGGACAGCAGCGGGAAAGAGATCGGGCCCTTGCCGTCGGAGGCGATCTGCCCGGAAAAGCCGCGGCTGTCGGCGGCCGAGTCCAGGCTGACGCCCCACAGGGCGACGACCTCGCCGGGCTTCAGCAACGTCCTGAGTCCGGCGAACTGCCGGACGCAGTCAGGTCACCAGTGCCCGCGATAGAAGACCAGCACCACCGGCCGCTTGCCGCGCTGGGCGGACAACGAGTGCGTGCGGCCGTCCTGGTCGGTGAGCGTGAAATCAGGCGCCGTCTCTCCGACGGCGACCGGCTTGGCGCGCGCCTGGGCATGCGCCGGCTCCCACGCGAGCAGCGAGGCGGTTGCCAGAGTCACCAGGAACAGGATCCTCGCGATCATTCTCATCACCCGTCGTCCAGCGAATTCATTCGTGACCGCGACCCGCCAGTCACATCCTGAACCCCGGGTCCTCGCGATCGAGCTTCCGCAGCAGCGCGGCCCACAGCAGCTTTCCGCCCGCCGCGCGGCCCGCGTTATTGATCTCGCGACCCTGCTGCGCGGTGTAGTCGATCACTTCCTGCGGCAGGATGTTGGGTTCCGCGCCGCCAGTGAGCGTCGCGAGCTGGAATCGGCAGGCGCGCTCGAGGCGGTTCATGCGCGAGAAGGCTTCGCCGACATTGGCGCCCACGGTGAGCGTGCCGTGGTTGCGCAGCAGCATCATGGTGCCGTCGCCCAGATCCTTCACGATGCGCTCGCGCTCGTCCTCGTTATCGGCGACGCCCTCGTAATCGTGATAGCGCAGCTCGTCCCAGATCGTCAGCGCCATCTGCGTGACCGGCAGCAGGCCCTGCTTCTGCGAGGCCACGCCGACACCGGCGGTGGTATGGCAGTGCATGACGCAATGCGCGTCCCGGGCGCCCATGTGCACCGCGCTGTGGATCACGAATCCCGCCCGGTTCATCTCGTACGGGGACTCGGAGAGCGTATTGCCTTCCGTGTCGACCTTGAGCAGCGACGAGGCGGTGATTTCCTCGAACAGCATCCCATAAGGGTTGATCAGGAACTGGTCGTCGGTCCCCGGCACGCGCAGCGAGAAATGCGTCCCGAGAAAATCGCTCCAACCCAGGTTCGCCGCGAGGCGGAACGCGGCCGCGAGCTCGCAGCGCGCTTCCCATTCGGCGGAGCTGACGCCCCGCGGCGCGCGGTTCGGGCTCAGCCGGGTCACGGAAGATTTTCGGGTCGTGGTTTTCATGTTCTTCTCCGGGGAGAGGGAACGTTGGGGCTGCGCAGGATACCCGCGGCGCTACCGATCGGACAAGCATTCTCCCACAGAAGATCGAGGGGAGGCGAGATCGGCTCCCGGGATTGCGGCGGCGTGCGGCGGGGCCGCTTCCTGTGCGGCGCGGTCGAGCCGCCAGATCCGGTGCAGGCGCTTCTCCATGCGGCCGGGCCCGGACTTTCACGCCGCGCGAGCGTGCCGCTCGATGAACTCGAGGGTCACGCGTGCCGTGCCGTCGGGATCGGTGCCTGCTGCGTGGTAGCCGTCGACCGGCAGTATCCTGAGCTCGGAATTCGGGATGGTCTTCTGCCATCCCTCGAACACGGACCGGCTGCGCCGACCGGTGTCGGTGCCGATGACCAGCGTCGGGCAACGAATGCGCTTGATGTCTTCTCGAATGTCGATGGCGCCCACCCAGCGCATGTACGCGTGGACCGTCGACAGCGCCGTCATGCCCATCATGTCGGACCACCAGTCGATGCCCGCCTCGGGCATCCGGCTCCCCATGCGATCGCGTTGCGTGCGCCTTGCCCAGGCGCGCACGCTGGTGCGCTCCATCTCCTCGATCCAGCCCCTGGCGTCGGGCGGCGTGACCGGCGAGCAGGATACCGTGATCGTTTTGACCAGCTCGGGGCGTGTTGCCGCCAGCATGAGCACGCTGATGCCGCCGCTTTTTCCGCCGACCACGTGCGCCTGGCCGCCCGCCACCTCGCGTATCACGCGCGCGAGGTCGTCCACGTAGCGCTCGGTGGTCAGCGGATAGTCCTTCGCCACCGCCCCCGACTGCCCGAAGCCGCGCTGGTCGACGCGCACCATGCGGTAGCGGCGCGAGAAGTGCGGCACCCACTGGCGCCACGCCTCCGTGTTTTCGGTGAACCCGTGCACGAACAGCACCGTCTCGGGCCGGGTCCACGGATCGGTGTGGTCGTCGATCTTGTAATGCAAACGGCAGTCGGGAACGTCGAGGTAGGGCATGTTCGTTGGTCGTGAGTCGTTAATAGTGGTGAGTCGTCGCGGGTCCCGTCACTGCGCCTTGATGCCCGCGCTGCGGATGATCTTCTCCCATTTCTTCACGTCGGCTCGGATCACGGCATCGAACTCGGCCGGGGTGTTGCCGACCGGCGTTGCGCCCTCGGCCGCGAGCACCTTGCCGAATTCCGGCGAGTGCACGATCTGGACGATCTCGCGATTCAGTCGCTCGATCACCGGCTTGCGCGTCCCGGCGGGGGCGAGGATGCCGTTCCAGCCGCGCGCCTCGTAGCCTGGAAGCGTCTCCGAGATCGACGGCACCTCGGGTAGCGCGGTAATGCGCTGCCTGGCGCCTACGCCGAGCGCGCGCAGGCGGCCGGCCTTGACGTGCGGCACGACGGTTCCCGCCGAGCCGATCAGGTAGAACTGGATCTCGCCGGACAGCAGCGCGGTCAGCACCTGCGGCGCGCCCTTGTACGTGACGAACGTAATCTGGATGCCCGCCATCGACCGGAAAAGCTCCGCGGCCAGATGGCCCATGCTGCTGCCGCCGACGGACCCGTGGTTGAGCGCGCCCGGCTTCTCCTTCGCGATGACGATCAGTTCCTGCACCGACTTGGCGGGAAACTGGCCGTTGACGATCAGCACCGGCGAAACGGCGCTGACGAGCGTGATGGGCGCGAACGCCGTGATCGTGTCGTAGGGGATGTTCGGAAAGAGGCTCTGATTGACCGGATGCGACGGGAACACCATGAGAAGCGTGTGCCCATCGGGAGCGGCCTTGGCCACGATCTGCGATCCCACGATGCCGCTGGCGCCGGGGCGGTTGTCGACAACGACCTGCTGCCCGAGGCTTTCGGTGAGGCGGGGCGCGAGGACCCTGCCCAGGATGTCCGTGATGCCCCCCGCGCCGCTGGGAATGATCATGCGGATCGGGCGCGAGGGATAGGTTTCCGCGGCGCCGGCGGGCGGGACTGCAAGAATGAGGGTCGCTATTGCGAGCAGCCGGGCTGCACCGTTCATGGCCGGATCTCCAGCGGGCCGCCTATACTATATGAGCGGGCGGTGGGCGGTGCCCCGGTTCCAGATACTGGAAAGGCGTCGAGGAGGAAGAATGACAAGAGGCTTGATCAGTGCGGCGATGGCGTCCGTTCTCTTTTCCGGGCTGGCTCCGGCGCAAACGGAGAACTTCCCGACGCGGCCGGTGCGGGTCGTGTCGCCCTTCCCGGCGGGCGGGAGCGTCGACCTGGTGGCGCGCATGGTGGCGGTCAAGCTGACCGACTTCCTGGGCCAGCAGGTGGTCGTGGAGAACCGCAGCGGCGCATCGGGCAATATCGGCACCGAAGTGGTCGCACGGGCCGCGCCGGACGGGTATACGCTGCTCGTGAACACCATTCCGCTCGTGGCCAACACGTTTCTGTACGCGAAGATGCCGTATCACCCGCTGAACGACTTCGCGCCGGTCATGCTCATTTCCTCGTCGCCTTCCATGCTGGCGGTGCATCCTTCGTTGCCGGTGCGCTCGGTGAAGGAGCTTCTCGCCATGGCGAAGGCGCGTCCGGGACAACTCAACTACGGCTCCGCCGGGCCTGCCACCAATCCGCACATCGCGGGCGAGCTCTTCAATCTGCTGGGCAAGGTGAGCATGACGCCCGTGCATTTCAAGGGGGGCGGCCCGGCTTTGATCGCCGCGATGAGCGGAGAGGTCGCGATCACGTTCACCAATTTTTCCGAGACGTCCGAGTTCGTGAAGGCCGGCCGGTTGCGTGCGCTCGGCATCAGCAGTCTCAAGCGCAACCCGACGATGCCCGAGGTCCCGACCATCGGCGAATCGCTGCCGGGCTACGAGTTCACCACCTGGCACGGCCTTCTGGCGCCGAAGAAGACGCCTCAGCCCGTGATCGCAGTGCTCAGCGATCGGTTGCGGAAAGCCATGGCGGCTCCCGACCAGGTGAAGCGCTTCCAGGACAGGGGGCTCGAAGTCATTGCGAGCACCCCGGAGGAATTCGGCGCGCACCTGCAGGGCGAATTCCAGAAGTGGGGCCGCGTGATCAAGGAG
>Ga0247825_10001166_pt1 | contig 17162 bp, 14 predicted proteins | sample 13C_Vanillin_Day_FD_194413 | JGI IMG/M metagenome (GOLD analysis project Ga0247825, IMG submission 194413) | Soil microbial communities from agricultural site in Penn Yan, New York, United States - 13C_Vanillin_Day48 | ecosystem: Environmental > Terrestrial > Soil > Agricultural land | place... | reverse complement strand
CGCGAACCCGGAATCCAGAACCTAGGGATTTCCTGCTTTTCTGGATTCCGGGTCCGCCGCTTCGCGGCGTCCCGGAATGACCGCGGAGAGTTTTTCAGCTTCCTGCTAGAGTCGAAGTCCTGGAGCCGAAGTGCTGGAGCCGCAGTCCTAGTTGGCCTGTGCCGGCAGCGCCGGAAACTTCGCCCGCACCACGCCGGCCTTGTCCGGATCGACGCGGACGGTCATTGCAAGCTTGCCGTCCTCGTCGAGCGCCTTTTCGATGACCTCGGTGTGGCGATGCAGCCAGCTCACGCCCGCGCCGTCCGCCGGGTCGACCACGAGATCGAGCACGACGCGGCGGCGGCCGAGCCGCGCCTCGATCGCTGCGATCAGCGCCTCGGTGCCCTCGCCTGTGGCCGCCGAAACCAGCACCGGCCGCCGGCCGGACGGCTGGCGCTCGGCGAGGTTCTGCAGCCGCGTGCGGCCCTCGGCATCGAGGCGGTCGATCTTGTTCCAGACCTCGATCAGACGATCCTCGTCGTCGGGATCGATACCAAGCGCGCGCAGGACCTCCTCGACGTCATGCGACTGTGCTTCGGTGTCTTCGTGCGATACGTCGCGCACATGGAGGACAACGTCGGCTTCGATGACCTCCTCGAGCGTGGCGCGGAAGGCTGCGACCAGCATGGTCGGCAGGTCGGAGATGAAGCCCACGGTGTCGGACAGGATGATCTTCATGCCGCCGGGCAGTTGCACCGCCCGCAAGGTCGGATCGAGGGTGGCGAACAGCATGTCGGCTTCCATCACGCTCGCGCGGGTCACCCGGTTGAACAGCGTGGACTTGCCGGCATTGGTGTAGCCGACCAGCGCCGCGATCGGATAAGGCACGCGGGCGCGGCTGTCGCGGTGCAGCTTCCTGCGCTTCTTGACCTTCTCCAGTTCCGCCTCGATCCGCGCGATGCGCTCCCCGATCAGCCGGCGGTCGATCTCGAGCTGGCTTTCGCCGGGGCCCCCGAGGAAACCGAAGCCGCCGCGCTGCCGCTCCAGATGGGTCCAGCTTTTCACCAGGCGGCTGCGCTGATAGGTCAGGTGCGCGAGTTCGACCTGCAGCGAGCCTTCCTTGGTGTGCGCCCGCTCGCCGAAGATTTCCAGGATCAGGCCGGTGCGGTCGAGCACCTTGGCGCCCCACGCCTTCTCCAGATTGCGCTGTTGCACCGGCGAGAGCGCGCAATCGGCAATCACGATTCCGGCTTCGAGGCTTTTCACCAGGCCTGCAATCTCATCGACCTTGCCGGTGCCGATATATGTCGCGGGCCGGATCACGTTGAGCGGAACGAGCCCGGCTTGCACGACATCGAGATTGATCGCGAGCGCAAGGCCTACGGCCTCTTCGAGGCGGGCTGCCGGTGCGCGCTCGTTCTGATCTGCCCTGGCAGCGGCGGTCCGCCGCGCCGCCTGTTTGCGCACGTATGGACCGATCACGATCGCGCGGCCGGTGGCCTGGCCCCCGGTCATCTGGCCCGAGGAGCTCAGGCTCTCCGCACGCGTGTCGCGCCGGCGCGGCTCCAACTAGGTTTTGTCCCCGGCGGCTGCTTCTTCGCCGCCTTCGAAAAGCTGGATCGGATGACCCGGCATGATCGTCGAGATGGCGTGCTTGTACACCAGTTGCGAGTGACCGTCCCGCCGCAGCAATACGCAGAAATTGTCGAACCAGGTCACGACGCCCTGAAGCTTCACGCCGTTCACCAGGAAGATGGTGAGTGGAACTTTGCTTTTGCGGACGTGATTGAGAAATGTGTCTTGGAGATTTTGTGCTCGGTCGGCTGCCATCGCCGTTGGTCCATTATTTTTTGCTCGCGGACCCCTGCCGCGAAATGTTGGTCACAAGTCAGCCGGCCCGATGGGTAAGGGCCATGGGACTTGGGGCACTGATATTAGATTGCACGTTTTGTTGCAGCGCAAGCACAAGTTCGGGGCGAACAGCCACAAAAACTCGTGATTTATGAGAGTTTTTGCTGGAACGGCCCGCCCCCGCCCCCATTCAACTCAATTCGGCGTGGCGATAGAAGTCGCGGCGCAAGGCCGAAGCGATCAGGCCCGGCGCGCCGTTGCCGACCGGCCGGCCGTCGATTTTGACCACCGGCATCACGGTCTGGCTCGCGGACGTGATGAAGGCTTCGCGCGCCTCCTTCGCCTCGTCCATCGTGAAGGGGCGAACGTCGAGCTTGAGCCCCTGCGCCGCGATGATGTCGAGCACCACGGTGCGGGTGACGCCCTTGAGGATGGCGGTGTCGACCTGCCGGGTGACCACTGTGCCGTTGCGGGTGACGATCCAGGCATTCGACGACGAGCCTTCGGTGACGAAGCCCTGCTTGTCGACGAACCAGGCCTCGCGGGCGCCTTGCTCGCGCGCCGTCTGCTTGGCGAGCACGTTCGGCAGCAGCGACACCGACTTGATGTCGACGCGGTCCCAGCGGTTCTCCGGCACCGAGATCACGGCGACGCCTTCGGCGGCGAGCTTCTCGGCGTTGGCGAAGTCCATGTTGCGCGCGGTGATGACGATGGCCGGCCGCGTGCCGGGCGGCGGGAAGGCATGGTCGCGCCGCGCCACGCCGCGGGTGATCTGCAGGTAGACGATGCCCCAGTGGACGCGGTTCCTCCGCACCACCTCGCGCATGATGACGCCGAGCGATTCCGGGGCCATCGGCATGGCGATCCGCAGCTCCGACAGCGAGCGCTGCAGCCGCTCGATGTGGCGGCGCTCGTCGACCAGCCTTGCGCTCCTCACCTCGCAGACCTCGTAAACCCCGTCCGAGAACTGATAGCCGCGGTCCTCGATATTGACGCTCGCATGCGCGAGCGGAAGATAGCGGCCGTTGACATAGGCGATCCGCGACATCGTTGGTTTTTCCTGAGGGTACGCCTTGCTAGCCGATGCCCAGCGCCTTGAGCTTGCGATGCAGCGCCGATCGCTCCATGCCGACGAACTCGGCGGTGCGGGAGATGTTACCGCCAAAGCGGTTGATCTGGGCAAGCAGATATTCGCGCTCGAACAGCTCGCGCGCCTCGCGGAGCGGCAGGCCCATGAGCTGCTCGCCGCCGTTGCCGTTGGGCATGGACGGCACCATCGAGCCCACGTCCTGCGGCAGCATGTTGGCGGTGATGGCCGCTTCGGGCTCGCCGCCGGCGAGGATCATCAGCCGCTCGACGTTGTTGCGCAGCTGGCGCACGTTGCCCGGCCAGTCGTGCGACTGCAGCACCGCCATCGCGTCGCCGCCGATCTTCCGCTGCGGCAGGCCGGTGGACTGCGAAATCTGCTCCATGAAATAGTTCACCAGCTCGGGGATGTCCTCGCGGCGCTCGGCGAGCGGCGGCACGCGGATCGGCACCACCGAGAGCCGGTGGTAGAGATCCTCGCGGAACTTGCCGGCCGCGATGTCGGCCTCGATGTTGCGGCTGGTCGACGACACGATGCGCACGTCGACCGCCACCTTGTTCGTGCCGCCGACGCGCTGAAAGGTCTGGTCAACCAGCACGCGCAAAATCTTGCTCTGGGTGTCGCGCGGCATATCGGCGATTTCGTCGATGAACAGGGAACCGCCGTGGGCCTCTTCCAGTGCGCCGACCTTGCGCTGCTGGCTGCCGTTGCTTTGCTCGACGCCGAACAACTCGATTTCCATGCGCTCAGGGGTGATCGCCGCGGCGTTGATGACCACGAACGGTCCATTGGCCCGGCCCGATAGCGCATGCAGATGCCGCGCGGCAAGCTCCTTGCCCGAGCCCGAGGGGCCGACGATAATGATGCGGCTGTTGGTCGGCGCGATCTTTTCCACCGCCTGGCGCAACTGATTGAGCGCCGGAGACTTGCCGACCATGCCGGTCTGCATCGGCGTGAAGGCCTTCAGCTCCTTGACCTCGCGCTTCAGCCGCGAGGTTTCCAGCGCACGGTCGGCGACCAGCACCAGCCGGTCGGCCTTGAACGGCTTCTCGATGAAGTCGTAGGCGCCGCGCTTGATGGCTGCGACCGCGGTTTCGATATTGCCGTGGCCGGAGATCATTACGACCGGCAGCTCCGGGTGGATTTCCTTCACGGAATCCAGGAGTTGCAGGCCGTCGAGGCGGCTGCCCTGCAGCCAGATATCGAGGAACACGAGGTTCGGCCGGCGGCTCTTGACCTCGTTCAAAGCCGAGTCGCTGTCGCGCGCAGTCCGGGTCGAATAGCCCTCGTCCTGCAACAGGCCGGCCACCAGTTCGCAAATATCGGCTTCGTCATCGACGATCAAAACATCAGATGCCATGGGCTAACGCTCGCTGAGAACTTTGGCTTTATCAGGATTGCCCGCGGCCGCTGCCGCAGGCTCGGTGGTGAATTTCAGACGCATCCACGCGCCGCGCTGACCGGGAAATTTCTCGGCCGCGTCGCGCAATTCGATCCCGCCGCCGTGCTCTTCCAGGATGCGGCCGACGATGGCAAGGCCTAAGCCCGTGCCCTTTTCGCGGGTGGTCACGTAGGGCTCGAGCAGCCGGTTGCGGTTTTCCTTCGGCAGGCCGATGCCGTTGTCGATCACGTCGACCGTGATTTCATCGCCCTCGCGTGTTGCGATGACGCGGATGTGCCCGCGTCTGCGCTCGTCCGGCGGAACGGCGGCAATTGCCTCGGTCGCGTTCTTGATGATGTTGGTCAGCGCCTGCGAGATCAGCCGGCGGTCGATGCGCGCCGGCATCGCGTCGTCGGACAGTTCGAGGTCGATGTCGATATCGGCATTGCCGACGCGCTGCAGGAACACGGCCTGCCGCACCGTATCGGCGACGTCCTCGGCCTCCATGACGGCCTTCGGCATCCGCGCGAACTTCGAGAACTCGTCGACCATGCGTTTGATGTCGTCCACCTGGCGCACGATGGTGTCGGTGCACTGAAAGAAGACGGCCGGATCCTCGGTGATCGACTTGCCGTACTTCCGGCGCAGCCGTTCGGCGGAGAGCTGGATCGGCGTGAGCGGGTTCTTGATCTCGTGGGCGATGCGGCGGGCGATGTCGGCCCAGGCCGAGGTGCGCTGCGCGGTGACCAGCTCGGTGATGTCGTCGAGGGTGACGACATAGCCGTGCAGCGCGTCGGGCGACTGTTCGGTGGTCACGCGTACGGAGAGATTGCGTTCGCGGTTCTGCCGGTTGATCGTCACCTGCCCCTGCACCAGCCGCTGAATGCCGAGCTGCGCGTTGGTGATGAGCTCTTTCAACTCCGGCACGACCTCCACGATCGGCTGGCCGATCACGTCGGCCTCGAGCCGGTCGATCAGCTTTTCCGCGGAGCGGTTGAGGATGCTGATGCGGCCTTCGCCATCGACGCCGATGACGCCCGCGCTGGCGCCGGCGAGCACCGCCTCGGTGAACAGGCGGCGCTGGTCGATCAGGTCGCGCGCGCGCACGATGTCGTCGCGCTGGGTGCGAAGCTCGTAGGTCATGCGGTTGAAGGTTTCGCCCAGTTGCGCGAGGTCGCCTTCGGAGCGCTGCACGGGCACCTGGATGTAGAGATTGCCGGTCGAGACGATGTTCGCAGCTCCGATCAGCCGGCGGATCGGGGCGACCAGGCGGTTGGCGAAATTCAGGCCGAGCCACGCGGCCGACAGCAGCACGGCGAGCGCGATCACGGTGTACATCAGCGCAAAGGCAAGCTGCACGCCGGTGCGGCGCTGTTGCAGGTTGGCGAAATCGCTGACGGTCGCCTGCGTCTCGCGCAACTGGGAAACCACGCGAGGATCGAGCGGGCGGAGGATGCTGAGGTAGGAGTTGTCGTAGCCGTGCAGCTTGATGACGGCTGCGACCGCGTTGGCGCCGAGCAGCATGCCGATCTGCGGATCGGTCTCGTTGACCTTGGCAAGACCGGGCGCATCCGGCAGCGGGATCGGCTGGTCGGCGTTGATGTCGGCGCGCTCGATCACCGCAGTGTCGGGGCCGATGATGACCGCGGCCGCGAGCCCGCGCACCCTCGCCTGCGCCGTGAAGAACTGTTTGAAGCGCTCGCGTTCGCCGTCGAACAGCGGCTTGGCGCGCGCCACGTCGAACGACATCGCCATGATGTCGCCGCGGATCGTGCGGGCCTGGTCCTGGAGATAGGCGTCGGCGACGATCAGCGAGTTCTCGATGATCGCCCGCGTGCGGGTCGAGAACAGCCGGTCGAGGCCGCGATCGAGGGTGACGCTGGCGACCAGCGCGACAAGGATGGCCGGAACGGCGGCAATGACCGCGAACAGCGCGACGATGCGGACGTGCAGCCGCGCAGCGGCCCGGCCGCGGCGCCGCGCCTGCACCACCATCCAGACCTCGCGGCCGATGATGCCGAGCAGCAGGAACACCGTCAGCGCGTTGGTGAGCAGCAGCGTGACCACGACCTTGTGGGTCGGCGCGATCGGCGTGAGATCGGCCAGCACCACGAAGGTTGCAAAGGCCGACAGCATGGCCAGCGCCGAGGCCACGGGGCCGAGCACCCGCATGGCGAGATCGGGCGGAGCTGCTGCGATTTCAGCCGGGGTCGTACGGTCCGCGCTGGCGATACTGGTCATGATGCCCCACCAGCCCCGGCGGGAGCTGCCGACTTTGACGCCTTGGGACTGCGCCCTGAACGTGACTTGGGCGGAACCCTCCAACCGGCTGAATAGGCCGACTGATGCTTTAGCGCAACACAATGTTGCCCAATTGAGACATTTTCCGGGCGCTGGAAGGCAGGCGCAACCGCCTGTCCTGGCAGGTTAAACGGCGCCGGACGCGATATCCTGCGCGCTGAGGCGCCAAAGGCCGGAAGTTCAAGGTCGATCCCGGCGGAAGCGCGGTTCACCGACGCCGTAACGCAAAGCCTGTTCGGCCATGGCCCGGACCGGCGAACGGAAACCCCTGTCCGCCGGTCCGGATCGCTTAGCCGCTGGTGCGGATCACCTGGATGTCCAGATCGCGGATCTTCTTGCGAAGCGTGTTTCGGTTGAGACCCAGAAGATCGGCGGCACGGATCTGGTTGCCGCGGGTCGCGGCAAGGGCCGCCGACAGCAGCGGATACTCCACCTCGCGCAGGATGCGATGATAGAGCCCGGGCGGCGGCAAGCCGTTGTCGAAGCCCGCGAAGTAGCGCGTCAGGTTGCGCTCCACGGCGGCGGTCAGCGTGTCCTCGGTCGCGGGCTTGTCGGGACTCACGGCCGCGGGCTGCGCCAGTTCGGAGTCCATGACGGCCGCGGTGATGGTCTCCTGCGGATAGAGCGCGGCAAGCCTGCGGGCGAGGTTTTCAAGCTCGCGCACGTTGCCCGGCCACCGGTAGCGCTTCATGCGGTCCAGCGCCGCCTGGTCGATCTGCTTCTGCGGCAGCCCCTCGCGCTCGGCGAGCGTGAAGAAATGCCGGATCAGGTCGGGGATGTCCTCCACGCGTTCGCGCAGCGGCGGCAGCCGCAGCGGCACCACGTTGAGCCGGAAGAACAGGTCCTCGCGGAACAGCCCCTGCTGGATCAGGATCCGCAGGTCCTTGTTGGTGGCGGCGATGATGCGCACGTCGCTCTTGATCGGCGTGCGGCCGCCGACCGTGGTGTATTCGCCCTGCTGCAGCACGCGCAGCAGCCGCGTCTGCGCCTCCATCGGCATGTCGCCGATCTCGTCGAGGAACAGCGTGCCGCCCTCGGCCTGCTCGAAGCGGCCGGAGGAGCGCGTGTTGGCGCCGGTGAACGCGCCCTTCTCGTGGCCGAACAGTTCGGACTCGATCAGGTCGCGGGGGATCGCCGCCATGTTGATCGCGACGAACTGGCCGTTTCGGCGCTTGCCGTAGTCGTGCAGCGCGCGGGCGACCAGCTCCTTGCCGGTGCCGGACTCGCCGGAGATCATCACCGTGAGGTCCGTTTGCATCAAGCGTGCGACAAGCCGGTAGATTTCCTGCATGGCCGGCGAGCGGCCGACCAGCGGGATCGAGTCCAGGTCCTCGGGCTTGGCGCCGCCGTCGCTCGGACGCTCCTTCGGCTCCGCCAGCGCCCGGCCGACGATCGAGATCAGCTCCTTCAGGTCGAACGGCTTGGGCAGGTACTCGTAGGCGCCGCGCTCGGAGGCGCGGATCGCGGTCATGAAGGTGTTCTGCGCGCTCATGATCAGCACCGGCAGGTTGGGCCGGAGCTTCTTGATGCGCGGCAGAAGGTCGAATGCGTTCTCGTCCGGCATCACCACGTCGGTGATGACGAGATCGCCCTCGCCCTGGCTGACCCAACGCCACAAGGTTGCGGCGTTGCCGGTGGACCGTACCTCGTAGCCGGCGCGCGACAGCGCCTGGTTCAGCACGGTTCGTATCGCCGCATCGTCGTCGGCGACCAGGATGCTTCCCGCTGGCATGGAATCCTCTTTGCGTCCTCTCGGACTCCTCTGGGTCCTCAGGTCCTCAAGCGGGTGCCGGCCCGGCGCCGTCACCAGTGAACATGGGCATCAGCACACGGAACACCGTCTGCCGCTGCTGGGATTCGCATTCGATGATGCCGCCGTGATCGCCGATGATCTTGGCGACGAGGGCCAGGCCAAGTCCTGAGCCCGAAGGTTTGGTGGTCACGAACGGATCGAACAGATGCGGCATCAGGTCTTCGGGCACGCCCGGCCCGTTGTCCCTGATGCAGAATTCGAGCGGCAGCGACACGCGCGTCTTCGAGCCCGGCAGCTGCAGGCGCACGCCCGGGCGGAACGCGGTGGTGATCTGGATTTCGCCGTCGTGCGCGCCCTCGCCGATCGACTCGGAGGCGTTCTTCACCAGATTGATGAACACCTGCACGAGCTGATCGCGGTTGGCGAGCACCGGCGGCAGCGAGGGATCGTAGGTCTCGGTGAACTTGATGTGCCGGCCGAAACCGGACTGCGCGAGGCGCTTCACGTGCTCGAGCACGACATGGATGTTGACCGGCTCGCGCTCGACCGGCCGTTCGTCGGAGAACACCTCCATGCGGTCGACCAGCTTGACGATCCGGTCGGCCTCGTCGCAGATCAGCCGCGTCAGGGTGCGGTCGTCGTCGCCGGCGGACTGCTCGAGAAGCTGCGCCGCGCCGCGGATGCCGGACAGCGGGTTCTTGATCTCGTGGGCGAGCATTGCGGCGAGCGCCGACACCGAGCGCGCGGCGCCCCGATGGGTGAGTTGGCGGTCCATCTTGTCGGCGATGGTGCGCTCCTGCAGCATCACCACGACATAGTCGGGACGCTCCGGAAGCGGGGCGACGTGCAGGTCGACCAGCCGGTCGCCGGGATTGCGCGGGGTCGACAGGTCCACCTTGTATTCGTTGACGGCTGCGCCGCGGCTTCGCACCTGTTCGACGAGCGCCAGCAGCGGGCTGCCGAACGGCACCAGATCGCGCAACATCTGGCGCCGCAACAGCAGGACCGAAGCTTCGAAGAACGCCTCCGCCGCCGCATTCGCATCCGAGACCCTGCCGTCGGCGGCGATGGTGATGACCGGCAGCGGCAGCGCATTGAGCACCGCGTCCGCGGCGCGGTGCTGGGAGCCGGACGCGTGCAGGGCCGCGTCGTTCATGCCCGAACTCCGCAGGCCGAAGCGTCACCACGGGCGAAGGCGTCGTAGGCTTCGGCAAGCCTGTTGCGGACGTCACCGGGGTTCTCGCCGGTCAGCACCGTACCGCGCCAGCGCTTGAGCGTGTCGAAAGCGATGCCTGCGGTGGCGGCCGCCGCGTCGAGCGCCCAGCCGAGATGCTTGCGGGCGTGCTTGAGCCCGATGCGCAATCCGTGATGGTCGAGCATCTCGTCGTAGAGGCCGGCGATCATGGTGAATTGCTGGACGAGCGGCGGCGCGGCTTCGCTCCGGCCGGTCGCCAGATAGCGGGCGACCTGGCCGGGCAGCCAGGGCCGGCCCTGTGCGCCCCGCCCGATCATGACGGCGTTGGCGCCGGACGCGGCAAGCGCGGCTTCGGCATCGGCAAAGGTGCAGATGTCGCCGTTGACGACCAGCGGAATCGAAACGGCATCTTTGACGGCGCGCACCGCGTCCCAGTCAGCGCTGCCCTTGTAGAACTGGCAGCGTGTGCGCCCGTGCACGGTGATCATGCGGACGCCGGCGGCCTCCGCGCGGCGCGCAAGCTCCGGCGCGTTGATGGAGTTGTCGTCCCAGCCGAGCCGCATCTTCAGCGTGACCGGCAGCGCGACCGCGCCGACGGTCGCATCGATCAGCGTCAGCGCATGATCGAGGTCGCGCATCAGCGCGGAACCGGACTGCTTGTTGGCGACGTGTTTCGCCGGGCAGCCCATGTTGATGTCGATGATCTCGGCGCCCGCGGCTTCGGCGATGCGCGCGCCTTCGGCCATCCAGTGCGGCTCGCAGCCCGCAAGCTGCACGACGTGTGTGCCGGTGCCCTGGCCTTCCATCCGCAGCACGGCGTTGGGGCGGCCTTCGATCAGCGCGTCGCTCGCGGTCATCTCGGACACGACGAGGCCCGCGCCGAGCTGCGCGACGAGACGGCGAAACGGTGCGTCGGTTACGCCGGACATCGGCGCCAGCAGAACCGGGTTCTGCACTGCAACATTGCCAATGCAGAAGGCCCGTGCCGGACCTGGCGTCCGCTCTGAGGGTCTTGGGCCGATTGCCTGATTCAAGCTCTGCTCATGATTTAGGCGCTAGAAGATTTGCATATAGTTTAGCCAATAATCGCAGTCACGCAAGTGTTGCAATGCAACATAGCTGTGTCCGGTGGAAATCCTTTTGCCCAACTTGGGAACGCGGTAAAGGCAGGGCCGAAACGTCGATTTTGCTGCGAAAACAAACGAGAAAAACCTGATGGGGCCTTCGGTCGCCGCGGTGGTGGTCGCAGCCGGACGCGGGGTGCGGGCCGGCGGCAATTTACCCAAGCAATACAGGCATCTGGCGGGAGAACCTGTGATTCGTTCCAGCCTGTCGATGTTCGCCTGGCATGGTCAGGTGGGTGCGGTGCAGACGGTCATCCATCCCGACGACCGGGCCAACTATGAGGCAGCGGCCGCAGGGTTGCGGCTGCTTCCTCCGGTTGCAGGAGGCGCCTCCCGGCAGGCCTCGGTGCGGGCGGGCCTGGAGGCGCTGATCGCACGCGCCCCGGACATCGTGCTGGTGCACGACGCCGCGCGGCCGTTCTGTTCGACGGAATTGATCTCGCGCGCGATCGCGGCCTGCGAGAAGACCGGGGCTGCGATCCCTGCCCTCGAGGTCACCGACACGATCAAGCGGGTCGATGCGGCGGGTCATGTCGCGGGGACGGTCGATCGCACGGAGCTTCGTGCGGTGCAGACGCCGCAGGCCTTCGCGTTCCCGGCGCTGCTTGCGGCGCATCGCAAGGCCGCGGCGGCGGGCCGCGAGGATTTCACAGACGACGCCGCGTTGATTGAGTGGGCCGGCCACAAGGTCGCGGTGTTTGCGGGAGAAAGCGGCAACGTGAAGCTCACCACCGAAGAGGATTTCGCCAGGGCCGAGGCGCGGCGCATCGCAAGCCTCGCCGATCTGCGGCTCGGCAACGGTTTCGACGTGCACGCCTTCGGCGACGGCGATCACGTGTGGCTCTGCGGCCTGAAAATCCCGCACGACCGCGGGCTGACCGGGCATTCCGACGCCGACGTGGCGCTGCACGCGGTGGTGGACGCCATTCTCGGCGCGATCGCCGACGGCGACATCGGCAAGCACTTTTCCCCCAACGATCCGCGCTGGAAGGGCGCGTCGTCCGACCAGTTCCTGAAATTCGCCGTCGAGCGCGTGACCAAGCGCGGCGGCAAGGTCGCGCATATCGACGTGACGATCGTCTGCGAGACCCCGCGCATCGGCCCGCACCGGGACGCGATGCGTAAGCGCATCGCCGAGATTGCCGACATGGCGGTGGAGCGCGTGGCGGTGAAGGCCACGACCAGCGAAGAACTCGGCTTCACCGGCCGCAAGGAAGGCATTGTCGCGATGGCGACCGCGACCGTCCGCCTGCCCTGGACGTGGTGAAGCAGGATTACGGCGATGGCTGACGCGCAGACAGAGGCCGCGGCGACTGCCCTCCTTGATCTCTGCAAGGCGAAGAAGCTGATGATCGCGACGGCCGAGTCCTGCACCGGCGGGCTCGTGGCCGGCGCGCTGACCGACATCGCCGGCTCGTCGGCGGTGGTGGACCGCGGCTTCGTCACCTACACCAACGAAGCGAAGCAGCAGATGCTCGGCGTTCCCGCCGAGACGCTGGTGGCTTATGGCGCGGTCAGCCGGCAAACCGCCGAGGCGATGGCGAAGGGCGTGCTCGCGCATTCGCCGGCCGATCTTTCGGTCTCGATCACAGGAATTGCCGGGCCGGGCGGCGGGACGGCGGACAAGCCAGTCGGGCTGGTGCATTTCGGGGCCGCGACACGCGGCGGCCGCCTGATCCATCGCGAGCGGCGGTTCGGCGATATCGGCCGCGCCGAGGTGCGCCGGCTTTCGGTGCTGGAAGCGCTGGCGATGCTTTCCGAGCTTGCCAAGGCCGAAGCCGCAAAGCGGTAATCCCGCTGCGTCAGAAGAGCCGAGGCGCCTGTTGTTGTGCCCTCTCCTTTTGGGAGAGGGCTACACCAAACGTGCAGCGAGCTGAGTTGGGTGAGGGGTTTCGGTCTATCGAGGGACCGTAACCCCTCACCCATTCGAGTGTATTGCGCAGTTCGTGGTGCCCTCTCCCAAAAGGAGAGGGCACAGCAACGAACGTCGGCGCCTTCCGGCACCTCGGTGTTTAGAAAGTCGGATTCACTTGTCAAACAGCGCCCTCTGCCAAGAGCAGGGTTGCATGCACATTCGGGGAGTCGCGGCGATGTGTAAACCCGTCGCCGCCGGCATGGCTTTACGCGGTTTTGCGCCCGTAGACCTGATCGGCGCGCTGCTCGAAGGCCGTGGCGAAACGGCGGAACGCGGCGTCGAACATCGCGCCCATCAGCATGCCGAGCGTGCGGCTCTTGAATTCGTAATCGATGAAGAATTCGATTTCGCAGGCCTCGTCGCCGTCGGGCTTGAAGCTCCAGCGGTTCTGCATGTGGCTGAACGGGCCTTGCAGGTATTCGACCAGGATTTTCAGCTTCGGCCGGTCGAGCGTCACGCGGCTGCGGAAGGTCTCGCGCACGAGCTTGAACGACACCGTCATGTCGGCGACGATCACCTCGATGCCCTCCTCCCCCGGCGTGCGCTGGCGGACCTTCAGGCCCCGGCACATCGGCACGAATTCGGGATAGCGTTCGACATCGGCGACCAGATCGAACATTTCGGTGGCCGAATGGCGCACGCGGCGCTTGGTCGAGAATGTCGGCATGAATCTAGCGGGCGGTTGCGCCCTTCTGTTTGCGCATGATCTTGTCCGAAAACCGGCCTCCACTTTTCGGGATCATGCGCCGCGTGCGGCCTTCAATCTCGCAAAGTCCTCGCCGGCGTGATGCGACGAACGCGTCAGCGGCGACGCCGAAACCATCAGGAAGCCCTTGGCGTAAGCGACGGTCTCCAGCGACTTGAATTCGTCGGGCGGCATGAACCGCAGCACCGGATGGTGCTTGCGGGTCGGCTGCAGGTACTGGCCGATGGTGAGGAAATCGACGCCGGCCGAGCGAAGGTCGTCCATCACCTGGAGGATCTCGTTCCGCTCCTCGCCGAGCCCCACCATGATCCCCGACTTGGTGAACATGGTGCGGTCGATCTCCTTCACCTGCTGAAGCAGCCGCAGCGACGCGAAATAGCGCGCGCCGGGCCGCACCGTCAGATAGAGCGACGGGACGGTTTCGAGATTGTGGTTGAACACGTCGGGCTTCGCCCGCACCACGCGCTCGATCGCGTCGTCCTTGCGGAGAAAGTCCGGCGTGAGGATTTCGACGGTGGTGCCCGGGCAACGGGTGCGGATCGCCGCGATGGTTTGCGCAAAATGCTGCGCCCCGCCGTCCGGCAGGTCGTCGCGGTCGACCGAGGTGATCACCACGTGCGCAAGGCCGAGCTTGGCGGTGGCCTCGGCCACATGGGCCGGCTCGTTCGGGTCCAGCGCGCCGGGCAGCCCGGTCTTGACGTTGCAGAAGGCGCAGGCCCGCGTGCAGGTGTCGCCCATGATCATGAAGGTGGCGTGCTTCTTGTCCCAGCACTCGCCGATGTTGGGGCAGCCGGCCTCCTCGCAGACCGTATGCAGGCCGTTCTGTTTGACGATGTCCCGGGTCGCGGCATAGCCCTTGGACACCGGGGCCTTCACGCGGATCCAGTCGGGCTTGCGCAGCGCGGCGCTGTCGGGCCGGTGCGCCTTTTCCGGGTGGCGCGGCCTTCCTGCGGTGTTGTCGAGCACGACGGTCATGCTGGCCCTTACTTACGGACCCGGGGCCGGAACCGCAACTGGGACCTCCCCGCGCCCATTCCGGCGCCGTTCGGCTAGAGTGTGGCCATGACAATGCCAGCGACGACTGCGCCGATCAGCCCGATTCAGCTAGCCCGGCTGATGGTTTGCACCCCGTTCTTCATCATGCTGGGGCTGATGACGATCGAGGCGGCGCTGCACGCCACCACGACCTACTTGGTGATCGAGACCGGCCGCGACGTCGCCGAAGGCCGGTTCATCATCGGCGACCTGATGTGGATTCTGGCGGCGCAATCGGCCGCCTATATCGTCGGCGCCTCGAGCTGGATTTTCGCCGAGCGGGCGGGATTTCACGCCTACGGCCGCTACATGCTGCGGTTTGCCCGCGACAACCGGCACAGGACGCAGTTGCTGGGCGCCAAGGACACACGCGAGCGGGTGGAGCCGTTTCTCACCGGCGAGACCTTCGAGGTGTTCTTCCACCTGATCTACGAGATCGAGGGTGACCTGCGCATCCTGCTGGCGCTGGTCCTCAACGTCATCGTGCTCGGCACCCAGATCGACGGCTCGCTGCCGGTCGCCTATGCGCTGGTCGTTGCGACGCTGTTCCTGATGCAATGGCTGATGCGCAAGCGGGTGGCCCAGGCCTATCTGGAAAACCAGCGCATGAACAACCGGATGACCGCGCAGGGCTACACCGCCTGGGACAACGTGTTCTCCGGCAACCGCTACAACCTGCGGCTCTGGATCGCCGGCTTCAAGGACCGTCTGCGCAGCGCATTGACCGCGCAGATCCGCGCGATCATGACCAAGGAATGGCTGAGCGCGGCAAGCGGCATCGTCAGCCTCGCCATCGTGTTCGCGGCGATGGCCTGGACGGCTTATCGCCATGCCGGCGACATGGGGGTGCTGATCGCGCTCGCAGCCACCCTGCCGCGGCAGATCGAGATGACGCATGACGTGCATTCGTTCACCTCGGGCTGGAACGATCTGCTGGCGCAATGGACGCGGCTGCGCGGCGTCGCATCCAACATTCATCCGCCGATCGACGCGGATTTCGACCTGCGCGTGAAGTTCGACCAATTGATCCTGCGCGAGGGTGGCAACGCCAGCACGGTCGCGCAGCTCGATGACGCGATGCGCCTGATCCTCGTGCAGCCAACAGGGCGGATCAATGTGCGCGGGCCGAACGGCGCCGGAAAATCCACCCTGCTCGCGAGCCTCAAGGCCGCGGTGAAGACGCGCGCCTACTACTGGCCGACCGCCGACCGGCTCTCGTTCCAGTTCACGCGGGGGCAGGACGAGATCGAGACCGACGAGGACGGCGACCTGCTGCCGCCAAGCGAGACCAGGCGGGGCTTTTCGTCCGGCGAGCGGCAGCTCCAGGCCCTGCGGGAAATCGTGCGGCACACCGACGCGCCGATCTATCTGCTGGACGAATGGGATGCCAATCTCGATCCCAACAACCGCGCCGCCGCCGATGCGCTGGTCGAGGAGCTTGCGCGCCGCGCCCGCGTCGTCGAGATTTCGCACCGCGACCGGATGTGACGGGCAAAGAAGCGGGCAAGACAACTCGACACGAGAACTCGACAAGAGAAAAACAACCCTGGAGGAAGACCGATGATCAGCCGCAGGACGCTCCTGATCGGCGCCGTCGCCGCCGCGGTTCCGCTGCGTGTCCACGCGCAGGCGTTTCCGAGCCGCACCATCACCATCGTGGTGCCCTACCCGCCCGGCGGGCCGATCGACTCGCTGGCACGGCTGATCGCGCAGGAAGCGTCCACCGACCTCAAGCAGCCGGTCGTGGTGGAGAACCGTCCCGGTGCCGGTGGTGCGCTCGGCACCGGAGCGGTCGCCCGCGCCGAGCCCGACGGCTACACGCTCATTCTCGGCACCAACCAGACGCATGCCACCAACCAGAGCCTGATCAAGAGCTGGACCTTCGACGGGGCGAAGGATTTTGCGCCGGTCGCGGGGGTGGCCGCGATGCCGCATGTGCTGGTGGTGCGCAAGGAGTTCGAGGCCCGGTCCGTGGCCGACGTGGTGAAGCTCGCCAAGGCCAAGCCCGGCACGCTCACCTTCGGCTCGATGGGCAACGGCTCGGGCGCGCATCTCGCGGGCGAACTGTTCAAGACCAGGGCCGGCATCGATATGCTGCACGTGCCCTACAAGGGGCTGGCACCGATGACCACCGAACTTCTGGCCGGCCGCGTCGACCTCTCGATCGCGCCGCTGCCGGGGCTGATTGCGCAGCAGATCGCATCGGGCAATGTGCGCGCGCTCGGCATCGCCAGCGCGACACGCACGCCGCAGCTCGACACGGTGCCGACCTTTGCCGAGGCCGGCGTCGCAGGCGTCGAGGCCGACGCATGGTCGGCGCTGTTCGCGCCGGCGAAGACCCCTGCCCCGGTGATCGAGCAACTCTATAAGGCGGTGGCGACCGCGATGGCGAAGGAAACCGTGCGCGCGAACCTCGCCCGTCAGGGCCTGCCGGTCGCGGTGAAGACGCCGGCCGAGATGTCGGCCATGCTGCCCGGTGAAATCGCGAAATGGGCCGCGGTGGTCAAGACCGCGAACGTGACGGTGGACTGAGCCCGCTTGCATCCGATCTTCGCCCCTTCAACTGCCGGTCGCTTTGAAACTGCATCGCCGGTTCGGACACAGTTCATCGAACCCTGGCTTTGAATTCGGGCGCCCGGGCCGGCCCGCCTTTCCCTTTTTTCCGTTTCCCCAAAAGGGGAATGGAGCGCCGGGAGGCGCCACCGGCGGATCGCCGCCGGTCCCGAACCCAACGGGGTTCGGGGCGCGCCACGGCAGGTCCCCTGTTACCAGGGGTTGCCGCTTTCGGGCGCGCGGGCCCAGTGACGTAGGGCCCGGCACCTCCCGGCGCTCCAC
>Ga0247825_10001165_pt1 | contig 17167 bp, 17 predicted proteins | sample 13C_Vanillin_Day_FD_194413 | JGI IMG/M metagenome (GOLD analysis project Ga0247825, IMG submission 194413) | Soil microbial communities from agricultural site in Penn Yan, New York, United States - 13C_Vanillin_Day48 | ecosystem: Environmental > Terrestrial > Soil > Agricultural land | place... | reverse complement strand
TTGGACGGCCACTACTTCGCGATCCTGCTCGATGGTTTGAAGGACGTCGGTCACGCCAAGATCGCCGCCGATCGGATCCTCAATGAACTGTTGAAGCCATTCGCGATCGGTAGACGCGAGGTCCGGTTGTCGGCGAGCATCGGTATTGCGCTGAGTGCGACCGGATACGTCAATGCGGACGAGGTACTCAGGGACGCGGAGACCGCGCTGCACCGCGCGCGCGTGCTCGGTGGGTCGCACTGTGAGGTCTTCGACACGGCCGTTCTGAAGTCTGAACAGACCGAACTGCAACTGGAGGGCGATCTCGAAGGCGCGCTCCAGCGCCGCGAGTTCGAGCTCTTCTACCAGCCGATCGTCTCGCTTGCGACAGATGAGGTTCTGGGCTTTGAGAGCCTGGTGCGATGGCGCCACCCGGTCCTCGGCCTGATTGCGCCGCTCGACTTCATTCCCATCGCCGAACGAACGGGACTGATCGTCCCGCTCGGCGCGTGGATTCTGCACGAGTCCTGCCGTCGGCTCGCGGAATGGCATCGGACGCTGCCGGAGACGAACGACGTCTTTGTGTCCGTCAACATCTCGGGCGTCCAGTGGGGCGATCCGGCGCTCCTCGATCACATTCAGCAGGCGCTGGACGACTCCGGTCTCCAGCCAGAGCGACTGGTGCTGGAACTGACGGAGGGGATCGCGATCGCCAATCCAACCGCGGTGACCACGATGCTGATGCAGCTCAGGGCGGTGGGCGTGCGCATCAGCGTGGACGATTTCGGAACTGGCTATTCGTCGCTGTCGTACCTTCGCCAATTCCCGATCGACACCCTGAAGATCGACCGATCCTTTGTCCGAGGCATGGTCAGCAACAAGGATGCTGCCGAGATTGTCGTCGGCATCATGAATCTGTCGAACCAGCTCGGCCTCCGCGTCGTGGCTGAAGGTATCGAGCACGAAGATCAGTACGCACACCTTCGGGCGTTGAACTGCCACGCCGGTCAGGGCAACCTCTTTGCGGCACCCCTCAATGCCGAAGGTGCCACGGAGGTGCTGACCAGCGGGCTCGCGCCCCGGGAGCGCCAGCGGGAAACGATGACAGTCGTCGCGGGCGAGATGCTGGATGTTCAGCAGCTATTCGTTCGTGGACGACGCGTGTTCAGCGGCCGGGCTGCGTCGATTGCGGTGGCAACAGTCGGCGTGTTGTCACTGGCAGGTGTGTTCACCGGGGTCAAAAGCGTCCAATCGGCATTCAGCAGTCCAATGCCCGCAGGCGACCTGAAGCAGCGATCGCTGGAGGCGGCACCTGCCGTGCCGGCAGCACCGGCCGTCATCACGGATCAGCCTCTCGCACGGGGGGCCGCGTCGGGCGTACGGGGCGTGGCGCTCGCCCCGCGTCGGGCCGCCGTCAGTCAGATCACCTCGCTGGAGGTGGTTCATCTCCACCGCCTCGGGAACTGCCATGGACGGTTGAACATGAGCCGTGATGGCATCGCCTTCGTGTCGGATGACGACAATGAGCCTGATGCGTTCACGCTCAGGTTCGGGGAGTTCCTGCAGGACTTCTCAGATGACACGCTGACGTTGAAGACCGCCACCCGGACGTATCGTTTCAAGGCAGCATCCGGCGGCAACAGCAAGCTGCGCGACCTCGCGAACCGGATCTCCCGCGCGCGTCCCTAGTTCTCCTCAAATCCTCATCTTCGCGCGCGGCAAATCGCGGACAATCACACGATGCCGATGCTGAGAAGACGTGCGTGTGCTGTCCTTGTGGTCATACTGACGGCGGCGGCGATTCCGCTCTCTGCCCAGCTGGGCGCGCCGAATGCCACCGGGGTGTCGATCGGCCACATTCACCTGACGGTGCGCAATCCGGAGGAGCACAAGAAGCTCTGGCTGCTGCTCGGCGCCCAGGTCACGAGCGCGGGCCCGCTCGAGCTGCTGAAGTTTCCCGGTCTGTTCGTGATCCTCACGAAGGGCGAGCCCGCGGGCGGCTCGGAAGGATCCACCGTCAACCACTTCGGCTTCATGGTGCGCAGCGTTGACGAGGTGAAGGCCAGGCTCACGGCCGTGGGCCTCCCCACGGTGCAGGAGATCACCAATCCGAAGCGGTGGGTGACGATGCTTCCCGATGCGGTGAAGGTGGAGTTCACCGAGGAGCCGTCGTTGAAGGCGCCGATTGTCGGCCATCACCTGCACCTTTCGACCAACGATCTCGAGCCGCTGCGAGCCTGGTACGTGAAGACGTTCGTCGGCGTCGCCGAAACGCGGCGCGGCTTTCCCAGCGCCGTGTTCGACGGTGGCGAGATCAACGTCATTCAGGCGCCAGAGCGACAGGCGCCCACCAGGGGCCGCTCAATCGATCACATCGGATTCGAGGTCAAGGGGCTCGAGGCGTTCTGCAAGAAGCTGGAAGCAGCCGGCGTCACCTTCGAAGTGCCGTACCGCGAGGTCGCTCAACTCGGGCTGAAGCTCGCCTTCATCGTCGATCCCGTCGGCACGCGAATCGAGCTGACCGAGGGTCTGGCCGGGCGCTGATCAGGAAGAGGGACTCGCAAAGACCTGTACGTAGTATGGCCGGCCGGATTGATCCGTCGCATAGCCGACGCCCAGTTCGGTGAAGGTGGGATTCACGAGGTTCCGGCGATGGCCGCGCGAGCGCATCCAGCTCCGCACCGCCGCTCCCGGACTTGACTGACCAAGCGCGAGGTTCTCGCCGCAGCTCTGCCAGCGGTAGCCGACGGCCGCCAGTCGATCCTCGATACGAGGGTACGCGGCATCCGGCAGGACGTGCGCGGGTTGACCCGCGCGCGCGATCTGCTCGGCGTGCACTTGTGCGGCCTGCATCAGCCGCGGGTTCGCGCGCAGCCGGCCGCGTCCGGCGCGGCTTCGTTCCGCATTCGTCAGTTCAACGACCCTCGCCGGGACTTCTGAGGTGATCGCCCGTGCTGCGGCCTCGGTTCCCAGATTGATGAACGTCGAGCAGACACCGGCGACGCAGATCGCGGTCAGGCAGAGCTGGTGTCCCCGATTGAGCATGCCGGCGAGGGTGCAAAGCTCGCGCCCCCTGCGACGACGCGAAACGGCGCAGTCCAAACCCTCGGTTCCGTCCGGCGTGTCGAGTTTTAGACCACTCATGACGACATTTCTGAACGCAGTTCTCATCAAAATCTCATCTTCGCGTCATTCAGGGGCGCATCCCTCATGAGAACTTCCGCCAGCCGCCGGCACGAAACCGCCGGACGGCGAACAGAGGGAGAGAATCATGAGTCCTGCAACGATGCGCGTTATCCGCGCATGTTTCTGTGCCGGTGTACTGTCTGCCGTCGGGTGTGCCGGGAGTCCGACCAGTCCGAGCGCGAGCATCGCCGGGTCCAGCCTGGCGACGGGTGCCAGCAAGATCGCGTCGTTGGTATCACCGCGAAGCGGGAGTCTCCGTGTGACGAAGAACTGCTCTTCGTACGCGGGCCAGGCTGGTAACTTCTGCACGATCGTTTCCTCGAGCCTCGATGCGATCGACGCCGGTTCGACGATCGTCTACGCGCAGGCTGCCAATCTCACCACTTTCACCCTGGACAGCGACGTGGTGCTCAATTCGCCAAAGGCCGGCAACAATCTCGCGTTCGGCCGTTGCCAGGTCGATCTCGTGAGCGGCGGGGGAGAGTGCGCGTTCTCCGGCGGGACCGGGAAGTTCACACATTTCCAGGCAACCGTGGACGTCTCGCAGCCGGATCGGGGCGCGCCGATCTATGTGTGGGACGGCACGTACAGCTTCAGTCCGAACGACGAGCCAGATCGAGGGGACTCGGAAGTAGACTGAGCCCGCCTCAGAGGTCTCATCATGCAGAAGCTGGGCGACATTGTTTCGGAGCGCGCGCTTGCCGCCTTCGCGGGACGCGAACGCGAACTCGAGGCTCTTGCCGAGCTGTTCGAGAAAGGCGGACCACTCGCGGTACATGTCCACGGTGTGGCTGGCATCGGCAAGTCCAGTCTTCTCGAGGCGTTTGCGGCTCGCGCCCGCGCCAGGGGCGCGCGCGTCGTCAGGATCGACTGCCGGGCGGTTGAACCGACGGAACACGGATTCCTCGCCGAGCTGTCGGAAGCGCTCGGGGATCCGCTCTCGACGGTGGGCGATGTGGTCGAGCGGCTCTCGTCGTTCGATGAGATGGTGGTCATCGCGCTGGACACCTACGAGGTGTTTCGGCTGCTGGACACCTGGGTTCGACAGGTCTTTGTCCCGTCGCTTCCCGTGAATGCGCGTGTGGCGATCGCGAGCCGGAATCCACCGTCGCCGGCGTGGCGAACCGCGCCAGGTTGGCAGGGACTGTTTCGGAGCCTGCAGCTCGAGCCGCTGTCAGAGATGGAGTCTCTGGAGTACCTGGCCAGGTCCGGCGTCGAGCCTGACATCGCGCGACAGATCAACCGCCTTGTGCGTGGGCACCCGCTGGCACTCGGCATGGCCGCGTCGATCGTTCTGTCAGATGGCGGCCGTACGATCGAAGAGACGGGACATCAGGTGATCGACGAGCTGTCCCGCTCGTACATCGACGCAGTTCCGGACGGCCTGACGCGGCAAGCCCTCGAAGCGTGCTCACTCGTGCGCTGTATTACCGAGCCGCTTCTGCACGCGCTGTTGCCCGGGACCCCGCCTCGCGACACCATGGAGCGGCTCGCCGCGCTGCCGTTCGCCGAGGCGGGTCGCGAGGGTTTGTTCATTCACGACGCAGTGCGCAGCGCCATCGCCGGGAGCCTGGCTGCACGCGATCCGGACTCCCATCGCGAGTACCGCCGGGCGGCGTGGGCCTATCTGCAAGACCGGCTGCGCCGGGCGCACGGCACAGAGCCGTGGCGGTACACGGCTGACCTCCTGTTCCTGATCGAAAACCCTGTTCTTCGAGAGGGATTCTTCCCGAGCGGTCCCCATCCGCTCGCCGTCGAGCCGGCGACCCTGAACGATGAAGCGGTGGTGCACCGGATCATTGAAGAGAAGGCGGCACCCGAACGCGATGCCCTGTTCGCGTGGTGGCGCTGTCACCAGGAGGCATTCCGGATTGTTCGCGATCGCGACGGCACAGTGCGCGGGCTGTGCGTGATGGTCCGCGCTTCCGATTTGAACGGCGCCGTCGATCTGGCCGATCCGGTGGCGGCGGCGTGGCGTCGTGATGCGGCGCCGCGCGACCTGTCCGCGACGCTCTTCTGCCGGCGTTGGCTCGATCGGGATGTCGGCGAAGCTCCGTCCGCGTCGCAGGCGGCGTCGTGGGTGGATCTCAAGCGGTCGTACGTGGAAATGCGCGGAACGTTGCGCTGGGTCTACACGGTGGTTGCGAACCCCGAACCCTATGCCGCAGTCGCGACGAAGCTCGGGTTCAGGCCGCTGGCGCAACCGACCGCCGAAGTCGGTGGCCAGACGATGTACTCGATCCTGCTCGACATGGGCCCAGGTTCCGTCGATGCCTGGCTGACGGCATTGGTTGGCGCCGAAATTACGGCTGACGACGTGCAGTCGTCGAAGGTGCTCGATGTCGATGCCCACGAGCTGGTATTGACCTCGGGCCGCGTCGGCCTGACGTCCCTCGAGTTCGGCGTCATGCGGTACCTCCAGGACCGGCCTGGAAAAGCGATCAGCCGCTACGACCTCATGGAAGCCGTCTGGGGGTACAGAAGCCCCACGGCCAGCAACGTCGTGGATGTGGTGGTCCGGTCACTGCGGCGGAAGCTTGGAGCCGAGGCGCACTCTGTGGAGACCGTGCGCGGCACCGGGTATCGATACCGCGTCCCCGTCTGACGCCTGGATCCCTCATTCGTCGCACCCCTCGCAGAAAATCGCGTTGGGCAGCCGGTCGATGATTATGTTTGCCCTCGTGTCGTACAGGATCAGGTGTCGACCTAAAAACCGAAACTCGATATCGTCGGGCAGCTGAGGCAGGTTCGCGAGGACAATGCCCGGTATCGTGGAACGCGTTTTTCCCTCCGGATAGTTGCCGTCGATGTCATGGCTGAACGCTCCTGGGTTGTCATCCATGAGAACCGCCCACACGTCAGCATCCATGATCAGGGCAAGGGCGCGCTTGAACTCCGCACTTGTCGCGTCGGTGAAAAACTCGCCTTGAATCGCGCCGGGGCGCGCCCCTCGAATCGCGTGCGCCAGGGACCGTATGTCACGGCGGATCTGCCGCACATCGTCCGTCACTGTGACCGCCGGCAGTGTCCGTTGCAATCGACCGCGGAGCTCGGCGTATTGCTCAATCCGCGTGCTGAACCCGCTGTTCGGGTCGCCGAGGACCCACGCGCGAAACACGGGCGTCACCGTGGCCGTCGTTCCGGGAGCCGTCTGTGTTCCACCGAAAGTCGGGAACAGAACCATCAGGACCGCTGCAAAGACCGCTGATCGCATTGTCACCATGAACGATTGTGTCGGCAGGGCAGGGCCCGCGTCTGTTCCATCTCGCACGCCCGTTGATTTGAGCGCTGACCGTCTTGATCAGCGGCTGTGCTGCTGAGGCTGGATCTGAAGGGGCGACGCGGGGCTGTGCAAGACGCAACAGACGGCCGACGCCATCGACGTCACGATGGTTCATGATCAGTTCTCTACGACGCTGGGACGGGATATGGATGCGGTCAACAGCGTCCTAAGGGGTGCTGGAGCGGTGAATATGGACAAGCACACCACGAAGAACGCCAATCGGAACGCAGTGTCCAGCTGGGAAGACGAGGGCGGAGCAGGGAAGTCGGAGGCCGACTCGAATGCGTTGGCAGGACGCACACTCGTTGCAGCACACCGTCAGCCTGAGGAAGAGCGGCGCGATAAGCGCACCGATGATGCGCTCCCGCGTAGACCGAACGATGAGGTTCCCGCTAATCGACGCGAGGATCCACGAAACGAGGGCCGTGATCAGGACCTCGAGCGGAAAGATCGTCGAAGCTCGTCCTAGCACTGATTCGAGCTCGGTTGACCTCACACCTCCCACGGTGCGATTGCAACCTGCTCCCAATAGGTAACGGCACCGTCATGCCATCGTATGAATCGCAGCCCCCCATCCTGCGACACCACGATGGCGACGGCGTCGCGGACGACGTGACAGAACCGGTATGCCGAGCGATGGCGGGTACCGACGCGATCAGTGCGCACCCATTCACGGTCCGCTCCCTCCAGGTCGCGCGCCCGCATCACGCGGGGGACCTCCGGCAGATCACCGGCGATTTCTCCCCCGAATCCAAGCAAATCGAGGCCAGTGGTCATGACCACCGCGCCATCGACGTGCGTGAGGTCCGCGACCAGATGTGCGGCTTCGAACAATGCGGCGTCGCCAGCGGTGACTTCGGGGGCCTCGCTCATTTCGTACTGCGGCCAACCGAAGGCTGGTTCGTCCGGCCCCTGATGCGCACTGGCGACTCTCTCGAGAATCGCCGCGGTCAACGTCCGAAGCCGTCGCCGTGCCTCGTCTTCCACGAAGGGATATTTCACTCGTATGTGATGTCCGTCGGTCAGCACCTGGTGCGTGGCCTGCTCTGGCACCAGAATGAGCATGCCGCCGTGCTGTGCTCCGCGAACAGTGGCGAACACCCGGCGGAGAATATGGCATGCGAGCACGGCGCTGAATCTCGCGTCGACGGTTGCATTCGCCTCCATTCCGCCGACCGAGACAAACAACTCCTCGAGCCACGGCGCCTGGAATACGTCCATCCCGCGGCTGATCAGCGTGCCGTGCGTGAGCTCGGCGATCGTGATCGTCCCCACACTGACGAGCATGCGTCCAGGGCCGGACACCGCGATGATCAGCACCGGGGGGATCGCCTGCAGCGTCTCTCGGCCGCCCCTGACAGATTCCAGCCAGTGCGCACCTGAATGGATCAGACCCCAGATTCGGACTCGGCGATCGCGATCGACGGTGGCGCCAATCAGCGTGCGGGAGAACACGGCGGCCGGCGCCAGGCGTCGTAGCTCGTGCTGATCAAACGGTCGCGAGTCGCCAAACACGAGACGATGCAAACCTGCGGGCGGGCCTTCCGCCGTCGGAAATACGTCTGGTCCGGCCAGGGCGAGCCGAAAAGTCACAGGGCGTCCTTCTTCGCGCAACAAGCTCGCCTGAAAACACACCGAGAGAACCTGTTCGAGTTGGGGAAGATCAGGAAGGGTCAGCTGGATGCCAGCACCGGGCAGTAATTCCAGACACCGGCCGTGTACCGTCTCCGCCAGTTCGTGCGGATAGGCATGCGCAGGGGGTTCCGAGTACGCCTCGTTCACTGGCGCCGACTTCCGCCATCGATATCCGTACGACTATCCGCTCGACTGCGTTTGCGCCGTTCTTTCCGTGCCACAGCCTCGTGATCGTCTGGATTCGGCAGGCTGGACGACGGATCACTCGCCGGAAAGCTCGCTTCGAGTGTTTCGTCGAGGGCCGCTTCCCGGATCTCCCGCTCCTCTTTCGCTGTGTGCTGATGAGCCGTAGGCTTCTTCGACTGCACGTCTGTGCCTCAATGAGATCATGATGCACTCGAGGGCAACCTGAGCGGCAGAAGTGGCGCCGGGGGCATGCGTGCAGTGCTCAGCGTGTCGCCCCGTGTGCCCGAAGAATCGAGGCAATCTGCTGGTGCCCGCGCCGTTCAGCCCAGGCGAGGGGCGTCGCCCACGGCTCGTCATCGGGAAGGTCCACAGGGGCGCCCCGTGACAGCAGCAACTCGACGACCTGTCGGCGGTTGGTTCTCGCGGCCCACGCAAGCGGCGTGGACCGGTACTCCTCGTCGCGGGCAGCAATCGTGGCGCCGGCGTCGAGCAGAATAGCGGCGCATTCGCTCGTCTCGAGCGTGGACGCGCGGTGGAGCAGTGTCTGGTGCTGCCAGTTCATCTGGTCCGGGCTCATGCCGTGCGCCAGCAGGGACCGGAGCGCGGCAGCGTTCACGAGATAACCCTGACAGCCGGTGTGGACCGCAGGCATGCGAAGGCCGGCGTGGAGCAGGCGCGCGAGACGATCGGGATTGTCGGCGCTCATCGTGATGGCCGCGCCGATGCGAAACGCGTGGCCGGCGGGCGCGGCCGCCACTCTCCGAAGCTCCTCATTGTCGTCGACCCAGGTCGCTTCCCAGATATCAGGGCCCTTGCCGCGTGACTCGAGGAGCGCGCGGATTTCCGGACTAGCGGCGAACGCCGCCGCACTCGAGGTCGAATCGATGTCCTCGTGCGGATCGGCACCGTAGTGGAGAAGCAGTGTCACGATCGCCAGGTTGCCCAGGCGCGAGGCGGCATGCAGCGACGTGCCGTGCGGCGCATTGGGCTCATCCCACCGGGGATTGGCCCCGCGCTCGAGCAGCAGCCGGACGATGTCGTCGTGACCGTGTTCGACGGCGGCTGACAACGGGCGACGCCCGCTCGGACGAGTCTCGCTGATCCGGGACGGAGCAGCATCGAGCATCTGTTGCACACCACCACGATCGCCGAGTGCCGACGCGACGGCCAGGTCGTACGTTGCGCCCCGTGAAAGGAGCAGGCGTGCGATGCCGGGATTGATCGGCTGGCGACCCTCGCCCCAGACCGCGAAGTCAATCGCTTCAAGATCGAGTGGACTCCGAACGTGGATGTTCGCGCCCCGATCGAGCAGCAGGGTGACCGCCTGATGACTGCCGCCGAGAACGGCATAGTGGAGCGGCGTCAGGCCACGCCGGCTGCCGAGACTTGCGAGCGGGGCATCGGCGTCGAGCGCTGCGCGGACAGCGTCGATGTCTCCGAGCCTCGCGGCCCGATGAATCGGATGATCAGCGGGTTGCGACGCGACCCGCCCTCGCCGATCTCGGGCCTGCTCGAGCGTCTGCGCGATCTCATCGTGCCCACGCTCTCTCGCCATCTCAATCAGGTTGCGGTCATTGAGTCCGTTCTGCTCGGGATCCGCCCCCGCGTCGAGGAAGACGCGCACGGCGTCGATGTGTCCTGCGCGTGCCGCGAAATGGACCGCCGGCGCATACCAGTACTCCGCTCGAGCCAGGCGTGGATTGCGCTCGAGCAACCGTCGCAACGTCGCTACGTCGTCTGTGGACGCCGCGATGATGGTGTCCCAGGTGTCGTCGCCTTCAGCGGAATCCAGCTCGACGGGCCTGATCATCGCCGCGGTCGTCCGCGGCCGCCCCCGGTTCCGCCCCACGTCCAGCCGTCGGCAGGCCGCTCGATGCGTTTCAGGTGAATCTTTCGTTCTGACGCCGTGCGCCCCGGGCTGCCGGTGACGCGGACGACGTCTCCGGGCTTGAGTCGATCGGCGGTGATGCCGTCGCGACTCAGCCGCTGCGGATTGGCCCACTCGGCCGAGAAGCGCTGCATCTCCCCATCCGGGTCGGGAGCGAGGACATACAGCCACGCGTGCGGCGCGCGGTAGTCGAATTCAACGACGGATCCTTCGATCGTCACGGTCTGTTCTTCAAAGTAGTACGCAGGGAAGGAGTGGTGGGCGTACGCTGCGGCACTGGTCAACACCGCGACGCCGAGTGCAGTCAGGATTCGGATCATGTGCAGCCCGTCCTACGCGCCACTTGAGGCGCAAACTGGTTACCTACACAGAAGTAGCACACCCGCTCGGTAGTCTTTTGACGAGCACCACGCGCCCGGAGTTGGCCGATCCAACCTGAAAACTCTACCGTCTCTCACCTGTGAGCCGGTGAGAGCGCCTGTCAGAGACCGGGATCGGACGACATTCAGTGAACAATTGAGTGGTGAGTCGACGCACGACGCGAACGCAGAGCTGGCTCTCGAGATGGATCACGGCGGAGAAGCTCCAGGTCCACCGCGTCGCCCAGCAATGGGCGACGTCCACCATCGCCAGACTCATTCAGACCGGGAAGGCGGAGTTCGCCACGCTTGCGGCCGTTCTTCTACTGGCCGCGGCATTACTCGGCTTCGCGCGGCTGACTGACGCCGTTGTCGCGGGCGGCACGCGGACGTTCGACTCCGCCGTGCTGATGTCCATGCGCACGCCCGGGCGTCCGAATGACCCGGTGGGGCCACCCTGGCTCGAGGAAGCGGTGCGGGACGTGACCAGCCTCGGCAGCTCCACCATCATCACGTTGGTCACCGCGACCGTCGCCGGGTTTCTCGCCATGTCGGGAACGCGTCATGCCGCCGTGTTGATGGTCGTCTCGGTCAGCAGCGGCGCGATGCTCATGTCGTTTCTCAAGCAGGTGTTCGGGCGTACCAGGCCCGATCTGGTGGAGCACTCCGCTCGGGTGTTCACCGAAAGCTTTCCGAGCGGTCACGCGACACTGGCTGCCATTACCTACCTGACGCTGGGCGCGCTGCTCGCACGAGTGCAGACACGGCGCGCGCTGAAGGCGTACTCACTCGGTGTGGCCATCACGTTGACCGTTCTGGTCGGCGCCAGCCGCGTCTATCTGGGAGTGCATTGGCCGACAGACGTGCTCGCGGGTTGGTGCCTTGGCGGCGCCTGGGCGATCGCGTGCTGGCTGGTCGCGGCCTGGCTGCAACGGCGCGGTGACGTCGAGCGGCGAATACAAAAGGGCTAAGCGTTCTCGCAGGGCCACCTGCCAGTTAAGACAAAACGAACCCGTCATTTTTGCCGCGCTCTGAAAACGCTCGTGCTCACGCACGAATCGATTGACCTGCACGCAATCGATTTCATCGTTTACACACACGTCACACCACCAATGGTGACGGATACCAATTCGCTGAGAGTCATATGCCAGAGCCGCGACGATTCCCCAAGGAAATCGTGCGATCTGCCGGAACATCGTTTGCTCCCTTGTGTGATCACGGCCACGGTTCGCACAACCGTGAATACAGGTCGGGGTTCAACGCCTCGACTGGTCATACAGGACGACAAATGGACTCGATACCGATTTCGCAGTGCGAAGCTTCATCGGAACCCAGGCGACTCTCTCGCTGCCATGCCGATTCCGCTGACGAACCGGGAGCGGTCGAACGGCCACGGCGATCGATGCGCGCGGCACGGCGCAAGGTTGTTCAGGTCGTGTCCGAGTTCATGCGCAGCCATGCCGCGGAGGGTGTCCGCGTCGCGGAGGCGTCCCGTGCCGCCGGCGTCAGCGAGCGCACCGTTCGCAACGCTTTTCAGCGCGAGCACGGCATCAGCCCGAAGCAGTTCGACCTCCGGGAGCGCCTGCTGGCCGCGAGGACTGCGCTGAGCGAGGTGTCGCCCCGAACCGTCACTGAGATCGCCACCGAATTCGGATTCTTCGAATTGGGCCGATTCTCGAGGATTTACCGGGATGCATTTGGTGAACTTCCCTCGGAGACCATCAAGGCGCACGCCGGCATCCTCCGGCGGGCATCATGACGACATGACCGAACAGGCGAAGCAGCGGTGGCGTGAGGCCGTGTCGCGGCCGGTCGAGCACGACCGGTTTCATCCGGTCTCCGCTTCCTTTGACCTGGAAGTGGCCGGGGCCTCCTTCGGAGGCAAGTGGCCGCCCCACAACACCGATCACTATCTGGTCCTCCGCGCGGCGCGCATGCAGGAGACGGTCTGCACCAGCCTGGCGGGGGCTGACCTGCCAGATGCGTTCGAGGAGTGCTCCTACGCGCTCATCGTGGCGGACGGGCTGGGCGAGCAGGGCGCCGGCTCGCGTGCCAGCCGCGTGGCGCTGAGCGCGCTGGCGCACCTGCTGCTGCGGTACGGCAAGTGGAATGTCCGCGTATCCCCTGAAACCCGGGCCGAGATCTCGGCCCAGGGGCAGTTCCTCTACCGGCAGATGAACGATGCCGTGCGCCAGGCGAGCGGGGCGGATCTCGAGCTGGCGGAGATGGGAACGAGCCTCACGGCGCTGTACGTGGCGGAGGACGATCTATTCTTCTGGCACGTCGGTCATTCGCGGGCGTACCTGTTCCGCCACGGCTCGCTGGCGCAGCTGACGACCGACCACACGCTGGCAGAGCACAGGCGCGGTACCAGCGCACCCACGGATGCGAAATCGGATTTCATTCACCTGGTGACGGAGACGGTCGGCGCACGGACGGCAGGACCCGGTGTCGACGCCGAACACATCAAGCTCGTATCAGGGGACCGCCTGCTCTTGTGCACGAACGGGCTGACCGACGTCGTCAGCGACGATCAGATCGCGGATCAGCTTGCACAGGTTCGCAGCCCCGCGGAGGAATGCCGGCAGCTGCTCGAACTGGCGCGAGCCGCTGGGAGCCCGGATGATGTCACGGTGATTCTGGCCGACTATGCGCTCGAGAGCGATACCCGCGAAGCGCGGCGCGCTTCCTGAGCGTGATGCGCGGGAACGGTCCGCCGTCCACCTTCGCGCATCGCGCTAGGGCGGACAAGGAAGGCATGACGTGGACTACGCGATATTCGCCAGCACCGCGTAGCGAACGAGCTCCGCGCTCGTCGCGATATCGAGCTGCCGCATCATCTGGTACTTGTGAAACGCCACGGTCCTCACGGTGACCTGCAGGATCGCGGCGGCCTCCTTCATCGACTTGCCGGTCGCCAGCAGCCGCAGCACGTCACGCTGCCGGTTCGTCAGCTGTCCACCGGACTGCGCAGCCGGTTCATCGGTCAGCGACTGCACGAGGCTGGTGGCGATGAGCGGCGTCACGTAGGACTTCCGCGCCATCGTGCAGGTGACGGCGTCCAGCAGCTCGCGCGGCGCGCAGTGCTTCAGGACGTATGACGACGCACCGGCGCGGAACGCCTCCGCGGCGACACGGGCATCGTCGCACAGCGTGACGACGATGATCTTGACGGACGGGTTGATCTTCCGGACCTCGCGAATGAGTTCGATGCCGTTGACAGGAGGAATCGAGAGATCCTGAACGACGATGTCGAGGTCGTTGTTGCGGACCTCCTCCATCAGCGCGTTGCCGTCATAAACCGTCTTGACGATCGTGCAGTCGTCGGCGAGCAGCCGTTCAAGACCGACGGCGACGAGACGATGGTCGTCTGCGATTACGACACGGGGCTTCGTGGTCATGGCTTTTCCCGGGTTTAAGAGCGATTAAGAAGAAAGACCGATCCTCCTCAGCGCAGTGGATATTAGCAATACTGTAATCCCCGTAGGGAATTAACCGATCGGCGGCGAAGAAAGCAGTCCGCGCCACGCGTCCTGCCAAAATTGGAGGTCATGCGCTGATGATCCGGTGCCGGATCGCATAGCGCACCAGCTGATTCATCGAATGCAGGCCCAGTTTGCTCATGATCCGGCCGCGATAGGTTTCGACGGTCTTCGCGCTGATCATTAGGGCCACCCCGATTTCCTTGCTGGACTTGCCTTCGGCGAGCAGCTGCAGCACCTGCCGCTCGCGAATCGTCAGCGTATTGGCGCTGTCGGCCCGATCGTCAGTCCCGGCGGAGTCGGACGGTTCGTTGCGGGCGGAAAACGTGACCGCGTCGGTCATGCCCAGGCCGACCAGCGCTTTAATGGCGTGAATCAGCGACCGGCCGATGTCCGCCTTGGTCACACAGACATGCGCGCCAGCTTCGTACAGGCGGTGAGCTATCTGCGCCGATGGATGCATCGTCAACACCACGAGGTGCGCACCCGGAGCCACGCGGCGAATCTCGCGCGTCAGTTCCAGGGCGGCCATGCCTGGAAGGCCGATGTCGAATATGACGACGTCTGGTTTGAGCTCGGAGACCTTGGCAAGCGTCTCCAGCCCCGTCGTCGCTTCGGCGCACACCGTCCACGCCGGTTCGGCGATGAGGGTCGCGCGAACGGTCCTCCGGATGACGTCGTGACTGTCGGCGACCAGCACCCGTAAGCGTGCGGATCCGCCGGTTCTTGCAGGGAGGTCGCTTGCCGCTCGGCCCATCCCGCATCTCCCGTGTCCCGGGGGGATCGTCTCTACCTCACCACGCAGCGATCGATCGGCTCGGTGCCCCACTTCACCAAGCTGCTGCCCGCGGGACCTATGAAGTCTTGCGCTTGCCACCCGCCGGACTCGAGCGCGGTTGTTCGCCCACTGAGAGCCCGGCTTCGTCGATCACCTGAGGACAGAGCATTTCCGACAGCGTCAACAACTCCTGGAAGCACTCCCTGGCGAGTGTGGAGCTGTGTTCGAGGATGTTGCGCGTCCGGAGGTCGAGCGTGTTGCTGCCGTTCTTCACGACGTCGAGGTTCGACGTCAGCGCTGCGAGAGACTGCACGATGGAGTTGTGCAGGTCGAGGCCGAGCCGCCGCAGATCTTCTCGCTGCGGGTTCGTTAGGTCGTCAGGCTGTCTGCTGTGTGATGCCATTTCGCCTGCCTCAGAAAGACTCTCGCCCCGACTATAGCGCAAGAAAATCCCAGCGTTTCCCTGAATTGTCAAAATTGTAATTCCGCGGCTGGGCCTTAGGAGGCCCGATCCCGGCCGCCTGAAGAGAAGCGGAGCGGCTGAATACGGCCCCTCTCGCGGACGATCCCCAGCTTCTTGATGCGGAAGCGCAGGGTATTTGGGTGGAGCCCCAGCCGTTCCGCGGCATTGCCGGCGCCGTTGATACGCCAGTCGCACTCCTTGAGAACCCGTTCGATGTGGACCCGGTCGACCGCCGTCAGCCGGGTGTCCGTCTCCGGGGGAGGGGTCGCGCTTGCCAGCGCGCCCTCGCGGAGCGTCAGGGCATGCGTCGTCGAGTGAATCAGGGCCCCTTCGATGACGTTCTCGAGCTCGCGGATATTGCCTGGCCAGGAGTAGCGCTGCAGTGCGTCCCACACCGTGGACGGGACGTGCGTGATGTGCCGATGGAACTGGGCCTGCCGCTTCTCGATGATGTGCCAGACGAGAGCGGGAAGGTCTTCGCGGCGCTCCCGCAACGTCGGCACGCGGATGGGGAAGACGTTCAGCCGGTAGTAGAGGTCCGCCCGGAACCTGCCCTCGACGACCGCGCGTTCCAGATCGCGGTGAGTCGCGGCGATGATGCGCACGTCAACGGTTTGCGTCTGCGATGAGCCGACGCGCTCGAACGCACCTTCCTGCAGTACGCGCAACAGCTTTGCCTGGAGCTCCAGCGCCAGATCGCCTATTTCGTCCAGGAACAGCGTGCCGCGGTGTGCCAGCTCGAAGCGTCCCTTCCTCGGCGCGATGGCGCCCGTGAACGCGCCGCGCTGATGTCCGAACAGCTCGCTTTCGATCAGGCTTGGCGGCAGCGCGCCGCAGTTGACGCTGACGAGTGGAAATGCCCGGCGTGATCCGCCGCTGTGCAGCGCGCGCGCGAACAACTCCTTGCCGGTGCCGGTCTCGCCGAGCAGCAGCACCGTGGAGTTGGTGTCGATGACTTCCTCCATCATCGAGAGCGCCGTGTGCAGGGCCGGACTCTGTCCGATGATTTCCTCGAACCGTCGATTCAGCGGAGAGACTCGTCCCGATCGCCTCGGGCTCCGTTGACCGGCGGCGAGTGCAGCCTCGTCGCTTTCTGCGACCGTGCGCGCGCGTTCCAGGAGACCGGCGACGACGTCGGCGAGTATCTGGAGATGATCGATGATCGGATCGGTCCAGACGTAATCCGCGTCGGCCGTGCCCAGCACCCAGGTCCAGGGCAGCTGCTTGCCCATCCCCGTGGGCACGATCACCGCGCTGGCGACGCCGGACGCGCGCAGAGCGGCGTAGGCGTCCGCAGTGGTGTCCGCTCCCTCGTCCGACGCCCGTGGCATCACGAGCGCGTCGCCGCTGCCGGTCACGTCGGCAAGCAGCGTCTGAACGGACTCAACTTCGAGGCATGGCTCTGTCCGCGACGCGCCCCATTCGTAGCAGTCGCGCGATCCATCGGGCATCGCAGGGACACGTACGAACGCAGCGCGCGTGACGGCGAGCGTGTCCGCCACCTCGCGCAGCAGCGTCAGCATCGAGGAGTCCAGCGGCTCAGTCTCGCTCCGGGACGCGAACTCGCGAACGGCCCGGTTCAGCCGTTTCCTCCAGGCGTTGGCCTCTTCCATAAGGTGCAGCGCGAGGATAGTTCCAGCCGAGCGAGAAGTCTGCCCGCAGTAGTACTAGAACTGCGCAGTTGTTTTTCCCGGCAGCCTGTCAAGATTGACAGCTTGTCGTCTCCCGCGTCGCGCAGGAGACGACAAGAGATGACAGTGCGGACAGCGTGGACGGCTAGACGATGTGCTGTCCGACGGCGAAGCGGACCAGTTCCGCGCTGCTCTTGATGTTCTGTTGCTCCATCATCCGGTACTTGTGGAACGCGACGGTCCGCACCGTCAGGTTCAGGGCAGCAGCGACTTCCTTCATCGACTTGCCTTCGGCGA
>Ga0247825_10001164_pt1 | contig 17169 bp, 11 predicted proteins | sample 13C_Vanillin_Day_FD_194413 | JGI IMG/M metagenome (GOLD analysis project Ga0247825, IMG submission 194413) | Soil microbial communities from agricultural site in Penn Yan, New York, United States - 13C_Vanillin_Day48 | ecosystem: Environmental > Terrestrial > Soil > Agricultural land | place... | reverse complement strand
CCGCCACCGTGGCCACGACGACGACGACGACGATGGCCACGGTGGTGGTGGCGGTCACCACGACGATGATGATGATGACGGCCACGGCGGCGGTGGTCACCACGATGGTGACGGATGCCCCGGTGGTGGCCACGGTGGCGGCGGCCACGACGACGACGACGACGATGGCCACGGTGGTGGTGGCGGTCACCACGACGACGATGATGACGATGGCTACGGCGGCGGTGGTGGCGGCCATGGTGGTGGCGGCTATGGTGGTGGCGGAGGCGGCCACGGCGGTGGTGGTGGCGGTCACGGCGGCAACGACTGCGGTTATGGTCTCGCTGGCAGCCGCAACTGCAATGGACGGCGGTAACTGAGGCAATGAAGCCCGTTGCGAGCACGGCGATCCCGAGATCGAGCGGGCGGCCATCAATGACTTCCGCGAGGCGGGAGACACGCTGCCAGCGCCCCCAGAGGAACTGCTCGGCGCGAAACCGATGCTGGTCAGCCTCTGGGCGATAGAACTGGTTCGCGGCTACGAGCTCCTGCTCTCCTAGCGCTGATGCCCAGACGAGGACTCGCTCCACGAAGCCCCAATGGCTGAGCACCCTCTCCGGTGTTTCCTCCGGATCCACCGCTGCAGAGGAGCTCGCGTGGAGAGGAGAGGACGCCGCCGCGCCAGGGCCGTTCCGACCCATCCTATGCTCTATGCTGAGATCCCCATCCGCGAGAGGGAGGTGTCGCATGAAGCTGGATCGCTCGAAGCTCCCCGAAGGCGTCTCCTTTGAGCGGAAGGAGGGGCTCTACGCGGAGCTGGGACCTGAAGGCCAGGTGATCCACCTGGGCATCTATGAGAACGGGCAGCGCAAGCCGGGCACCTACGCCCTGGACGTGGCGGCGGATGGGAGCTGGGTCCGCGTGGAGGGCCCGAAGGACGCCAGCGGCTCCCAGGGCACGTCCGCTCCTGAAGCATCCGACCCAGGGTGGTTGCTGGAGGCCTGGGTCGCGCTCTGGTCGACGTGGCTCTCCAAGGGCTCACAAGCACCACATGCCAAGGACTCGAAGGCGCCAAAGACTCCGGGCCCTGCCAAGGACATCGAGGACTGGCGGGCCAATCCCGCGTGTTCCTTCTGCGGGAAGTGGCAGGACCAGGTGGACAAGCTCGTCGCCGGTCCCCTCGTGTATATCTGCAATGAGTGCATCGGGCTCTGCAACGACATGATCAGCTTCGAGAACGAACGCTCCGGGCAATGAGCAGGTGACGTACTACGCCTTGCGGCGCCATTCGCGTTCGCCTCCAAGCCGTGCCCCAGTCCTCCAGGAAAAGCATGGCCTGGGTGTCTCGCTGGAGCAGATGGAGCGGCATCACGGCGGCTGGGAGGTCGGCTGGCGCCGGGCGGGATAGGACGGCAGGTAACAGGCCCCATTCCAGTCGTACGCGTCCTCTCTGCAAGGCGGTGAGGCGCGCGCCAACTCGTACCAACATCCGCCACGGATCTCGACCTCGCCATGCCGGGTGCAGGGGGGAGTGCGCTGACCTTCGAAGGGTTTCTCGGGCATGGGCAACCCAACGGCTGGGGGCGTGCCGTCCGTACGCATGGGAGCGAGCTCCGAGACGGCCATGACGCTGGCGCTGTCACCCACCGCCACGATGTCACCGCCATCGGCCCTCGATGCCATCTTACCCTTCGGCCTCTGGTACAGCGCCACGGTCGTGAGCACCGCGAGCAACACCCCCACGAGGGCCACCACCATCTCCTCGCCCCACAGCGGGTTTCGGACCCGGGGCCTAGCCTGTCCCCTGCTCGTGGCAGCTCGAGGAGGTTCCTGCACTGCACGTTGAGCCACCTCCTGCCTTGCGGCCGCATCCTGCTGCTCGGCCAGATGCACTCTCTGCGGTGAGCGCCACCGGAGGGAGGGGCTCGTGTCCCATCCGAACAGCGGACGGTCCGCCTGCGCGCCTGCATCCCTTCGCGCCCGCTCCAGCGCCTCGACCGCCTTCCAGGCCTCGCCTCCAAAGCGCTCCTCGGGGGCGCGGGCCAGCAGCCGCAAAATGAGCGCATCCAACTCTGGGCTCACCCGAGGGTTCAGCTCGCTCGGGGCCCGCGGCCCGGGCCCTCCCTCGCGCCACACCTCCGAGCCACTCGCCTCGGGGTCCGCCAGCGGTGGGTACTCGTCCGTCACCAGCCGGTACGCCGTTATCCCCAGCGCGAACAAGTCATCACACGCGCTGGCCGAGTAGTGCGCCGTCGGGTGGCGCCGGAACACCTGCAGGAAGCCCCACGCCTCGGGGCTGCGGTAACCGGGAGTGCCCGGCGGCAGCAACTTCGAGGTGAGCGTGCTCGCGCCCCGGTAGTCCCCCGCGCCGAAGTCCGTCAGGAAGGCACGCCCATCCCCCCGCCTGATCAGCACATTGCTGCCCTTCACATCACGGTGCAGCCCTCCTACGGCATGCGTGTCCGCTACCGCCTGCGACACCTGCGCCAACAGCCTCAGCACCTCACGCCCGCTGGGGTTGCGCCGCGCGGCCCACTCGTACAGCGGCTCGCCCTCGACCAGCTCCATCACCACATATGGGTACACTCCGGTGGGGTGCTCCCACTCTCCCTCACCCAAGAACCCAGGCACGTAGAGGCTGTGGATGTGCCTGAGCAGCCACGCTTCGCGCTTGAAGCGCTCATCCCCTGGGTGGATGGCCAGCTTGAGCGCGCCTGAGCCCAGCGCTTCGCGGCCCACCGGCTCCGCCCGGTAGAGCGTGCCGTAGGCGCCCCGGCCCCTGAAACCCGTCACTCGCCAGGGCCCCACCCTCGTCCCCAACGGCAGGGCGAGCGGATCGACTTCCTGGGAGGGTACCTTCTTCCTCATGCACGGGCTCCAGCGTCGAGCGGCCATCTCTGCTCGCTCAACCCTACCTCAAGGGTCCTCCGGGCGCCTCGTACCTATTACTCCCGGCAGGGTGGTTGAAGTCATCACCTGGGCTCCCACTGCAGCCGCAGAGGCAGGATGAGGGGTGGCGCCAACCTGTCTGACAACTCGACCGGTGGGGCTCTACCGCGTCCGAGGTCTGCTCAACGTCCGGCGAAGCGTCCCTCGCGGCGCTCGATGAAGGACTGGATGCCCTCCATCGCATCCTCCGTCTGGGCGAGCTCGATCATCTTCGGGAGCAACGCGTTCGCGGCAGCCGTGGGGCCTTCGCTCAGCGTCTGCCGTGCCGAGGCGAGCGTGGCCTGGACTCCAAGCGGCGCCTGCTTCGCCACCGTCTCCGCGATGGCCAGTGCGCGCTCGTGCTGGCAGCCCGGCTCGACAAGCTCCTGGACGAGCCCGATCCGGTAGGCCTCGCGCGCGTCGAACTCATCCTCCGTGAGCAGCCAGCGCATGGCGTTGCCCCAGCCCGCTCTCTGGTGGAAGCGGAGGGCGGCGCCGCCGAGGGGGAAGATGCCGCGCTTGATCTCGATGCTTCTCGGGCGGTGGATACCCAGGAGGGCGAGGTGGCCTCGGTACTCCAGGGTGATGCGCGGGTCCGGGAAGGGACAGCTCATCTCCCATTGCTACAGGAGGTGTACGTCTGTACAGTGTCCGGCCCCATGAAGCCTGAGAAGGAAGAAGGGGCCTTCACGGGGGCCCGGCGCATTCCGTGGGCAGGGCCACGCGGGCTCGACGCGGTGCTCCAGGGGTGGCGCAGTGACCGGCAGCTCTGGCCCAGCATCGTCCTCGACGAGGTGACGCCGGCGCGAGAGGGGATCTACGCGTCGATCCCGGAGGACGTAGCTCCCGAGGTGCGAGCGGCCCTGCAGCGCCGCGGCATCGAGCGGCTCTTCTCCCATCAGGCCGAGGCCTTCAGGCTGGCGCGCTCCGGGCAGAACCTGGTCATCGCCACACCCACGGCCTCGGGAAAGAGCCTCTGCTACAACCTCCCGCTGCTCGAGCGCTTCGCCCGCGAGCCCCAGGCACGCGCCCTCTATCTCTTCCCCACCAAGGCGCTCTCCCGCGACCAGGAGGAGTCCCTCCGAGTGCTGCTGCGCGAGGCGGGGCTGGAGCACGGCGCCATCACCTTCGATGGAGACACTCCGGCCGACGCGCGCCGGGCCGCCCGTGAGCGCAGCGGCGTTCTGCTCACGAACCCGGACATGCTGCACACCGGCATCCTGCCGCACCACGCGAACTGGGCGCGCCTCTTCTCCAACCTACGCTACGTCGTCATCGACGAGCTGCACACTTACCGCGGTGTCTTCGGCTCGCACCTGGCCAATGTGCTGCGGAGGCTCCAGCGCGTGGCGCGCTTCCACGGCTCGTCGCCCGTCTTCATCTTCGCGTCTGCCACCATCGGCAACCCGAAGGCGCATGCGGAGCGGATGCTGGGCCGCGAGGTGGCGCTCGTGTCCGAGAGCGGGGCTCCCTCCGGCGATCGCCGGGTCATGGTCTACAACCCGCCCGTGGTGAACGCGGAGCTGGGCATCCGCGCCAGCTACCTCAAGAGCGCCGTGCGGCTGGTGGCGGACTTGGTGCGCTCCAACGTCTCCACGCTGCTGTTCGGCCAGTCGCGCAACGCCGTGGAGGTGATGCTCAAGTACCTCCGGGACCGGTTCATCGAGGAGAAGCTGGACCCAGCGCTCATCCAGGGCTACCGCGGCGGCTACCTGCCGGGGACGCGCCGGGCCACCGAGGCCGCCCTGCGCGCGGGCGAGGTGCGCTGCGTGGTGGCCACCAACGCGCTGGAGCTGGGCATCGACATCGGCTCGCTGGACGCGGTGGTGTGCGCGGGCTACCCGGGTTCGGTGGCCGCGCTCTGGCAGCGCTTCGGCCGGGCGGGGCGCCGTGGGGAGAGCAGCCTCGCGCTGCTTGTCACCTCCAGCGCGCCGCTGGATCAGTACCTCGCGGCTGATCCACGTCACCTCATCGGCGCTCCCGTGGAGCACGCGCGCATCGATCCGGACAACGTGGAGATCCTTGTCCAGCACCTCAAGTGCGCCGCCTTCGAGCTGCCCTTCGAGGAGGGGGATGCCTTCGGGGATGTGCCGCCCGAGGCCACCACGGATGCGCTCGGGTTCCTTACCCAGCACCAGGTGGTGCACCCCTCGCCGGGAGCCGAGGGCCGCCGCGTGTTCCACTGGTCGGCGGACGCGTACCCGGCCAACCACGTCTCCCTGCGCAGCGTGGGCTGGGACAACGTGGTCATCATCGAGCTGGGCACGGATCGGACGCTGGCGGAGATGGACTTCCGCTCGGCGCACACCATGCTCCACGAGCAGGCCATCTACCAGCACGAGGGCGAGCAGTATCAGGTGGAGCGGTTCGACTATGAGAACCACAAGGCCTACGTGCGCAAGGTGGCACCGGACTACTTCACCGACGCGATGACCTACGTGCGGGTGAACGTCATCCAGAGCGATCAGGAGGCGCCCATGGGCCCGGACCTGCGCTCCGGGTTCGGCGAGGTGAGCGTCATCGAGAAGGTGGTGGGCTACAAGAAGATCAAGTTCCACACCCACGAGAACGTCGGCTACGGAGACGTGAACCTGCCGGAGATGCAGATGCACACCACCTCGCTCTGGCTCACGGTGCCGGAGACGGTGGTGCGCGCCATGAGCGCGCCGCGCCCGGCGGTCATCGATGCGCTGCGCGGGATCGCCAACGCGCTGAGGATCGTGGCCTGCGTGGGGCTGATGATCGATCCGAGGGATCTGGGCAAGACGCTCGGGAGCAAGGACGACGCCGAGGGCCCCCCGCGCAAGGATGGAGCAGTGGGGTTCGATCCGACGATCTTCCTCTATGACAACGTGCCGGGCGGAGTGGGGCTGGCCGCGCGCCTCTTCGATCAGCGCCAGGAGCTGATCTGGCGGGCGCAGCGGCTCCTGGAGTCGTGCCCCTGCGAGGATGGGTGTCCCGCTTGCATCGGCCCGGCCGCGGGTACGCTGCCCGGAGGCGCGAAGGCAGAGCCCCATCCCCGCAAGCAGCTTGGCCTGGAGATCCTCTCGACGCTTGGCATGAGAACGCAGTAGGCGAGGTGCCCCGGTGGACCTGAAGCGCAAGCTGGCACGGCTCTCCAGCGCCGGTCCTGGCATCAAGCCAGTGGCCACGGCACCTCCATCCCAGGAGGCCGTGGCCGTCGCTCAGGCTTCACCGCCGCCGTCTCCCGAGCCCGAAGCGGGGAAGGCACCGGATCCCCGCATCGCGGCGCTGCGACAGATGCTCGGGAGCTGGGCGGAGCGCCAGGGCACCGCATCAGCTCGCCGGGCTGTGACGATCGCGCCTCCTCCAGGGCCGCTGCCTGTCGAGCCGCGGATGACGCCTCATGGGCAGGTCCACATCGCCGAGCGCGTGCTGCCTCCCGAGCATCGTCACGGCTCGGCTCCTCTAGGGGGCGCGTGGGAGGTGGAGGCACCGCTGGTCGCCAGCCTCGCGCTGGATCCCAGGCTGGCGGGGGTGGACTTCCGGCGAGTGCTCTACCTGGATACGGAGACGACGGGGCTTGCGGGAGGCACTGGCACCGTGCCCTTCCTGGTGGGGCTGGCGTGGTTCGAGGACCGCTCGCTCCGGGTGCATCAGCTCTTTCTGCGCCGGCTGGGCGAAGAGGCCCCCATGCTGCGCGTGCTGGCCGAGCGAATGGCGGAGTCCTCCTGCCTGGTGACCTTCAACGGGAAGAGCTTCGACTGGCCGCTCTTGCGCACGCGCTTCGTACTCAACCGCGTGCCCGTTCCCACGGAGCTTCCGCACCTCGATCTGCTGCACTGCTCGCGCCGGGTCTTCAAGCACCGTGGCTCCGGGACACGCCTGGTGCAGCTGGAGGAGCACATCCTCGGGCACCGGAGGGTGGGAGACGTGGACGGGGCGCTCATCCCGGATCTCTATTTCCGTTTCCTGCGCGGCGGGAGCAGCGCGGCCCTCACGCCGGTGCTGGAGCACAACGCGAACGATCTCCTGCTCCTGGCTGCGCTGCTGGGCGAGCTGGTGCGTCGATTCCAGAGCCGCCGCACCGAGGAGGAGGACCCGCGCGATCTGCTGGGCTTCGCGGGCGTGGCCATGCGGGCAGGGGACTACGAGCGGGCGCAGGCCTTCGCTCAGGCCGCGGCCCGGGGTGGGGGCACAGTGAGTGTCGAGGCGCTTACGTTGGCCTCCCAGCTGTCACGGCGAGCCGGGAACTCCGAGGCCGCGGTGGCCCTGTTGCAGCAGGCACTCACCTCCGCGAAGGGGGCCCAGGCGGCGCCTCTCCACCTGACGCTCACCAAGCTGTACGAGCACGCGCTCAAGGATCCCACGCGAGCGCTGCACCACGCGCGGCTCACCGCGGCAGCCGAGTCTCCCGAGGAGCAGCGCCACCGTATCTCCCGCCTCGAGCGCAAGCTCGCCCGAGGGGCGCGTGAGGACGCGCTGGCGCTCGGCGCACTGCCCCCTCGGGCCGGGCTATAGCTCCCCCAGCTCCCAGCCGCGCACGTCCCAGGACTCGCGCAGCACGGTGGGGAGGCGGAAGGGCACTCGCTCCGGCCCGCGGTTCACCCAGAAGAGCCCCTCGACGACCTTGCGGCCGAACAGCTCGGTCAGCCGTGCGGCCTGCCGCCCCTGGAGATCCGCCACCGTGTCGGTCACCCATCCGAGCACCTTCAGCGGTCCTATGAGCAGGCGCGTCCAGTCCGTCTTCGGCACGGCGAGCAGATCCGCGGTGGCATCGCCTATCAGGTGACGCATGAGCGCCACCGGCATGCCGTCGAAGATGTTCCCGGGAGCGATGTGCTCCAGCAGCTTCAAGAGCGCTTGCGTCAGCGACTGTCCCTCGGCCGTGGCTCCGTACTGCCGCTGCTTGATGAGCTCCTCGAGGCGGACGCCATCCTCCCATTTCTCCGGAAGCAGGCGCTCGTCGATGCCCATCACGTACCCCACCACCCGCCACGCGTGATAGTAGGCCTGGCGCTCGGCATCCGAGAGCTCGCAGCCCATCCGCTCCAGCGACTGCAGCACGGTGGTGGAGAAGCTGAGCAGCGTGCCAGCCATGTCCTCCTGGTTGATGGGCTGGTTCCACGCCGGATCCCACCGGCCACTGCGGTGGATCAGGTAGCGCACCGCCGCGTGCATCAGCCGCACCTTCTGCGTCGAGCGCAGGCCTCGGCCGCCGATCGCCAGCCCTCCAGGGGCCATCACGTCGACGATCATCTGCCCTGTCTCCACGATGCGGCGGTGCGCATCCGTCTCCAGGCGCGCGGTGAGGTGCAGCACCTGGACGCCCTTCGCGGCGGCGTAGCAGGAGGGCAGCGACGCGCAGAAGAGCGAAGTGAGGACCTGCGGACCGTAGCGCCCGAAGACCTGCTCGCCCTGCTGGATGAGGTCCGGCTCTGCCCAGGAGGGCAGCTGGCCGCTCCGCTCGAAGTAGCCCCGGAGCGGCGGCGCAAGCATCTCCAGCGACACGTTCTCATTGACCACCAGCTGCTTCATCAGCGCGTTGGCGGCCTGGACCTTCTGCTGCTGGAAGAGGGTGCGAACCGCTTCGTCCGCTGGCGGATCACACTCCTCGCGCATCGTGTCCAGGAAGTGCTGTGTCCAACTGAGGCCCTTCATGGTGGCCCCCTCTTGTCATGCATCCTCGGAAAAGGAGGAATGCAGGACTAGTATGACACGGTGTCTGGCCTCTTCCGAAGGAGGCCCACGAAGCGTCCACCAGTGAGCAGGCCACCGCGGGGTTACGAGTAGGGAATTTCCCGAAAAGAAGGACGGTTCGCGGGCATGCCGCGGATTAAGTTCCAGCCTGGCATCCGATGCGCAAATGGCTCGTCATAGGGGCGGCGTCTGTCCTGATCGGGGTCGGCGCGGCCGTGTTCTGGCTCCCGGCGGAGTCCTCGCAACCCACACGACCCTCGAGCGCAGAGGCTCCCGCGGCGAGCGCTCTGCCTGAGTTCCAGGCGGTGGAGGTGTCCTCCGGAGAGGCCGAGGGGCTGGCCCTCACGGGCCGTGTGCTGGATCCCGCGGGGCGTCCGATCTCCGGCGCGGAGGTGTTCCTCGCGGCGAGCGCGCAGAAGACGATCAGCTCCGTGCGCTGCGAGGACTGTGGTCTGCCGCTGCTGTCCTGCGCGGCGCGCGAGAGCGGGGTTCAGGCGCTGGCCTTCTTCGAGCATGAGCACGGCTTCCTCACCCCGCGTGCCACCGCGCGCACAGATGCGCAGGGGAAGTTCCGCTTTGATCACCTTGCGGGTGTCTCCTTCTCCGTGTGGGCGAAGGCGACAGGTTTCGGCGTGGCCATGCGGGAGCGGGCCGCCCCGGGCGAGCCTGTGGATCTGTACCTGCCGGCGCTGCGCAGCATCTCCGGGCAGGTGGTGGACGATGCTGGGCAGCCAGTGCCTGGCGCGCATGTGCACGCCGTGTCCCGCCGCACGGCGCTGCCGGACGAGGCCGTGGCGGGCGGAGACGGTGTCTTCACGCTGGAGGGGTTGGGGGAAGGGCCCTTCTACATGGTGGCCACAGCGAAGGGGTTCCTGCCCTCGGTGGAGCCCCAGGTGGAGGCGGGGCCCCAGCCGGTGCGCCTGCAGCTGACGCCCACGCGAACGCTGGAGGTGCGGGTGGTGCGCGATGGGACGCCCGTGGCCGCCATGGTGCGGCTGAAGGCGGATCACCTGTCGCGCGAGCTGCGCACGAAGGGAGAGCCGGCCCGGTTCACAGGGCTCTATCCGGACGAGGTGGTCGTCACGGCCGAGTCCGGGAGCCTGGGCTCTGCACCCCGCATCGTCAATCTGGAGGAGCGCGTCACCGTGGTGACGGTGGAGCTGGAGGAGGCGGGCAAGCTGCTCGTCACGGTGGTGGACGACGCCGGCCAGCCCGTGCCCCAGCCCGAGGTGAGACTGCGCACCGCCACGGGAGAGGTGATCCGCCTGGAGAAGGCCAGCACGGGGGCGCTCGTGGAGCTGGGCCCGCTGGGGGTGGGGGACTACCTGCTGCACGGCCATGCCGAGGGCTTCCGCGATGTGGAGATCCCCGCGCGCGTAAAGTCCGGAGAGACGCCGATCGAGCTGGAGATGACGCGAGCCACGCTCATCTCCGGCCAGGTGATCGACGAGTACGGACGCCCCGCGCCCAATGTCTCCGTGCTGGTCCAGCCCATTGGCGACAACGTGATCGCGGACGCGGATGGCCGCTTCACGGCGCAGGTGCCCACGCCGGGCCTGTACGAGCTGCACGCGCACCACTCCGAGTGGGGCGGCGGCAAGGTGAAGGTGACGGCGCCCGCGTCCGGGGTGCGGCTGGAGCTGGAGCAGGGCGCGGCCATGGAAGTGACGGTGACGTCCGAGGGCCGCCGGGTGGAGGGCGCGGATGTGGTCCTCTGGGTGGAGCAGCAGGGCATCTTCCGCAGCGATCGGCCCTCGGGGCCGGACGGCGTGGTGCCCATGCGGGGCCTGCCCGTGGGGAGCTACTGGATGGTGGCTTCGCACCGGGACTACCTGCCCTCGGACCGCCAGCAGGTGAGGGTGGAGGATGGGCAGGTCCTGAAGGTCACCGCCGAGCTCAAGCCCGGCGCCACCCTCTCGGGCGAGGTGATGGACGAGAAGGGCGCGCCCGTGGCGGGGGCCACGCTGGTGGTGCTGCCTCGCGGCGCGGAGCCGGTGGCGAGCGACACGCGCGGACACTTCGAGATCCGCGCGCTGCGGCCGGGGCGCACCTACCGGTTGGAGGCACGCCACCCGGGGTACGATCAGGAAGACAAGGCCGAGGGCACTCCGGGCGGCCCGCCGGTGAAGGTGGTGCTCAAGCGGCGTCCGGTGTTCCGCGGCCGCGTGGTGGCCGAGGACGGGACGCCGGTGCGGCGCTACCGCCTGGATGAGCATGAGGTGTCCTCGCCGGATGGGCGCTTCGAGGTGTCTCTGCCCGTGGTTGGGGATCGCGTCATCGTCTCGGTGGATGCGCCGGGCTTCGAGCCGCTGATGGCGGATCGGCCCGTGGCGCCAGATCTGGGAGATCTGGTGATGCAGCGGGCGCCCTCGCTCTCCGGCGTCGTGCACGACGAAGGCGGGGCTCCTGTCGCGGATGCCGTGGTGTCGTGCGAGGTATGCGACGAGTCTGTGCTCTCCGGGCCGGATGGCCGCTTCTCGCTCTCCAGCCCACCGTACGTGGTGCAGTTCTCGGTCTCCGCGCGCAAGGGCCGGCTGAGCGCTTCGCAGACACTCTCGCAAGGGAGCCGCGGGCCCGTGGGGCTGATACTGCGGCCGGCCACGCGCGTGACGGGCTCGGTGTACCTGCCGAGCGGACAGCCCGCGGCGGGCTTCCAGCTCGAGGGCGTGAACACCGAGCGCGGCGAGCCTGTCGTCGTGGTGACGGGGCCCGATGGGCAGTACAGCGTGGAGCTGTCACCAGGCAGCTACCGCTTCATGCTGGGCGCGGACCGCGAGTTCGCCGGGGAGCCCGCGCTGCTGGTGCGGGTGGAGGGCGCGGAGATGCGGGTGGACGTTGGAGCGGCGCCAGGCACCGGCTCGCTCACGGTCCAGGTCAGGCCCGAGCGAGGCAAGGCCCTCTGGGTGGTAGCGGGTGACGTGCCCGTCGTCGGCTCGCCGCCCTCGGTGCTGATGCGCTCGCGGTATGCGCAGATGGTCTACCAGCCTCGCACGGAGCGGGTGACGCTGCTGGGCCTGCCGCCTGGGCGCTACACGGTGGTGTGGGCGAACTTCCACGTGGAGACACCTGACGGGCCGGTGGTGAGGACGGTGGACGTGCTCGGCTCGCAGGAACTCTCGCTGGTGCGCTGAAGGGCGTCATGAGGTTGCGAGGCCGCCTGCCCGCGCGTAAGGAAGTCTCATGGACGCATCGGCACTGCAGGGCCGCCGGGTAATCGTGGGAGTAGGCGGTGGCATCGCGGCGTACAAGGCATGTGAGCTGGTGCGCGAGCTGGGGCGCGCTGGCGCGGAGGTCCGCGTGGCCATGACGGAGGCGGCGCGGCAGTTCGTCACGCCGCTGACCTTCCAGGCGCTCAGCGGGCACCCCGTGCTCACGGACTATTTCGATCCGAACCAGGAAGGGAACTTCGGGCACCTGGACCTGGCGCGCTGGGCGGAGCTGTACGTGGTGGCGCCCGCGACGGCGGATCTGATGGCTCGCATCCGCGCGGGCCTGGCCGGGGACGCGGTGACGACCTCGCTGCTGGCCTTCCGTGGGCCCGTGCTGCTGGCTCCCGCGATGAACGTGGCGATGTGGGAGAACCGGCAGACGCAGGAGAACGTGGCGGCGCTGATGGCGGACCCTCGCTTCACGCGGGTAGGGCCTGACGCGGGGCTGCTGGCCTGTGGAGACGTGGGAGCCGGGCGGCTGGTGGAGGTGAAGGAGATCGTGGCTGCTGCTGCGGCGCGGCTGGGCAGCGGGCCTCTGGCAGGGCGGAAGGTGCTGCTGACGGCGGGGCCCACGCGTGAGTTCCTGGATCCGGTGCGGTTCATCTCCAACCCCTCCACGGGAAAGATGGGGCTGGCGCTGGCGGAGGCGGCGCGGGCGCTCGGGGCGAAGGTGACGGTGGTGCTGGGGCCGGTGGGCACGGTGGATCGGACCGGACTCGAGGTGGTGGACGTGGTGAGCGCCGAGGACATGGCGCGCGAGGTGCTCGCGCGGGTGGAGGAGGTGGACTGGTTCATCGCCTCGGCGGCGGTGAGTGACTGGCGGCCGGAGACGCGGGCCCCGCAGAAGGTGAAGAAGGGCGAGGCGCCCGAGGTGCTGCGGCTGGTGCGCACGCCGGATGTGCTCGCGGAGGCCTCACGCAAGGTGGCGGGAGCGCAGAAGCGGCCGTTGCTCGTGGGGTTCGCGGCGGAGACGGAGCGGGTGCTGGAGCACGCCCGGGAGAAGCTGGAGCGCAAGAGCCTGGATGCCATCGTGGCCAACGACGTGACGGCGCCCGGCGCGGGCTTTGGGACGGACACCAACCGGGTGACGGTGCTGACCCGCGCAGGGGCGCACCAGGAGCTGGCCGGCACCAAGCGCGAGGTGGCTCGGGGCATCCTGGAACTGCTCCTGAGCCTCTCTCCCGTGCGGGAGGCGCCCCAGGCCCTCAGAGGGTGAAGTGACGTGGCACGTTGGCAGCGGAGCGTCCTACCTGTAGGATGGTGCCGTTGACCGTGGCGCCATGCTCGCCCCTGCGGTAAGCGTGCGGGGGACGGGCGCTGGCTGGCTCATTGATCCCGAGGCACCGCCTCCATTACCGATCGGGCTAACGTGAACGACCCGCGCGAATCCGCCGAAGAGCTGGTTGAGACCGTGGAGGACCTGCGCCGCCACCTGCTGTGGCAGGAGGAGGCAGGGGGCCGTACGCTCCTCGTGGACGCAGCAAAGCAGGCAGCCGAGCGCTCGGCTTCACTTCGAGCGATGGTGGTTCCTCGGGGAGCGAAGGCTCCGGCTGCTCCCGAGCGTGCGGCCTCTCCAGAGCATGGCGCTCCCACGGGGGCTGCCGCATCTCGTCCCCTGGCCGGTCCTGAGCGGGCCCCTGAACCGGAGGTGTCTCCGCGTGCGGCGCCTGTGGCCCCAAGTCCTGCCCCCGAGCCTGCACCGCGAGCCGCCTCAGCCCCACCTTCGGCGTCGGCGAGCCGCGGGATGCTCATTGATGTGCCGCAGCAAGCGCCGCCGTTCGCGGGGCCACTTCCGGGAGTGGTGGACGGCGAGCGCCCCACGCTGGATCAGATCCGGCGCGAGCTGGGAGACTGCCGGCGCTGCAAGCTGTGCACGGGGCGCAAGAACATCGTGTTCGGGGTGGGCAACCCGCGCGCGGAGCTGGTCTTCGTGGGCGAGGGTCCGGGGGAGCAAGAGGACCTCCAGGGAGTGCCCTTCGTGGGCCCTGCGGGCGAGCTGCTGACGAAGATGATCGGGGCCATGGGCTTCAGCCGGGACGAGGTCTACATCTGCAACGTGGTGAAGTGCCGCCCGCCGGGCAACCGCAACCCGGAGCCGGACGAGATCAACGCCTGTGAGCCGTTCCTGCGCTCGCAGCTGCTGGCGCTGCAGCCCAAGGTGATCGTGGCGCTGGGAAAATTCGCTGCACAGACCTTGCTCAGGGACTCCACACCCATTACACGCTTGCGGGGGCAGTGGCGCGAGTACCAGGGAGTGAAGCTGATGCCGACCTTCCACCCTGCGTACCTGCTCCGGAGCCCTCAGGAGAAGCGCAAGGCGTGGGAAGATTTGCAGCAGGTGATGAAGCTCTTCGGTAAGCAACCCGGCTCTCGCACCTGAGCGGGATCTCGGAGGGGGTGCACGGATGAAGGGAGTGCTCGAGACGCGCGAGCTGCAGTCGCCCGCGCTGGAGTCCAACCCGCTGGGCGATCCGGCCCGCCGCCAGCTCAGGGTGTATCTGCCGCCCGGGTACAGCGAGGGTGAGCAGCGCTACCCGGCGGTGTACTTCCTTCACTCCTTCTCCAACAGTGGGGCCTCGTGGACGAACGTGTCCGCGTTCGGGCTGAGCGCCCTGGACCGGTTGGACGCGCTGGTCGAGTCGGGGGCCATCCCGCCCGTGATCGGCGTGTTCCCGGATGGGTGGACGTCGCTGGGGGGCAGCCAGTGGATCAACAGCGACGCCATTGGGCGCTACCGGGACTACGTGGCCAAGGACGTGGTGGGCTTCGTGGACCGCACCTATCGCACGCTGCCGAAGGCGGCCTCGCGGGCGGTGGTGGGGCACAGCTCGGGCGGTTACGGCGCGATGGTGATGGGGCGCTACCACCCGGAGCTGTTCAGCCACCTGGGCAGCCACGCGGGGGACTGCTACTTCGAGTACTGCTACCTGCCGGATCTGCCCAAGGCGGCGAGCTCACTGCTGAAGGCCGGCGGGGTGGAGGGCTGGTTCCAGGACTTCCGGAAGCGCTCGCGGGAGACGAAGCCGCGCGGGGATGACTTCACGGTGATCAATGTGCTGGCGATGGCGGCGGCGTACTCGCCGAAGAAGGGCGAACCGCTGAACATCGAGCTCCCGTTCGATCCGCAGACTGCGCGGCTGAAGCTGGAGGTTTGGAACCGGTGGCTGGTGCACGATCCGGTGCGCTTCGTGCCCAAGTTCCTGGATGCGTTCCGCAAGATGAAGTCGGTGTTCATCGACTGCGGCACGCGTGACGAGTTCAACCTGCGCTGGGGCGCGCGGATGCTGGCCGAGGAGTTCAAGGCCAGCGGCGCGGAGCTGTGCCACGAGGAGTTCGAGGACTCGCACTCAGGGGTGGCCTACCGCTTCGAGCGCTCGCTGGGTTTCCTTGTGCCGCGCATGGCGCGGGAGTGACGAGCGATGATCTCCGATCCCTACGGACTGTCCCGCGTGGTGGGCGAGAAGGGTGTGCTGCCTCAGCGGGCACGCAAGCTGGACCCGGCGCTGCCGTGCCGCGAGGCGGAGCTGCTCATTGACGTGGAGAGCCTGAACGTTGACGCGGCCTCCTTCAAGCAGATCAAGGATGACGTGGGCGGCGAGCCGGCGCGCATCGCCGCGCGCATCCAGGAGATCGTCCGCGAGCGGGGGAAGATGCAGAACCCCGTGACGGGCTCGGGCGGCATGCTGCTGGGGCGGGTGAAGGAGATCGGCCCGAAGCACCCGGCACGTGGGACTTTGAAGCCTGGGGACCGCATCGCGACGCTGGTGAGCCTGTCACTGACGCCGCTGGTGATCGAGGAGATCAAGGCGGTGCACCCGGAGATCGATCGGGTGGACATTCGCGGACACGCGATCCTGTTCGCCTCGGGCATCTACGCGAAGCTGCCTTCGGACATGCCGGACACACTGGCCCTGGCGGCGCTGGACGTGTGTGGCGCTCCGGCGCTGGTGGCGCGCTACGTGAAGCCAGGAATGACTGTGGCGGTGTTGGGGGCGGGGAAGAGCGGGGCGTTGTGCCTGGCGCAGGCGCGGCGCGATCTCCAGGGGAAGGGGAGGGTGCTGGCGCTCGACATCTCCGAGAAGGCACTGGCGGCACTGTCTGGCATCGGCCTGTGTGACACGGCGCTGAAGGTGGACGCGACGCAAGCGGTGGACGTGATGGAGGCGGTCTCACAGGCCACGGGCGGCGCGTTGTGCGATCTGGTCATCAACTGCGCCTCGGTGGGGAACACGGAGATGGCGTCGATCCTGTCCGTGAAGGATGGGGGCACGGTCATCTTCTTCTCCATGGCCACGAGCTTCACGGCGGCGGCGCTGGGAGCGGAGGGTGTGGGCAAGGACGTGACGATGCTGGTGGGCAACGGCTACGCGCCCGGTCACGCGGACCTCACGCTGGACCTGCTGCGCGCCGAGCCTGCGCTCCGCAAGCTCTTCGAGACTCGCTACGTCTGAGGCTTGAGCAGCTTGAGCAACGTCGTTGAATAAGGAAGCGAACCATGAGCGTGATGCCGCAGATCAAGCATATCATCTACTATATGTTAGAGAACCGGTCCTTCGACAATATCCTGGGCTGGTTGTACGAGGGCAATGACAGGCCGGCCCATGTCATCGCGGGACCGCGAACGGTGGACCTACCGTTCCAGGGGCTGGCGGGCGGGGACCATTACAACAGCTTCGACGAGGAGCCCTGCACGCGGCATTACGTGGTGCGCGGCGTGGAGAAGGACAACATCCCCGCGTTCGATCCGCATGAACCGTTCGAGCATGTGAATGTGCAGTTGTTTGGCAGCAACTGGGCCGGCAAGGACGTGCCCTATGGCACACCGCCGACCATGTCGGGCTTCCTTCAGGACTATTCGTCGGCGCTGAAGGGCCCGTTGGCCGCTCTGGCCGACGCGGGCGGCCAGGTGGGCGCTCTGGCCAAGGCGCACAGCGAATCGATCAGCCGAGAGGAGGCGCTGCAGATCCTTCAGACCAACAGTCCCAGCGACCTGCCCGTGATGAACGGGCTGGCTCGGTCCTTCGGAGTGTCGGATCTGTGGTTCGCCTCCGTGCCTACGCAGACCTTCGCCAACCGGGCCTTCTCCGTCTGTGGCACATCGCTGGGGCTGGTCGACAACGCCACGTCGCTGTTCGGCTATGTCCCCCACAAGTTCAACACCAAGAGCATCTGGAATGTCCTGTCAGACAATGGTTTCAACCAGCCGGCGGACTGGATGGTGTATCATCAGACGAAGCAGCTGGGCGCCTTCTGCCTGACGCAATGCGCCTTCGACATCCCCGAGCCCGAGCGGCATCTGACGCACGCCCAGGCCCTGCTGGACGCCATCGACAGCGACACACTGCCCCGCTTCAGCTATCTGGAGCCGTCGTGGCTGCGCCACGATGTGATC
>Ga0247825_10001163_pt1 | contig 17179 bp, 14 predicted proteins | sample 13C_Vanillin_Day_FD_194413 | JGI IMG/M metagenome (GOLD analysis project Ga0247825, IMG submission 194413) | Soil microbial communities from agricultural site in Penn Yan, New York, United States - 13C_Vanillin_Day48 | ecosystem: Environmental > Terrestrial > Soil > Agricultural land | place... | reverse complement strand
CCGCCGCACCGGGGACATCCTGGTGGAGCGCGGGCTGCTCAAGGACACCGAGCGGCTCTACTACGTGGGCCAGCAGGTGAAGGCGATCATCTACTCGCTCTTCTCGTGGGAGGACGGCACCTACGTGATGAGCTTCAAGGAGAAGGCGGCCGCCGAGTCCATCAAGCTGGATCTCCACCCGGCGAACCTGATCGTCCGCGGGGTGAAGAAGCTCTATAAGCCCGAGCGTTTGCGCCGTCTGCTGCGGCCGGAGGATCGGCTCATCCCCGCGGTGGCACCGTCCTACCAGCTCAACGAGGTGGAGCTGGAGCGATGGGAGGCCGAGCTGCTACCTCGGGTGGACGGGAACCGGACGGTGGCGGAGCTACTGGCGTACGCCAACCGGCCCGAGCAGGTCGTCTACGGCTTCCTGGTGGCGATGCAGTCGCTGGGGATCCTGGACCGGCGCTCGTAGGCGCGGGGCCCGGCGCTACAGCCGCGAGCCGATCCAGAAGACGCCGAGCGCTCCGGAGCTCAGGGCGACGGCGCGGTGGACCCAGGTGGCGAGCCCGGAGCCCAGGCGGGACAGGCCCTCGGCGAAGAGCAGGCCGACGGCGCCCATGCCCACGAGGATGCCCATGGCGAAGCCCGGCAGGTAGCTCCACGCGGCCAGGCTCATGCTGCCGCCCATGAGGAGCGGGGGCAGCGCCAGCAGCAGCGAGCGCACACCACTGATGGCCATGAGGGCCCCGGCGGCGGTGCTCACGGTGTCGTGGATGTGGTGGTGGGGCTGCTCGGTGTGGCCGGACAGGTGGGGGTGGCCGTGGCGCAGGCTGTTGGGGAAGAGCAGCGCGGTGACGGCCAGGGCCACGAGGACGCCGCCGCCGAACACCTCGGCCCAGCGCTCGAAGGTCTCCGAGAGGCCCACGCCGGCCAGCAGACAGACGGCGGCGACGCTGCCCAGTACGGCCGCGTGGCCACAGGCGAAGCGCAGTGCGGTGAGCAGGGCGGCCCGGCGCCGGCCGTGTCCCAGGGTATTGAGCGTGGCCATGGCGGCGCAGTGGTCTGGCCCCACTGCGTGGAGCAGGCCCTGGCCGAGACCGACGGCGAATGCGAAGAAGAGGGGAGACACTGCGGCGCACCCTAGCCGCGCGGCGAGCGGGTGGCCAGCATGGGAGAGACCATGGCTTTCACTTTGAGGCAGCGGCGCTGGGCCGCCGTGGCGTGTGTGCTGGGACTGCTCGTGTGGCCGGGCTGTGATGATGGCCCCAAGCAGCTGGCCAAGGCCGAGGCCCAGTACTCGGACCTCATCCAGCGTGGGGTGCCCCCGAGGGACCCGGCATGGGATGCGGTGATTGCTGCCTTCGAAGCCATCCCGAAGGGCTCGAAGGCCCGGCCCGAGGCGGAGCGGCGGCTGGAGGTGCTGAGGACGCTGCGTGGAACCTTGCCGCCCCAGCCCCTGGCCACGCCCGGGGCGACGGGGCCGGGCACGGATGCGCTGGATGCCCAGCGCGCCGAGTGCGCAAGGCTGGCGAAGGAACTGGGAGTGGCCCCGGAGGGACGCCGGGAGGAGACAGCACGGGCGCTCGGGGAGTGCCATGCGAAGCTGGTCCGGATGGAGGCGTCGGCGCACCCGCCAGGGGAGGAAGGCCACGAGCCCGAGAAGGGTGGCGGGCCTTGATCTTGGGGAGGGCGCGCGAGGAGTGACCTGTAAAGTAGTGCTTGCGTGTGCCGTCGGACGGAATTAGCAGAGGGCCATGGCCATCCCACAAGCAGGCAGCAAGGCACCCGGTTTCCAGCTTCCGGATCACACCGGCAAGACCGTGTCACTCTCGCAGTTCGCTGGGAAGAACGTGGTCCTCTACTTCTACCCGAAGGACGACACCCCGGGGTGTACGGTGGAGGCGTGCAACTTCCGCGATGAGCACTCGGCGCTGGAGAAGGCGGGCGCGGTGGTGCTGGGAGTGTCGCCGGACACGACGAAGAGCCACGAGAAGTTCGCCACCAAGTTCAGCCTGCCGTTCCCGCTGCTGGCGGACACGGACCACAAGGTCGCGGAGACCTATGGAGCGTGGGGAGAGAAGACGAACTACGGCCGCACGTTCATGGGCATCATCCGCTCCACGTTCCTCATTGATCCGCAGGGAGTGGTGAAGCACGTGTGGCCCAAGGTGAAGGTGAACGGGCACGTGGACGAGGTGCTCTCGGTGCTGACCGGTGTCGCTCCGGCTGCGGCGAAGAAGGCTCCCGCCAAGAAGGCCGCGGCGAAGAAGGCACCCGCGAAGAAGGCCTCCAAGAGGAAGACCGCGCCGTAGCAACTCGCCCAGGGCCGTGTGAGCGGATCCGTTTGACTTGCCAACGGGCCCGCGTCGTGCCATATTTTGGTCATGCAACCAATATTCGCGGACAGCTCGCAGGTGGTGCGCCAGGAGGCAGGCGTCCAGACGGCTCTGCCGTGCTTCTTGTTGCGAGGGGTGTTCTCCCGGGAAGAGTGTGCGCGGATCATCCATCAGGCAGAGCGTGCGGGTTTCCAGGCCATGGGGGGCGACTACCCGCCGTCATACCGGGACAATGATCGGCTGGTCCGCGATGACGCAGCTCTCGCCGAGGCCTTCTTCGCGCGCATCCGGCCCTTCCTGCCCGAACGCATTGTGGACGCATCAGGCGACGCATGGCGCCTGCGAGGCCTCAACCCGCGCTTCCGCTTCTGCCGTTACCGGGGCGGCCAGCGCTTCTGCATCCATCGGGATGGGGCGTACGCGCCGAGTCCCCAGGTGCGCTCGCACCTGACCTGCATGCTCTACCTGAACGATGGTGGGGAGTTCTCCGGAGGATCGACCCGCTACTACGCCGAGCGCTCCGAGGATTCGGGACTGCTGGGAGTGGTTCGGCCCGAGGCGGGCACCTTGATCGTGTTCGATCACGAGCTCTGGCACGACGGGGAGGCAGTCTCCTCGGGCACCAAGTACGTCATGCGGACCGATGTCCTCTATGCACGTGAGACGCCCGTGCGCGAGGACACAGCCGAGGTACTCACCGGCCACCAGGGCTACGTCTGGCACGTGCTGGCCCGCCGGAACGGGACCCTGGCCACTGCCTCGCGTGACGGGACCGTGCGGCTGTGGCGGCACTCGGGGGATACGTGGCGGGCGGACGCAATGCTCACCGGTCACACCGCCTCTGTTGTCGCTCTGGCGGAGGATGCTCAGGGACGATTGTGGAGTGCCTCGCGAGACCGCACGGTGCGCTGCTGGGACGGAGCCGTCTCCCGAGTCATCGGACGCCATGAGGGGGCTGTCCTGTGCCTCGCCTCGCTCTCGAACGGACTCATGGCGAGTGGTGGTGCGGAAGGGCTCGTGCGCTTGTGGTCCACCGAAGGCGAGCCCCGTGGTGTTCTGCATGGGCACACGGGCTGGGTCTGGGCGCTTGCCCCGCTCGCGAACGGCGTGCTCGCATCGGCCTCTGAGGATGGAACGGTGCGCCTGTGGAACACGGACACCGCGACCGAACTCTCCGGCCCCGTTCAGGCGGGGGCGCCGGTGCGCGCGCTCGCCGCACTGCCTTCGGGAGGGCTCATCTCCGGCCAGGCCACGGGCGAGCTCACAACCTGGCAGCTCACCCAAGCTCCTCATCTTGCCCTGACTCCTCGCGCGACGCGTCGCGTGCACGCGGGTGCTGTGTGCTCCATCATTCCTCTGCGTGAGGAATGCGTAGCGAGCGGCGGCGAGGACGACAGCATCCACCTCACCCGCCTCGCTGACTTCTCGGTCCTTGCCTCGCATCGTCACGCAGGCTTCGTCCGGAGCCTCGCGGCGCTGCCCGATGGGCAGCTCGCAAGCGCCTCCTACGACACCACGGTGAGGTTATGGCCCGCCGCGGCGGACGTTCACTGACGTTCAGCCGCGGCGCCGAGACCGTCAGCTCTTGAGCGGATGGGCGCATGACTGCTCGGCTGTGCTCCCGATTCGTGAGAGCTGCCGCCGGTCAAGGAGCAGCCGGATCGTCGCGAGCCTGATCTCTTGCCTGCTGCCCCCTGTGGCTCGCAACGCACATCACCACCATGAAGGTGCGACAGAGCGTGAGAGCTGCTTGCCGGGGCTGACCATGCTGCACGACGTCATCGACACCTCGCTGTTCCCCACCTTCCCTCCCGAGGCTCTCGAGGAGGTGAAGCGGGAAGGACGCATCCGCACCCTCGATCCGGGCGAAGCCCTCTTCACCGAAGGCCAGGACGCTCCCGATGTCTTCGTCGTCCTCTCGGGCGAGGTCCGCATCTCCAGGCACCTGGGGGACGAGGAGACGCTGCTGGCCGTCCACCGGCCAGGAGAGTTCATCGGGGAGATCTCACGGCTGGTCGGGGGGCCTGCCACCACCACGGGCCGAGCCGTGGGGCCAGCGCGCGTGCTCCAGGTGAGCGCGGACGCCTTCCGCCGCATGGTGGCCGAGTGCACGCCCCTGGCGAAGTTCGCCCTGCAGGCCCTGGCGACGCGCCAGCAGGAGCTGGAGGTGCAGGTACGCCAGCAGGGGAAGCTGGCTGCGCTAGGCCGCATGGTGGCGGGCCTGACGCACGAGCTGAACAACCCGGCGGCGGCAGCGCGGCGGGCAGCCGATCAGCTCCGGGAGGAGTTCCTGGCCGCTCAGCACCGGACGCTTGCCCAGGATCGCCGGATCAATGAGCCTCAGTGCAAGGCGCTCGCCGAGCTGATGCAGGAGCTCCGCGTGGCATCTCTTCCGGCGATGGATGCGCTGATGCGCAGCGATCTGGAAGACGCCCTCCTCGAGTGGCTGTCGGACCATGGCATGCGGCAGGCCTTCTCTCGCGCTTCGATCTTCGCGAGCGCGGGGCTGGATGTGCCGCATCTGGAGGAGCTCGGGGCCACGCTGGAGGGGCCAGCGCTGCAGGCGGGGCTGTCCTGGCTCGAGACGACGCTCTCGCTGACGCAGCTCGCGGACATGCTCGTCACCAGCAGCGAGCGGCTCACCTCGCTCATCTCCGCGGTGCGGCAGTACACGTACAAGGACCAGGACACTCTGCAGGAAGTGGATGTGCACTCCGGGATCGAGGCGATGCTGGCCATGTTCGCCCACCGGATGCGCGAAGGCGTGACGGTGATGCGCGACTACGACACGTCCCTGCCCAAGCTCTGGGCCCACGGCAACGAGCTCTATCAGGTGTGGACCAACCTCATCGAGAACGCCTTGGACGCCATGAAGGACCGCGGCACCCTGCGTGTGAGCACTGGCCGGCGCGGGGACGAGGTGCACGTTGAAATCGCCGATGACGGCCCTGGCATCCCCCAGGAGCTGCAGGCGCGCATCTGGGAGCCCTTCTTCACCACCAAGCCCCTGGGAGAGGGCACGGGGCTGGGGCTGGACATCGCCAGGAGTATCGTTGAGCGCAAGCTCGGCGGGCGGCTCCGCCTGGACTCGAAGCCGGGGGACACGCGCTTCCGGGTAGAGCTGCCGCTGAAGCCGGAGCTGCCGCACTGAGCCTCGCCCGCCAGTTCCGGGCACGGGCTATCGCCAGGCAGGCCGTCCGGTTGGTGGTGGCTCGGACGCAGGAGGGTGTCCATCCCTTGAGGCAGAGAGGGGGCTCGTGTGCTCCCCGAGGAGTGAGCATGAGACAGAGCGGCTTTCGCGCATGGAAGGTGTTCGGCGGGCTGGCGTTGGGACTGCTGGCCGTGGGGTGCAAGTACCTTCCCGAGACAGGAGGGAAGGATCCGCAGGCTGGACCGAGGAGCTTCATCGGGACCTTCAAGGAGCCTCACCACGTCTCGGCGGACCGGGGCTTCAACGGCACCATCCAGCAGGTCGGCTCGAGCATCGACCCGCGCACGCCTGAGACAGAGGGCATGCGGAACAACTCGCGCGTGGAGGATGTGACCGGGCGCCCGGCGCCATCGACGGAGCTGGGCATTGGCGGCAGCGGGCTCGCGGGCGAGGCCAACAGTTCGCGGGACCTGGGCTGGCGGTCTCGCAGCGCCTACGACGTGGAGTCGCCCACCCAGTACAGTCCTGTCGGGCCAGGCCCGGTGCGGTGACGAGGCCACCCTCGGGCACCGGGCGGGCGGCGGAGCGCCTCTTGCTCGCCTCGACGGGCTTAGGTCAGCACCTCGGTGGGGTCCTTCCCAGCGAAGGCGCTGGCCAGTCCGTTGGCGAGCGCTCGGTGCCCGCTGTCGCCCAGCGTGGCCACTCGATCCTCGGGAGGATGGGCGAAGCGAGCCTCGAGCCGGGCAAGCCGGCGGTGGGCCTCGGCGATGCGCTCACGCGGGACACGGCCGGACTCCACCGCCTTCACCAGCGCCTCGATGGCTCGCCGCTGCACGTCCGCGCGGTGGCACACGAGGAACAGATCCACTCCGGCCAGGGTGCCCTTCACGGCAGCCTCCTCCACCGAGTAATGGTCCGCGATGGCCTTCATCTCCAGGTCGTCGCTGACGAGCACACCGTCGAAGCCCAGCTCCTGGCGCAGCACGCCGTGGAGGACCTTGTGGCTCATGGTGGCGGGGACGCCGGGCTCGATGGCATCGAAGAGCACGTGCGCCGTCATCAGCGAGGCGAGCCCGGCCTTCCCGAAGGCACGGAAGGGCACCAGCTCCACGCGACGCAGGCGCTCCAGGTCGTGAGCCAACCGCGGCAGCGTGAGGTGGCTGTCCGTGGTGGTGTCGCCATGACCGGGGAAGTGCTTGCCGCACGAGGCCACGCCCCCAGCCTCCAGCCCGCGCCCTAGCGCCACGCCCAGCCGCGCCACGGTGTCCGCATCCCGGCTGAAGCTGCGGTCACCGATGACAGGGTTGGCGGGGTTGGTGTCCACGTCCAGCACGGGAGCGAAGTCCCAGTCGAAGCCCACGGCGCGCAGCTCGTGCGCGAGCAGCCGCCCCACGCGCTCGGCAAGGGCCTCGTCCCCGCGCTGCCCCAGCTCTCGCATGGAGGGCAGGGCGGTGAAGGGCTCACCTCGCAGCCGGGCCACGCGGCCGCCCTCCTGATCCACCGAGAGGATGAAGGGACGGCCCGCACGCTCCTTGATCTCCCGGCACAGCGCGGCCGTCTCCTTCGCGGAGCCCACGTTCCTCTTGAAGAGGATGGCCCCGAAGAGGCCGTCGCCCATGAGCCTGGCGAATTCCGAGTCGATCCGGGGTCCGGGGAAACCCACCATGAAGAGGCGGGCACAGTCGCGGTAGAGGGCAGAAGCGGTCGTCACGGCTCCACCTTAGCTACATCACCCGAGGGCTCCTACAAAGGAGGAGAAGCCTCCTGGTTCGTTTGCCTGATCAGCTCGGGGCTCCGGGTGTGAACGGCTTCACACCTGGCGAGTGAATTCGTTCACAGCCCCGGATCGCAAAAATGTGCAGACTGTGTAACTGGGGCAGCCTCGGATTCCCAAGGGAACCGGGAGCTCGTCTGGGGGATTCCATGAAGGACTTGGTCGGGCTGCGCAAGGACAAGGCTTCGGGGTTGCTGGCTGCGGGACAGCTCGAGGCCGCGCTGTGGGAGTACCAGAAGGTCATCGAGGATGTGCCGGACGATCTGAGCAGCCGCCGCAAGGTGGCGGAGCTGCTCCAGCGGCTGGGCCGTCAGAAGGATGCCCTGTCGACCTATGAAGCGTTGGCGGAGGCCTGGGCGCGGCGGGGCTGGCTGCTGAGGGCCGTCGCCCTGTGCAAGATCATCCTCCAGATCGAGCCCGAGCACGAGCGCACCCAGCGGCTGCTCACGGAGCTCTATGCTCGCCGTCAGAGCCCGCGGCCGCTGCCGACACCTCCGCCTATCGCCGGGCCCGCGGAGGTTGCCGCCGGGGAGGCCAGGCCAGGTCTCGGCAAGGGGCCGCGGTTCCCGGTCTTCTCGCAGCTCGACGGCGAGGCGTTCCGGTCGCTCCTGGAGGAACTGGAGATGCGCCAGTTCCAGCCTGGGGAGATCATCCTCGAGGAGGGCACGGCCAGCACCTCCATGTTCGCCATTGTGGAGGGGAGTGTGGAGGTGATGCGGAAGCTGGAGCAGGGCGGTGAGCGCCCGGTGGCCCTCATGGGCGAGGGCACCCTGTTCGGAGAGATGGCGCTGGCCTCAGACGGGCCGCGGCTCTCCAGCATCCGGGCCTCCGAGCCCACGGTGGTGCTGGAGCTGGCGCGAGCGCGGGTGGAGCAGATCGTCCTGAAGCACCCGTCCGTGGGGCAGGTGCTGCAGACCTTCCATCGGGAGCGGATGCTCACGCGGATGATGGACCACAGCGCGCTGTTCAGCGCCCTGACGCAGCCGCAGCGGGACGCCGTGGCGCTCGAGTTCCAGCTCTGCTCGATGCCGACGGACAGGCCTCTGATCGCGCAGGGGCGAGCCGTGGATGCGCTGTACCTGCTGCTGCGAGGCCGGTGCCGCGTGACACACCAGCGCGCGGAGGGAGGCGAGATCGCCTATCTCCAGGAAGGAGATCTGTTCGGTGAGATCGCCCTGCTGCTCGGCACGCCCGCCACCGCCACCGTCGTCACGGACTCCTCCTGCACCCTGCTGCGGCTGAGCCGCGATGCCTGTGAGCGGCACCTGCTCAACCATCCCGGGCTGCGCGAGCACCTCTCGCGCATGGCCGCTGACCGCCTGCAGCGCACCGCGAGGATGATCGGCGGCGAGACGCCGAGCGGCCCGGACGACGTCTCCATCTGAGCCGGAGCGGGCGGGGACTACTGGGCCTCTTTGCTGAGCCGCTCGGGTTGGACCAGGGTGATCTGGCCCCCCTCGTAGGACAGCAGTCCCTCGCGCACGAAGAAGCGCAGCCACTTGTTCGTGCTCTCCCGGGTGAGGCCGCACAGGTTGGCCAGCTCCAGCTGGGTGAGCTTCTGCGGGATGACCGTGCCCTCGGGACCCGGCTGGCCCTGGCTCCGAGCAAGCTCGAGCAGGACGCGGACCAGCCGGCTCCTGGCATCCAGGAACGTCGCATCGTGGACGAGCTGCGTCACCCGCCTCACCATGCGGCTCATCGTCGCCAGCAGCCCCAGGGCCACCTGCGGCGAGCTCGCCAGGAAGACGTGGAAGCTCTCCCTCTGGAGGCTCAGCACCTCCGTCTCCTCCCGGGCCACGGCGTCCGTGGAGCGGGGCTCGCCGTCCAGCAGCGCCAGCTCGCCGAAGAAGTCCCCCCGCTCCAGCAGCGCCAGGGTGGCCTCCTTGCCGTCCGGGGAGCTGAGGCGGATGGCGACCTGGCCCTTGCGGATGATGAAGAGGGCCGTGCCCACGTCCCCTTGGTGGAAGATGACCTCGCCCTTCGGATAGCGGCGAGCTTGGAGGAGGCTGGACAGGTGCTCGAGCTCTTTGCCTTCCAGGTGCTCGAAGATGGGAACCTGGGTCAGGAGCTGCGAGTACGACACGATGCCTCCTCAGCGGATGCACCCCTTCGCCAGGGGAGCGGGGACGCAGTATCCCACTTATTCGCGGTATTCAGAAAGAGGGCCTCTCCCCAGAGGAGCAGGCGAGGGAAAGGCTCCCGAGTGGCCCAGCGGTCCACCTGGGTGTACGAGAGGGGATAGGCTCTTGCAGGCAGGCCTCAGGGGTGAGGCCTCGTGGTACACAAAAGACTCTTATGCACGCAGCGCTCGAAGTCCTCCTCACGGATGGCGTGATTGATGAGGTCGTCGCTCGCCTCAAGAGTGGCAAGGAGGCGGACGTCTACGTCGTCACGCATGGCGGCCAGTACGTCGCGGCGAAGATCTACAAGGAGCGCACCCAGCGCAACTTCAAGAACAACGCGGGCTACAAGGAGGGGCGCCTCGTTCGCAACAGCCGCACGCGGCGGGCCATGGAGAAGGGCAGCCGCTTTGGGCAGGAGGCCGAGGAGGAGGCCTGGAAGACGGCCGAGTCCGAGACGCTCTCCAAGCTGCATACGGCCGGGGTGCGGGTGCCCGCGCCAGTGATGTTCTACGAGGGCGTGCTGTTGATGGAGCTGGTGGTGGACACCGAGGGCCAGCCCGCGCCGCGCCTGGTGGACGCGCTGCTCACGCCGGAGCTCGCCTCTCAGTTCTACCGGGATCTGCGGCAGCAGGCGGTGAAGGTGCTCTGCTGCGATCTCATCCACGGGGACCTGAGCGCCTACAACATCCTGCTCGGCGCGAACGGCCCCACGATCATCGACTTTCCGCAGACGGTCTCGGCGGCGGCCAACAGCCGGGCGGAGTTCTTCTTCAAGCGGGACCTGGACAACCTGCGCCTCTTCTTCGCGGGCTATGACCGGAGCTTGATGGATCGCGCGGGAGACTCGGCGGAGATCTGGCGGGCCTACGTGCGGCGCGAGCTGACGCCGGACTTCGAGCCGAGTGGCCGCGGCGTGCCCGATGCGCGAGGTCCACGGCAGGGTGGGCGTCCTGGTGGCCGGGCCCACGGCGAGGGAGGCCGGCCCTTTCCGCCGCGTGAGCGCCCGCCCGCTCCAGTGCAGGAGACACGCGAGGCCGCGGCTCCCGAGGTGGAGGACGAGTTCGCGCTGCTGCGCCAGGGTGGCGGCGAGCGGCCCAAGGTGGCCCAGCTCGCACGGCACGGGAGGGGTGGAGGAGACCGTTCACACCGGGGAGGCCCAGGCGGACCTCATCGCGGGGGCGGGCATCCGGGACGGCCGCACGGCGGTGGGAGGCAGGGACCTCCTCATGGTGGAGCCTCTCATCATGGCGCCGGTGGTCAGTCGCGGCCGAACTCCGCGCGGGCCCAGCATGGCGGTGGAGGTCCAGGGCAGCAGCACGGCGCACGAGCTGCACATGGCGGTGGAGGTCCAGGGCAGCAGCACGGCGCACGAGCTGCACATGGTGGTGGAGGTCCAGGGCAGCAGCACGGCGCACGAGCTGCACATGGTGGTGGAGGTTCAGGGCAGCAGCACGGCGCACGGCCTCCCCACAGTGGTGGAGGTTCAGGATCGCAGCACGGCGCGCGAGGGCACCACGGTGGTGGAGGGCAGGGAGCGCCTCACGGCAGACGAGGCCAGAACGGCGGTGGAGGGCACGGCGCTCCTCGCGGCGGCAATGCTCCGTCGGCTCCGGGTGGAGGACACCAGGGGCATCGGCAGCCCCGCCACGGCCGGCGCGGCGCTGCTCCCGTGGTCTCCTACGTGTCCCGCGGTGTCGCTCCGGAACCGGGAGGCTCCACCGAGGAGCCGTGAGCGGCTGGCGCTCGGGGGAGCACCACGGTGAACGTAGTCCCGAGTCCAGGAGTGCTCTCTGCCTGGATGCTGCCTCCCAGGGCCTCCACGATGGTACGCGTGATGTAGAGGCCCAGGCCCAGTCCGCCATAGTGACGCTCGGACACGGCGCGCTCGAAGCGCTCGAAGATCCGCGACAGGTGCTCAGGGGCGATGCCGATGCCCTCGTCCTTCACGTGCAGCCGGGCCCGGCTCGCGTCCGAGTCCAGCGAGACGCGGATGGGCTTCCCGGAGCCGTACTTGATGGCGTTGTCGACCAGATTAGTGATGACCTGCTCCAGCCGGAGCCGATCCCAATGCCCGGTCACGGTCTCAGGGACCTCCTCCAGCATGAGCCGCGAGCCAGCACGGGCGGCCTCGGGCTCGTAGCGCGTGACGACCTCGCGCACCAGCGCGCCCAGCTCCACCTCCTCGAGCTCCAGCCGGAGCCGCCCCCCGGCGATCCGCGCGACATCGAGCAGATCGTTCACGAGCTCGGAGAGCTTTTTCACCTGGCGCGAGCCCACGGCGATGTAGTCCTCCACGGCTCGCCGGAACGGTGACTCGGGTTGCCGCCGCGCCTCGCTCGCGAGCATCTGCAGCTTCAGGCTCAGCGGCGTGAGGGGTGTCTTCAGCTCGTGGCTGGCGATGGAGAGGAACTCGTCGCGCAGGCGGATGGCGTCCTGGGCCTCGCGGTAGAGGCGCGCGTTCTCCTCCTCGGCGTGGCGCTGCTCCGTTACATCCCGCTGGGTGCCCCAGGCCCCCAGGAGAAGTCCTCCCTCGACGATGCCTACGAGGTTGTTGATGAAGATCTTGGCGGTGCCGTCCCGGGCCACCTCTCGTGACTCGGCATTCTCAATCCGGTAGCCGTTCTGGATGAAGGTCCGCAGGTACTCGGTGTTGCGTGGATCCTCTCGCACGAGCAGCTTGTCCATGCGGACCCCCAGGAGCTCCTCCGCGGTGTCGAAGCCATACATCCGCGCCATGGCATCGTTACACTCCGCGACGAGCGAATCGCGGAACATGCGGTCGATCTGCTCATCCTCGGGCAGGTCAATGGGGAAGGGACGCACGGCGTCCGCGCGGAAGATGCCCTCGGTGCTCTTTCCAACGAAGACACGGTAGCGCTCGTCGTTGCGCTGAAGCTCGGTGGCCAGCAACTCCGCCTTCTGACGCGCGCGAACGGTGTCCGTGACCTCGAAACCAAAGGTGGCCACGCCGTCGACAGCACCCTGGGCGTCCCGGGTGGGTTGATAGACGAAGTTGACGAAGTGCTCGCGCGGCTGGCCGTCAAGACCGGCGAGCTTCACGGGCATCTCCTGGGCGGAGAAGGGCTCGCCGGTCGCATACACTCGATCCAGGAGCGCGACGAAGCCCAGCGGCTCTGCCTCGGGCGCGGCCTCGCGGATCGGCTTGCCCAGGAGCATCCTGCGTCCAATCCCCTCGTCGTTACGGGGATTGGACAGGACATAGACGTGCTGCGGCCCGCGGAACAGCGCGATGGAGGCGGGCGCTTGCATCAGCAGCTCCCACAGGCGATCCCGATCGGCCTCTGCCTCGCGCCGGGCCTGGCGCTCGCGCTCCAGAAGCTCGGCGAGCGATGGCTCACTCTGGGCCTGGGAGGCCGTGGCGGGAGCTGACTCTGCACCTGGGGGGTCACGTGTCGGCACGGAAGGCAAGTCCAGTCGGCGGGGCATAACACCTCCGTAACTCTCCCATGGGACCGATTGTGACCGGGCTCCGGATTGTCAACGCATGCCTGGGCTGCTGCTTACTTCCGCAGCAGCGTGCCCTCGAGGAAGAAGGCGGCACAGGCGGCGACGATGAGCCACGTCCACAGAGGCACCTTCGGCCGCTCGGCGTCGTTGCTGGAGGCCTTCACGGTCTCCTCGCCGAAGTAGGCGGTGAGCGTGTCCGAGGGAACGCGCGTGAGATCGCTCTCCGCCGGATCCAACGTCACGGGGAAGTCGAGCGCCTGGAGTGGCTTGCCCTCGGCACCTAGCACGGCATGCAGGCCCGGCTCTATCACAGGCCCGGCCACCACACTGCCGTCCTGCTGGACCTTCACCGGCAGCTCCACTCCATCCGGGGCACGCACCGCGGCCAGCGCCTGCCCCGGCTCGGGCCTCAGCGTCACCGTCTCGCCCACCCGCACCCGCTGCTCCTCGCGCTCCTCGAGGGAGCCCGTGAGGTACGCGGCGAAGCGCTGCATGAGCGGCAGGAAGCTGGTGCGGATGGAGAAGTCACTCCAGTCGCGGTCCACGGTGCTGGTGAAGAGCGCCACGCGCCCCTTGCCCCGGCGCGCCACCGCCACCGCCGGCGCACCATCCTCGTACGTGGCCAGCACCTGGCTGGCGCCGGAGGTTGCCGGGCTGTCCGCCTCCAGCAGCATGTACCGGTAGAAGCGGGCGCCTACCAGCCCCTCCTCGGCGCGGCCCGTGAAGGGCGAGAAGAGCGGGTGCTCCACCTGCACCTGCGCCAGCTTCGCCGCCTTCGTCTCCGCGTCCAGATCGTCGCGCTCCACGCTGGTGCGCACCAGCCGCAGCGCCCGGGGCAGCAGCGCGCCGAGCCGTGAGTTGTACGCGTCCGGATCCACATGGTCTCCCATGCTCATGAACAGGCCACCGCCGGCGTTCACGAAGGAGGCCAGGCGCTCCGCATCCTCCTTGCTCGGCGCGGACACGTTGAGCAGCAGCACCAGATCGTACGCGGAGAAGTTCTCGCGCAGGCCGGCGTCCGTGTCGCGCACCGCCACCTCCACGGGCGAGCCTGGGGCGGACAGCGCCGCCTCCACGAAGAAGGCCTCATCCCGGTAGCGCGTGGCGTGCGGCGAGCCGTTGACGACCAGGGCCTTGAGCGCCCGCGGCACCGGCAGCACGAAGGCCCGCCGATCGTCCTCGGCCAGGGCATCCGGCGCCAGCGTCACCGAGCCCTCCACCGTGCCGCCCTGGGTGAAGCGCACGGTGAGCGTCTTCTGCGCGGTGCCGTTGGGAGGCAGATCCACGAAGCCCTTGGCCAATGTGGACTCGCCCACGCGCACCGCCGCCTCCAGGTCCTTCACCGCCTCCGGGCCGTAGTTCTTCACCGTGAAGGTGAACTGAAAGGCGCGGGGGCCCGCCTGCAGCGCGGGCTCGATCTTCAGGTCCACCAGGGCGTGGTTGGGCAGCACATCCTGGCCCGACACCACGTCGCGCAGCACCACCTCCGGCCGCACCAGCTTGCCGGTGGGATCCTTCACCGTGGGCGCCGGGGCCTCCAGCCGGAAGGCCGAGGCCGTCATGTCCGAGACGAGCACCAGCCGCTTGCCCGGCGTCGGGTTCTCCTCCAGCGCCCGCGCCGCCATGTCCATGCAGCGCGAGAGATCCGCGATGCCATAGGAGGGCTTCGCCTCGTCGATGATGGCCCGCAGCCGCGCGCGATCGAAGCCGAGCGGGGGCGGCGCGGCGGGCGTGCTCGTGCACACCAGCACCGTGGAGGGCTCATCCGCCTGCAGATCCCTGAGCGCGTCCCGCGCCTCGTCCTGCCCGCGCTCGAAGTGCGAGCTGCCCTGGGTCCACCGCATGGAGAGCGACGCATCCAGGATGACGGCGGTGGCGGCGGGGCCCTTCGGCACCATGGCCGCCTGCGCGTCCTGTCGCCACTCCGGACGGGCCAGCGCCAGGGGGATGGCCAGGAGGATGAGGGTGCGCAGCGCGTACAGCAGCAGCCGCTTGAGCTTGAGTCGGCTGGCCGTGCGCTTCTGGCTGCGCAGCACGAAGGCCATGGGCGGGAAGGGGTGCGGACGAGGCCGCCGCCGATCGAACAGGTGCACCAGCAGGGGGATGAGCGCTCCGAGCGCGCCCCAGAGCATCCACGGGTTGCCGAACGTCACCGCCGCCTCCCCCGCCGCCCCAGGAAGCGCAGCAGCACCTCGTCCAGCTTCTCGTCCGTGCGCACCAGCTCGTAGTCCACGTCCGCCTCGGCGCAGGCCGACTTCACGTTCGCGAGGAAGGCGCCGAACTCCTCCAGGTAGCTCTCCTTGATCTCCCGTGGGTTCACCTCGATGCGAGCGTCCCCCTCCATGTCCAGGAAGAGGGTGGGATCATCGAAGGGGAAGGTCAGCTCCGCCGGGTCCACCACGTGAAAGAGCGCCACGTCATTCTTGCGCTGGCGCAGGGCGAGGATGCGCTTGAGCGCGTCCTGATGCTCGTCCAGCAGATCCGAAATGACGATGACGGTGGAGCGGCGCGGGAGCACCTCGGCCAGGTGGTCCGCGGCGTTCACCAGGTTCGTCGTGCCCTGGGCCTGGACGCGCTCCAGCGTCTCGAGCAGGACGTTGAGGTGTCCGGCGGAGGCGCGCGGGGGCACGTCCTTGAAGGCATCGCCGGCCATCACCGCCAGCCCAGCGGCATCCTGCTGGCGCACCAGCAGGTAGCACAGCGCGCCGGCCAGGATGGTGGACACCTCCAGCTTGGAGAGCGCCCCGCTGCGGTAACCCATGGAGGCGGATGCATCCACCACCATCACCGAGCGCAGGTTCGTCTCATGCTCGAAGCGCTTGATGTAGTACTTGTCGAACTTGCCGTACGCCTTCCAGTCCAGGTGGCGCAGCTCATCCCCGGGGGCGTACTCCTTGTGCTCGGCGAACTCCACGCTCTGGCCCTGGTGAGGGCTCTTGTGGAGGCCGGACAGCACGCCCTCCATCACCGCGCGGGCGCGCAGCTTCACCCCCTGCAGCCGGGACAGCGTCTGGGCGTCGAGCAGCGCCATGGAGCCCCGGAGCTATCCCTTCACCGTGGCGACGAGCTGATCCACCAGCTTCACGGAGGTGATGCCCTCGCTCTCGGCCGTGAAGTTGGGCAGCACGCGGTGGCGCAGCACAGGGCGGGCCAGCGCGCGCACGTCCTCCACCGAGGCCACGAAGCGCCCGGAGAGGATGGCGCGGGCCTTGGCCGCGAGCACCAGGTACTGGCTGGCGCGCGGGCCAGCACCCCAGGACACGTTCTTCGCCACGAACTCGGGCACGCCCGGCTCCTTGGGGCGCGTGTTGCGCACCAGCTCCACCGCGTAGCGCACCACATGGTCCGGCACCGGCACCCGGCGCACCAGCTCCTGCAGCGCGAGGATGCGCTCGGGCGAGAGGATCTTCTCCAGCTTCGGCGGGGCCCCGGAGGTAGTGCTCTTGACGATCTGCACCTCCTCCTCGGCGGTGGGGTAGCCCACGTCCACCAGGAACATGAAGCGGTCCAGCTGGGCCTCGGGCAGCGGGTAGGTGCCCTCCTGCTCAATGGGGTTCTGCGTGGCGAACACCAGGAAGGGCAGATCCAGCGGGTACGTGCGGCCGCCGGCGGTGATGCGGTACTCCTGCATGGCCTGGAGCAGCGCCGCCTGCGTCTTGGGCGGGGTGCGGTTCACCTCGTCGGCGAGGATGATGTTGCCGAACAGCGGGCCCTGCACGAAGCGGAAGGCCCGGTGGCCCGTCGCCTTGTCCTCCTCCAGGATGTCCGTGCCGGTGATGTCCGAGGGCATTAGGTCCGGCGTGAACTGGATGCGGTTGAAGGAGAGGTTGAGGACGTCCGCCAGCGTGGAGATGAGCAGCGTCTTGGCCAGTCCGGGCACGCCCACGAAGAGGCAGTGGCCACGGCTGAACAGGGAGATGAGCAGGTGCTCGACGACGTCGCGCTGGCCGACGACGCGCTTCTCGATCTGCTCGACGATCTGTGCCCGGGCCATGGCCAGCTCCTCGACGGCGCGGAGATCCTCGGTCGGGAGCGGCTGCTGCGGGCTGGCGGGGTGGGGCGCGGCGCTTTCCATGAGGCGGTTCTCTTAACCGGGGAGAGGCGCGGGGACCATCGGTTTCCGCACCCCACGTTCGTGGCGGACGTGAGGGTTCAACCCCCCAGCATTCCTCCTATTCCGGCGCTTCCGAGGGAAGCTGGAGGGGATCCACCCGGGAGAAGGCATCGGCGATGGCGTGGGCGATGAGGGAGCGCCCCGCGAGCAGGCCGCTCACGTGCCCGCCGGGCAGGTAGCGCAGCTCGGCGCCCCGCCAGTGCTGGAGCAGGCGCAGGGTCGAGGCGGAGG
>Ga0247825_10001162_pt1 | contig 17191 bp, 8 predicted proteins | sample 13C_Vanillin_Day_FD_194413 | JGI IMG/M metagenome (GOLD analysis project Ga0247825, IMG submission 194413) | Soil microbial communities from agricultural site in Penn Yan, New York, United States - 13C_Vanillin_Day48 | ecosystem: Environmental > Terrestrial > Soil > Agricultural land | place... | reverse complement strand
GATGGCCACTGTAACGATTTCGCCATCGCACAGGCGATCGACCGTGCTGTCACGGATGGGGCGAAAGTGATCAACATGAGCCTGGGAGGTACTGAGTTTTCACAGGCCATGTTCGATGCTGTGCAAGACGCATGGGCGGCAGGACTGGTCATTGTGGCCGGCGCTGGCAACGACGGGGTGACCACTCCTTTTTACCCCGCTGCCTTTCCGAACGTCATCGCCGTTGGCGCGTTCGACGAAGACCATAGACGCCCGTCGTTCTCAAACTACGGCACCTGGGTCGATATCTCAGCACCCGGAAACGCCATCATGTCGACCGTTCCGATGTCGCAGTGCGCCGCCACGACGACGCCAGGCGACATAGGCTGCTATACATGGAACACCGGCACCTCGATGGCCACTCCTCATGTATCCGGCGCCGCGGCGCTCGTGTGGTCGCGAGGGGACGTGGTCAGCAACCAGCAAGTGGTGGACATTCTCCTGAACAGTGCAGATCCACGCGGCGTTGACCCAGTACGGCTCGACTCGTGGACTGTTCACGGCGGTCTGAACCTTCATAACGCGATGAGCTACGGGTCAGCGAACCTCAGCCCGGTTGCCGACGCCGGAGACGATGTGACCGTGGTGGACGGCGACGGCAATGGCGGGGAGGATGTGCGTCTGGACGGCGGCGGCTCCTCTGATCCAGATGGCACGATTGCAAATTATGAATGGATCGAGAACGGTGTAAGCATCGGCTCAGGTGCGACACCATTGATCGCGCTCGCGAATGGCACGCACACGATCATTCTGCAAGTAATGGACAACCAGGGCGCGACCGACACAGACAGCGTGATCATTACGGTCAATCCGCCGGCGCCGAATTCACCCCCCGTCGCTAACGCAGGGGCTGATCACGCCGTGACGGACAACGACGACAACGGCACAGAGTCAGTCACGCTGAACGGCAGCGGGTCCTCTGACTCGGATGGCAACATCGTCAGCTACGTGTGGCGAGAAGGGGCCACCGACGTGGGCACGGGCGCTACCGCAAGCGTCTTATTGACTGTTGGCGCTCACACATTGACATTGCAGGTCACCGACAATGACGGCGCCACGGCGACCGACAGTGTGGTCGTAACGGTGAACCCGTTCGTTCCGCCACCACCGCCCAGCGTCCATATCGGTGACCTCGATGGAGCCGCGAGCGGGAACAAGAGTAGCTGGTCGGCGACTGTGACCGTTTCGGTGCACAACGGCAGCAATCACGGCGGAGTTTCGGGTGCGACGGTCACTGGCACGTGGAGCGGTGCTGCGAGCGGCACCGGAGATTGTACGACTGACTCTGGCGGCACATGCTACCTATCGCGCAACAACCTGCGCAAGCGCGACGCCAGCGCTACTTTCACGGTAACGGGAATCACCGGTGGAGCGACCTACGCCTCGGGGCAGAATCACGATCCCGATGGGAGCAGCAACGGGACGACGATCACGATCGCGAAGCCGTAGATCCAGGACACTGGACGCGAGATCCGGCGGGTCTTCAGACCCGCCGTCCGATTTCATCCAGCTGCTCGAGATAGTGGATGTCGTGTCCGGCCATCTGCGCCATGATCCATCCGACCGTCAGGTCTCCGTACTCGGGGCTCGTGCGCGAGGGTGATGTCGCCTGCTCCGGCCCAATCGTAGAATCCGACGTTCTCGGCCTCCTCGCCCATTCTGGTCGTCTGCGCCGACGCTTCGCGGTGACGATAGGAACGATTAGCGCCGTTTACCGAAGATCGGGTCATACGAGGCCGCCCCTCTCCCCGATTGACACAGCGGCACGCCGGGAAATGTGCTTCTCGCGTTCTCGGTAGACGGGAAGTAGTCGGGCGCTCATAATCGCCAGAAACCTCCGGCGTGCGGTTTCGCTCGCCGTCACGTTGTTACAGTAGATGGCGTCGGGTCAATGGCTACTGGGGGGCAGGTCGCTGTGATCCTCGATCGCGACGCACGTGTCACCTCGCTCGTTGACTCCACCTTCAACCTGTCTCTGAAGGAACTGCGATCCTTCCTGGATCGCGAGTGTGCCAACGACCCTGATCTGCGCGCGGAAGTCGAACGTCGAATCTTCGAGCGCGAGACGGTGGCCGGTGGCAGCCGCCAGTCGTCCGCCCAGCGGGCCGGCCTGGCCCCGGGTGACGTCGTCGCCGAACGGTATCGCATCACCAGGCTGCTAGGCCGCGGTGGGATGGGCGAAGTCTACGAGGCCCATGACCTTCTCCTCGAGGAGGCCGTCGCGCTCAAGACACTGCGGGCTGACCTGGTTCAGAACGAGTCGTTCGTGCAGCGCTTCCAGCAGGAAATCACACTTGCCCGCAAGGTGACCCATCCGAACGTGTGCCGGATTTATGAAGTCGGCATCCGTCCCTCGGTGACGCTCACCGCCGATGTCGACGAGCCCACACAACGAGCGGAACGGCCGCTGCTCTTCTTCGCGATGGAACTGCTCCAGGGCGAGACACTCCTGGGCAGAATCAGGGCCGGACGTCTCAAGCGGGAAGAGGCGTTTCCGATTGCCGTGCAGCTCGCCGAAGGCCTGCACGCCGCTCACCGCGCCGGCATCGTCCACGCCGACTTCAAGAGCGCAAACGTCATCCTGGTTCCCGCACCTGCGGGGGTTCGCGCAGTCATCACCGACTTCGGGGTCGCCCGCCTCGATCCGTCGCGGCTTGCAGTGGACGACACGCGCACGCTGACCGACAACATGCGTCTGGCCGGCACGCTCGGCTACATGTCGCCGGAACAAATCGCCGGCGACGACCTCACGACGGCGTCCGATCTCTACTCGTTCGGGATCGTCCTGTTCGAGATGGCCAGTGCCGAGCGGCCGTTCGACGACCGGGACCTGATCAAGTCCGTGATGCTCAGGGCTACGGACCAGCCGAAGCCTATCCGAGCGAAAGTGCCGGACATCGACCCGCGGTGGGAGGCGGCGATCAACCGTTGCCTGCAGCGGGATCCAAAACGGCGGTTCGCGTCGGCCGGAGAACTGGCGGCGTGGTTTCGGGGAGGCGCGTGGCGACCCGTCAGATATTGGACGCGTCAGGAATGGACCCGGAACCTGGCCGCCGCCCTCGTGGTGCTGCTGGCGGCGCTGGGTGGGTGGATGTGGGCCTATCGTCCATATCGTCCCCCGCCCGACGCACAGCTGGCGTATGACCGGGGCGTCGATGCGTTGCACTCGATGGCCTACGAAACCGCGCGTAAGGCGCTCGAACAAACCGTTGCGATCGATCCGGCGTTCGCGCTGGCGCACGCCAGCCTCGCGCGCGCCTACGATGAGCTCGATTACACCGACCGGGCAAAGGACGCGATGCTCCGCGCGATCGCCGCGGCCCAGGAGTCCCGGCTGACAGCAGACGCGGAACGAAGGCTGCGCGCGCTGCAGTTCATGGTGCAGCGGGACTACGAGCGCGCAGCCCCTCTGGTGCGGCAGGTCGAAGCTGAAGCCACAGGTACGGACCGGGCGGCCGCCGCCCTCGAATCCGGTTGGCTGGCCCAGCAAATGGAGAACTCCGAGGCGGCCGCCGCGGCGTTCGAGCGGGCGTTGACGCTGGAGCCCTCGTACGCGGCGGCCAAGCTCCGGCTCGGATTCCTGTTCGGCCGTCAGGGTGGAAAAGACGACATGGCACTGTCGGCCTTCAAGCAGGCCGAACAGTTGTACCGGGCGGCGGGAAACACCGAAGGCGTCACCCAGACCCTGCTGGAACAGGCCAACCTTCTGGACCGCCGCAACCGGGAGCAGGAGGCGCTCCCCATCATCGAGCAGGCGCTGACAGTGGCGCGTGGAGTGGGCAACCGCTACCAGGAAATTCGGCTGCGGTTCCTGCAGGCGACCGCCTTTCGTGACTTGGGAGACACGACACGCGCAGCCGATCTCGTGCGAGAAGCGATCGACGTGGCGCTCGCCGAGAACATGGACAATCTGGCCGCCACCGGACAGATCGACCTTGGCAACATCTACCTTCGTCGCGGTGATCTGCGTACCGCCGAACCGATCCTTCGTCGCGCGCTCGACACGGCGCGCCGAGGCCGTGTGCGCCGCATCGAGGCGCGAGCGCTGGTCTCGTTGGGCTCGCTGTGCGAGCAGGATCATCGGCCGGCGGAAGCCAGGCCGCTCATCGAGGCCAGTCTTACGTTCTATCGGCAGGCGGGCTACGAGCGCGAATCCCTTCAGGCGGCCGTCCTCCTCGGCGGCGTGCTGCGTCAACTGGGTCAGAACGAGGATGGGATCCGGATCCTGCGCGACACACTGCCCGGCGCCTTACGACTCCAGGATCGCCGGCTGGAGGCTCAACTCCGAGAGCGCATTGCAGAGAACTTTCGCGATCTAGGCGATTGGCCGGCGGCGATCGCGGAGTACACCAAGACGGGCGAGCTTTATGGCGCGATCTCCCAGGGCGAAGAGGCTCGGGTCCAGGCCGCGGAACTTGAGTGGCGCGTCGGACGCTCAGAGGAGGCGCTGCGCCTGTTACGCGGGGCACAGGAGTTCCAGACTCAGGGTCAAGACAAGGGCCTGCTCTTCTCCATCACATTTGCGCAAGCCGAGATCGCGTATGCTCAGGGCCGCTTTGGCGACACGCGAGCGCTTGCTCGAAAAGCATTGACGACGACCGACAGCAATAGTCCGTCCAGCCGGCCATTGACGTTGCTGACCGCCCTCACTCAGATCCGGCTCCAACGCGATGCCGAGGGGTTGCCGTCCGCGACGCGCGTTGTCAATGAGTTGGAACAGGCGGGACTCGCCCCCGACGCAGCGTTTGCCAGGCTCGCGATCGCCGAGGCCCTTGCCGCGGGCGGTCAACGCGCTCAGTCGGAAACATACGTACGCGAGGCGCTGAATTACTTCGAGCCAAAGCGGATCTGGGAGGCTGTGTTACGCGGTCACATGGTGGCGGCTCGCGTGTCACAGGCGGAACCTGAAATCGACGCTCATCGGGCGAGTGCGCGTGCAGCGTTGGCGCAGTTGCAGTCAGCCTGGGGTATGGACGTCGTGGAGCAATACCTGACGCGACCGGACATTCGGCAGCTGTTACGCGGGGTGGATCTCCAACCGTAAAGGAGCAGACATGGCAGAACCGGTGATCATCGACGATGGCGGCTCCACAAGAATCAAGCAGATCAAGGGACCGACGGCAACAGGCAAGCTCGATGCGTTGCTGGACAATCTGAAGGACACTGCTACGGGACCGTTCAAGAAACTGACAATCTCGTGCATCGATGCCACCGGCGCGGCCGGCCCGCCGACAGGGGCCACGGCGGCAACGTTCCCCATCGACATGGTCAACAACGATACCGTCAAGATTTTCTCCGGCGATCACCGCGTCGAGGGGAGGCTCGTCGCTGGCGGCGACTGTGAGATCACGGTGTCGGGTGTCAACAACACCGAGCCCATCATCGAGGCCAGGCAGAGCAAGGGCAAAGGCCGTCGCTACATCGTCTCGAATTCGCCGACGATTGACAAAGTGGATGTCAATGCGGTGGGACCCGTACAAACGTTTACCGTGCCCGCCGGCACGGTGTACACGATGGTGATCCTGACTTGAAACCTCGTTGCACCGAGAGTTCGCACTCTCGCATGGTGTGAACTATCGGTCGGAGAGTCCGTCTCACTCGTTTCTCAACAAGCTCACGGGATCGATCTTCATGGCTCGCCGCGCCGGGAGGTAACAGGCGAGCGCGGCCACCCCAAACAGAACCGTCGTGACGAGCAGAAACACAGACAGGTCGAGCGGACTCACACCGTACAGCTCGCTGGCGACGACCTGTCGCAGCGCAACGGCTCCGATGGCTCCCAGAACGACTCCCAAGGCAGCGAGACCCATTCCGCGTCCCATCACGAGTCTCATGACCTGCGTCGCAGACGCCCCCATCGCCGATCGGACGGCAATCTCTCCTGTCCGTTGCGCGACCGAATACGACATCAGTCCGTAGACGCCGACCGCCGCCAGGAGCATCGCGGCGAACCCGAACGCGACGAGTAGCGTCATCCCTAATCGTTCGCGCGCAATCGACGTGCGGATGAGGGAATCGTACACGCCGAACTGAGCGCCCAGCTGCGGGTCGATCGAGTCCAGCTCGCGCCTTATGACAGGCACGAGACTCTCCGGCTTGTCGAGGGAAGTACGAACAACGACGGCTCGGCGCCGGAAAATAAACTGTTCGCTCGACATGTAAATCGTCGGCTCCGGCGGCTTGGCCAGAGATTGAAGCTTCGCATCCGCGACCACCCCGACCACCTCGACCTCGTCCACGGTGAGGTGGCCGAACTGGAACCCCGTATCCGTCGGAACATAGCGGTTGTCTTTCCAACGAATCCGCTGGCCCAGTGGACTCTGACCGGCGAAGAACTGACGCGCGAAGGTCTCGCTGACGACGGCGGCCCCGGAGGAACCCTGGCGGTCCGATCTCGACAAGTCACGCCCGCTCACGAGGTGCATCTTCATCGTCTGGAAGAACTCCGGACTCACCGCCTGGATCGTTGACGTCCAGGCCGCATCGCCGTTCGTCCCGGACTGGCCGGGAAGCGTGAACACCACCACGATGCCGCCAGGGCCCGCAACGAGGGGAAGGCTCGTCGTCGTGGCCAACGACTCGACACTGCTGACTGTCCCGATGCGCTCCTCGAGGTTACGGAAAAACGCGGCCATCGGTGCATACGACGGGCGACGCTCCGGCTTGCCCTGAGCGCCTTGAACGACTTCCATCTGCACGCGGCCAGGAACGTTCATCGAGAACGTCAGGACGCCGTGGGGATTGAAGCCTGGATCGGCGGTCGTGAGGTTGACGAAGCTTCGAATCAGAAGACCAGCGCCGATCATGAGGACGACAGCTAACGCGATCTCGGTCACGACCAGCGCGCTGAATAGCCTGGTCGACGCTGGCCCTCCGGAGCTCCCACGCCCGGCTTCGTTCATCAAGCTACGCAATTGGTTCCGGGAAAGCCGCCAGGCAGGCGCCAATCCCACGAGAACGCCGGTCGCGAGCGTCAATCCGGCCGCAAACAGCAGCACAGTGCCGTCCATCGGCAGCGAGTCGAGCCGCGGTAGACCTTCAGGCGCGAGGGCAAGAAGTATCCGGCTACCGGCGGCAGAGACAATCAGGCCCAGGGCTCCCCCAATGGTCACCAGCACCACGCTCTCAGCGAGGAGTTGATACACGATTCGCCATCGTCCCGCGCCGATGGCCTCGCGCAGCGCCACCTCTCTGGAGCGGGCGGCCGTGCGCGAGAGCAGCAGGTTCGTGACGTTGATGCAGGCGATGAGCAAGAGGATGCCGGTCGCACCGAACAGGATCAACACCGTGACCTTGAGATCCCCGACGACGTATTCGAGCATCGGCTGAGCAACGAGAACCGGTGTCTGGTTCGTGACCGGATCGGCACCGAGGTCTGCGGCCAGACGCCTCAAGTCCCCGTCGATCTGCTCTTGAGTGCGTCCCGGCCGGAGCCTCATGAAGCCTCGGTATGCACGCACTCTGTCGAAACCGGCCCCGAGGCGCATCAAGTACCAGAAGCCGGGATCCTGCGGGAACGCGAAGCCGGCTGGTGTGACGCCGACGACCTGCAGGCTCTGGCCTTCGGCCGCGACTGTTTTTCCGATGATGTCGGCATCGGAGCCAAACACGTCGCGCCACACCTGATGCGAGATGACGATGCGTCCGAGCTGTTCACCTGGCTGGAACCCGCGACCAAGCGCCATCCGGACCCCGAACACATCGAAGAAGCGATCGGTGACCCCGTATCGGACCGTCGGATGTGGCCGGCGGTCTGACCCGACGATCTGCGATGCCTGGCTCCACGCGATCGACGCGGTTTCAACCGTGGGATGATTCTCGCGTTCGTAGATCGGCGCGAACTCTCTGCGCGTGACGTTGCCGGGAAGACCGTCCGGCGCCAGCGCTCGCATCACGTAGAGTTGTCCAGCATTCGAATATGGAAGGTCCCGAATCAGAACGGCACTGACGACGCTGAAGACGGCGGTGCTCCCACCGATCCCGAGTGCGGCGGTGACGACCACCACTGCCGACAGCAGCCTCTCACGCCCCATCATTCGCAGCGCGAACTTCAGATCTCTCCACATCGACACAGTCTCCAAGCGGGCGGCGCGTGTTTGAGAGGCGATTCGAGCAATGCGAAGAATACCGCGGGGACGATAGGAAGGATTAGCGCCGTTTACTGAAGATCGGTTCTACGACGCCGCCCCTCTTCCCGATTGGCACAGTCTTCAACCTGGCGAATCAAGGGAAGTGCGGTGGGAGTTCTGAACGATACGAGTCGAGGCGAGGTGGACGGTTCAGCGCTTCACGCCCGGCATCAACTGGCTTATGAGCCAGGCGCGGGAAAACCTCCAGTCACGATGAAGAGTGGCCAGGGAGATGCCGAGCACCTCAACGATTTCTGTCTCCTTGAGGCCGGCGAAGAAACGGAGCTCCACCCCCGCCGCCGCACGTGGATCCAACTCCTCGAGTTGTCTCAAGGTTTCGTCGATGTGCAACACGTCCATCTCAACGGGTTGCGCCAGCCCTGCGATCGCCGTCAGCGATACTCTGACGCGACTTCCACCACGTTTCTCTGCATGCTTGCCGCGAGCATGATCGACCAGAATTCGCCGCAGCTGCCGGGCGGCGACAGCAAAAAAATGAGCGCGATCCTGCCAGTCGACGGGCTCGGACGAAAACAGTCGTAAGTACAACTCGCCGACGAGCTCGGTGGCTTGAAGCGTATGGTCGGCTCGTTCGTGATGCAGGTAGTAAGCCGCGAGACGTCGTAGCTGATCGTACGCAGCCGTCATCAACTGTCTGCCCGCTTCCTCGTTGCCGCAGCGCCAGTCCGTGAGCAGAGCCGTCAACTCGGGCCGATGCTCCGACATCAGCGTCTTTGAGGTGTGTTTTCGAAGTCGAGGTTGCGTGGGCTCGCGGGCTTCTGAACCGTCAGATCCGTCACCGGCACCTCTTCGCCGACGACGTCGAAAGCGACATCGTCGATCCACACAGCGCCTTTCCCGCTCAGGAGAATTCCGAACGCAATGACGGTTGCTTTGGAGTCAACGTCCAGAACAATCGCGTGTTTGGTCCACCCTTGTGTGTCCCTGATCGCGCGCGGGTACATATTGTCAAAGGCCACTGGTTTCTTGTCGCGGTCGACGCGCATCCATACGCCGGCCCAGTTTTCGACGTTCTCTGATCTCACATATGCGGAAAGACGCAACCGTTTACCGCGATATTCCGTCGCGTCGACCGTTTGCATGTATGTGCCAAACCCTTGAGGGGCCGGTTTGTTGCTCTTGATGTAACCGCTCGAGCTGCCAGTGAACGCCGTGGTCTGATCGACGCCCATGTCATAGTCAGCCGGATGATCGCCTGCCCTGGACCATCCGCTGGAACTCGGTTGCGCGGCAGCCGTCGAGGACCACAAGGCCGCCACAATTACAGCAGCACAAAAGAACCAGTAACGGCGGCCGTTTCGGTTGTCCATCATAGATGGCCTCTCCGATCAATTCGGTTCCTCGAAGCTTAAGTTCGTCGGCCCCGTGGGAGAAGTTGCGGTCACCGGGACACCTCTGTCGACGACCTCGAAAGCGAAGCCGTCTGCCCAGACTGCGCCGCTTCCCTTCAGCGCGAATCCAATCGTGATCCCCGCCGCGTTCTCAGGAACATCGAACACAAACGCCTGGCGTCTCCATCCGTTCGTCCCACGCAACGAAAATTGGCGCACGGTATCGACCAACATCACGCCATCCTCGTCCTCCACGTGGACGTAAATCCCAGCCGCATCTTCGACCGCAGCAGACTTCAGCATGGCCGATACGCGCAACCGTTTACCCCGATGCCGTTCAGCGCCGATATCCTGGAACATCGAAGCCATCCCCTGGGCTTGCGCGCGCCGGCTCTTGAGGTAGGCACTGGCACCGATGACAGAGTTCATCCGGTCGACGCCAAACTCGTAGTCTCTGCGATGGTCGCTGTAAAACAACCACCCTTCTGGACTGCCGCGTGTAACGCTCGCCTCGAGGGCTTCGTACCTTCTGATCGACTCCTTCACAGCCGTCATGTCCCTGGAGAGCGACGGATCTGCGAACCCTTCTGAGGTAAGGGCGGCGAGAATCCGCTCGACCTCAGTGGCTGCGCGCATACCCGCATCGATGCCGCTGGGAATTTCGGGTACGTTCTCGTTCACATCCAACAAGGCTACGGTGATCGTGTGGACGTCTCTTGCCCGTCGTTCTGCTCGTTCCCTCTCGAACTCTGCCTCCCGGCGACGTGCCTCGGCCTCCTGCGTCTGCTGTTCGGCGATGTGCAACTGCTCCCTGGCGAACTCGGCTTCTCGCTCCGCGCGGCGACGGTAAAGCTCTGCCTCCTGGCTCTGGTGCTCGGCGCGTTGTGACTGGAACCGCGCCTCGGCGGCCTCGCGCTCGGCCCTGCCACGCTCGTCGCGTGCGACGCGGGCCTGCCAACTGGTCGTGGCGATCGCACCCGACATCGACAGCAGCACCATCGCTGCGGCCGCTATTCCGACGAGATGACGCCGGACGAACTTCCGTGCTCGGTACGGGACGCTGTCGGTTTGTGCAAGAACCGGAAGTCCCGACATGTGACGTCCGAGGTCTTCGCTGAGCTGCTCGACGGAGCGATACCTCCGATCGGGCTCTTTACGCATCGCCATCATCACGATGTTGTCCAGCTCACCGGATAGACGACGCGCCAATTTCACGGGAGTTGTTCCGCGCAGCGCGGCCAACTCCTCAGGGGTGACGCCCGCGTTCGTATTTGCAATCCTGCCTTCCTCGATCGGCTGGAGCACGATCTCACTTGGCGATGCGATGCTCTGCTCGCATATCGCTTGAGTCAGGCGGTGCAGTGGGAGCCCACTCGTCGCGTAGGGCCGACGTCCCGTCAACAACTCGTACAGCACAACGCCGAGCGAGTACACGTCCGCACCGGTGGTGATCCGCTCGCCCCTGATCTGCTCTGGGCTGGCATAGGCCAGCGTGAGAAGCTGCGCGCCGCTGGAAAATGTATCGTCCGTGTCGACGCCGAGAAGTTTGGCGATCCCGAAGTCGAGCAGTTTCACTTGGCCGTCCGACGTCACGAGGATATTCGAGGGTTTCAGATCGCGGTGAACAACGAGATGCCGGTGCGCATACTGCGCTGCCGCGCACACCGTGCGCACGAGGGCGAGGCGATCTGAAATAGTCAGACGGCGTTTGTCGCAGTAACTGTCGATCGGCTGCCCGTCCACGTACTCCATGACTGAATACGGCAGCCCATCTTCAGTCGTGCCTCCGTCGAACAGCCGCGCAATATTTGGATGATCGAGCCTGGCAACAATCTCTCGCTCCTGGTGGAACCGACGCAACAGCTTGGCATCGCGGTACTCGGGCCTCAACACCTTCAGCGCAACCTGTTTCGAAAAGACGTTGTCGGCTCTCTTTGCCAGATAGACGGCGCCCATGCCTCCGCGGCCGATCTCACGAACGAGATCGTACTGGCCGACACGCCGTCCCTCCAGGCGCGGGAGATCCGAGGGTGCGCCCGACAAGATCGACAGCACATGTGGTGTGAGAGTGAGGCCCTTGTCGGCCAGGCCATCGGCCAGCAGGAGGTCTTCGACCTGCGCGTAGAGTTGGTCGTCGCCGTGGCACATCTGGCGGAGGCGGGCCAGCCGATCTTCGGGGCGAGCCTCCAGCGCGGCCTCGAAGAACTCGCGGACCTGCCGGGAGCGTGCATGCGTCACAGGCGGCTCCGAGCGCCGATTATGCCATCGAATCGCGCCGTTGCAGGAGCGTACGCTCAAGATGCCTCCCACATTCATAAAGCGCGTTTGCCCTCGCAAACCGCTCATCCCAGGCGAGGTCGCGTCGTGCGTCTGGAGTGAGAGGTTTTGGCCGTCGAATCCGCTTACCAGATATCAGGGCGATCTCTCTGCGGAGTCACGGTGGTCGTCCGAAGGAGGGGGAGATGAGACGCAACGAGACATGTGCGGCGGCCGACGCCAGGCGCGAACGGCGCAGCGGCAGCTCGAAGCGAGGGTTTCTGCTCGTTTGCCTCGCGGTGGCCGGCGCCGTCCATTTGTCAACACCAGGCACGCCGGCCCAAGGAGCTTCATGCCTCGTCACCACCGTGAGTGGTGCTGTTCAAGGGCTCGATAACGGCTCGTCGTGCACCTTTCTGGGCATCCCGTTCGCCGCGCCGCCGGTTGGTGGTCTGCGCTGGAAGCCGCCGCAGCCCGCCGCAGCCTGGGCCCCTGCGACGTTGCCCGCGATCGCTCAACACCCTGCGTGTGCAAACGTCAACCCGGCAGGCAGCACGACGACCATGGGGAGCGAGAACTGCCTGCGATTGAACGTCTGGACTCCCGATCCCGCACCTGCTTCCCCGGTGTCAGTGATCGTCTGGATCCCTACCGGCGCATTCCAGGGGGCCAGCGCCAGCCTACCGGACAGCAACGGCCGGAAGCTGGTCGAAGAGACTGGCGCGATTGTCGTCGCCGCCAACTACCGACTCGGGCCCTTCGGGTTCATGGGCCATTCAGCGCTCACAGGCGAGGACCCAGCGTATCCATCATCGGGCAACTACGGCTTCCTCGATCAACGCGCCGCACTCCGCTGGGTTCGCGATCACATCGCGGCGTTCGGAGGCGATCCGTACAACGTGACAATTGCTGGCCAATCTGCTGGCGCCAACAGCGTGAGCCTGCACCTCGTTTCGCCGGGAAGCACGGGATTATTTGCTCGGGCGATCATGCAGAGCGGGTACGCGTCGAGCCGGTGGTCGACGCTCGCCGACGCCGAATCGCTTGGCGATGATTTCGCCGCAACCGTTGGCTGCACGGACCCGACGCAGGTGCTCGCGTGTATGCGTTCGAAGCCGATGGCGCAGGTGCTCTTGGCGTTTCCCAATGGTCAGCAGGAGTTCGCCCAAACACCACGGGTAGCCTGGAGCCCGGTGGTCGACGGTCTCGATATTCCCGATCAACCTCGCGTACTCTACGAGGGGGGCGCGTTCAATCGCGTACCGATCATCATTGGCGCAACGAGGGACGAAGGCTGGATCTACGCGGATCGAAGCTTCCCGACGGGCCTGACGCCCCCCCAATACGAAGCGGCGGTCGAGGCCGAGTTCGGCGCCGCCTCCGACGCCGTCCTCGAGAAGTATCCAGTCGCCGAGTTTCAGTCGCCAAAACTGGCACTGTCTCGCCTCATCAGCGACGTTGAAATGGTGTGCGAAGCGCGCAGAGTGGCGCGGCTCGTCGAGCGGACGGCTCCCGTCTATTTCTACTCTTTCGAACGCGAAGCCGACGCCGTCGTCCCGGATCTCGTCATCCATGGGCTCGACAGAAATTTTGTATTCGGCAACAACTTCGGGCCGCCTTCGAACTACATCCTGAATGCCGACGATCTGGCGCTGTTTCACGCTATCGGCGGTTACTGGACTCGTTTTGCGGCCTCTGGAAATCCGAACAGCGACTCTGAAGATGTCCTCCACTGGCCGGCATTCAAACATCCGACTGGGCAGGGACGGGGGGCTGACAAGTACTTGATTCTCGACTGGCCGCTAGGCGAGGCCAAACGCCTCCGAGAAGAACACTGCGATTTCTGGGAGCCGTTCTTTTTTCGGTCTATTGCCGACGGCCCTGTACCGGCTGCCGAGTTTTGACGTGCTGGCGCCTGCGTCGAAGTGAATCTGCTCGCACCAGACCAGCTGCCGGATGTACGAGGCTCCAGCTCAACGTCGCCATTTTTCCGATCTGTGCAAGCGAAGGAGTACGTCCATGCGACGCCAATTCGCGGTAGGTGTCGTGGCCGTCGTTGGGCTCGCGAGTCACGGCTGCGGCAATTCGTCTCCGAGCTTTTCACAGAACCCCACTGGCCCTCCGAACCCGTGACTCCGTTCGCCACCAGCCTCACGATCATCAGCAAGGCGCACTTTCTACTCTCGGAAAGACGAGTCAGCTTCTAACACGCAGAAGAACGCCGGCGTGTGGCTCGTTGCGATGACCCGCGCGTGAGCGACGTCATCGAGCGGGCGCCGCTCGGCGAGAGGCTCGGGCGCGACAGGATATTCCCGAAGCTCGCTCAGGCCATTGCCGCGTATAGCGCGCAGGGTCACAGGTCCCTAAAAAGGACGTCACGGCCGAGGTTCGCTAACCCGACGTGCGACCTGTGCCTTGATCTTCTGTGACGGCTAAGCCACGATGCCGCTATGGACGAGCATCGGAGGCCCGAAACTGGCTCGTGGCGTGAGCAGCTGATGCTGACGCTGACGCATTGGGGGGCGATCTTTGGCGGTGTCATTGCGATCGGCGTCACGATTCGTGCCCTCGCCTTCGATTTCGTCGACGTGAGCCATCCGGCGTTTGCCGCCATGTTCGTCGGCTACGGCGCCATCGTGGCGTTGCGACTGTTACCCGGACTCCCCTACCACGTACAAGCAGTCACGCTCTCGGCGGCGTGCTTCATCGCTGCCGGCGGCGCTATCCTCCTGCGCGGTCTGGCACCAGCACCCGTGCTCCTCGTCGGGCTCGGGGTTCTGATCGCCGCGCTCTTCCTCGGACGCGCGGGCATGCTCGGAGGCCTGCTGCTTGCCGGAGCCATCGTGGCCATTGTCGGTCGCCCGGAACCACCCGAAGCATTCAACCCGTGGTCCAACGCGATCGATGTGGTGTGCGTGGCCGGGGTGCTGACCGTCCTCGTGCAGTTCGTGGTGAGCCGCCTCGAGCGATCGCTCGAGCACAGTTCGCAGGCACTGGAACGTCTGCAGTCGGAACAGGCGCTGCGCGAGCACGCACAGGACCAGCTCACGCGGGCGCAAGCGACGCTGCAACAGACGCAAAAGCTCGACGCGGTCGGACGGCTGACCGGCGGTGTAGCCCACGACTTCAACAACACACTGCAAGTCGTGCTCGGCTGGACCGAGTTGCTGCGCAGTGAGACCCACCCGCAGCAGATCCAGGACGGGATCGAGCAGATTCGCGCCTCCGCCGAACGGAGCAGAGGCTTGACACGTCAACTGTTGGCGTTCAGCCGGCCAGAGTTGAACCAGCCGACTCGCGTGGAGCTCCACGCGTTCCTGCCGGCGCTGGTCAAGTCATACCGGCGGCTCCTGCCGGACGACATCTCGATCGTCGCGCGCACGGTTCAGGGCCTCGCCATCCTGATGGACGAAGGACACCTCAGTCAGGTCCTGCTCAATATCGTTTTGAACGCACGAGACGCCATGCCGGCCGGCGGCACCATCGCGGTGATAGCGAAGTTCATCCCGCGCGCAGAACTGCCGTCGATGGCCGACGGATTCGACAACGGGGCCGTCGAGATCGAAGTGACCGACACGGGAACGGGCATGGACGAGGAGACGAGGAGCCGCGTGTTCGAGCCGTTCTTCACAACCAAGGGCAAGCGTGGAACTGGTCTTGGGCTCTCGACCGCCTATGGCGTCGTTCAGCTCGCCCGCGGAGTAGTCGACATCCACAGCGAGCGAGGCAAGGGCACGTCGGTGAAACTGTTCTTCCCGCCGCTGAGGGGCTCGGCGGACGCGCAACCCGCAGGGCGACCACCGTCACTGCCTTCCGTGGAGCAGGCCGTGCTGCTGGCTGAAGACGATTCGGGCGTACGTACGACACTTGCCCGTGCGCTCAGACAGGCAGGCCATCGCGTCGTCGAGGTGAGCGATGTCGAAGCCGGGCGGGTCGTCGTGAGAGAGCGGGGAGCGGAATTCGACGTCCTGGTCACCGACGGCATCATGCCGGGCGGCAGCACGCGCCAATTGATCGACGACTTCCTGATGGCACGCCCGGACGGGCGCGTCGTTGTCTGTTCCGGCTACATCGACGACGAGCTCTCGATACGCGACCTCGGCCAGCAGACGTTCGAGTTCGTTCAGAAGCCGTTCTCACCGTCGGAGCTCGTGGCGAGGCTGGCCTCCCCCAGTGCTCAGTCGCGCAAAGTCACCGTGCCGGCAGATCGGTGATGGTCCGGCGGAGGCCGGACACGACGTACACGTCCGCCTGAAGGCGGACGCTACGTACATGAATAGAGGCACAGAGGACTCGGTGCCTCTGTGCCTCGGTGTGTCGTAATCGCGAAAGATGAAGTTCGAGGCGGGTCCAACAAATCAGGACCCGCCCGACGTTAAGCGGTGTTACTCCACGTCGCCTGCTGGCGGACGACCGAGCATCGGCTCGTCGGTATCGAATGCGTATTCGATTTCCCGGTCGAGATCGAGCTCGTCCTCCGTCGGCTGCGGCGGCACCGGCGGCGGCGGTGGCTCGTCCGCCGGGATTCGCACGTGGCGATACCACTCGAAGCCCGTACCCGCGGGAATCAGTCTTCCCATCGTCACGTTCTCCTTCAGCCCGCGCAGGTGATCGATCTTCCCGGAGATCGACGCTTCCGTGAGGACGCGCGTCGTTTCCTGGAAGCTCGCCGCCGAGATGAACGAGTCGGTCGAGAGCGACGCCTTCGTGATCCCGAGCAGCAGCGGCTGCGCCGTTGCCGGCCGGCCTCCCGCCTGAATCACGCGCTCGTTCTCCTCGAGGAACCGGAACTTGTCCGTCTGCTCGTCGATCAGGAACTCGGTGTCGCCCACATCCTCGATCCGCACCCATCGCATCATCTGCCGTGAGATGACCTCGATGTGCTTGTCGTTGATGTTGACGCCCTGCAGCCGATAGACCTCCTGGATTTCGTTCACGAGGTACTTCTGCAGTTCCTTCTCGCCCAGCACCCGCAGGATATCGTGCGGATTGCTCGGACCGTCCATCAACTGCTCGCCCGCCCGCACGCGCTCGCCCTCGTGGACGTTCACGTGCACGCCGCGCGGCAGCGCGTACTCCCGTGGTTCGGTCGCATCGTCGGGCACGATGATCATCTTGCGCTGCCCCTTGACGACGCCGCCGTCCTTGACGATGCCGTCGATCTCGGAGATGACCGCCGGATCCTTCGGCTTGCGCGCCTCGAACAGCTCCACCACGCGCGGCAGACCGCCCGTGATGTCCTTGGTCTTCGTCGTCTCGCGCGGGATCTTCGCGAGCACGTCGCCCGCTTCCACCGTTTCGCCGTCCTGCACCATGAGGTGCGCGTGCGACGGCATGTGGTACTTCCGCGTGACCTTGCCCGTCTTGTCCTTGATCTCGATCGTCGGCTGCTTCTTCTCATCCGCCGAGTCGACG
>Ga0247825_10001161_pt1 | contig 17198 bp, 17 predicted proteins | sample 13C_Vanillin_Day_FD_194413 | JGI IMG/M metagenome (GOLD analysis project Ga0247825, IMG submission 194413) | Soil microbial communities from agricultural site in Penn Yan, New York, United States - 13C_Vanillin_Day48 | ecosystem: Environmental > Terrestrial > Soil > Agricultural land | place... | reverse complement strand
GAGGCCGACACGGGGAAGATCTTCAAATGGGATGACGAGGCCTTCGTGGCCCAGGCTCAGCTGGACCTGGAGACGCTCCAGCGCAACGCCAATGGCCTGCGCGGCCTGCAGGACCAGATCCGCAAGAACCTGTCGCTCTACAACCACAAGCAGGAGATCCCCTACTCGCCCGAGCAGAAGCAGACGCTGCTGTCCACCTGGGCGGCCTTCTTCGACTACTTCGCCTCCACCGAAGTGATTCGCCAGCGCTACTGGGACTTCGTGAAGGTGCCCTCCCTCACCCAGCCGAAGAAGCACGCCTGGGGCTTCCTCCTCACCCACGGGGCGCTCACCACCATCCTGGCCCATGGGCTCACCTACGCGGAGCTCACCAACGGGCGCAAGCAGCTCGAGGTGCTGCTGGATGAGCCCTCGGCCGAGTACGGCATCCCCGGGCGCGCCTTCGCGCACTTCAAGGAGAAGGTGATCCACGTCTCCACCGCCACCCAGCTCCTCACCGGGGACACGTACCGCGAGCAGCTCCGGCCCATCCTGTCCAAGTCGGGCGCGCTCAACTTCAAGCTCACCTCCTGGGTCATGCAGGAGATGAAGGAGAACTCGAAGGTGGCCCGGGGCAAGCTCCTCAAGCGAGGCCCCTCCTTCTTCACCACGGCGGCCAAGGACATCGTCGTGGACAGCACGGCGCGCGCCATCTTCCCCGTGCAGAAGGGCGTGGCGGAGTGGATGGGTGACACGCGGGTGAAGCGCCAGGGCAGGCCGCTCATCTCCCGCGAGCAGGTGGACAAGGTGATGGAGAAGATGGAGCCCGGCGACATCGTCGTGGCCCGGCAGAACTGGTACCTCTCCAACATCGGCCTGCCAGGCTTCTGGCCGCACGCGGAGCTGTACGTGGGCACGCCGGACATGCTCGCGGCCTACTTCGACGCGGACGCGGAGGTGAAGGCTTGGCTGGCCACCCTGTCAGGCCAGCCGAAGACGCTCGCCGAGTATCTGTCCAAGAGCTTCCCCGCCAAGTGGGCGCAGTACACCGGCAAGGACGAGCACGGCGACCCCATCCGCATCATCGAGGCCATCAGCGAGGGCGTCGCGTTCACCGGCCCCGAGCACGGCCTGCGCGTGGACTACATGGGCGTCATGCGGCCGCGGCTGTCCAAGAAGGACAAGGCGCAGGCCATCGTCCGTGCGTTCACGTACCAGGGCCGTCCGTACGACTTCAACTTCGACTTCTTCTCGGACTCGACGCTGGTGTGCACGGAGCTCGTGTACAAGTCCTACGCGCCCTCCAAGGACGTGAAGGGCATCCAGATTGGCCTGGTGAACGTGGCCGGCCGGCGCACCTTGCCCGCCAACGAGATCGTCAAGCTGTTCGACCTGGAGTACGACAAGCCGGACCGGCAGCTGGACTTCGTGGCCTTCCTGGACGGGCGCGAGGACAAGAAGGGCGCTATCGAGGAGGATGCCCTCACCTTCCGCAAGACCTACCAGCGGATGAAGTGGGACATCGCCCAGAAGTAGGCCCGGGCAGCGCGAGGCAGCCTCATGACGGAAGAGACAGCTCAAGAGATGTTGGAGCTCGCCCACTCGCTCTTCGAGCGGATGATCACCCAGCAGCAGGCCAAGGTGCTGCGCCTGGCCCGCGAGGCCGTGCCCAACATCGGCCCCGAGGATCTGCGCAACGCGCACGACTTCCCGGAACTCAAGAAACACCCCACCTTTGAGTACGAGGACGGCCTCCTAGCAGGGCTCATCTCGGCGCAGATCGCGCTCCGAGCGGAGATCAAAGGTCGTCTTCCGTACCGTCCCCCCCCGGCACCCTGACGAACAGCCGCCCGCCTTTGCCGTTCGGGCTCGGGTGGGTTAGTCCTTGCGCCGTGAACTTTTCTTCCGGATTCGGCTCCCCGCTCGCTCGAGAGCGGCTGGTCTCGGCCCTGGCTGCGGATCCGCCTCGACTGGACCTGGCGGCGCTAGCCATCGCGACGCTGGCCAACCCCTCCCTGGATGCGCCTGCCTGCCTGCACACGCTGGACGCGCTGGCGGCGCGGGTGCAGCTGGAGGTGGAGCGTCATCTGGAGGAGGGGCCGTCACTGGCCCGGCTGCGAGCGCTGCGCCACGTGCTGGCGGACATCGAGGGCTTCCGCGGCAACGAGCAGGACTACTACTCGCCGGAGAACAGCTTCCTGGACTACGTGCTGGAGCACAAGGTGGGGCTGCCCATCACGCTCTCGGTGGTCTACCTGGAGGTGGCGCGGCGGGCGGGCATCTCGCTGTTCGGGGTGGCGTTCCCCGGGCACTTCCTGGTGGCGTGCAACGCGGGGAACCACAAGCTGGTGGTCGATCCGTTCCACAACGGCGACATCCTCACGGAGACAGGCTGCGCGGAGCTGCTCAGGCGCGTGGCGCCCCAGCTGCGCTTCGATCCGGCCAAGCTGTCGCCAGCGCCGGTGGAGCTCATCACCTATCGCATGCTGTCCAACCTCAAGCGGGTGTACCTGGAGCGCGAGGACACGGAGCGGGGCCTGACGGTGGTGGACCTGCTGCTGCTGCTGGCGCCCGACCACCCGGGTGAGCTGCGCACCCGCGCGGTGCTGCAATCACAGGTCGGAGCGTTCCGGGCCGCGCTGAAGGACGTGGAGCGGTGCCTGGAGCTATCGCCCGAGGCCCCGGATCGAGAGCGGCTGGAGCTGATGGCCCGGGAGCTGCGAGAGCGGCTGGCCAACCTGAACTGAACCTGGAGGATCCGTGTCCCAGCCCCCTCGTCCCTGGATGCACCTACGCCAGGGGCTCGAGCATGACTACACTGTCCTGAAGATCCGCGAGGACATCTACGCGGATCCGCGCACCGGGGATGAGCACCCGCGGGTGCTCATCGACACGCCGGAGTGGTGCAACATCATCGCGGTGACGACGGAGGATCAGCTCGTGCTGATCCGGCAGTACCGCTTCGGGGTGGGGGCGAGCACACTGGAGATCCCCGGCGGGCTGGTGGATCGAGGCGAAGATCCGGCCGCGGCCGCGGCGCGCGAGCTGGAGGAGGAGACGGGCTACGTGGCGGGCCGCGTGGTGCCGCTGGGCTCGGTGCACCCCAACCCGGCGCTCCAGCGGAACCGGTGCCACTCGTTCCTGGCTCTCGACTGCGTCAAGCGCCACGAGGGGCGGCAGGATCACGGTGAGGACATCACCGTGGAGCTGTACCCGCGCGCGGAGGTGCCGCGGCTCATCCTGGAGGGGCAGATCACCCACTCGCTGGTGGTGGTGGCCTTCTTCCTGGAGCGGCTGCGCGCCGAGACCTCCCGGTAGGGGATGTGCCCCCAGACTGGATAGGCATGTTCCGGAGATGAGGCATCATAGGGAAATGAGCGGACATCCCCTGTTGGCGCGGCTGGCCCTCCTCTTGTTCCTCGCTATGCTTGCAGTTGTCCTTCGAGCCGGTGGCGCCCAACCCCGCCCTCGAAGCGATAAGCGTGGAGGAAGCCCATACGGTGCTCACCGTCTTCCACTCCGCCTTGCTGGCGGAGCGGCCGGAGATCCGGGTCATCCCTCCGTCCGGGCTGCGGCTGCTCAACGAGGTGGACAGCCGGGGATGGGAGCGCCACCTAAAAGAGCGGTTTGTGTCCCGGTTCGGTGACTCACTGCTGCCTCTGCCGGAGTCGTGGGAGCAGAGCCGCCTCTACCAGGCGTTGAAGCTGTCTCCTCGCTACATGGGCCCGGGGATACGGAATGCGGCCAGGGAGATGTTCAGTTCACCCGTGTTCCTGACCAGCGTGTGCCTATCCGTGGCGGTGTACTTCGGGGCGTGGCTGAATCCCGAGCCGTTCTTCTCCAAAGCCTTCGCGGTGACGTTGACAGCGGCGCTGGCACTCACGGTGGGCATGATGGAGGTGGCCAACCTGGCACAGGCGTTCTTGCGGCTCTATCGGGAGTCCACAGCGGCCAGGACGGGACAGGAGTTGGAGGCAGCCTCGGCACGCTTCGGCACCGCAGTGGGGGGGACGCTCCTGCGGGTGCTTGTGATGGTAGCGAGCATGGGGGTAGCCAAGACGGCACCCACAGTGCCTCCGGGCGGGCTGGGCTCACTGCTGAGCAGGCCCACGTACGCGGTGGAGGGAGGGCTGGCTGTGCAGGCCACTGCCACGGCCACGGTGGTGGCGGATGGCAGCCTCATTCTTAGCGGAGTGGCAATGGGAGAGGTGGCCTCGCGCGTGTGCGGTGGCATGGCCCTGCGCGCGACGATGGATGGCGGGGCTGGGGGCTCAGGTAGCAGCACCGGGCTCTCCACCCGCTACGGCCCTCCCCATACTCGGGAGAACCCTCCACACAACGAAGCCCTCGAGAAGGAGCTGGCCGCCCGTGAGAGCGCGGGTCAAACCGATCTGCGGAAGAACAAGGTTCAGAGAGATGCCACGAAGCGACGCGCCTTTGATCCAAGCCCTGCAGATGGAACTCGCTTCCGCAGGCCAGACGCATCCTCACTGAGGCCTGATGGGGTCAGGCACAACACCAACTATGTCTCCAACATACGTGACCTGAAGCGGGAGCTGGAGTCCTTCGACGCCATGGTCCGAGCAGACCCAATGGCGATTCATGAGCTGGTCCTGATTGATGGGACGCTGGTCAGAAGGTACGTGCCTGCAGGGGTGAAGTTTCCCTAGAGAGGGCGGGGAAGGCCAGATGGCAACTAAAGTGGATTTGGCGCGCATCCAGGAGGAGCTGGTCCAGGAATTCAGATGGGGCAACGAAGACCGGGTGCGCGAACTCCTGGGCCAGTTGGGCTCAGGGCCTCGGCAGGTGCGAGCCGTTCTGGAGACCATGCTCAAAGACGCTGGTTCGCTCGTACGGCAAGCCGCTACGTTTTGTTTGGGCGAGTTGGGCGGAGCGGCCAGCGCCAAGCGCTTGGAGCAGCAACTTGCTATCGAGGAAGCGCGGGGGGATTACGGCGGCGAGGCTGTCGTGGAGGACATCATCCGGGCGCTGGGACGTATTAGAGGCACCAACGCGCGAGCGTCTCTTGTCCGAAGGTTGGAGCGACTGGCGTCCAGCAAGCCCGATATTGCGGACGTGAATGACCTGGCTCGTGCGCTCTGGCGGCAACGCCACCCGGATCTGATCCCCGTCGTGCGGCGGAACCTGGAGACACGCTCGCTACCGGAACCGAATGATCTCCATGGGTTGTTGGTCTTGCTGGAAAGGTCTCCGGAAGCTTTGGATGCATGGGCTCGCGATCCGTCGATTCCCATTGAGAACAAAACGCAAGTCCTCGTCGTGCTTGAGGAGGATGTTCCCGATACGCTGAAGCCCATCTTGCCCGCGTTCATTGCCACGGCTGATACCGTGCGCGAGCAAGCGCAACTCCAGGATGGCGACGCTGAGTACTTTTGCGAGCGCCTGTTCAGCCTGCTGCTGGGAGACAGGGAGCGCCTCATTGTGGCTTTACCGGAGGAACCACGTGCAAGGCTGCGCGCCGTGGCTCGACGACTGATCACTGCAACGTTCCCGAATGCTTCCGTCTCAGCCGCGGTTGTGCTGGAACTCATCGGACGTCCCGAGGATGCAGAGTTCCTCGAAGCCCACAGCCCCGAGTACCCGACCCTCGCCAAGGTCTTCCATGACGCGGCGAAGACCCTGCGCAACCTCCACTGAGCCCGAGGGCTTGCCGCTCACTGAAGCATTCGGTGTATGGTCACTTCATGAGGCTTGCTCTCCTGGGTGCCGGACGCATCGGCCAGATCCACGCCGCCAACATCCACCATCACCCTCGCGCGCAGCTCCACGCCGTGGTCGATGTGAACGCCGACGCCGCGAAGTCCCTCGCAGAGCGCTTTGGCGCGAAGGGCTCGACCGACGTGGATGCCGTTCTCGCGGATCCCGCGGTACAGGGGGTCTTCATCTGCACCTCCACGGACACCCACGTGGAGCTGATCCTCAAGGCCGCGCGGCGCAAGCTGCCGATCTTCTGCGAGAAGCCCATCGACCTGGACCTCGCGAAGGTGGACACCTGCCTAGCCGAGGTGTCGCGCTCCAGTGTGCCGCTCGTGCTGGGCTTCAACCGCCGCTTCGATCCGAACTTCCGCGCTCTGCGGGATGCGGTCCGGGGCGGCGAGGCTGGTGAGGTCGAGATCGTCAAGATCACCAGCCGCGACCCGGCGCCCCCACCGCCCGCCTATGTCCGCGCCTCCGGCGGCATCTTCCGGGACATGATGATCCATGACCTGGACATGGCGCGCTTCCTGCTCGGCGAGGAGCCTGTCGAGATCTTCGCCACCGGGTCCTGCCTTGTGGATCCTGGCATCGCCGAGGCCGGTGATATCGACACGGCGATGGTGATCCTCAAGACGCGGCGGGGTGCGCTGTGCCACATCGACAACAGCCGCCGGGCCGTCTACGGCTACGACCAGCGGATCGAGGTCTTCGGCTCGAAGGGCATGCTTCAGGCGGCCAACCCGACGCCCACCACTGTCACTCGCTACACGCGAGAGGCGGTGCTCACCGACAAGCCCTTCAACTTCTTCCTGGATCGCTACCCCGAGGCCTACCGCGCCGAGCTGGAGCATTTCCTCGAGGTAGCCACCGGGCGCGCGGAGCCGCTCGTCACGGGGAGAGATGGCCGGGCCGCGCTCGTCCTCGCGGACGCCGCGCTCCAGTCCTTGAAGCTCGGCAAGCCCGTCCCGATTCCGCAGTGAGCTGACCTCCAGGCCCAGGGCTCCCGCGCTGAGCTACGGGAGCATCCTGTCCCGCACCCACTCCACCAGCTGCTGATACCCACCGAGGAACTGCCGCAGCGTGTGGGCAGAGGCCCCGTACCCGGAGAACTCCTCCGGGCGCATTCCGTCCTCCGCATAGGCTCGCTGGAAGTCCGGGAACCTCTGGCTGAGCGTGTCGACGATCTCCGCAGAGACCGGCTCGGACAGCGTCCCGCTCAGCGGGAGGTCCGAGCCATTGAACTGCTTCCACCACCCGTAGGGAATGCTCTGGATCGCTCCCTTTCCAACGAGCTCCGTCCAATGCAGGTGGTGACGGTACGCGGCCGCGAGCAGCGTGCTCCGGAACTGCCGCTGGAGAAAGAGCCGGTACGCCTTCTTGAACACCGAGATCCCCGCCCAGTTCAGGTATCCGGGATCGATCAGGATGGAGTCCCGCTCGGCCACCCGCTTCAGGTGGTCATCGAGCCGCCCGATCATGATCGTCACATAGGGATGCAGCCGCTCCTTGGGCACCCCCGAGCGGATCGCCCGCTCGATGCCTCGCTCGAGCGCCTCCGCCGTGGCGAGGACCTGCGGCACGGTGAAGCTCACGGTGGCGTTGACGTTGATACCTCGGGCCGTGAGCTCCTCCATCGCCTGAATTCCCTCTTGGGTGGACGGGCACTTGATGGCGATGTTGGGCGCAAGCGCGGCGAGCGAGACCCCATGCTCGATCATCCGCTCCGCGGAGCGGTAGAGCTTCGGGCTCACCTGCACGCAGAGGTAGCCCTGGCGCCCCTCCGTCGCTTGGTAGATCGGAGCCAGCAGGGCAGCCGCTTCCCTCGCGACCACCTCGATGAGCTTCCACGCCACGTCATCCTCGGTCGCACCAGGGTTCTCGCGCAGGAGGCGCTCCAGCACCGGCACCCACTTCGCCTTGTCGGCGCTCACGGCGGCGCCGACGATGACTGGATTCGAGGTAGCGCCGACAGCGCCGTTCTGGATGGCCTCCTTCAGCTCGTGGATCGCGCAGGAGTCATTCCAGAACTCGGTCCCAAGCGCGACGGTCTGCTGCATCCGGGATGAGGACACGGCTCCTCCTTCGGTCATGCCTGGGAACACCCAGGGGCTCAGACTCCGGCGGTCTCCCGGATGTAACGCCGCCCGCGCAGCGCATACTCGAGCGGGTTCGCCTTCGCGGGATCCTGCTCGGCCTCGACGATCCACCACCCCGAGTACCCGAGCGTGGCCAGGTGCTCGAAGATGGGCTTGAAGTCGATGCCCCCATCTCCTGGGACCGTGAAGGCACCGGCTCGAACGGCGGCCTCGAAGCTGAGGCGCCGGGCCCGCACCTCCTCCACCACGGCCGGGCGGATGTTCTTCAGGTGGACATGCGCGACGCGCTTGCCGTGGGCTCGCAGCACGGCCAGGGGATCGGAGCCCGCGAACGCGAGGTGCCCCGTGTCGAGCAGGAGCGAGAGCGCCTTCGTCCCCTCCATCAGCCGATCCACATCCCGCTGGTCCTGAATCACCGTGCCCATGTGGGGGTGATAGGCCACCTTCATCCCCGCGGTGGCGGCCCGCTCGGCGAGCCTGTCGAGCCCCTCGTAGACACAGGTCCACGCGCTCGCGTCGAGCAGCTCCAGACCGGAAGCAAAGCGCAGGGGCTTCGAGCCGTCCGAGTGGATGGCGCCCGTGCACTCGGCGACGATGACCACTCGGCTCCCCGCGGCCTTGAGCCGGGCCAGGTGCGCGTCGAAGGAAGCCTCCTCCTCGGAGTAGGGCTTCGAGGCCAGGAAGGTGCTGTGCCATCCCGAGGCGAGCTTCAGCCCATACCGCTCGAGCAGCACCCGGACGGAGGCCCCCTCTTGCGGGAACCGATGGCCCAGCTCCGTGCCCACATAGCCTGCCTGGCGCATCTCGCTCAGGCACTGGTCCAGCGTGATCGAGGCTCCGAGATCCCGGAAGTCATCGTTGCACCAGTTGATGGGCTGAGCGCCCACTTCCACCTTGAGGCTCTCGTTCATGGCGAACCCTCCGCGAGCGCTCCGTCAGTAATGGAACCGCTGCTTCCTCTTGGCTTCCTCGTACGCCGCACGCTTCTCCTGCACCGAGGAAGAGGAGCTCACCTCCGCGATCGGCACATCCCACCAGGAGGATCCAGGCAGGCCCGGGCCCGGAGTGATCGGGACGTAGATGAGGCAGCTCCCTGGCGTGGCCCGCGCCTCCTTGAGGGCCCGAGAGAGCTCGTCGGCGGTGGTCGCGGTGAAGGTCCTCGCCCCCAGGCTCTGGGCGTTCTGGATGAAGTCCACGGCGAGCGGCTCGCCTTGGAGCCGTGCTCCCTTCCTGGCACGGAACTCATTGCCGAAGCCCTCGCTCCCGGAGCCGCGCTGCAGGTTGTGGATGCACTGGTAGCCGTGGTTGTCGAGGAGGACGGCCGTGAGCTTCGCCCCTTCCTGGATCGAGGTCAGCAGCTCCTGGCTCAGCATGAGATAGCTGCCATCACCCAAGAGCGCATAGACCTCCCGCTCGGGGCGCGCGAGCTTGACTCCGAGCGCCCCGGCGATCTCGTAGCCCATGCACGAGTAGCCATATTCGGAGTGATAGTCGTCCGGCTCCTTCGCGCGCCAGAGCTTGTGGATGTCGCCAGGGATGCCGCCCGCCGCGTGCACGACGGTGGAGCCTGGCCCCGCCTCGTCGTTGAGGATGCGAATCACCTCGGCCTGCGTCAGCCGGCCGTCCGGCGAGCGCGTGAGCTCCTCCCGGGTTCTCGCCCATTCCTCCCGGGCCGAGGCGATCTCGGCCCCGTAAGCCGGTGGGATGCGCCACCCCTCCAGCCCCCGGGTGAGCGCTTCGAGCGCGAGCCTCGCATCACCGACGAGCGGGAGCGCCCCATGCTTGGCGGCATCGAACGCGTTGACGTTGATGGCGATGAAGCGCGCCCCCTCGGCCTGAAACTGGGTCTTCGAGGCCGTCGTGAAGTCGGACAGGCGAGTGCCCACCACCAGGATGACGTCCGCATCCCGAGCGATGCGGTTGGCGGCGGCCGTCCCAGTGACGCCGACGGCCCCCAGGCAGGCGCCATGCGCGTCCGGCAGGGCCCCCATACCGGCCTGGGTGACACCGACGGGAATGCCCGTCGCGTCGGCGAAGCGCCGGAGCGCCTCCTCGGCCGCGGCGTAGTGCACCCCACCGCCCGCGATGCAGAACGGCCTCCGGGCCTGCCGCAGAAGCGCCATGGCCTCATTCAGGCGCTCCGGAGCGCATGGCCGGCGCTCCACGGTGTGGACCCGCTCCTGAAGGAAGTGCACCGGGCAGTCAAATGCCTCGGCCTGCACATCCTGGGGGAGACACAGCGTCACGGCCCCGGTCTCGCCGGGATCGGCGAGCACTCTCATCGCCTCGGGGAGCGCAGACAGGATCTGCTCGGGCCGCTGGATTCGATCCCAGTACCGCGACACCGGCCGGAAACAGTCGTTGACGCTCACGTCCATGGAGTGAGGGAACTCGAGCTGCTGCAGCACGGGCTGGGGCGTACGGCTGGCGAAGATGTCCCCGGGCAGCAGCAGCACGGGGAGGCGGTTGATGGTGGCCGTGGCCGCGCCCGTGACCATGTTGGTGGCACCCGGCCCGATGGAGCTGGTGCAGGCGAAGGTGGACAGCCTCCGCCGGGCCTTCGAGTAGGCGATGGCCGTGTGGACCATGCCCTGCTCGTTCTTGGGCTGGAAGTAGGGCAGCTCCTCCTCGTACTCCTCCAGCGCCTGACCGATCCCCGTCACGTTGCCGTGGCCGAAGATGCCAAAGACGCCCCGGAAGAAGCGGTGCACCTCGCCATCGCGCGAGACGCGCTGCGCCGCGAGGAACCGGACCATCGCCTGCGCCAGAGTGAGCCGGACGGTCTTGCTCATGTCATCGCTCTCCCGCGTCTGGTGGCCGCCAACCTTGCTGTTTGGCGTCCAGCACCCACCGATGCTCCTCGGTGAACTCGAAGCCTCGGTAGGGGTTGCCCGGCTGATGCCGCACGACCCACAGGTAATACATACCGTACCCCGGGGCTGAGACCTGAGGGTGATCCAGCCCGCCCAGGATCTTCACCGTGTCGTACTGCCTCACCTTGTACACTTCGTCTCCCAGCTCGGCGTGGCCGTAGCCCTGCGGGAGCGTGAAGCGGTAGTGGTAGAGCTCCGTCTGAGCATGGTGGTGGGGCGGGTAGCTCGACCAGCGGCCCGGGTAGTTGATGACCTCGCCGAGCACCAGGTTGGACTCAGGGCGGTGGTTCAGGTCGAAGGCCAGCCGCACCACGCGCAGCGCTCCCTCCTGGACGAGCCCCTTGCCACGAGACTCGTTCTGGATATCCCCAGGGAAGAAGATGCGCGGCTGGAACGTCTTCGGGTTTGTCGCGCACACGACACCCCACTCTGCCTCCTCGCTTGTGACGTCGATACGGGCCTGGGTGCCTGCTGGGATGTGGACCACCGTGGGTGCCTCATCGAAGAGCGAGGCCCGCGACACTGTCGCGCGGAGTCCTCCCACCTCTACCTCCGCCTGGCCCGAGAACAGAATCCAGGCCGTCTCCTTGGCGGTGGGCTCGCTGAGGCGCTCTCCGCGTCCCATGCGGAGGACGCCGAAGTCGATCCCTGTGTCCAGCTGGGCCTCACCCTCTCGGGTGATCCACGTGAGGCCTCGAGAGAAACCACCACGGTGGCGAGTGATGACAGCCGCACTCGGCTGGGTGTTGTCGGCCATGGCCCCTCCCCTGCGGATGGAGTACTCCGGCAGAGGAGAGGCTAGCACGGCCCTCCTCTGCGTCAGGGCGTGGGTGTGGTCATTGTCTCGCAGCCACAGCCACACTCATCAAAGAACGCACTCTCCCCCGTGTTGCACACGAACCGGAGCGCGGCGCACTGCTCGGGATCCTGAGCCAGGTAGCGCCTGTTGGGATCGTCGTGGCTGCAGGCCTGCGTGGGGTTCTTGCACCCGCATCCGCACTCATTGAAGAAGGCCGTGGACCCCTCGGGACACTTGAACATGATCGCCGGGCACTGGTTGGGATCCCGGGACACGTAGCTCAGGTTCGGGTCCTTGTAGTCACACTTGGGCGGCTTCTGTTTGCTCGGGTCGACACAGATGCCGCTGCAGTCGCGACCGCCTTCGTTCGGATCACAACTGTCTTGAGGATCGTCCACGCAGCTGAGCCCCTCGGGGCAAGAGCGCGCGGCGAAGCCTCCGCAGAGCTGGCCCTCCCTGGGCCTGCTGGCCTTATCAGCCTCGGTGGCCTGGCTCACCTGCGCCGCCTCGGCTGTCTCCGTACACGCCCATTGTCCGGCGGCTCCTGCAATCAACACGCCCAGCGCCAGTATTCGAGTGAACATGAGACCTCCCTTCGCGAGGAGAGATCGCCCTCCCAGGGCCGGTCCGGAAGGGGGCAGCCAGACAGCCAGCCCCTCCTCCGCCTCTGATCGAGCCTCGTCGGCTGTCGAGAAGCGAGCACTGTCGCCACTTCCCCGCCTGCCCCCAGATGCGGCCCTGAAAGCCGTCCCTAGCTTGAGTTCCAGGACCTCCACCCCCGGAGCAACGCTGTCATGACAGGGCTCGCCCAGACCCATCCCGCCGAGAGGATTCCCTCGCGCATGGCGCAGCGGTGGATGGTCTTCGATCACTCCGTCGAGGGACTCTTCCTCGTGGCCCTGCGTGGGAGGCTGTCGCCGGCAACGGAGGAGAAGCTGCGCCGGGCGGGGCTGGATCTGTCGAAGAAGCTCCAACCGGCCTATCCCTTCGAGGTGTGGAAGCAGTGCCTGGAGATCGTCGCCACGGATCTCTACCCGAGCCTGCCCCGCTCCGAGGCGTGGCAGAAGCTCGGCCGCGCCATCGTCGACGGCATGTCTCAGCGGGTGATGGGGCGCGCGATGGTGCGAGTGTCGCGGCTGCTCGGGCCGCTGCGTGCGCTGCGCCGGCTGGATCACATCCTGAACAGCGCGGACAACTACGTGGAGGCGCGCGTCACCGAGCGCTCTCCCACCTGCGTCGACGTTTGGATCAACGAGGTGATGGGCCAGCCCAGCTATTACAAGGGCATCCTGGAGGCGAGCCTCGTGATGACGGGCACCGAGGTGGGCCAGGTGGAGGTGCTCTCGCGCGAGGGCTCCGGCGCCACCTTCCGCGTGTCGTGGGAGGAGTAGGCCGGCTCAGCGCTTGGAGCGCGAGCGGTTCCACGTGCCGGAGCGGCCGCCGGACTTGTGCTCGAGCTGGACACGCTCGATGACCATGCCCCGATCCACGCTCTTGCACATGTCGTAGACGGTGAGGGCGGCCGCGCAGGCGGCGGTGAGGGCCTCCATCTCCACGCCGGTGCGATCCACGGTGCGCACCTCGACACGGACCTCCAGCCCGGACTCGAAGGGAGCCAGCGTCACCTCCACTCCGGAGAGCGCGATGGGGTGGCAGAGCGGCACCACGTCCGGGGTGCGCTTGGCGGCCATGATGCCGGCGAGCCGGGCCGCGGCCAGCACATCCCCCTTCTCCACCTTGCCCTGCTGGATGCGGGTGAGCGTAGCGGGGAGCATGTGCAGGCGGGCGCTGGCCACGGCCACGCGCTCTGTCTTCCGCTTGCCTCCGACGTCCACCATCTTCACTGCTTCACCCCCTGCGCCACGGCGGACAGCAGATCCTCGACGATGTCCTCAGGCTCCTCCAGGCCCACGGAGACGCGGATGAGGCTCTCGCGGATACCGGCCGCGGCGCGCTCCTCGGGTGTCATCCTCCGCGCGCTGGCGCTGGCCGCATGCATCACCAGCGTGCACACGTCCCCGAGCGATGGCCCGGGCCGCGCCACCTTCAGCGACTCCAGGAAGCGGTAGCACTCGGGGCGGCCCGCGCCCTTGATCTCGAAGGCCACCATGGGGCCAAAGCCGCCCTCGAGCACCTCACGGGCCACGGCGTGATGCGGGTGTGAGGGCAGTCCCGGGTAGTAGACGCGCTCCAGCAGCGGGGACTCGGCGAGGCGGCGGGCCACGTGAGCGGCGTGCTCGAAGTGGGCCTTCATGCGCACGTGCAGGGTGCGCAGACCGCGCTGGGTGAGCCACGCCTCGAAGGGGCCGAGCACATCTCCGCCCATCAACCGCAGGGAGCGCAGCGGGGCCAGACGCTCGCGCGAACCGCTCACGGTGCCGGCCAGCGCGTCGCTGTGCCCGTTGATCCACTTCGTCGCGGACTGGATGGCATAGTCCGCGCCAAGCGAGAGCGCCCGCTGCCCATAGGGCGAGGGGAAGGTGGCGTCCACGGCCAGCGCCGCCCCCACCTGCTGACAGGCCTTCGCCACGGCGCGGAGATCCGGCACGGAGAGCAGCGGGTTGGTGATGCTCTCGGCGACCACGAGCTTGGGCCGCAGCTCGGCGATGCGCGCGGGCGCCTGGGGATCGCTGAGGACCAGCGGGTGCAGCTCCACGCCGCCGCGTGCACAGAGCGTCTTGAAGAGCAGGCGGGTGACGCCATAGCCATCCGCGGGCATGACGATCCGATCGCCCGCCTGGAGGTTCTGCGCCTCGAAGACGGCCCGGAGCGCCGCCATGCCGCTGGAGTAGGAGACGCAGGCCTCGGCGCCCTCCAGCGCCGCCACGGACTCCTCCAGCAGCGCGGTGTTCTGGGCGCTGATGCGCGAGTAGACGTAGTCCTTGCCATCCAGGGCGCCGTCCAGCTCGTCGCTGCTGTCGAACCAACCCACGGTGGACACGTGGATGGCCGGCACCAGGGGCTGGGAGGTGCTGCCCACCAGCCGGCTGCCCGCGTGCACCGCCACCGTCTTCGGACTCGGCCTCTTCGCGCTCATGTCAGGTGTCCCGAGGAGGGCTCGTGCTCACTTCCCCTGCTCGATGAGCCAGCGCTCGGCCTCGATGGCGGCCATGCAGCCGGTGCCAGCCGCGGTGACAGCCTGCCGGTAGACGCTGTCCTGCACGTCACCAGAAGCAAAGACACCTTCGATACTGGTGCGCGTGGTGCCGGGGTGCGTCTTGAGGTAGCCGTTCTGGTGCGTCTCCAGGATGCCCTGGAAGAGCTGGGTGTTGGGCGTGTGGCCGATGGCGACGAAGAGACCGGTGGCATTGAGGAGCTGCGTGTCATTCGTCTTCACGTTGCGCACCACCGCGCCCGACATGCCCTTCTCGTTGCCCACCACCTCCTCGACGACGGTGTTCCACATGACGCTGATCTTCGGGTTGTTGAGCACGCGCTCCTGCATGATCTTCGAGGCGCGCAGGGTGTCCCGGCGGTGCAGCAGGGTGACGTGGCCGACGATCTTCGCCAGGTAGGTGGCCTCCTCCATGGCGGTGTCACCGCCGCCCACCACGAGCACGTCCTGCTTCTTGAAGAAGGCCCCGTCACAGGTGGCGCAAGCGGAGACGCCCCGGTTCTTGTAGAGGTCCTCGCCCTTGACGCTCAGCCACTTGGCGCTGGCGCCGGTGGAGATGATGACCGCCTCCGATCGGTAGCTCACGCTCTCGCCCTGGAGGAGGAAGGGGCGCGAGGAGAAGTCCACCTTGACGACGTTCTCCATGTGGATGCGAGTGCCGAAGCGCTCGGCCTGCTTCTGGAAGCGCTCCATGAGCTCGGGGCCGGTGATGGCCTCGGGGAAGCCTGGGTAGTTCTCGACATCGGTGGTGATCATGAGCTGGCCGCCGGGCACGCGCTGGGGGTCCTCCAGCGTGGGGCCGCCCGCGAACACGACGGGCTCCAGGTTGGCGCGAGCGGCATAGATGGCCGCGGTGTAGCCTGCGGGCCCCGAGCCGATGATGGTCACCTTGTTGATCTTCTCGTCCGCCACGGCTGTAGCTCCTCTTGGAAGGGGGCCGGAAAGTACCAGAGCGCCCATGGTGCGTGGTACGAAGGTGAACTCATGGATGCGTCACTCCTCAAAAAGGTTGCGCTCTTCGAGGGCTTGACCCAGGGCCAGCTTGCCAAGGTGGCCTCCATCGCCCAACCCCGGCAGTACGAAGGCAGCTCCTTCATCTTCCGAGAGGGGGACGTGGGTCAGGAGATGTACGTCATCATCGAGGGGCGGGTGCGCATCTCCAAGCAGGTGCCGGGGATAGGCGAGGAGGCGCTCGCCATCCTGGAGAAGGGCCAGTATTTCGGGGAGATGGCGGTGATCGACGATCACCCACGCTCCGCAGACGCCATCGCTCACACACCCTGTACGGTGTGGGCTATTGAGCGCACGAAGCTGGACCAGCTGATGTTCACGGACAAGGACCTGGCCTACGTGCTGCTGTGGACGTTCGTCCGCACGCTCTCCGAGCGGCTGAGGGAGACGGGCGACAAGATCAAGGCCTTCTTCGCCATCTCGCGCTTCTGAGCCGAGCCAGAGTGAGGCCCTCAAAGCGAACGGGGCGCACGCCCTTGAGCGTGCACCCCGTAGACTTCAGAGCCAATCCGGCGATTACCCGCCGATGGCGCCCTTGAGCAGGTCGGCGATCTTGAACGCCGAGAACTGGGTCAGGTTGTACTTGTCAGCCTCGGCCGCAGGCGACTGGTCACCCTGGCGGGAGCTCATCAGGCCCTTGACCAGGTCAAGCACGCCGCCCGTGCTGTTGAGCTGCGAGCCCATGCCGATGACAGAGCCGAGGCCCGTCTTGCTCAGGAGCGAGCCAGCCTGGCCCAGCAGACCACCGCCGAGGTTGCCGACGAGGCCGCTGACGATGCCCTTGAGGCCGCCACCGTTCAGCACGCTGTTCGCGATGCCGGTGATCTTCGCGGCGCCCGCGACGAAGGGCCCGATGCCCGGGATGAACGAAGCGATCTTCCCGATGGGACCGTTGAGGATACCGCTCGCGAAACCAACCGCCTTCTTCGCGAAGTTACCAATGGACTTGAACGCCTTCTTAATGCCGCCGAGGAGGCCCATGACACACTCTCTTTAGGAAAGGAAAAGTTACTTCAGTGAAGCAATTATCGCAGGGAGGGGCTGGAAGTTGTCAGCGAAGAAAAAGTCACAAAAAGACCAACGAAATCAGGGCTTTAGCGGACTCTTTCCCTTCTTCACGGTGTCATCGAGGCCTGGATCAGACTTGGGCTGCACGGATTCACCTTCGCCCGTCAGGTCCACCGTCTTCTTACGAGGCTCCTCGTAGCCGCTGGGAGCCTTGCCGGCCTTGAAGGCCTCGACGCTGGCGCGCACGTTGGCCTCGATGGCCTCGGCGGTCGGCGGGTTGATCCCCATCTTCTTCAAGTTCTCGTCGCTGACGACGAGGAACGCGGGCTCCACGCCGGGGTTGTTCAGGTAGTACCCGACGGTGTTGACGAACTCCTCAAGGTCCATCTTGAGCTCTGCGGCGATCTTCGCAACGTTGGGGTCCGCGAGGATCTTCGCGCGCAGTTCGGCGGAGATCTTCGGGGGTTTGTCGAGCTGGTCAATCTGGGATCCGTCGCTCATTTGACCCTCGGGTGTGACGTTGAGGGGGGGGATTATGGTGGGGTCGTCCCTCAGTTGTCGATGGGCGAGGTGCGTGTCCGCGGACGTCTCCCTCATGG
>Ga0247825_10001160_pt1 | contig 17199 bp, 13 predicted proteins | sample 13C_Vanillin_Day_FD_194413 | JGI IMG/M metagenome (GOLD analysis project Ga0247825, IMG submission 194413) | Soil microbial communities from agricultural site in Penn Yan, New York, United States - 13C_Vanillin_Day48 | ecosystem: Environmental > Terrestrial > Soil > Agricultural land | place... | reverse complement strand
GTAGAGGGTCTTGCCGGTCGAGCGCCGCGATAGCTCCGTCGAGAGCTTGACACGCTGGGCTTCGCCGCCCGAAACCGTTGTCGCCGGCTGGCCGAGGGTGATGTAGCCGAGACCGACATCCTTCAAGGTCTGGAGCTTGGCCCGGACACGCGGGAAGGCGGTGAAGAACTCCAGGGCTTCTTCGACCGTCATCGCCAGGACTTCGGCGATGTTCTTGCCCCGGAAGAGGATTTCGAGGGCTTCGCGGTTGTAGCGCTGACCCTTGCAGACCTCGCAGGGCACCGTGACGTCCGGCAGGAACTGCATCTCGATCTCGATGTAGCCCTCACCCTGACAGGCCTCGCAGCGGCCGCCTTTGACGTTGAAGGAGAAGCGGCCGGGCTGGTAGCCGCGGAGGCGTGCCTCGGGGACCGACGCGAAGAGCTCCCGGATCGTCGTGAACATGCCGGTGTAGGTGGCCGGGTTCGAGCGCGGCGTGCGGCCGATGGGCGACTGATCGACGTTGATCACCTTGTCGAGCAGCTCGAGTCCGATCATGGAGTCATGCTGGCCGGGGCGCTCGCGGGCGTTGTAGAGGAGCTGGGCTGAGCGCTTGTGGAGGATCTCGGTGATCAGGGTGCTCTTGCCGGAGCCGGAGACGCCGGTGATGCACACGAACTTGCCGAGCGGGATGTCGACGTCGACGTTCTTGAGGTTGTTCTCGCGGGCGCCACGAATCTTGATCGTCCTCCCGGTGCCCAGACGGCGCGTGTCCGGCATAGGGATTCGCCGGCGGCCGGACAAGTAGGCGCCGGTGAGCGAGTTGGGGTCGGCCATGACCTCGTCGGGCGTGCCCTGCGAGACCAGCTCGCCGCCGTGAGCGCCGGCGCCGGGGCCCATATCGATCAGGTGGTCAGCGGCGCGCATCATCGATTCGTCGTGCTCGACGATGATCACCGTGTTGCCGAGGTCACGCAGACGGGCGAGGGTCTTGATCAGGCGCGCGTCGTCGGCCGGGTGCAGGCCAATGGTCGGCTCGTCGCAGACGTAGAGCACGCCCATGAGGCCGGAACCGATCTGCGTGGCGAGGCGGATACGCTGGGCCTCGCCGCCGGAGAGCGTTGATGTGCCACGGTCGAGGGTGAGGTAGTCGAGGCCGACTTCGACGAGGAAGTCGAGGCGAGCACGGATTTCCTTCAGCACCTGATAGGCGATCGTCTGCTGGCGCAGGTTCAGCGGCGTGGCGTCCGAGGCGAGGGTCGCGAACCACTGCTGGGCGTCGATGATGCTCAGAGCAGTCGACTCAGTGATGTTCTTGTCGCCGATCTTGACGGAGCGCGACTCCGGCTTGAGGCGAGCGCCCTTGCACGTGGGGCAGGGCACGCTGGCCATGTATCGCTCGAACTCCTGGCGCATGTACTCGGAGTCGGTTTCCTTGTAGCGCCGGGTGAGGTTGCTGACGACGCCCTCGAACTTCGTGTCCCAGCTGTGGTGGTGGCCGTCACGACCTTCGAACTTTACCGAGATCGCCTCGCCGTCGCCGAACAGGACGACATTGAGCTGCGCCGGCGTCAGCTCGCGTACGGGCTGCTTGACGCTGAAGCCGTGGCGCTTGCCGACGCCTTCGAGCTGGCGGAAGTACCAGCCGGAAATGGCGGCGGAGCGCGTCCATGGAACGATGGCGCCCTCGGCGATGCTCAGGTTCTTGTTGGGGATCACGAGGTCGGCGTCGATCTCCATCTTGACGCCGAGACCGGTGCAGTCCGGGCAGGCGCCATGGGGGCTGTTGAAGGAGAAGTTGCGCGGCGCCAGCTCACCGAAGGAGATCTCGTCGAAGGGGCACCAGAGGTGCTCGGAGTAGAGGCGCTCCTCCTCGCCGTCGATGTCGAGGCGCAGGACGCCACCACCGAGCTTCAGCGCGGTCTCTACGGACTCGGCGATGCGGCTGGTGGACGAGGCGGTGCTGGGTTCCAAGTCGATCCCTCCCCCTGCCCCCTCCGCCGCTTCGCTACTCGGCAAGCGACCGTCGACGGGGAGGGGGTTCTCCGCGTCGACTGTTCCAAGGCGGCCTTCGGTGATGAGGCGATCTACTACTACCTCGATTGTGTGGTTTTTGTAGCGGTCCATCGGGATCTTTTCTTCGAGGTCGTGGACGGTGCCATCGACGCGCACGCGGACGAAGCCGGCTCGGCGGGCATCTTCGAGGACACCCTGGTGCTCTCCCTTGCGGTCCTGGATCACGGGGGCGAGGAGCATGATGCGCTTGCCCGCTGGCAGGTCGAGGATGGAGTCGGCGATTTGCTGCACGGTCTGCTGCTCGATGGGGCGGCCGCAGACGGGGCAGTGGGGCTTGCCGGCGCGGGCGAAGAGCAGGCGCAGATAGTCGTAAATCTCGGTGACGGTGCCGACCGTAGAGCGCGGGTTACGCGAAGCGCCCTTCTGGTCGATCGAGATGGCTGGCGATAGGCCCTCGATGTAGTCGACGTCCGGCTTCTCCATCTGGCCGAGGAACTGCCGGGCGTAGGCGGAGAGAGACTCTACATAACGACGCTGACCCTCAGCGTAGATGGTGTCGAAGGCAAGCGAGCTCTTGCCGGAGCCGGAAAGGCCGGTGATGACCACGAGCTGGTCGCGTGGGATCGTGACGTCGATGTTCTTGAGGTTATGCTCGCGTGCGCCGCGAACAACGATGGCGTCTAGAGGCATGAGTCCGCCAGTTCCAGAGAAGTGACTGGCAATGAGCCAGGCAAGGGTACGTTAGACAGCTATTGTATCGCCCAAGGCCAGATGCGAACAGGGGTGCTAGTGGCGTGCATAGTGACAGGCAAAGTGCCTACATTGCACAGGGTGAGCCGGCCAAAAGGCTCCCGGAAAACCGACGGACGAGAGTCAACGCTACGAACCGCTGCGCATATAGGCGCGCTGCCGGAGGTCGTCGAGGAGTTCGGAAGAATGCCGCCGCAGATGATGCGCCAGGGTGGGCCGGTCCGGATGCAGTACGGCGATATGGTCAGGGTGCGGCGCATGCACATTAGAACGACGATTCACGAGCAACTGCCGCGTTTGAGAATCCATGGCCGCTGTGGTGCGGTGACGGCTTCTGCTCGTCGATCTTTGTCGCCGACGGATGGTGGAACCATGGCCGCCGTCGCGCGGGCGCCGAACGCAGCCACTATTCGGCGAAGCGATGATTATCAGGCTGGAACCTTCCGGTCGAGTCTACGAGATGGATGCTGTTCCGAGTAGATGGGATGAAGGGTAGGTGGACCGCCTCGGCATTCCATTTAGAGGGGCGATCGATAGGCTCAAGATCTATTGCCCTCATTGGTCGAACCGGCACTATAGACAAATCAGATGGCCTTTTATAGACTCCTCCCAGCGTGTTGCGGTTGTTGACTGTAAACAGCTTAAAGAAATCGGAACGATTGACTTGCATTCGTGAAATCTGCCTGGTCAGGCCGAACGTAAATTAGTCAAGTCACCCAACCGCAGGGCATCCAATAAAGGAGCGGATAACTCGATGGCTACAAACTACTGGTCCAAGGTCCTCAATCAGAGAGTTTCTCGGCGCCGAGCAATCGCCGCGACCGGTGGCAGCGCTGCTGCTGCGGCCTTCCTCGCTGCATGTGGCAGTGACGACGACGGCGGCGGCGGCGGTGGAGGCACGGGCGGGTCTGGCGCCCAGAGCTCCGGACTGGTCACGGAAGCGAAGCACACGAGCAGCTCGGCCAAGCCCGGCGGCACGATGATCTCGACCAACCCGGCAGATCCGCCGCACTTTGACCCGCATCTCTTGACTCTACCGGCAGCGATGGCTACGACCCTGATCTACAACAAGCTGCTGGGTGTTAAGCCGGGTATCAACGAGATTACTGACGGCACAATTGAGTCTGATATGGCGGAGTCCTGGGAATTCTCTCCGGACAAGCTCACCCTGACGATGAAAATCCGTAAGGACGTGGGGACGCCGCCGAACCAGGCGCCGCTGAACGGTCGTAAGCTCGATTCGTCAGACGTGGTGTACTCGTGGGACCGCTGGGCGACCCTGGGCACCAACAGCCAGGACCTTGTCAACGCCAAAAACCCGGCTGCGCCTGTCTTGTCGCTGACGGCTACGGATGCGAACACGATCCAGGTGAAGCTCAAGGAGCCGATCTCGTCGATCCTGTCTGGCTTTACTTCACAGCTGCAGGGCCAGTACTTCATCCTGCCGAAGGAAGCGGACGCTATCGATGTGAGGAAGAACCCGATGGGCGCAGGCGCGTACTGGCTCTCGGAGTACGTACCTTCATCCAAGCTGACGTACACACGCAACCCGAACAGCTACGACAAGAACTCGTATCCGGAAAAGATCGAGACTCCGATCATCACCGAGAACGCGCAGGTCATCGCTCAACTAATATCCGGTGGCATCTACGCGCACTACCAGGCGGTTCCGCCGGACAGCGTGGTGCAGATCAAGAAGGACCAGCCGAAGATCGCCCTTTACAAGACGGACATCAACAACGTCGGCGTAAGCATCTTCTTCGGCTTCAAGAGCGGTAGCGGGGCGCCCTTCAAGGACGAACGTCTGCGTCAGGCGTTCAGCATGGCGATGGACCGCGACCTCTACCTGGACACGTGGGCGAACATCTCCAAGTTCCAGGACGACGGGCTCGAGGTCGAGACGAAGTGGAACACGGCGGCGCGTCCTCAGGACTACAAGGGCTGGTACCTGGACCCGCAGAGCAAGGACTTCGGCGAGAACGCCAAGTACTACGTGCACAACATCGCCGAGGCGAAAAAGTTGATGTCCGCCGCTGGGTTCGCCAACGGCATCTCAATGGACTCGCACGAGGCCGCGGGCACGAACTACGGTCTGAACTACGCGCCGCAGATCGAGGTGGTCCACGGCATGGCGGCGGAAGCCGGGTTCAAGTTCACACGCCAGCAGTACCAGGCGCCGGCGCCATGGAACGCGGACTACCGCGACTCGCGCGGGTTCTTCGATGGCATCGCCTTCCGCCTGACGCCCGTGCCGGCGGAGCCGGGTGAGGGTCTGTTCGCCCTGTACAACAAGGACGGCAGCCTGAACTACGGATTCGACGCAGAGGGCAAGGGCCTTGCGTCGAAGGAAGGTCCATTCATCGGCGACCCGACGTTGGACGACCTGACGAAGAAGATGCGCTCGGAGTTCGACAACGCGAAGCGAATTCAGCACGCACAAGAGCTCCAGAAGTACAATGGTCGCAAGCAGTACTTCGTCCACGCACTCGGTTCGGCGACGGGCTTCAACGTGGCGTGGCCGGGAGTGCAGAACTTCGGAGTGTTCAACGGCCTGCAGTGGGGTTACCTGCTCAAGCGCTTCTGGCTCGACACGACGAAGGCGCCATTCGCCTAGGTCTGTCAGGACGGGACTCAAAAGAGGGTGCACGAGAGTGCACCCTCTTTCTTTCCACGACGACTGGGAGCCCCAAGGAAGTAGCTGCAGACCTTCAGGTCTGCTTCGTGCCGTCTTGTTCGCTCAGCAAGCTGAGCAGACCTGAAGGTCTGCAGCTACGTACCGAGCGCCGTATCGGAACTGATACCTTCGCGGCCTCATGGCGATCTCAATGGCAACGGGTCCGTGCATACCATTCTCCCGACGAAAGGAGGCGCCGGAGATGTTCGTATCGCGGATGCCGTTTCACGTTGCACCGGGAAAGACCACCGAAGTCGAGGAGCGGCTGCAGACGCTGAAGCAGATGATCGACGAGGCCGGAGGACAGCGCTGCCGTATCTTGCGCACCCACTTCGCCTCGGATGGGGCGCCGGACGTAGTGCTTGAGCAAGAAGCTGAGGACCTCGCGGTGCTGGAGACACAGATAAGCAAGGTGACGGAGCGCCCGGAGTTCCAGGCGTGGTCGCGCGAGATGTCAGGGCTGCTAGCACGGCCGCCGAAGCGCGAGGCGTACCTCGTCAAGTAGCGGCCAGGGGCTCAGGGCAACACAAATACGCCACGGCCATCTGCCGTAGCGCTTTATGCTGCTCGCTGTTGGAGCTAGGCTGTGGCGGCTGCTGCCCGGGCGCCGGCGGGAGCCGCGGTCTTGGCAGCCCTCTTCTTGTCCTCGGCCTTCTTGGCCTTCTTGAGGTGCTTGTGCCAGGCGACCTTCTTACGTTTGTTCATTGCTCCCAATGCTAGGCGACGACGCGGCGGCGGTCAATCGAAGGCGCGAGCCGGCGGTCATGATGTCCGTGATAGTCTTGTCCGCATGAACGCGTACAGATGGTACGCCTGGCACTACAGGACGCACCACAAAACCGGCTAGACCGCTGCTTACTTTTCACCGCGTCGGTGTAAGCAGCGGGAGTGCGACGCATGTCCTCGGCTCAGCATGAAATGAACCGTGGGCGGCAGACCTCCTGCATTCACTCAGGAGCGCCCTGTCATGCCCATGCCCCATCGTACCCAGATGGCCCTAATCAAGCGCCGCCTTACCGGCAAGGAGGGCTCTGAGCGGCTGCGCGAGCTTCGCTCTATCCTCGAGGACCTGCCTGACTACAAGAACGGTCCCTATGCAGACATCCGTAAGTGGGTGGTCAACCAGATCGATGCCACGCGCGCCCGCTCGCGCGTGGTGCAGCGGGACTCGATCGCCGTGCGCCGGGAGGGCGCCGCGCAGGTGGCGCTGGTGGGCCCGCCCAACGCCGGCAAGTCGTCCCTCCTGCACGCCCTCTCGGACGTGCAGATCAAGATCGGCAACTACGCCTTCACGACGCTGCGTCCGGTGCCTGCGCTCGTGCGCATCGGCGGCGTGCTTGTCCAGTTCGTGGAGATACCGGGGCTGATCCAAGGCGCGGCGGACGACCGTGGCGGCGGGAGAGCCCTGCTGGGCGTGCTGCGCGGCGCGGACGTCATCGTGTTCTGCCACGAGCCTTCGAAGCCTGTGAACGAGCTCCTCGCCGTTCAGCACGAAGTGAGCGTCGCGGGCATAGACCGCCCGGCCTTGCTCGCGGCCACGAAGGCTGACGAAGCAGGGCCCGACGACATAGAGCGCCTCAGGCGGGCGGCACCGGGCCTGCCGGTTGTACCGGTGTCGATCATCGACGATGCGAGCCTAGAGGCGTTGAAGGAGCAGGTCTGGGCACTGACCGGTCTGCTCCGCGTCTTCCTTCGCCGCGATCGTGAAGTGGCAGAAGAACCGCTGGCAATGGCGGTGGGCTCGTCGGTTCACGATGTGGCAGGCGCCATCCACAAGGACCTGGCAATGGGATTCAGGTACGCGCGGGTCTGGGGCGCATCGGCCCAGTTCGAAGGTCAACAAGTTGGGCGCGGTCACGTCGTCCAAGAGGGTGATGTGGTTGAGGTGTTGAGCGAGTGAGGCAAGCGAGGACAGCTATTCGGTCAGGGCGCGGCGCAGGACGAAGCTGTAGCGGACGACCTCCGCGCCGGATTCGTGTGGCTCCGATTCGCCATCGTCGGTCCAACCTCGCTCCTCGTAGAACGCGCGGGCCCGTTCGTCTGCTGCGATTGTCCAGATGATGGCCGACTCGAAGCCTGCCTCCGCAAGCGCCCGGGTTGCGTCCGCCAGCAGCTCAGCGCCGATGCCCTCGCCCCAGTAGTCAGGGTCGACATAGAGGCCGTAGACCTCGCCCACGCCGAGGCCGATGCCATTGCGGTTAACGCCGTAGCTCGTCCAGCCCACGATGCGGCTGTCCTCGACTGCGACGAGTGTGTCCGCCTGCAGTGGATCGGCAAGACTGGCGAGCCAGCGCATCGTGCTCGTGCGTACGGACAGCGCCTCAGCGTAGGCGGCGTCGACCCAGGGCGCGTAGCCAATCTGCCAAACGCGCACGTGGACCTCGGCGATACCCTGGGCGTCGGCAGCTTCGGCCAGCCGTATCTGCATGAGCCGCAGTTTAGCGGGGAACCGCTCGCGGTGGGGAGAGGGATGAGGGGCAAAGGACGAGGAGGAAGGAGAGGGCCTCGAACATGTAGCTACAAGGACCTTCAGGGCTGCCTGGGCCGGCTTGCTCGCCTCCCCGCAGGCCAGAAGCTTTCATTGCTGGCCGACGCCGAGGCACAGACGGCTCGGATATGGTGTGTCCGTTCGACCGGGAGCGTGCGGGCGTCATGAAGCACGCGGCTACACGAGTTGGTGCAGGCTGTGGCGCAATGCCGCCGTGGCTGAAATGCCACGGCTACGGTGGGCGCGGGACCTGTGTGGGGACTGAGGCGAGAGCAAAAGGAGAGGCCAGGTCGTGAGACCCGGCCTCTTGATGCGATGTTGATGCTCCCCTAGGTTTGGGAGCTGCCGCTGCTGCCCCAGGCGAGGCCTGGGCGGGGACGGCCACGAGGTGCTTCGTCTTCGCGGGGCTCCGGGTCGACGCTCGGCGGTGTTGGGGCCGGCGGCGGTGTGGGGGCTTCAGACGGAGGCTCGTCGCTTCCGTCAGTTGGCGAGGCCATGAAGGCGAGTAGTTCGTCACCTTCCATCGTCTCGATCTCCATCAACTTGTGAGCCAGGTGGTCGAGCTTGTCGCGGTTCTCGCGGATGATAGTGCGGGCGAGGGTGTGGGCGTTCTCGATGATCCGCCGCACCTCGTCGTCGATTTCCTCGGCGATCTTCTCGGAGTAGTCGCGCTGCTCTGAGATTTCGCGGCCGAGGAAGACGAGTTCTTCCTTGTGACCGAAGGTCCGCGGCCCCAGTCGTTCGCTCATACCGAAGCGGGTGACCATGGCCCGGGCAGTGCGCGTCACCTTGGAGATGTCGTCGCTGGCGCCCGTGGACATCTCGCCGAAGACGGCCTCTTCGGCCGAGTGGCCGCCGAGCATCATCGCGAGCATCTTCTCCAGGTAGGAGCGCGTATTCAGGTGACGGTCCTCTTCGGGCAGAGCCTGCGTGTAACCGCCGGCCATACCGCGCGAGACGATCGTGATCTTGAACAGCGGGTCGAAGTTGTCGAGCTTGTAGGCAACGAGCGCGTGACCGGACTCGTGATACGCGACCATTTCGTTCTCACGCGCGCTGCGTACCCGGCTCTTGCGCTCCGGGCCAAGCATCACGCGGTCGATAGCCTCTTCGAACTCCGGCATCGCGACGCGCTTTTTGTTGCCACGCGCGGCCATGATCGCCGCCTCGTTGACCAGGTTGGCCAGGTCGGCGCCGGAGAAGCCGGGCGTGCGCTTGGCGAGGACTTCGAGAGCGACGTCCTTGTCCAGCGGCTTGCCCTTCGTGTGTACCTCGAGGATGGCGACGCGGCCCTTGACGTCCGGGGCATCGATAACGACCTGGCGGTCGAATCGGCCGGGGCGAAGGAGCGCCGGGTCCAAGATGTCGGGACGGTTGGTGGCGGCGACGACGATCACGTTGGTGTTCGTGTCGAAGCCGTCCATCTCGACGAGGATCTGGTTCAGGGTCTGCTCGCGCTCGTCATGGCTACCGCCGAGGCCGGCGCCGCGCTGGCGGCCGACCGCGTCGATCTCGTCGACGAAGACGATGCAGGGCGAGTTGCGCTTGGCCTGATCGAACAGGTCACGCACTCGGGAGGCACCGACGCCGACGAACATCTCGACGAACTCGGAGCCTGAGATGGAGAAGAAGGGCACACCGGCCTCGCCGGCGACAGCGCGGGCGAGCAGCGTCTTGCCGGTGCCGGGAGGACCGACGAGCAGTACGCCGCGCGGGATGCGCGCGCCGAGGGCGATGAACTTCTCGGGGTACTTGAGGAATTCCACGACCTCCTGAAGCTCTTCTTTCGGCTCGTCGACGCCTGCAACGTCGGCGAAGGTGACGGAGGGCTTGTTGGCCGTGAACATGCGCGCGCGGCTCTTGCCGAAGCTCATGGCCTGGGAGTTAGACCCCTGGGCCTGGCGCATCATGAACAGGATTAGACCAATGAAGATCAGGATGGGCAGGAACTGCAGCAGCAGCCCGAACCAGTCGCCGAAAGCGCTCGGCTCCTTCACTTCGATGGTCGGCAATGGGCTGACTTCGTTGGTCGTCAGGATCTCGACAAAGCTCGAGTTGTCCTCTTTGCGAGCGGTGTACTCAGTGTTGTCCTTGAGCGTGACGTTGAGAGTATTGCCGTTGACTTCGACTTTGGCGATGTTCTGGGCCTTGGCGTCGTTGATGACGTTGCTCAGGTCCTTCTTATCGCTCTCTTCGGCGCCGGGCCGGAAAAAGATGACCACGATGGCGATTACGGCCACCAGGATCATCAGATAAACAAAACTGTTACGCATCCAGCGTGATCCCATCACACCCCTCTACCAGTAACGCGATTGCCGTGGCGAAATTACGCGCGTTGGCTGAATGCGTCTTCCGGACGTTGGATTTGAAATTAGTATAGCATCCGCCGAATCTAGGGAATCCAGAAAATGAGTAGGCCGCTGATCTAAGTTTCGGATGCGAGCTCGCCTGCTTGAGCCCAATTCTCCTTCGGGACGTCGGAAAAGATCACGATAGTCGCCTCGGGAGTCGTTTTTACGATGTCGACCATCGCCTGCGTGATCGCCTTCGCGAGTTCCTGCTTCTGGGCATAAGTGCGGCCTGGCCACATTTCGACGTGCACGACGGGCATAAGAGGGTCTCCTTTGCGGGGCTTGTTCCAGCTTCCTCTCCCGGATCGGGAAACGTGGGACTTTAAGGTTGCTCAAATCATAGCCGACTGGCCGGGAGCAACAGGCACCGAGCAACAAGCTCCAGAGACCAGGGAAACTGGAAATAAGGAACGAGCGACGCGACACGGGCCGGCCAAGCCATGATCTCGTTGCCTGGCGCTTGTGGCTTGGTGCTAGTATTCGGCCATGGCGACGGCTGGTCCCCGACCCCTGCCGTCCAGGGCTCTCGAGCGAGCCCTGTGGTCAGCCGGCGTACTGCGAGTCGCCGGCGTAGATGAGGTTGGGCGCGGTCCGTTGGCTGGACCGGTCTATGCCGCCGCTGTGATCCTCGATCCACGAAAGCGCCCGCGGTGGCTGTCCGAGGTACGCGACAGCAAAGTCCTGCCTGCGCCGGAACGCGAACGGCTTGCCGAAGCGATAAAGAAAGACGCACCGGCGTGGGGAATCGGCTGGTCGTCCGTGGCCGAGATCGACGCCTGGGGTATTTCCCGCGCAAACTGGATGGCGATGTCACGCGCACTCAACCGGCTCCAGATAGAGGCAGAACACGTGCTGGTCGATGGACCAATCAAGATCAAGGGCTGCGACCTCGCCCAGCAAGCCGTCGTCGATGGTGACGCGAAGTGCGCTTCGATAGCCGCCGCGTCTATCGTCGCCAAGGTGGCGCGCGATTCCGTGATGTGCTGGCTGGACCGCTGGCACCCGGAGTACGGCTTCGCGTCTCACAAGGGCTACGCCACGCCGAGTCACCTGCGGTCGATTGAGATTCACGGCTTGTCGCCGCACCACCGCCGTAGCTGGGCCGCTGTCGCCCGGCGTTCATCCGCAGTCCTCCTCACGCCAGAATCGCTGATCCCCTCGCCGCCTTCTCTTGTCCCCTCCCCGTCGACGGGGAGGGTTAGGGAGGGGTTCGCCGATGCCGCGGGATAGCCGCCAGCGCAACCGGCGCTTCGGAGACTTCGGCGAGCGCGTCGCCGCCCATCACCTGGAGGCGAAGGGCTATACGGTCCTCGAGCGCAACTGGAGCGTCAAAGAAGGCGAGATCGACCTCATCGTGCAGAAAGGCGACGACCTAGTGTTCGTCGAAGTGCGCAGCCGTCAGGGCAACGCCTACGGCTCACCGGAGGAGTCGATCGTTGGGCGGAAGGCGACACGCGTGCTGGCGGCCGTGGACGCATACATGCAATCCCACCCGGAGGCGCCGCCGTTTCAGCGCGTGGACCTGGTTGCTCTGGAGCTCGATGCCAAGGGCCGCGTGATCAGGGTGGAGCAGATCGAGAACGCGATCGAGGGGACGTAGTTTCCTCCCCAGACCAGCCCGCGCAACGAGCGATCTGTTCCCGTGTCGGGTCCGGATACTTGGTTCTAGGGGATTTCCTTCCAGAAGAAGACAGGGCTCGGGGCGAGGGAAGGGTCTCGCAGGACGCGGACGATCGTGCGCGCTACCGTTGCAGGCGGAACTATCAACCCCTCCTCGTAGCGACGGCGCACGACTTCGGAACGCTCCCATTCCGTGACGTCGAAGCTGCGCAGGTACGCCTGCATGCCAGTGTCCATGCTTCCCGGGTCAATGCAGAAGGCTTTCATCTCATGAATGTCCATCACATTGGCGTCTTGCTCGACTATGCGGGTGATTAGTTCCAGGGCAGCCTTCGGGCCACCGTAAAGGGCTGCGCCATCGATCGGCGCTCGGGCAGCGTTAGACGTGATGTTGCAGATGACCAGGTTGGCGGGCATCGAGCGGTGGGCGGCGACGAACGCGTTCATTAGGATGGTTGGCGACACGACGTTGATGTTGAAGTTATCGACGATCGTCGGTGGGTCGGTGTCGCCGATGCGCTTCAGGACAAGCGAGGCAGCGTTGTTGACGAGCACAATGCGCTGTGCATCGGGATGGTCTTCGAAGCGGAAAGAGCCAACCGCGGACACGTCGGTGAGATCGAGGGAGACGTGACGGTAGTGCGGATGCGCCGGTCCTTCGCCGCGGGCGAGGCCGATGACGGTCGTATCCGGGTCTTCGAGCAACTGGTCGACCAAGGCGCGGCCGAGGCCTCGGCTGGTGCCGGTGATGTAGTAGTAGTCCATCGTGATCAGCTCCTCGCTACCAACCGCCGCCGTTGACGGTGATGCGCTGGCCCGTCACGTAACGACCTTCCTCCGAGCACAGATACACAATCGCCCCCGCGACGTCCTCCGGCTTACAGATGAAGCCGAAGGGCGAGGCTTCGGCACGCTCCTGCTTGTCTGTGACGCCGACGCTCTGGAGGAAGCCATCGCCCATGTCGGTGTCGACGAGGCCCGGCGCAACGATGTTGACGCGGATGCCGTGCTCGCGCTCTTCCTTGGCCAGCGTGTGGGCGAGCGCCTCCATGCCGGACTTGCTAATGCTGTATGCGCCCATGCGCACGCGCAGCGCCTGGGCCGAGAACGACGAGACCATGACGACATCGCCACGGCCGAGGGCGCGCATCTGGGGGACGACGGCCTGGCACATGTAGAGGGCGCCGAAAGTGTTGTACTCGAGGTAGCGCTGGACATCTTTCGGGTCCACCTCGGTGACGAGGGGCGTGCCGAAGGTCTCGTAGCCAATGCCGGCGTTGTTGATCAGGATGTCGACACGGCCGAAGTCGCGCACGGCAGCCTCGGCTATCGCTTTGCAGTCTGCCTGCGAGGTGATGTCGCCCTTGTAGACCTCGGCGCGGCGTCCGAGGGCACGCACCTTGTCCGCGACCGCCTCCGCGGCGTCGCGGCTGGAGTGGTAGTTGATCGCCACGTCGGCGCCGTGCTCGGCGAACATCAGGGCGGCTGCGGCGCCGATGCCCCTGCTTGCGCCCGTAATCAAGGCGACGCGGTCTGTCAGTCCCTTCATGGCGGTTGTCCCTCCCTGTGCCGAGGCGGCGACGTATACTTCGAGTCGTCTACGGGTTGAAACCCGCAGCTAGAGGATTACAATGCCTGTCTACGAATTCTCCTGTAACAACTGCAAGTCCCTGGTCAGCGTTTTCGTCCGGTCGATGAACTCGCCCGTGAATGGTAAGTGCGAAAGCTGCGGCGGGACAGACCTGACGCGCCTGGTCTCCCAGGTCTCCATCCCGCGCTTCAGCGGCGGTGGTGACGACGACTTCGATGTGAACGACCCGGAGATGGCGTCTCTCATGCAGCAGATGGGCGGCGGTATGGGCGGGATGGGCGGCATGCCGGGGATGGGTGGTATGGGCGGCATGGACGACTTCGGCGGCTTCGGCGATGACGACTAGCGAGGGCGACATGCGCCGTCTCCTGCCAGAAATCGAGAAGCTGGCGGAGATGGCGAGCGAAGGCCTCGCTGCAAAGAACGTTGCTCGTGAGGCCAGCCTCGGCCGCTGCCGCGATGCCATCCGCAACTCCGCCAACGCCATCCGCGCCGTTCACCGGGGCGACTTCGCCCTTGCCGAGGAGCTTTCCGGCAAGGCCGGAACCCTGCTTGCGGAGGCGAAGCAGGCCCTGCGCGAGCACCAGGACATCCGCTTCGCCGGCTTCGTGCACGACGCCGAGAAGGAGTACGCGGAGTCGCGCCTCACGCTCGCTTTCATCGCCAACCATGAATCGATGCCGCGGCCGCACGACCTCGACGTCGACCTACCGGCCTACCTGAACGGCCTCGGCGAGGCAGTGGGCGAGCTGCGACGCTATCTCCTGGACACGCTGCGTGGGGGCAACGTCGAGCGCTGCGAGGAGGTCCTCGCCGTCATGGACGAGGTCTATGGCATCCTCGTCACCTTCGACTACCCCGATGCGATGACCGGGGGCCTGCGCCGTACCACGGACAACACGCGCGGCATCCTTGAGCGCACGCGCGGTGACCTCTCGCTCGCAATGCGCCAGCGCGACCTCGAGCAGAAGCTGGCCCGATTCGAAAGCCGGTTGGACGCCTGAATCGGGTTAGGACACGACGAACAGCGGGCCGAAGACGACGGCGACGATCGACATCAGCTTGAGCAGGATGTTCAGGGCCGGCCCGGACGTGTCCTTGAAGGGGTCGCCTACCGTGTCACCGACGACGGCCGCGCGATGAGCTTCGGAGCCTTTACCGCCGAGGTGACCGGCTTCGATGTATTTTTTGGCGTTGTCCCACGAGCCGCCCGCGTTCGCCATCATAAGGGCCAGGAGCGCGCCGGTAATGATGGAACCGACGAGCAACCCACCCAGCGCGCTGGCGCCCAGGATGGCGCCGACGACAATCGGAACGGCAATCGCGAGTACGCCGGGCACTACCATTTCTTTGAGGGCGCCATCTGTGGCGATGGCGACTGCGCTCGCGTATTCGGGGCGGCCGCTCCCGTCCATGATCCCGGGGATGTCGCGGAATTGCCGTCGCACTTCTGACACCATCGCCATCGCCGCGCGGCCGACAGCCGCCATCGTCAGGGCGCCGAAGATGAACGGCATGAGCCCGCCGATAAGGGCGCCGATCAACACATCCACGTCGAGGAGGTCGAGGGTGGTGATGCCGACAACCTGCGAGTAGGTGACCATGAGGGCAAGCGCCGTAAGCACAGCCGAGCCGATGGCGAAGCCTTTACCCGTGGCGGCCGTCGTGTTGCCGAGGCTGTCCAGGGCGTCGGTGCGCTCCCGTACCTCTGGCGGCAGGTGCGCCTGTTCTGCGATGCCGCCCGCATTGTCGGCCACAGGGCCGTAGGCATCGGATGCCAGGGTGACGCCAAGTGGGCAGAGCATGCCGACCGCTGACAAGGCGATGCCGTACAGGCCGGCGACCTCGTAGGTGATGTAGATGGCGCCGCCGAGCACAAGGATCGGGACCGCGGTCGAGAGCATGCCGAGGCCAAGGCCACCGATGATCACGGTGGCGGCGCCGGTCTCGGCCTGTTCGGCAAGTTTCTTCGTCGGCTTGTACTCGTATGCCGTGTAGTACTCGGTTGCTGTGCCGATGAGCTGGCCGGCAATGAGGCCGACGAGGACGGCAAAGAACAGGGCGATGTCCAGGCCCATGATTGCCACTGCGGCCCCGGTCCCGGCGAGCACCAGCCCGCTGGCGCTGAACACGCCCGCTCGTAACGCCCACAGGAGCTGGCCCATGTCTGCATCTTCACCCGTGCGCACGAAAAACGTGCCGATAATCGATGCACCAATGCCGATTGCCATAACGAGCAAAGGCAGGATGAATGCATCGGAGTCGAAGTCGACGACGGCGCTGGGATCGAAGACCGCATTGGCGCCGACGCCGGTAATCGCGATCGTCGCCAGTGCCATTGTCGCGACAACCGCCCCGGTGTAGGACTCAAAGAGGTCTGCTCCCATTCCCGCAACGTCGCCCACGTTGTCGCCGACGTTATCGGCAATCGTTGCAGGGTTGCGCGGGTCGTCCTCAGGGATGCCTGCCTCCACTTTACCGACAAGGTCTGCGCCGACATCGGCTGCCTTCGTATAGATACCGCCACCGACACGCGCAAACAGGGCGATCGACGACGCGCCGAACGCAAAGCCGGTCAACGGCTGAACGTTCTCGAAGATGAAGTAGAGCGCGGTCAGACAAACCAAACTGATACCGACGACGCTCATGCCCATGACCACGCCAGAGGAAAATGCGACTCGCAGGGCGGGGTTGAGTCCGTCGCGCGCTTTCGACGCGGTGCGCACATTTGCCCGAACGGCGATTTGCATGCCGACGTAGCCCGCTAATGCTGACGCCACAGCTCCCACGACGTAGGAGAAGGCGGTGCGAGGGAGGTCAGTGAAGTTGCCGGCCTGAGTGCCGAAGCGATCGAGGATGTCGTAATCGATGAAGAGAACGAGGACGACCGCCACGACGGCGACAAAGCCTGCGAGGAAGGTGTACTCGCGTTTTAGGAAGGCTGCCGCACCCTCCTGGATGGCGAGAGCGATACCGCGCATCGTCTCGTCGCCCTCGTCTTCTTTGATGACTTTTTGCGCGGTGAGGAGCGCGAAGAGCAGCGCACCACCACCAGCCACCAGTGCGATGGCAATCGAGAGCATGGACAAGCCTCCGGCAGTGAAAAACCGAAATACGAGTTCGGATTGAGAGGTCTAGACGACGCTACTCAATGGCCGACTTTGAAACAATGAAGTCTCAATTCATGCTCTCTGATTGCGATATTACTTTTTTGTTAAACAGTCACGGGCTATAGTTCTCCCGCAGGCTAGGCCAGCAGCCCGGTATGACTCTCAAGTCTGGACCCCCCAGACCCCACTCATGGGTGGGCATATCGCGTTCTGCTGACCCCTGAGGATGGGCAGCCGCGCCACAGTTGGCGTATTCGATTTTTAAGGAGACCAGCGTTGGACATCATCTGGTACCTGCTAATACCCATAGCAGGCGCAGTAGCCGTGCTCTACGCGGGCTGGTTGGCGAAGTTCGTACTTAGCCAGGACACCGGTACCGTGCAGATGCAAGAAATCGGCGGCATGATTTTCGAGGGCGCCATGGCGTTCCTCAGCCGTCAGTACCGCACGATTTCGATTTTCGCAGTTCTGACCGCCGTCCTGATAGGCGTCGTCGTTGGCGCGATCTCTGAAGGCGTGAAGGACATCGTGCTCAGCGACGAAGGATTAATTGAGTACGGTGACGTGGAGGTTAGCCGCTGGACCGAGGGTCTCCTGACCAGCGTCTCCTTCCTCGCCGG
>Ga0247825_10001159_pt1 | contig 17200 bp, 14 predicted proteins | sample 13C_Vanillin_Day_FD_194413 | JGI IMG/M metagenome (GOLD analysis project Ga0247825, IMG submission 194413) | Soil microbial communities from agricultural site in Penn Yan, New York, United States - 13C_Vanillin_Day48 | ecosystem: Environmental > Terrestrial > Soil > Agricultural land | place... | reverse complement strand
GGCCGGGGCGGGGGCCGCGGCGGCACGCCGCTCTGGCTCATCCTGATGATGGGAGCGGTGGCGAGCCTCGCGGTGAGCGCGCTCCTTGCCTGGTATCTCGCACGGCCGATCCACAGCCTGCGCTGGGCGCTGCGCGCCGCTGCCGAGGGGAAGCTCGAGACGCGCGTACGGCCGCTCATGAAAGGCCGCCGCGACGAGATTGCCGACCTGGGCGAGGAATTCGACGAGATGGCGCGGCGGCTCCAGAAGCTCGTCGAGGCGCAGAGGCGGCTCCTGCACGACGTATCGCACGAGCTGCGCTCGCCGCTTGCGCGGCTGCAGGCGGCAGTCGGCCTCGCGCGCCAGGACCCGCGACGGGTGGAGGCGTCGCTCGAGCGCATAGAGCGCGAGGTGGGGCGGCTCGACGAGCTCGTAGGCGAAGTGCTGGCGCTCGCGCGGCTGGAAGGCGGAAAGCCGTCAAGCCACGAGGAGCTCGTGGACCTGGCAGAGCTCGTGGCCGGTGTGGTCGACGACGCGCGCTTCGAAGCACAGGCAGCGAACCGCAGCCTGTCGTTCGAATGCGCCGAGCGCGTCGTCGTGCGTGGACGCGCGGAGCTGCTGCAGCGCGCAGTGGAGAACGTAGTGCGAAACGCCGTGAAGCACACCGGCGAAGCGAGCACCGTGGAGGTGAAGCTGTCGGCGCTCGGCGAGCGTGCGCGCCTCGTGGTACGGGATCACGGGCCGGGCGTGGCGCCGGGCGAGGCGGAAAGGATCTTCGAGCCGTTCTATCGCAGCCGCTCGGAGGCTTCGATCGACGGCTTTGGCCTGGGCCTCGCCATCGCGCACGCTGCGGTCGCTGCGCACAAGGGCCGCATCCGCGCGGTAAATGCGGAGGGCGGCGGTCTGCACGTCGAGATCGAGCTTCCGCTCGAGACCTAGCCCTTCGTGCCCGTGCGAACGGCGAGCCGATCGCCGGGCGAAGCGGCTTCCCACTGCCTCATCCGCAACGCATACTGTCTGCGCAGGAAGAGGATCGTTCCGCCCGCCGTGATCAGGAGCAGGCTCGAGAGGACCGGAAGCATCGAATCGGCCCTGCCGAGAAAGAAGCCGCCCGCAGCCACATAAACGAACGGCGAGATTTCGTACCAATAGAATTCCAGGTCCATGCTCTCCCCTCGGGAGCGAGCCGCAGGACCTCTATCGTGGCGCGTGGCGTGTGGCTGTGCTGTGGACCCTTAGGGGATCAGCACAGAAACTTACAACGTCTGGCAGGACTTATTTCACGACTCCCGGGCCCGTGCCGGTTCATGGCGCTGCTCTCATGACGGGTTGCCCATTGCGGTGTGATCGACGAGCCGTACGCAGCGAGCGCGCGAGCAGCCCGGTGAGCTCGCGCTGCCCGGAGGCCCGCTCCCGCCTCATGTGCGCCTCGAGGAGCGCGACGATGGCCCGCTCCTCGTGGCCGCCGCGCAGGCGCTCGCCGAGCCTGCCTTCGAGATAGCTCTCGACGATGGCGGGATGCACGTAGCACTTGCGGCAAACGGCCTTGGTGTTGCCAAGCAGCTTCGCCACTGCTTCGATCGCCGTCGCGATGTTGCGCTTGCCCTCCGCCTGCGAGCCGGGAGCCTGCAACCGGGCGAGCGCCCGCGCCGCCAGCACCGTGCCGGCCCAGGTGCGGAAGTCCTTGCTGGTGAAATCCTGGCCCGAGATCTCCTTGAGATACGCGTTCACGTCGCTCGACTCTATGCGCCGGGTCTCGCCTTCGTCGTCCACGTAGCGGAACAGCTCCTCCCCAGGCAGGTCCTGCACGCGGCGCATGATCGCCGCAAGCCGGCGGTCGGTGAGCTCGATCGTGTGCTCCACGCCGCTCTTGCCGCGAAAGCGAAAGCTGAGCTTCCCGCCGCGCACCCGCACCTGGCGCTCGCGCAGCGTGGTCAGCCCGAAGGATTCGTTCTCACGGGCGTACTCCTCGTTGCCGACGCGGATCAGGGTCGTCTCGAGCAGCCGCACTACCGTGGCGAGGACCTTCTCGCGCGGCAGCCCGGGAAGGGCGAGGTCACGCTCCACGCGCCGCCGCAGGCGCGGCAGCGCGCGGGCGAATGGAACCATGCGACCGTACTTCGTTTCGTCGCGCACCTCGCGCCAGCGGCTGTGGTAGCGATACTGCTTGCGGCGGCGCGCGTCGCGGCCGGTCGCCTGCACGTGTCCGTCATCGCGCGGACAGATCCAGACCGCGTTCCACGCGGGCGGCACCGCGAGCGCCTGGATGCGTCCGAGCGTGCGCCGGTCGCGCACCGGCCTGCCGTCCGGATGGCGGTAGCGGAAGGCGCTACCCCGTCGTTCGCGACGGATTCCGGGCATGTCGTCGCACACGTACCGCAGACCCGCAGCACGTGCGCTGTGGTAAGAATTTCCGTTCAGGCGCCTGCCATCCGCCATGCTGCGCGGGGGTGCAATTGGCGTGCCACGCTACCATCCGGACTATGAGCGCGCTTCGATTCGTGGCAGCGGCGCTGCAGCGCCTGGTCGATCGCATGGACCCCCAGGAGGGGCGCTACCGGATGCTCTTCGAGCACAGCCCCCTGCCGATGTGGGTGGTGGACGTCGAGACGCAGCGCTTCCTCGGCGTGAACGAGGCCGCGGTGCGTCTTTACGGCCATAGCCGCGATGCGTTCCTCGCGATGTCGGCCGACGACGTGCGCGTGCCGGACGAGCGCGTGCCCGACGAGCGCGAGCCGTTCAGGCAGTTCGTGCGCCGCGCCTCGGGGGCGGTGATCCGCGGCACCTTCCGCCATCTGAAGAACGGCGGCGAGCCGATGGACATCGACGCCATCGGTCACCTGGTGATGTGGCGCGGGCGCGCCGCCCGCCTGGTGGTGCTGAACGACATCACCGAGAGGAGGCGTACCCAGCGCGAGCTCGAAATCTCCGAGGAGCGCTTGCGCGCGCTGTCGCGGCGCCTGCTCGGCGTGCAGGAAGGCGAGCGCGGGCGCCTGGCGCGCGATCTGCACGACGACGTAGGGCAGGCGCTCACGGCGCTCAAGATCCAGCTGGAATCGCTCGCCCGCGGCGCCGGGCCTATCGCAGACCGCGTCCAGGAATGCGTCGAGACTACCCGCCATACGCTGGAGCGCGTGCGCCAGCTCTCGCTCAGCCTGAGGCCGTTGCAGCTCGATGACCTGGGCCTGGTCGCGGCGCTGCGCTCGCACCTGGACCGCCAGGCGAGCATCGGCGCGCTCACGCCGCATTTCGACGCGGCCGACGCGCCGCAGCTCGTCGCGCCGGAGGCGGAGACCGCGTGTTTCCGCGTCGCGCAGGAAGCCATCACGAATGTGCTGCGCCACGCCGGCGCCCGTCACCTGTGGCTGCGCCTGTTCAGCGCCGATGGACGGCTCGCGCTCTCGGTGCGCGATGACGGCAAGGGCTTCGACCTGGAGGCGGCGCGCCGCCGCGGCGACGCGGGCGCGAGCCTCGGCCTGGTCGGGATGGAGGAGCGCGCCGCGCTCGCCGGCGGCTCGCTCGAGCTGCGCTCGGCGCCCGGACAGGGCACCGTATTGATGGCAACATTCGCGCTGCACCCGGCTGAAAAGGAGCCCGAACGTTGATCCGCGTGGTCCTCGCAGACGATCATGCGCTCGTGCGAGCCGGCATCCGCTCGCTTCTCGGCGCGATGGCCGACGTCGAAGTGGTCGGCGAGGCCTCCAGCGGCGAGGAAGCGCTCGAGATCGCCAGCCGCCAGCGGCCCGACGTGGTGCTGATGGATATCGCCATGAAAGGCATCACCGGCCTGGAGGCGGCTGCGCGCATGCGCGAGCAGCACCCCGGCGTTCGGGTGATCATCCTGTCCATGCACTCGGGCGAGGAGTACGTGCTGCAGGCGTTGCGCGCGGGCGCCATGGGCTATCTCCTGAAGGACGCAGCCACCGGGGAGCTCGAGCTTGCCCTGCGCACCGTGATCCGCGGCGACAGCTGGCTCAGCCCGGCGGTCTCGCGGCAGGTGGTCGAGGGCTATGTCCAGCGGGTCGGCGGGGACGCCGGCCCCGACGTGCTCACCGCGCGCCAGCGCGAGGTGCTCCGCCTCGTGGCGACCGGCAAGAGCACCAAGGAGATCGCCTTCGTTCTAAACCTTTCGGTCAAGACGGTGGAGACCCACCGCGCCCAGATCATGGAGCGCCTGGGTATCCGCGACGTGGCGGGGCTCGTGCGGTATGCCCTGCGGACGGGGCTCATTCCGCCCGAGGGCTGAAAGCCCTCCAAGACCTCAGGGGAACCCCTAAAGGCGCCATCAGGGACCCCCCGATTCCCGCTATCGCCGGCCCCCCGTAGGCTCGGCGGCATGCAGACTGGCCGCGACCGCCGTATCGCGATTGCCGACGACAGCCCGATGTTCGTCGAGGCGGCCGCGCGGTACGTCGCGGCCTTGCCCGGATACGCTCTCGCCGGCACCGTGCATGCGACCACGCAGGCCGTCGCCCTGGTCGGCTCTTCGGCGCCCGACATCCTGCTTCTCGACCTCGGCGTGGCGCCGGCGCGGGGCCTGGAACTCCTGCGGCGCGTGAGAGCGCTTCCCGCGGCCCCCGCCGTCGTGGCGATGACGCTGTTCCACTCTCCCGAAGCCGCCGCGGCAGCGGTCGCGGCCGGCGCCGTGGGCCTGGTCGGCAAGGACGGCTTCGTTGCGGGGCTGACGCAGCTCCTCGCCCGGTTGTTCCCGCAGGAGATCTCCGCGTGAACTCCCCTGCCGCACCTGTGTTCGAAGCGCAGGCGCGCCGCGTGAGCCAGATGTATGCGGCGCTCAGTGCTGCGAACGAGGCGTCGGCGCAGCTTGGGGACGAGCGCAATCTGTACCAGCGCATCTGCGACATCGTCGTGCAGTACGGCGGCATGCGGCTCGCGTCGGTGCGCCTGCCGCGGCCCGGAACGCACTGGCTCGACACCTGCGCTTACGCAGGCGAGGCGGCCGGCTATCTGCCCGACGCCCGCATCTCGCTCGATCCCTCGCTTCCGGAAGGCCGCGGCCTGGGCGGACCCGCGCTGCGCGAGAACCGCACGATCGTGTGCAACGACTTCGTCTCCGAACCGCGGCTTGCCCCCTGGCACGCGGGCGCACGGCGCTTCGGCTTCGCGTCGGTCGCGTGCGTTCCGCTGCGCCGCGCCGGCAGCCCGGTCGCGCTGCTTGCGCTCTACGCCACCGCGACCGATCACTTCGACCCCGAGCTCGTGACGCTGGTGGAGCGCATGGCGGCGAACGTCGGCCACGCCCTCGATCGCCTCGAGGCCGAGCGGCGCATGCGCGAGAGCGAAGCGCGCTTCAGGAGCCTCGCGAACCTGCACGCCGCGTCGAGCTCTGCGAACGAGGCGATCCTGCGGGCAGCCTCGCCGGCGGAGCTGCTGAGCCGCGCCTGCGAGATCGCCGTCGCCTCGGGCAACTTCGTCCTTGGGACCGGCTTCCTCTTCGACCAGGCGAGCGGACAGCTCATGCGGGTGGCGAAGAGCGGTCCGGCCGCGGCCTATCCGCTGACCGAGAGCCCGATCTACGACTCCCTCGTCGCCGCCGCATGGCAGAGCCGCGAGGTCATGATCAGCAACGATTACCAGAGCGACCCGCGCACGCTGCGCCGCCGCCAGCATCCGTACCCCTATCCGCACCGCCTGGGCGCGGGCGCGGTGTGGCCCCTCTTCGTGGACGGCGAGCCCGTCGGCGTGTTTTCGCTGCTGCATGCCGAAAAGAACGCGTTCTCCGAAGAGATGACGCTGCTCTTGCAGCGCCTGGCGGACAACATGTCCTTCGCGCTTGCCAACTTCGCGCACGAAGAGCTGCGGCGCAAGGCCGAGAAGGAGCTGCGCGAGAGCATCGCCGAGCGCATCGGCGCGGAGGAGCGCCTGCAGCAGAGCCTGGAGCGCTTCGAGATCGTGGCCCGCGCCACCAACGACGTGGTCTGGGACTGGAACCTCGTGACCGACCAGCTCTGGCTGAACGACAATTTCTGCGCCGTGTTCGGCTACGAAGCGGGCGAGGTCGGCGGCTACATCGATGCCTGGACAGGCCGCATCCATCCCGAGGACGCCGCGCGCGTGAAGCAGGACATCCGCGCCGCGATCGACCGGGGCGAGCGGGTCTGGACCGCCGAGTACCGCCTGCGCCGCAAGGACGGCTCGTACGCCAACGTGCTCGACCGGGGGATGCCGTTGCGCGACAGCGCAGGCCGGCCCGTGCGCATGATCGGCGCGATGGCCGACATCAGCGAGAGAAAGCGCGCCGAGCGCAAGCTCGCGCTGCACGCGCAGCGCCAGGAGATCATCGCGCGCCTGGGCCAGTTCGCCCTGGGCGGCGCGGACCTCGAGCAGGTGCTTGCCGAGGCCGCGCGCGTGCTGCGCGCCGGCGGCTGCGACGTCGCGGCGCTCATCGAGCGCATCGGCGACCGCGGGCACGAGTTCGTGGTGCGCGCGGCCTGCGGCGAGGGCGCCGAAGCCTCGGTCGGCAAGAGCAAGGTCCTGCCGCCGCACTCGAAATGGTCCACGATGCTCGATTCGGCGGCCGGGGCGGTGGAGCACGACCGCAAGTACTTCGAGGCGCGCGACAGCGACCGGCCGTGGTCGTTCTGGCTGCGCCGCCTGGGCAGCGGCGTGTACGTGCCGATCCGCTCCGAGACCGGCCCGTTCGGCATCCTCATGATGGGATCGCTGCGCGATACGGGGTTCGACGCCGAGGACCTGAGCTTCGCCGAGGCCATCGCGCACGTGCTCTCCACGGCGGTGCGGCGCCACCACGCCCAGACGCGGCTTGCGTACATGGCGGAGTTCGATTCGCTCACGGGACTTCCCAACCGCAACCTGCTGCAGGACCGGTTGAACCAGAGCGTCGCGCAGGCGCGGCGGCGGCAATGGCACGGGGCGGTGCTGTTCATCGACCTCGACCGCTTCAAGCTGATCAACGACACGCTGGGCCACCACGTCGGCGACCGGCTGATCGCCGAGGTCGGCCGGCGCATCCGGCAGACCCTGCGTGGCGGCGACACCGTCGGCCGCGTGAGCGGCGACGAGTTCGGCGTGGTGCTGACCGATCTCGCGCAGGCCGACGACGCGGCGCTGGTGGCGCAGAAGATCCTCGACGCCCTGGGCCAGCCGTTCGACCTGGGCGGCAACGAGGCCTACGTGACCGCGAGCATCGGCATCTCGGTGTTCCCGGCGGACGGCAACGACGCCGAGACCCTGCTCAAGAACGCCGACATGGCGATGTACCGCGCGAAAGAGCTCACGCGAAACGCCTACTGCTTCTTCACCGCCGAGATGAACCAGCGCTCGGTGGCGAAGCTGCAGCTCAATACGGACCTCAGGCGCGCCATCGAGCGCGGCGAGTTCGTGCTGCACTACCAGCCGAAGGTCGACCTGCGCGAGGGCCGCATCCACGGTGTCGAGGCGCTGCTGCGCTGGAAGCATCCGCAGCGCGGCATGGTGCCGCCCGCCGAATTCGTGCCCGCGCTGGAGGATTCGGGGCTCATCCTGCCGGTCGGCGAATGGGTGCTGGGCGAAGCTGCGCGCCAGCTCGGCGCGTGGCAGGGCGCAGGCCTCGAATCGGTACCGGTGGCGGTGAACCTCTCGGCGAAGCAGTTCCGCCGCCGCGACCTCGACGCGCTGATCCGCGGCGTGCTCGCCGCCTCGCGCGTGCCGGCGCGCCTGATCGAGCTCGAGATCACCGAAAGCTGCCTGATGGAGGAGCCCGAGGAAGCGCTGAGGCTGCTCGCCAATCTGCGCGCCGCCGGGCTCAAGATCTCGGTCGACGACTTCGGCACCGGCTACTCCAGCCTCTCGTACCTGACGCGCCTGCCGCTCACCGCGCTGAAGATCGATCGCGGCTTCGTGCGCGACGTGGCGAGGAGCGCCGAGGCGGCCTCGATCGTGCGCGCCGTCATCGACATGGCGCATAACCTCGGCTTCATCGTGATCGCCGAAGGCGTCGAAAGCCACGAGCAGGTCGAGTTCCTGCGCCGCCACGGCTGCGACCTGGGACAGGGCTTCCTCTTCGGCCCGCCGATGACCGCGGCGGAGATGGCCTCTCACCTAGGGCGAACCGCCTAGTTTTTTCTCCAGCCTGCGCGCGAACACGGTCATTTCCTTCTCGGCCTGGCGGTCGCCTTTCCGTGCTGCCGCCTCGATGCCCTGCCGGTAGGCCTGCAGCGCTTCTTCGGGGCGGCTCAGGTCGCTCAGCACCCGTCCAAGCGTCTTCCATGCCGCCGAGTACAGCGGGTCGCGCGCGAGCGCTTCGCGCAAGTGCTCGAGGGCCTTGTCGGGCTGGCCCGCCTTCTCGTATTCCAGGCCCAGGGAGTAGCGCAGCAGCGCGCCGTCGCGCGGCGTGCCGAGGAGCTTTTCTAGCGGCGAAATCATTCGGCTAAGATACCCGCCATGAAGAATGCGATCCAATCGAAGGGCGCCCCGGCCGCCATCGGCACCTACTCCCAGGCGGTGCGCGCGGGCGATGCCGTGTACCTCTCCGGCCAGATCGGGCTCGACCCGGAAAGCATGCAGATGGCCGAAGGCATCGAGGCCCAGACCCACCGCGTGTTCCGCAACCTGGCGGCCGTCGCCGACGCCTCCGGCATGAGCCTGGACCACGCGGTGCGCATGACCGTATACCTCACCGATCTCGCGCACTTCGCGCGCGTCAACGAGATCATGGCGCAGTACGTGCGCGAGCCGTATCCCGCCCGCGCCGCGGTCGGCGTCGCCGGCCTGCCGCGCGGCGCGCTGGTGGAGATCGACGCCATCCTGCACAAGGGGTGAGGTCCGCAGGCAAGCTCGAAAAGCTGGGGCTGCGCTCGAGCTTCGACTTCGTCCTGCACCTGCCGCTGCGCTATGAAGACGAGACGGCGCTCACCGCGCCGCGGGACGCGCCGCCCGGCCGAGCGGTGCTCGTCCAGGCGCGCGTCCAGCGCGCCGAGATCGCCTACCGCCCGCGACGGCAGCTCGTAGTGCACGCAGAGGGACTCGCGCTGCGTTTCTTCAACTTCTACGCGAGCCAGCTGAAGCAGTTCCAGCGCGCCGCCGCGGCGGGGCAGCTCGTGCGCGCCTATGGCGAGGTGCGCAGCGGCTTCTTCGGCGCCGAGATGGCGCACCCGCGCTACCGCATCGTGTCCGAAGGCGAGCCGCTGCCCGACACGCTGACGCCGATCTATCCTGCCACCGCGGGCGTCTCGCAGGCCGAGCTGCGTGCGCGCGTGCTGCAGGAGCTCGACTCGGCGGATCTGCAGGACACGCTGTCGCCGGCCCTCAAGAAGACCTGCGGCCTGAAGGACTTCGCGGACAGTGTGCGCCTGCTTCATCGGCCGCCGCCCGGCATCGAGCTCGCCTCGCTCGCCGAGCGGACGCATCCGGCGTGGCAGCGCATGAAGTTCGACGAGCTGCTGGCGCAGCAGCTTTCGATGCGTTTTTCCTACCAGAAGCGCAGGATGCGGCGCGCCCATGCGCTTGCGGTGAACGGAGCGCTGCTGCGGCAGTTCGTGCGAAAGCTCCCGTTCAAGCTGACCGGGGCGCAGGAACGCGCGGTGCGCGACGTGCTGCGCGATGTCGCGGCAGCGCAGCCGATGCAGCGCCTCCTGCAGGGCGAGGTGGGCAGCGGGAAGACCATCGTCGCCGCGATTGCCTGCCTCGCCGCCGTGGACGCGGGCCATCAGGCCGCGGTGATGGCGCCGACCGAGATCCTCGCGGAGCAGCACTGGCGCAAGTTCAACGATTGGCTGGCGCCGCTCGGGGTGCGCCTGGGCTGGCTCCACGGCGGCCTGGCCAGGAAGGAAAAGAAGGCGGTCATCGACGCGATTGCGCGAGGAGAAAAGCAGGTCGTGATCGGCACCCACGCGCTGGTGGAGCAAGGCGTGGAATTCGCGAGCCTGGCGCTCGCGGTGGTCGACGAGCAGCACCGCTTCGGCGTCGGCCAGCGCCTGGAGCTCGGCCGCAAAGCGGCCGAGGTGTGGCCGCACCAGCTCATGATGAGCGCGACGCCCATTCCGCGCACCCTCTCCATGACGTATTACGCGGACCTCGACGCGTCGGTGATCGACGAGCTGCCGCCGGGCCGCAGGCCGGTCGCGACGCGCCTCTACTCCGCGGCGCGCCGCGACGAGGTGCTCGCGCGGGTGCGCGAAGCCTGCGCCGAAGGCCAGCAGTGCTATTGGGTCTGCCCGGTGATCGAGGAGTCGAAGGAAGGCGACCTGCAGACCGCGCTCGATACGTTCGAGAAGCTGGGGAAGGAACTGAAGAGCCTGCGCGTCGGACTGCTTCACGGCAAGCTGCGCGCGGAGGAGAAGGCCGCGGTGATGGAAGCCTTTCAGGAGAACGAAGTTCAACTGCTGGTGTGCACCACGGTGATCGAGGTTGGCGTCGACGTCCCCAATGCCTCGCTCATGGTGATCGAGAGCGCCGAGCGCTTCGGGCTCGCGCAGCTGCACCAGCTGCGCGGGCGGGTCGGCCGCGGCTCGCGCGACAGCGTCTGCATCCTGCTCTATGGCGCGGCGCTGTCGCAGGCGGCGCGCGATCGCCTCAAGGTGATCTACGAGGAGAGCAACGGCTTCGAGATCGCGCGCCTCGACCTCGGGCTGCGCGGGCCGGGGGAGTATCTGGGCGAGCGCCAGAGCGGCATGCCGCTGCTGCGCTTCGCCGACCTCGCCCGGGATGAGGAGCTGGCCGAAGCCGCCCGTGCCGCCGCGGATGAATTCATCCGGGCCGATCCGGCCGCGGCGCGCGCTCATGTGGAACGCTGGATGGGCGCGAGACAGGAGCTGACCCTTGCCTGAGTTATCCCTGAATCATCCCTGAGTTATCCCTCAGTTATCCTTACGCGCGTGACCTGGAGCACCCTTGCCCGCCGGCTCGACGTCTACGAGCGGCTCATCCGCCTGGACAAGCCGATCGGGACGCTGCTGCTCCTGTGGCCGACGCTGTGGGCGCTGTGGCTCGCTTCGCGAGGCACGCCGCGGCTGGACTACTTCCTCATCTTCTTCGCGGGCACGGTGCTGATGCGCTCGGCGGGCTGCGCCATCAACGACTACGCCGACCGCGCTTTCGATCCGCACGTCGAGCGAACCCGGCGCCGTCCGCTCGCCGCGGGCGAGATCCAGCCGCGCGAGGCGCTCGCCGTGGCGGCGGCGCTCGCGCTCTGCGCATTCGCCCTGGTGCTGTTCCTCAACCGGTTCGCGATCCTGCTCTCGATCCTGGGGCTCGCCATCGCCGCGACTTATCCGTACAGCAAGCGCCACGTCTCGCTGCCGCAGGCGTACCTCGGCATCGCGTTCGGCTTCGGCATTCCCATGGCCTATGCGGCGGTGCAGAGGAGCCTGCCGCTCGAGTGCTGGCTGCTGCTGGCCGCCAACGTGTTCTACGCCTTCGCCTACGACACCGAATACGCCATGGTCGACCGCGACGACGACGCAAGCATCGGCATCCATACCTCGGCGCTCACCCTCGGACGCTGGGATGTCGTGGCGATCATGGCAAGCTATGCCGCCATGCTCGTGCTTCTCATTGCATTGGGTATCGGAACCGGGCTCGGCTGGCCGTACTACTGCGGCCTCGCAGCGGCCGCCGGCATGATGGTCTACCATTGGACGCTGATCCGCGGCCGCAGCCGCGAAGGCTGCTTCAAGGCATTCATGCACAACAACTGGGTCGGCGCTGCCATCTTCGCCGGCATCGTCCTGAGCCTACCGCTGCGCTGGCCGGCATGAGCACCGACGCCGGACCGGCCATCACCCGCTACGACTTCACCCGCGGAGCGCTGCGCGGTACGCATTTCACGCTGTACGCGAGCTGCCTCATCCACCGCGGCGAGAACCACCTCGAGACTCTGCCGCTCGCCGCGATTGCCTCCCTGCGCGTCGCCTACGAGCGCGATGCACGCAGGCTCGGCTGGGGCGTCGCGCTGCTGATCGTCGCGCTGCTGCTCTTTGCCGTGTCCGGGCCGCTCGCCGAGCTCGCCGGCACCGCGTCGTCCGAGATGGCCGCCGCGGGCGCCTCGGGCGTGGCGCGTGCGCTGCAGGGCCTGTTCCGCTTTCTCCTCGCGGTGGCAAACGTGCTTCCCCTTGCAGGCGGGGCAATCGCGCTCGCCGGCATCGCGCTGGGCGTGGTCGGCTGGCTCGGCAACACCACGCTCGTGCTCGACTTCGCCGGGTCGGAGCGGGTCTATCCGGTGCGCGGACGCAATCCAGGCCTGCTCGACTTCTCCGAGGCGGTCTGCGAGCGCCTGATGTCGCTGAAAAGGTAGGCGGGCCGTGAGCTACGCCGACCTGCGCGGCTTCATTTCGCAGCTCGAAGGGGCGGGCGAGTTGAAGCGCATATCGCAGCCCGTGTCGCCTCGGCTCGAAATGACCGAGATCGCCGACCGGGTGCTTCGCGCCGGCGGCCCGGCGCTGCTCTTCGAGCGCCCGGCGGGCAGCCGCATGCCGGTGCTCGCGAATCTTTTCGGCAGCGTGCAGCGCATCGCCGCCGCCATGGGCGTCGCCGACGCTTCGGCGCTGCGCGACATGGGCCAGCTTCTCGCGCATCTCAAGGAGCCCGAGCCACCCAAGGGCCTGCGCGACCTGTGGGAGAAGTTCCCGCTGTTCAAGCAGGTCCTCAACATGGCGCCGCGCCTGCGCTCCGGCGCGCCTTGCCAGGAGATCGTCTGGGAGGGAAACGACGTCGACCTCGCGCGCCTTCCGGTGCAGACCTGCTGGCCCGGCGACGCCGGTCCGCTCATCACCTGGGGGCTTACGGTGACGCGCGGGCCGAGGAAGCCGCGGCAGAATCTGGGGATCTACCGGCAGCAGGTGCTCGGGCGCGAGCGCATCATCATGCGCTGGCTGGCGCATCGCGGCGGCGCGCTCGATTTTCAGGATCACCACAAGACAAACCCCGGCGCCGCATTTCCGGTGGCCGTCGCGCTCGGCGCCGATCCCGCCACGATGCTCGCCGCCGTGACCCCGGTCCCGGACACGCTGAGCGAGTACCAGTTCGCCGGCCTGCTGCGCGGCGCGCGTACCGAGCTGGCGAAATGCATCGGGAGCGAGCTTCAGGTTCCGGCCACGGCCGAAATGGTTCTTGAAGGAACCATCAAGCCGGGGGATCTGGCGGAGGAGGGCCCCTTCGGCGATCACACCGGCTACTACAACGAGGTGGAGCGCTTCCCGGTCATGACGGTGGAGCGGATCACGACGCGGCGCGATCCGATCTATCACTCCACCTATACCGGCAAGCCGCCGGACGAGCCGGCCGTCCTGGGCGCCGCGCTCAATGAAGTTTTCATTCCTTTATTGCAGAAACAATTTCCGGAGATCCTCGATTTCTACCTGCCGCCGGAAGGCTGCTCCTACCGGCTCGCCGTCGTGCGCATGAGAAAGCAGTACCCGGGGCACGCCAAGCGCGTGATGTTCGGCGTGTGGAGTTACCTCCGCCAGTTCATGTATACCAAATTGATCGTGGTGTGCGACGAGGACGTCGATATTCGCGACTGGAAGGAAGTGATCTGGGCGCTCACCACGCGTGTCGACCCGGCGCGCGACACCACCCTCGTCGAGAATACGCCGATCGACTACCTGGATTTTGCGAGCCCGGTCTCGGGCCTGGGCTCCAAGCTCGGCATCGATGCCACCAACAAGTGGCCCGGCGAGACGGCGCGGCGCTGGGGCCGGCCGATCGTCATGGACGCTGAGGTGCGCCGGAAGGTGGACGCGCTTTGGCCGCAGCTCGGTTTGTAGCGCCGCCCTCGTAGACCCATTCGAGCAAGGCGTTCAGCGCGGGCTCCCCCTCCGAGCTGGCGCGCGGATGGTTGATCAGCATCACCACCAGGTAGCGCCGGCCTTGCCGATCGAGCACGTAGCCCGCGATGGAGCGCACGTCCTGGAGGAGGCCGGTCTTGATGTGGGCGTTCCCGGCGACGCCCGCGCCGAGCAGGCGTTTCTTCATCGTGCCGTCGGCCGCCACCACGGGCAGCGACGACATGAACTCCGGCATCACCGCGCTGCGCCAGGCGGCGTGCAGCACCGCGGCGATGGTTCCGGCGCTCGCGCGCTCGTGGCGCGAGAGCCCCGAGCCATTCTCCATTACCAGCTCCGGCGCCTTGATGCCTCTCGCGGTGAGGACCTGCCGGATGGCCACCAGCGCAAGCTCGGGGCGCGCCGGCGGCCCGCCGATCTCGGCGGCGATCGTGAGGTAGAGCTGCCGCGCCATCACGTTGTTGGAGAACTTGTTGATATCGCGCACGATCTCGGCAAGGGGCTCGGACTCGTGCAGGTAGAAGAGCCGCGCGTTCGGCGATGCGACGCCCTGGCGCACTACGCCGGTCCAGGTTCCGCCCATCTCCGCCCAGAGCTGCTTCACCATGGCCGCCACGTACTCCTGCGGCTCGTAGAGCGCGACGTTGAGCTCCTTTTCTCCGCAGGAGAGCGGGTAGGCGCCGGTAAACGACGCCCGCGGGGGCTTGGCGCGGAAGTCGGCCTGGATCAGGCTGCGGAACGCCTTGCCCTCGGGGCAGCCGCCTTCGGCGAGCTTCAGCGAATTGACCACCTCGAGGCCGGGAAGCGCGGGCTCGGCGAAAACCCGAACACCCGAGTCCACGGGCGCGAAGTTGAAGCGCACGGACTTGAAGTTCACCAGCAGCGCGTCGGGGGTGACGTTGTACGGCCTGAAGGCGTCGTCGTCGATGCGCCCGTCGGCCACCGGGCCGAAGTACGAGCGGTCGAGGACGAGGTCGCCCCGGAGGTCGCGCAGCCCGCGGGCGCGGAGGTTGCGCAGGAGCATCCAGAAGCTCTCGTAGTTCAACTTCGGATCGCCGTAGCCCTTGAGCACGACGTCGTTGCCGTCGATGAAAGCCTCGGTCTTCCAGCGGAAGGCGGGTCCGAGGAGCTCCAGGCCCGCATAGGTCGTCACCAGCTTCATGACGGAGGCGGGATTCATGCTGTCCTGCGCTTCGTGCACGAGCGTCGGGCGGGAGGCGCCGACTTCCTGCACCACCACGCCCACCGCGCTCGTGGGAATCGCCGCAGCCTTGAGGGCTTGCACTACCGGCGACGGGAGCTCGGCGGCTGCGCCGAGCATGTAAGTGAGCGCTAACAAAAGCGTGAATGTCTTGAAAAGGCGGGCCATCGTAACTATCATTAGCACTCGTCCGGACCGAGTGCTAACAGCATGGCGCAGGCCCCGGGATTCCGGCAAAGGAGCCATCGCTCCCAAGCCATTGTAATACATCGATTTTTCTCTTTCGATTTTTGGGAGACCGCATGAACATCCGTCCGCTGCATGACCGCGTGATCGTCAAGCGCATCGAGGAAGAGCGCAAGACCGCGAGTGGCATCGTCATTCCCGACACCGCCGCAGAGAAACCCGACCAGGGCGAGATCGTCGCCGTGGGCAAGGGCAAGAAGGACGACCAGGGCAAGCTCATTCCGATCGACGTCAAGGTCGGCGACCGCGTCCTGTTCGGCAAGTACTCCGGCCAGACCGTCAAGGTCAAGGGCGACGAGCTCCTCGTCATGCGCGAGGAAGACATCATGGGCGTCATCGAATCCTAAGCAACGCACAAAGATCATCCAGGAGATACAGCAATGCCTGCCAAAGAAGTACGTTTCCACGAAAGCGCGCGCGTCAAGATGGTCCACGGCCTGAACATCCTGGCCGACGCCGTGAAAGTCACGCTGGGGCCCAAGGGCCGCAACGTCGTGCTCGAGCGCTCGTTCGGCGCCCCCACCGTCACCAAGGACGGCGTGTCGGTCGCCAAGGAGATCGAGCTCAAGGACAAGTTCGAGAACATGGGCGCGCAGATGGTGAAGGAAGTGGCGTCCAAGACCTCGGATGTCGCCGGCGACGGCACCACGACCGCCACGGTGCTCGCCCAGGCCATCGTGCGCGAGGGCATGAAGTTCGTCGCCTCGGGCATGAACCCGATGGACCTCAAGCGCGGCATCGACAAGGCCGTGATCGCGGTGGTCGAGGAGCTGAAGAAGATCTCCAAGCCCTGCTCGAGCTCGAAGGAAATCGCCCAGGTCGGCTCGATCTCGGCGAACGCCGACGCCAACATCGGCAAGATCATCTCCGACGCGATGGACAAGGTCGGCAAGGAAGGCGTGATCACGGTCGAGGACGGCAAGTCGCTCGACAACGAGCTCGAGCTGGTCGAGGGCATGCAGTTCGACCGCGGCTATCTCTCGCCGTACTTCATCAACAACCCCGAGAAGCAGATCGCCGTGCTCGAGGATCCCTACATCCTGCTGTACGACAAGAAGATCTCGTCGATCCGCGAGCTGCTGCCGATCCTCGAGCAGGTCGCCAAGGCGGGCAAGCCGCTGCTCATCATCGCCGAGGAAGTCGAGGGCGAGGCGCTGGCGACGCTGGTGGTGAACAACATCCGCGGCATCCTCAAGACCGTCGCGGTGAAGGCCCCGGGCTTCGGCGACCGCCGCAAGGCGATGCTGGAGGACATGGCGATCCTCGCCGGCGGCACCGTCATCAGCGAGGAGCTCGGGCTCAAGCTCGAGAACGCCACGCTGAAGGATCTGGGCCATGCCAAGAAGGTCGAGGCCGGCAAGGAGAACACCACCATCATCGACGGCGCGGGCGACAAGAAGCAGATCGAGGCGCGCGTGAAGCAGATCCGCGTCCAGATCGAAGAGGCGACCAGCGACTATGACCGCGAGAAGCTGCAGGAGCGCGTGGCGAAGCTCGCCGGCGGCGTTGCGGTGATCAAAGTGGGCGCCGCGACCGAAGTCGAGATGAAGGAGAAGAAGGCCCGCGTCGAGGACGCGCTGCACGCCACCCGCGCGGCGGTCGAGGAAGGCATTGTCGCCGGCGGCGGCGTGGCGTTCATCCGCACCAAGCAGGCGCTCGAGGGCAAGCTCAAAGGCGACAACCACGACCAGGATGCCGGTATCAAGATCGTGATGCGCGCGCTCGAAGAGCCGCTGCGCATCATCGTCGACAATAGCGGTGCCGAGCCCTCGGTGGTGCTGAACAAGGTGCTCGAGAACAAGGGCAACTACGGCTTCAATGCCCAGACCGAGGAATACGGCGATCTCGTCGCCGAAGGCGTGATCGACCCGACCAAGGTCACCCGCACGGCGCTGCAGAACGCCTCGTCGGTCGCCGGCCTGATGCTCACCACCGACGCGATGGTCGCGGAGCTGGTGGAAGAGAAGAAAGGCGGCGCAGGCCACTCCCATGGCGGCATGCCCGACATGGGCGGCATGGGCGGCATGGATATGTA
>Ga0247825_10001158_pt1 | contig 17202 bp, 31 predicted proteins | sample 13C_Vanillin_Day_FD_194413 | JGI IMG/M metagenome (GOLD analysis project Ga0247825, IMG submission 194413) | Soil microbial communities from agricultural site in Penn Yan, New York, United States - 13C_Vanillin_Day48 | ecosystem: Environmental > Terrestrial > Soil > Agricultural land | place... | reverse complement strand
AGTAGGCCTTGCGCACCTGGTCGACGGTGGTCGAGGCGAGTGCTGCCTTGGCCATGACTGGTTCCTCCTTCTGAGGCGCTTTCGCGTACAGGTCGTAGAGCGATTCGAGAGTTCCGATGCCCGGCCGCACGACACCGAGCAGGGCGACGGCGTGGACGACGAACGGGTGGGTGTGGCCGAGCTGGCAGACGTAGTCGTGCTGAAACTCGCCCGACCGGTCCGGGTACGCGGAGGCGATCACCGACCGGCCCTGCGCGTCCGCGTCAGCGAGCCAAGCCGGGACCCCGACGAAGTCGCCGACCAGGGTCTGCCCGTCATCGGTGACCGACAGGTTGTCGATGAGCCCGATCGACGGATCCCCCTCCCCCGGTTCACCGGTGTGACCGAACTTCAGCGTCGGCCGGCGGACAGCGGGGCAGTCGAGCGCCGCGACGGCGGCGGACAGGTTCTCCGACGAGGGGTGCCAGTCAGTGGCGTTCGAGATGTTCCACCAACCAACGGAGGCGATCTCGACGCGCGGAATCGTCGCGAGCAGCGGAGCTTTCGGCGCGTCTACCACAGCGTCAGCGCCCCGTCCGACTCGATCCGCGCCTTCGGTGTCCGCGACGCGCGAGCAGACTCCACCGGTGTGGTCTGCTGGTCCGGGGTCCACGGCTCCGTCGGCGGTGGTGTGTCCTTCGCGGGCAGGCCGTACTGCTGGCGGGCGTACTCCTCGAGCGAGCGGTCGAGACGGATGAGACCTGCATCGATGAGGGTCTTCAGCGCCTGCGCGGTCAGGTCCTGGCGGGAGCCGATCTCGTCGAACACCAGGCGCGGCGCCGGTGTCTCTTCGCCGAAGTTCAGGTCGACCAGGTCCTCGACGACATGTGCCTGCGCGGTGTCGCGGACCCCTTCGGCGATCGTCTGCGTCGACTGGGTGAATGAGTCCGACTGCACCGACGCCAGCGCGTAGCTGCCGCCACGGTCGAGGTTCAGGAAGTGCGCCAACCCTGAGAGGGCGATCTGCTTGTCGTGGTACTCGATCGCCATCCGGATGTCCGGCAGGTTGCCCTGTACGCCGAGCAGCTGGAAGTTCGCACCATTCGGCAGCCCGATGCCGGACTTCTCGCCACCGCGGTACTCGGTGGCCATGTTCTTGTATGCGTCGACTGTGGCCTGATCCGCACCCTCGGGGGCGGTCGCGACCGGGACGCCCATGCCGTTGCGTCGAGCGACAGCGGCCTCGATACGCATCAGCTCGTCCTTGAGCAGCCAATGCTTGTACGCAGGACGGAGCAGCGAGTTGCCCATCCACCGGCCGGGATCCATGTCGCGGACGTACGCCACGAGCCGGTCGACCGGGATGCGCACACCACCGTCGAGGATGTTCGTGACTGTGAACGATCCGCCGGACGGCTGCGCCTGCACGATCGAATCGAGGCCGCCGTCACGGGCGACGTTCATCTTGATGATCGTGCGCTGCGGCCGCGGCGCGAGCTTGTGCAGAGCGAGCCTGTTGCCCTCGACGCGGTAGACCTGCTCGAAGTAGCTGTGCCCGTACTGCAGACACATCAGCGCGACCCGGACATGCTCGACCCAGGAGAAGCGGCCATTCGTCCTCGGCAGCGCCTTGTCCTCGGTCGACTCGCCGACGATCGGCAGTCCGAGGTTGCGGGCGACGAACTCGGTCACTTCGTCGCTCGCACCGTTCTGGTCGATGCGCCACGCCGTCCGGCGGATCGGCAACCCGATCGCGTTCAGCACTGACGAGACACGGCCGTCCTCTCGGCCCATCCGCGCGTAGATCCGGTTCGCGTGCGGCCATTGCAGGTCGGGGACCTTCTCCTCGTCGACCCACTGCTGCCAGCCCATGGTTTCGCCGTTGACGTAACCGATCTCGTACGTCGGCGCCGTAGACGTCTCCACCGTGTATGAGGGCGCGAGCGCTGCAGTCAAAACATCACCCCTCTCAGAAGGCGGCGGACAAGGCATCGAACTCGGCGGGGCCGGTGGCGGCCTCGTACGCAGGCGGAAGCGCTTCGGGTTTCGGCTCTTCGACGCCGTAGGTCAGTAGCCCGAGCCGGGCGAGGGTCGCACCCACAAGTGGGGCGAGGATCACCGCGGTGTCGTAGTCCCACCCGAACGCGCCGCCGGACATCGGCTTCTTCTTGACCCCGGCGATCGAGTTGTTCAGGCGCGGATCGTTAGCGTGCTCGAGCAAACCTCCGAGCGCGTCGTCGAGGAACCCGACACAGGCCTGCCCCATCTCCTGCCCCGACGTCAGGACCGGCTCGATGTGCTTGACCTTCAGAGCCGGAAGCAAGGTCGTTGCCGGCGAGGTGCGGTTCATCATCACCACGCACGGGTCGACCGATTCGACGATCGCAGCGATGGTCTCGACCACACCGGCGGACGGACGGTCGAGGTAGCCGATCTCGATGTGAATCTTCCCCGACGTGGTGCGCTGGGCCATCGCGATGGCGTACCAGTCCAGGTGCCGGTCCACCGCGATCGCGGTCGGGCCGACGAGCTCTGATCTACCCTCCATGTCACTCCACGCCTCCGCCGTGATCACCGGCTCGTGGACCTCGGCCACTTCCGACGGCCAGTCGCCGCGGCCGAGGTACTCGACGTCGAAGCTCTTCATGCCGGCCTCGGTGGAGAACTTCCGCAGCTCGCTCGCCAGCTTTTTGTCGGTCTGGATGACACCGAATGACGGGTTCGCCCAACGCCAGGTCTTCGGATCAGTGCGGTCGAGCTCCTCGGGCGCCATCCACTCGGCGAAGAACAAACCCTCGTCGCCGTCGAGACCCCGCTGGCGGACCGCCGCCAGGACCTGCCCGTTCGGGTGCTGGTCCTGGTTAACCGCCGACGACGTGTATATCGTCTGCGGGTCATCCGAGTTCATCTTCGTCGGCGACAGCGCCGCCATGTCGGCCTCGGTGAGGTCGTAGGCCTCGTCGTAGATCTCGAGGTCGACCCGGTCCAGGCCGCGGCCGGCGTTCGCCGACCGGGTCGTGAACACCACCTCGGCGCCGCTCGCCAACACGATCGTGCCGCGACCCTGCGAGCACGTGTGCGACTCGACGCGCTTGAGCATCCACGGCGTCGTCTTCACGATCGCCCAGGTGCGCTTCCACAGCGCCTTCGCCGTCTCCCACTGCTGGGCGGAGAACACGATCTTCTCGCCGAGCTTGAACAGCCCGTACAGCACCCGCAACGACAGGAGCAGCGACTTGCCGTTCTGCCGCGGGACGATCAGGCAGCACTCCGGATGCGTCCATGTCCCGTCGGGCGACTTCGACATGATCCGTTCGAGCGACCATGACTGCCACGGGATCGCTCGAATCCGGGACGCCGACCGGAGGCCGAGTTCGGCGGCCTTGCCCCCTAGTTCGGTGTTGCCAGGAGTGAACGCAAGGGAGTTCGGGGTCTGTCGACCTTCGAGCTTCGGCCACTCCGACGCGATGATCTCGGCGAACCGAGCATCGACATCGTCCTCACAAATCGTCGAGAGGGTCATACTCGCCACTGTCGTAGGCGTCCTTCAGTCGCCGGATCTCCGCGAGGAGCTGCCGCAGCACCGTCGCCAGCTGCCGTGACTCCTGGAGCGCCGAGTCGCAGCGGATCTCTAGGACCTCGGCCTCGCCGCGAGATGCCACCAGGCGGAGCCAGAGCTCTTCCTCGCCGGACAGGATCCGGTCGAGCTGGTCGAGCCGGTCCTTGATCCGGCAGGCCTCGACCACCATCACCGTCAGCGAGTACGGGTCGGTGTCGTCGTGGAGGGAGTCGAACAGCCGGCGCCCGGCGGTGCCGAGATCGTCGGCCTCGTCGAGGAGGGCCATCGTCACCACCTTCCGCACCTCTGCTGCTGGTCAGGCGGCTCCTGGTGCCGCAGCGGGCCGCTCGGCCCCGGCACGGCTGCATGTAGGTTCAGGGGCCGTACAAAAAAATGTGGACACTGCCCCGCCGCCGAGTGTCCGGCCCCCACCCCTCGATATTTCCGAGGCGACAGTCCGTCGACCCTGGCCGCGATACCGTCGGCTTTGACGGCATGCATAATTCGGACATGACAGAGACCTGGCGTCCCTTAGGCGTGGACGAAGACGATTCTGACTACTCCGTGCTTTTCGAGGATGTCACCGACTGGTTGAAGCCATCACTTCTTTCGTGGCTCACGACAACTCTTACAAGCAATCCCATTGTGGTAGTACCTCCAATCGTCGACATCCACACCATCCGTTCGCTGGAGCGCCTTCTCAGGTTCACTGCAAGCTCGATCGAGGAATACACCTCCGCGGAGAGCGCCGCTGCCAACTTGTTACACAGCTTCATACGGTGGGGACACCCATGGCGATTGATCGACGCGACATTGGCGACCGGAAGTGGAAATGCCAAGAACTTGAAGCAGATTCTGCAGGACGCAGGATCTGCTTGGACCGTCGGCGAACGCGCAGGCAAGTCGGCACTCATCCGACGTGTGAATGAAGGCACCGATGCGGCGGTGCAGAACACCATTGCTACGCGTGGTCACGCGGGCAAACGGCTTGCCGAGGCCTACCACGCAGCGTTCGGTGTCAATCCGGATCCATCGAAGGCATACAGCTCGGCGGTGAAGGCTGTCGAGGATGCGGCAAAGCCTGTGGTGAGTCCGAATAACCATGGAACCACGCTAGGAACGATCATTCGTGACGTGCGCAGCACGGCGAGCTGGAAGCTCCCCCAGACGCGAGTCCACCCTGACGCAGATCCGCATGACGTCCTACTGGGAATGATGCAGATGCTATGGACAGGTCAGCACGATCGACATGGCGGTGCGACACCGCCGCCACCGCCTGTATCCGTGGACGAGGCCGAAACCGCTGTGATGCTTGCGGCCACGCTGGTCGAGTGGTTTGCGTCGGGCAAGGTCCAGAAGATCCCTTAACGAGCCAGACGCACAAGCAAGGTCACCAAGCCATGCTGTTGCCGGTCCACCCGCCCCGCGTGGCCGCCAAGGCGGGGCGGGTGTGGTCTCGGCTGCCGTCGCCGCGTTGCTTGTTGCAGGTGGCGTGTAGGAGCCGATCGGCCGTGGTGCCGCCCTTGGCGCGGGCCAGGGTGTGGTCGGCGGCGAGGGCCTGCTCGTCCCAGTTGCGGTCGGCATCTCGATAGAGCGGTCGCCCGCACCACCAGCAGGCGGTGCCGTCGGTGTGGGCTCGGAGCAGTCGGTCTCGGTTGTTGCGGTGTGCTCGGCCGAGTTCCTTGTTTTTGTTCCTGGCTGGCCGCGCGGCGGTGTCTTCGTCGGCGTGGGCTTGGTTGTCGTACCACTGGGCTGCCACGGCGAGCATCCGTTTGGGTCGTTCGGCTTTGCATCTGCTCATGACGGTGTCGCGGCCGGGGTCGACGGTGACGATGTGGGCGCCGACTGCGCGGTACCGGTCTAGCAATATGGCCGATGGTGTGGAGTGGATGAGGTAGACGTCGCACCCTGTGAGAGTCAGGGCTTTGTCAATAGCAGCTTGCCGTGCTGCCTTCGCCAGGACCCTGACTGCGTCGGTGTGGACGTGGGTGCTGGCGCCCTCGTGTCGCGGCGTGAGGGCATTGGCGATGAGGTCGTAGTCGATGATCACGTCCGTGGGCTGGGCGCGTGCACAGCACCAGGTGGACTTGCCGGCTGCGGGCGGACCGGTTACGACGTAGAGCATGCCTACCTGTCCCAATCGCGGGTCACCGCCGCAGCCAGCATCGACAACTGACGGCTAGAACGAACCGCACCTGTAGGCGCCACCGTCAGTGGATGCGCTGTTGATCCCCTCCAGCTCCCTCAATTCCGCGACCTCCTTCGGCTGATTGGCAGCGGCACGATCAAGGAAATCCGCGAACTTATGGTTAGCCCTACTTGTGGCATCCTCCAGTCGCTTCCGCACGTCCGCGACCTGGGGTGCCGGGCAGCTCACGAACCCTGCCCCCTTCCAGTCCTCGCCGAACTCCTTCTCGCACTCGGCGCGGAACAACGCGCACCAATCGCCATAAGGCTGGCGATCAAAGAGAGGAGTGATCTCACGAAGGGCGGAGAACTGCCCGCCGGCCTCATCCTCAACGTCGATGAGGGAGACGGCGGGAAATGGTGTACGTGTCATGACAAAAGTATGCCCGCGAGAGTGATTGACAGGGCATCCGCCCGGAGTTTCGTGAGCATGCTGGTGAGCTGCACTCGTTGTGCTTCGGTGCCTGAGCGCCGGGCTTCGGCGAGCTTGGCCTCGGTGTCGTAGATCTGGTCTTCGAGGCTGGGCATCGCTACCTCCCGAGGTACATGCGGCGTATGCCTGCGAGCCACCAGCAGTGGCGAGCGAAACCCATCCCATTGGATATGCGTGCAACCAATGAGATGAGCGGTGTCCGGTCCATCGTGTTGCTACCCACACGAGTACGCGGTGGATGGTGTCGAAGATGCGGTCGAGGATCACAGCACGAACGTCCGGAGGATGGACCAGGCGATGCGGAAGAACTCGATGGCCTTCATCGTCCGGGTCCGAGGACGGTATTGGGATCGTGTCCGCGGGCGCGCATCTCGTCGGTGAAGTGGCCGAGTGCAGCGCCGGGCCCGAGGGCGAACTGTCCGCTGGGTTTCCAGTCGGCGCCCATGATCTCGCGGAGGATGGCTTCGCAGAGTGTGGTGTCGCCGGTGGCTTGGAACTCCCGGAGCCTGGGAACGAGGCGGTCTCGGAGTTGGTGGAGCTGGTCGGGTGTGGCGTCTTGCCTGGCCGCGGCGACCTTCATGATTAACGAGAGTGTGCGACCGATCTGGTCAGTGGCAGTCACGCCCGGCTCCGGTAGCGTCCGCGTTCTGCTCGCCAGTCGTCGAGGCGCCCGGTTTCGATGCGGGAGCCGATGGCCGCGGCGAGGTCGGCGAACGTTGCGGCCGCGTCTTTGCCGGCGGCTTGGTAGGTCTCGATGAGTGTGGTGACGGGTGCGGGGTCGACGTTGGTGGTGGGTTGGAAGCCGATGGCCCCGCTATCGGAGACCCAGAGGATCCCGATAGCGGGGCGCATGACGGCGGTCCACCGTCCGTGACCGGCGCGTTGGTCGAGGGGGTTCGTGTCGGGCATGTGACCTCCTCGACCGTGGTTGAGTCCCGCTCGCAGCTGCGCCTTACACACACATGCGCTGCGCGCTTTCGATTCCGTGGTCCCGCCGGGGGTTCGCATCGCGGGGGGGGTGACATTGACGAGCAGGAAGGTTGGGGAGCTGCGCTTGTGGAGTGTTCACACGACGCGCGCAAGCGCAGCGTATCAAACAACCAGGACGAAACTCGAGTGATCGCCCATCCTCACTTCACAGCACGCCGAACCTCTCGCCTTCGAGGGTCAGTTTCCGGCCAGGGACCTTCGCTCGGGAGCACCATCGACTCCCTGATCGGCTTCCACTTGCCCAGCGGTTTTGAGTACATCCTGACGTTCTCCTCAGTTAGTGCAAGCTTCCGCCGACGACGCCATGTGTGGAATACGAGTGGCCGCTTCCATTTCCACTCCTCAGTGCCCTGGTCACCCTCGACGGCGAACCGAATGGCCTCTGTTCTTATAGCGTCGCCCTTCGGGCGCACCCAGGTGACCACCAATCGAGCCGCTTCAGCCTCTGCCTTAGAGGCCCGGAACTCTATCGAAGGGGGTTCAGACGTCGCAGTCACTTCCGTTATCACCTCAAGGGGCGAGCGAATATCTCTGATGCCGTCTAGCAGCATTCGGACATCGTTGATCTTGCCGGGACCCACGAGGTGAAGGACCGCCTTGTATGGCCTACGAATCTGTCCGTCAAAATCCTCTTTCGGGCTGTCCGTGCTGGTCCATGTCACATCAAACGCCCGGCCACCTATCGCGTCCTTTGCTGCAGAAAGCTGCCCAGCGGCCACGAGCAGCGTGAAACCCGCGAACAGAACTGCCAGCACTGAGAGCACCAACGTCACGACGTCACCCATTGCCGCAGCCTATCGTGGTGAATTTACGCACTCGACTTGGTATGTCGTGGTCGGATGGGGTGTGCGAGGTGGGCGTCCATGACGTCGCCGACAACGTACATGGTTGGCCAGTCGGGTCTCCACGGCCCCGGAGCTGGTCGCGCGTAGCCCTGTTCGCAGAGGTATTTCACGCGGCGCGCGCCGAGGTGCCGGTACTCGTCTCCGAGTTCGCGGGCGACTGCGGTGATTCCGGCTTGGTTGAGGACGGTTGCCCGGGCAGCGTCAGTACGGGACGTGTTGTCGGGTTCCCGGAATCTCGGCCACACGATTCGCCGGATGGCTTCGACGGCGTCGAGGATGTCGTTGACGGCTGTGTCGGCTCCTTCGGTCATGCCGAGCGAGATGAGATGCCGGTTCAGCCATCTCGACAGGTCGGGTGTGTTGCCGAGGTTGTATCCCGGCGGGATTCGCTTCTGGTCGGCGGCGAGCGGTCCGATGAAGTCGCCGTGGCGGTGCGTGTATCCGATCGGCAGGTACTCGAGGTCGCGTTGTTCGCAGACGGCCCGTACCCAGGTGCTGAGCAGGTTGTGCAGGGTCTCCCCCGCCTCGGATGCGTCTTCGCTGTACGGAAGTGGCTGCTCGGATGGTCGTTTCGGTTTGCGGTTGCCGCCGCGCATGCTGAGCCGGTCCTGCTTGGTGAGTGCGACCTCGAGGTCGATGATTAGCTCGGGAATCTCGCGGAGGGTGGTGCTGAGCAGCTTGAGTGTGTGCCGTGGGATGTACAGGTGGTCGACGCTCACGCTGGGTCTCCGTTCTCGGCGAGGTACGCGATGGCGGCCAGGTCGCCGGCGAGCTTCTTGAGCCGGTCGGGCCTGTGTCCGGACCAGTGTTCGACGCCTGAGTCGAGGCGGACGATGATGACGGGCGTTTCGAGGTGGCCGAGCTTCTTGAGGTCGTCTGCGGCGGCGGGGTCGTCGGCGAGGTCGACGCTGGTGTATTCGACTCCCAGTTCGTCGAGTTTCCGCTTGGTGGCTCGGCAGGGCATGCAGGCCGGTGAACTGTAGACGGTGACGCTCATGGGTTCTCCTGGAGTTCGATTTCGAGCCACAGTGATCCGGGTTCGCCCTTCTCGGCGGGATGGATCACGGGCATGGGCTTGGTCATCCACTGCGGGGTGTCGTCCTCGACGAGTCCGTAACCGGGGTATTTCGGTGTGCCTTTGGCGAGGGCGTCGCAGCAGGGCTTGAGGGTGGCGACGAGGTTGTCGGTGTCGCGGACTCCGTTGCGGGCGGGCCGGTAGTGGAGGGTGACGGTGACGTGTGGGACGCCGCGCGGGAGTCGCTGACGCTTCGCTTCGATGTGGACCTCGTCGCGGAGCTGTCGTGTGATCCGTGCCTTGACCTGATGGTGGAGACGCTGATTCATCGAGAGCGGCGGTTTGGTCCCGGTGAGGACGATCTTGTGGGTGGTCACTGATCCCCCACCTGCTTGTTGATGCCTGCCACGTACTCGGGTCGGAGTGCTCGTGGCGGGCGGCCGTCGCTGGGTGTGCTTTCGGGCAGCTGTGCGGTGTCGGGCCATTCGACGAGGCGGACGCGATCGAGGCAGGGCATCTTGCGCTCGTACCCGTCGTCGGTGACGCAGCGGTGACCGATTTCGGCGCGGCAGTGCGGGCACCTGATGGCGGCCGCGAACTCGTAGGGGTTCATGGTCGACCCCTGTGGACAACTGGGGTGCGGCCGCGCGAAGCGGCGGCGATCTGCTGACCCTGAGCGATGAATCCGGCCTGAAATTCGCGCACGTTGCTTACGTAAGACGAAGAGATTTTCCGCAAGTAGTCATCTACGTAAGTCCGTTCGTTCGTACGTAGGGTAGTGCCATTGTCAAACCGAGATGGCAAACGCGGTTTTGCCATCGATTTGCAATGCGTTTTGCCATATGGCAAAACCTGGTTCAGTCGCGCCATCGCGAGTCCGCCCCCTTCTTCCCGGCCGCTGACCGGGCTTCGTGTAATGCCTGCTGAGCGAACCCAACAGCCTGTTTCGTGCCGTAGTTCCTGATCCGGTAGTTGCCCGGTGGCTCGACCTCCCACAGGCCCACTGAGACGAGCAATTTCGCGTCGGCGGGCGTGCAGTGAATGAACGGCAAAACGGCCTTCTTGATCAATCCGTCTGTGCCGTTATCGGCGGCGTAGAGGTAGGAAGAGACGTACGCGAACGCCGCTCCCTTGCCTTTTGGGCTCATTCCGATGAGGTCGAGTATCTTGTCGTGGGTTGGCAGATTGGTGTCTGTACGTGCCCATGGGAGCCCCACCTATTCGGCCCTCCCTTCCGGTGGTCGGGTTGCCTGTGCCGCGAGGACGGCCCGCACGGCGGCGCGAAACTTCTCCTTCGCGTTGTCATCTCGGAGGTCGCTCCACCGGAGCAACTCGGGCTTGGTGCGCCATGCTCCGGACCATGCGTCGAACGCGACTTCGGCCAGGCGCTCGACTTCGGAGGGGTCCGGCTCGAAGAGATCTATCTGGTCGGCGATCACAGGGTCGCCTCCCACGGTTCCGATGCGCTGTCGCGGCGGACGACGACGACTGGGCGCCGCGCCGGCCGGTACCGCTTCGTCAGCTCCCAGGCGAGATATTTCACGGCCTCGAGTTCACTGAGCACGTACTGAAACGGGTGCATGCAGCCCTCGTCGGCGATCCACGCGATGCCCCAGAGGTAGCGGTCGAGCCCCTTCGGCCACCCGACCGGGTGTTTGCGGGCGCAGTGCCCGAGACCGGAGTGTTCACATGCGGGCACGGTCACTCCTCGATTTCGTTGATTCGATCGGCGAGCCACTCGCAATAGGTGCGACCCGACCCGGGGTAGTTGCGGACCGGGTAGGACACGTGGTCCGGACCGAGGTACCGCTGGACGTGCTCGATCGCGATGCGGTAGCGAGCGAGGATCTCGGGGATCTGCCAGAACTGCAGACGCTTCACTTCCTGCCACCGGTCGTTCTTCAGGCGATCGATCAGATCCAAGCCCCACGCGGCGGGATCAATCAGTGAGAACGCGGCCGACTGATCAGCGAGGGTGTAGAGAGCCTCGGAGGTGCAGCACGGGATGGGATCTCGTGGATCGGCGACTTGCAAACCTGGGAAGCTGGCCTGGATTGGCCGTTCCCCCGCAATGCCGTGCCCAGGCAGTCCAACGGACTTGGGCCTGAGTGGATCCGCGAGGAGTCCGACGGCGCGTACCTCCAGTCCTGAGTGCACGCCGCGCCCGATCTCCGCCGCAATGTCTCCGGCGAGTGCCGCGCCGGCCGAGTAGCTGAGCAGAATCGCGCCCGGGTAGCGCCGGATGTACTCGAGCAGCATGAGGCGTCCGGAGGCCAATGCCGCGTTGTAGGAATTTCCGCCGAGTCCCCCACCGAACGGGCCGTACGTTGCTTCCCATGGCACCTCGATCACCCGAAAGCGTGAGGTGAGAAGCCTTGTCACGTAGGACAGGATTCCGGTGTGCATCGGCTCGCCGATGCCACGGCAAACGAGGACGGTGATCATCACATCAACCTCTTTTCGAATCCGTTTACCAGCCAGCCGAATGCGAGGACCGCGCCCATCCCCGCCCCCGCCGCCGTGAGGGCGACGGCGAAGGCGAGGGACGCGAGGGTGCGGGTCACGCGGGATCACCGAGCGCGAGTTGGATGCCGTCCGGTGTGACGACGTCGAGCGCTGACGAGAGTGTGAGGGCTTGCGACCACCCGATCGGGACCATGACCTCGACGGCCATGTGGGTTCCTTCGTACTTCTCGCGGAACTCGGGGAGCGCGTCGTCGAATCGGATGGACAGTCCGACGACAGGCGCGTTGGTTGTGTCGCTCATGCGGGCTCACCGGCCGGCTCTTCGCCCGTCTCGAGGAAGAGGATCGTGGAGGCGACCTCGGCGGCGGTCAGATCCTTGACCGTGGTGATCTCGCGGCCGACGCGGGCGGTGAGGAACGACTTCCGCTCTTCGATGTTCTTGATGCCCGCTTTGGTGAGTGCGGCGGTGAGTCTCTTCAGCTCCTCCGCGGTGGCCGGTTGCGGCCCGGCTGGCTCGGTGTCCTTCGGTTGGTCCTCGGATGGTCGTTCTTCCTGCTGCGGTGTGGCCGCGGCGTCGGTTGGCCGACCACTCTCGATGTCGGCGGCCGTGACTCGGCTCGGAGGGAACGCCTCGTCTCGGGTGATCTCGCGGTTCTTGATCGAATTGAAGGTGATCCCGAGGTCCCCGAGATCCTTCTCGGTCCACTCATCCGTGGCGCGGCCGACCTTCTCCTCGAGCTGCTTCCGCGTGACGCGGATTCCCTCGAAGTGCTCGATGCTGTTCGCGATGCGGGTGGCGAGGGGAATACCGCCGCCGTCCTGCAGGGTGCGGTGACAGAGTTCGGAGGCCTCCTGGACAAACCAGTCCGGGAGGACCGCGAAGATCGTCTCGCGGACGCGGCGGGCGCCGGCGTTGGCGTTGTTCTCGTAGATGTCGCGCATGTCGACGAGCTTCTTGGTGCCCTGCTTCGTGTCTCGCTTGTGCGGGACGATGAATGTGATGGCGTTGCGGGCGTTCGTTTCGAGATCCCAGGCGAAGGCCTGCATCTCTGACTCGCCCTTGTCGTCGTCACGGCGGAGCTCGGCGACACCGTACTGGATGTTGCCCCAGCAGCGGGCCAGCTCACGGGCGAGGTGGATCGACGGCCCGGTGATCGCTTCGGTGCCTCGGCGGTAGGTGAAGAACGCCCGCTCGGCGACGGCCTTCTGGGCGGTCGAGTCGCGCATCTCCTCGACGGCGAACGTCTTGCTTCGGCGGTTCTGCTGGGCGACGAGGACGGCGGCCTGGACCTCGGCGACGGCGCGGGACTGTTCGATCGCGGTGGCTTGGCTGACCTGTGTGCGTGCACCGGCTGGCTCGAACGCGGGCTGGTAGCGGGCAGGGCTGTTCGTCATGTGTGAGTCCGATCGGAGTGGGGTGTGGTTCGGCGGGCGCCGGTCACCACGGGAGTGAGTTCTCGTGCTGGCGCCGCCACCATGCGGGCAGGCTGACGAGGTGGACATCGTCGCTGTAGTCCGGCCACAAGCCGGTCTCCATGCAGGCGGCGAAGATGTCGATGGCCTTGCGGTTGAGCTGTCGTCCGACCGCAATGTCGTCTGAATGCAGTTCGACGACAGAGACGAGGTAGGGCGGGTTCTTGTCCTGGACGATGAACAGGAACACCGGGTCGTCGGCGATGCCGAGTTCGATCAGGCCGTCGATGTAGAACGGTGCCTGCTGTGCGTACCCGAAGTCGGCGGCCGACTTGGAGAACTTGTCTGGGTTCGCGGAGGTGCTCGACTTGTAGTCGACGATGACGGTGCGGCCGTTGACGGTGAGGTTCGGCATCCAGTCCGGCCGGCACCGGAGGCGAACGCCGGTGTCCGGGTCGTCCCAGTACATCGACAGTTCCGGGGTGCCGGACCCGAGGAGTGCTGCGGCGTGCCGGTTACGTCGGATCGCGGCGGCCATGGCGCGAACCTGCTCGACCTCTTTCGTGAGTAACGGGGTCTTGCCCTCGGCGTAGATGGCGTCGCGTTCCGCCTTCGCCGCCTTGGTCATCCAGTTCTCAGCCTTCACCTCGACGATCTCTTCCCCGACGCCGAGCACAAGGGTGTGTGCGGCGTGACCGAGGTCGAATGCCTTCGTCGATTCACGCGGGTTGTCCTGCGCGTACCGGAACTGGAATGGCGTGGATGGTGGGAGTAGGGCCCGGGCGCCAGACGACGAGAGCGATGCCTTGTCGCCGTGGTAGATGTAGTCCGGGATGTCGGCGTAGACGCCGATCTGGTCGGGTGCGAGCAGATCGCTCACGCAACACCGCCTTTCGTGTGGTGGTCTGGTCGCAACGTGATCTGGTAGCAGGTGTTGCACATCCCCTTCGCACCAGCGGTCTTCACGCCCGCCGGCCGCGGCCGGAGATCAGACCCACTGCGGTTCACCATCTGGTGGTTGCAGACGGCGCAACGCTGCGCGACCTCGGTGTCGACGTCGATCAGCCCGAGCATCGCGAGAAGATTGCGGGCGTCGTCGACATCCGTTGCGGCGTTGCACACGGTGAGTCGGGCGCGTTGCGCAATGGCCCGCGCAACGGCACTGTCGGGGTCCGCAACGTCGAGGATTGCGGCCTGGCCATCGTCATGCGGCACGAGCGGTCACCTCCGCCCGGTACTTCGCAATGCCCCACTGGATGGCATGGCAGATCAGCAGGAAGTGGTGGTCGAAGTCGCGGAGATCCCACTCCCACGAGTCGGAGACCTCGAAGTTGACCCTGCGGTTCAACGCCCGGCGGATGATCACCTCCGGTTTGAAGTCCTCCGACCGGATGCGGGGTGTGTCCGGCAGGTAGTAGGCGAAGTCGCCGATCGCCCGGTGCGCTTCCTGCTCGTCCTCGTCGAGCCGCGACAGCACCTCTTCCCGGATGGCCTGCCACAGCGGGAGGTTCGGCTCGTCACGCTGGTGCCGCGCCTCCATGAAGTGCTCAATGACAAGTTGGCGGGCCCGTTCCGGCGAATACTCCATCGTCCGTTCGCGGCCGGCGACGACCTTCTCCGACCAGTAGTCCGGATTGATGTTCCGACCACCACCGAAGAACTCGAACATGTCGTAGAGGCGATGGAAGGTGTACGACTGCAGGTCACCGGAGATCGCCAGGTGCCCCGGCCATGTGACGAGGTCGAACCGCCAGATGTTCGTGTCCGGCCGAGCGAACTTGATATGCCGGTACACGCCGTCGTCGTGAAGCACCGTCATCACATGCTCGGTGGTCTCGGCTTCGAACTGTGCCTTCGCGTCGCTCATCACATCACCCCCAATTCACGATCAACGGCGGCGTCGTGCGCCCGGTCGGCGGCCGCGCCGGCGTCCGGTTCGTCGTCCTCCGACGGGAAGGTGACCTTGGCCAGGTCCAGGATCTTCTTGAATTCCTCGTCGGACCAGCGGCCCGCGAACATCCCGGATACCAACCACGCCTGGTAGTCGGTGAGCTCGTTGAGGAAGTCCATCCGCCAGTCGGGGTCGGTGGTGTGGTGCTCAGCGAGCTTCACCACCGCGAAACCCTCCTTCTTGAGGGCGTGGACGATGAACGTGGTCGTCAGCTCATAGGGTGCGTTGGCCTGAGATCCAGCGCGAACCTCACGGTTGATGATTGTGCGGAAGTCCTCGTCGCTCATGCGCTCACCAGCAATCCGTAGCCGATGAAGGCGAAGACGCCGCCGAGGATCAGGCACAAGGCCCAGCCCATCCAGGAGTGCCACTCGAACGTGAGCCAGTCTTCGAGCTTGTCCCAGCCACTTGGCGCAGGCGCCTCGTCGATCGCGGCGGCGAGGTCGTCGAACAGGTCGGGCGTCGCCGGGTGCGGCTTCGCGAGGTTCATCGCGGCGTAGACGGCGCGGTCGAACTCGAAATCCGTCACGGTCGGCTGCTGGATCCACACAGAACGGAGATCCCGCTCGACCTGGTCGTGGATTGGTGTGGTCATGAAGTGGTCATGCAGATCGTCGCCGTCAATGCGGGCGTCGAAAGTTGCTGTCATCGCGGACTCGTTTCATTCACAAGCTGTGGATGGATGGTGTTGGTAGTGCTCGGTTCCGCAGGCACATCACCGGAATCGGCCGGGACACCTACCGGTTCGCGGGCTTCGGCATGTGTCAGCAGGCCTGCCTCGAACTCGGCAACGAACCGCTCGGCGACCCGGGTGTGCGCGTCGACCAGGACCCGGGCACGCTCGGTGTGCGGGACGTGGGCGAGCACGGCGTCGAGGTCGCCCGCGTACAGGTCAGTCATTGCCGCCGCCTTCACCTAGGGTGGTGACGCCAGAATCAACACACGGAGGGGGAATTGAATGGCAGCCGACGCTCGACTTGATGACCTCGCTCGCAGAATCGACGCGGTCCCTGACTCGCTCACCGGAGTGAAGTCGATCTACCAGGCCTTCCATACCCTTGCGTCGAACAACTCGCGACCCGCCACTGCCGCCGAGATGATCGACGCCATGACCAAGGGGCTCGACGAGCTCGACGAGCGACTCGCCTCTAGCGAGAGCGACACGAAGTAGGACCACGAGTTCCTCACGCACAATGGCACGCACGTCGTCGCGCGTGAGGGACTTCAGCTCCGACCGGTTCGGCAGAACCGCCAGCCCCTCCTCTGCCAGTCGACGCAGGTACGCGTCGTTTACGCTTCCCCCAATAGAAGGAGGAGGCGCATCGTGGCCCGCATCATCTTCAATGGCGTCACTTACGACATCAGCCAAACCAGGCTCGATGCGACCCGCGAGCTGCTCCAGCGATTCGCCGAGGGAAAGACCATGGGTGTCGTCATGTCCCTCACCCACGACGGCGCACGACACCACCTGTTCATCACCCCGGGCGCGCCCATCACGCTCATCGAGTAACGCAGCGGCGTCGTCCTGACGGCGGTGAGACTCTTCGTGCGCCTCGATGTCCTGACGTAGCTCGTACTCGTCCTCGGCGGTCTCCGGGTTGGAACCACCGATCCCGAAATCGCAGCTCTCACAGCTGTAGAGGATCACGCTGCACCCCTCCGCCTCTTCGGCGGCATCTCCGGCGACCCGCGGCGGATCCAATCGGCGACGTCTTCCTCCGTGAAGAGATGCCGCTGCCCGACACTCCCCTGCAAGGACTTGAGCGCACCCGAGTTCGCCGCCGCATACACGCGGTTCACACCGCGACGCGAGATCGCCTGGACTTCCTTCACAGTCAACGGCTTGGAGACGCTCATGCCGCATCACTCAGCGTGAGCTGACCCGATCCACCGAGAAGGTCGTGCAGCCGGGCAATTCCCTTCACGGTGACGCGGAGCGTCGGCGCCGGCAGTTCGTACTCCCCCGACTTCGCGTTCAGGAACGGGCGGGCTGGTCGTTCGTACAGACGGCCGGTGTCGACCTGCTCTTGCCGGGCCTCCCAGCCGCCGCGCGGGTTGCGCGAGCGGAAGATCCAACGCTTGCTGTGCATGAAGCCGAACAGCCGGTCGCGGCCGATGCTGATGTTCGGATCCTGCGACAGAATCTTCGCGGCCTCGGCGACGCTGTAGTTTCCCTTCGCATCAGCGAGGTTGTTCCACGCCCGCGCCGGTGCGGCGAGTACGGCGATCTGCTGGTCCTTCGCCTTCAACGTCGCGGCCGCTTCGAGGAGCGCTGTGGCCATCAACTCAGGACCGGTGAGAGCAGGCGCAGCCGTCTCGGCCTCGCGGGTACGGATTACGAAATACGACTGCGCGGCGGCTGGG
>Ga0247825_10001157_pt1 | contig 17219 bp, 20 predicted proteins | sample 13C_Vanillin_Day_FD_194413 | JGI IMG/M metagenome (GOLD analysis project Ga0247825, IMG submission 194413) | Soil microbial communities from agricultural site in Penn Yan, New York, United States - 13C_Vanillin_Day48 | ecosystem: Environmental > Terrestrial > Soil > Agricultural land | place... | reverse complement strand
GCGCGAGCGTGCCCTGCACGCGCCCACTCGTCGCCTCGAGGACGTGTTCGCCCATGATGTTGGCGTCGAGTGGTGGGAGCTCCCGGTGCCAATAGATTCGTTGGCAGTCCTCTTCCGTCATCGGCGCTGTGTTGTTCGTTGCAGTCGGTGCGGTCATGGCCTCTCCTCGCGCGGCAACGCGTGCACGAATGCATCTTCAGCGAGTGGCACCTCGGGCAGCCCGTTGCGAATACGGGCGGACCAGTCGTGACCACACCGAGGACAGGTGTACCACGCGACGACCCATGTGCTCTCTGGAGCCGGGGCAACCGACCGTCCACAGTGCGGGCACGTCATCGAGGCGGTAACGAACAGTGCGTCGGACATGCCTGAATGCGGGGCAACGATCGTGCCGCCGCGAACTGCCGCCGTTCGGCCTCACACCCAGTACGTTGCTGTTGGGACTGCGAAATAGTCACAGTCGGTGCGAAAGATTGGGACCACGCTTTTTTTCTCTCGCTGGATCGCGCGAACGACTGGCCGGAGCGTTGCGCACCGAGAGGCCGGCGGCCAACTCAGATCGCGTCAAGAGGGGACGACTCGATCGTAACAGCGTTGACGCGAGACGTCCTTATCGGCTGGTTCATGTGCCGGAACTCCATTCTGAGTCCGACGCCGATCCATCCAGGCTTCAGCATACTGCCGCTGCCTGTCGCTCCAACGAGTTGCGCCTCCGTCGGCTCGGAGAACCAATCACCGCCGCTGACGAGCGCGCGTTGGGTCTCGGGTTCGACCATCACGAGACGATAGCAGGAGTTGCGGGTACGCACGGTCACGATCGCCCCCGCGGCGAGCTCACGCACGTCCACGCCGTCCGCGTCACCAAGCTGGAAGGCGAAGCCGTCGAGCGTGCGTGCACTCGCGATCAGATGCACATCGACGGGTACGCGTTCTTCTGGTCGATCTCGTCGTTCCGAGATGGTAGTCGTCATGATGCCCTCGAGCAGAAGCAGTGCAAGCAAGCTGCCCGATATTTCCGGCAAATTGTGCGGGACTTGTGCGGCAGGGTGCGAAGTTTGCCTCCTATCCGGGGAAAACTTCGCACCGGTTGGGGCTGCCGTGCATGGCAGCTGAGGGCCGAACACCGACCAGAGACGAGCGAACACGGTCACGCGACGGCAGTCGCGGTCGCTTCGCGAATCTCACACTGCACTTTCCCGGTGTCCCTTACCGTGAGCACCGGGCACGGTGCCGAGCGGACCACGCGCTCGGCGACGCTTCCCATCAGCAGATGGTGAACGCCGCCGTGGCCGTGCGTCCCCATCACGATGAGGTCGATGTCGTTCGTTGCCGCATGATTGACGATGTCCCGCGTCGGCGTCCCGAACCTGACCTCCTGCGTGCTGCGAAAGAAGATCTGCTCGTCCGGAGTGAGTTGCGTATCCAGCAGGGCCTGTGCGCCCTTGAGCCACGACTCCGTGAGTTCAACGGAAGGCGCCGTATAGAAGTCCGTCGCATAGGCTGGCACCGCAAAGGGATCTTCGAGCACATGCAGGAGGTGCAGCGATGCGCCCGACATCGTCGCCATCCTCTTGGCAAGCGCCAGGGCGGCGTTCGACGGGGCACTGAAATCGGTTGGCACGAGGATTCGCGTGAAGTTCCGGGTCATGACTCCTCCTCTCCCCGGTTATGAGCACACGCCGTGCCGGCTGGGACGGGATGCCCATAAGCAGGATCACGGTCGCTTGTCTCCATGACGATGGGGATTTTCAGCAGTGGCGCGAATTTTTCTCGATCGCGATTCGAGCTGGATGGTCACCCGATCTTCCGAGTCACCCAAATCGACCGCTTAAGAGTCGGCACCGAGCTTGAAGAGAGACGTGCATGATTCAACGTGCATTGGTAGCTCTCGTCACTCTCCTCGTCGCGGGCCATCTCTTCGCCCAAACCCCTGATCCGAGAAGTACGCAGACCGGGCGCAGTTCCGCAACGCCGACGCTCGCACTCGAGTCGTTGACGGGACGAGACTCGTTCGATCGCTACTGCGCGTCGTGCCACGGAGTGGACGGGAGGGGCGGCGGGCCGGCCGCGTCCGCGCTCAGGACCCCTCCGCCGGACCTGACGACGCTGGCGCGCCGCAACGGCGGGTTCCCGCGAGCGCTCGTAGCCGCCTTCGTGGAGGGAACGGATCGGTTATCACTGACGCACGGCAGCGGCGACATGCCGGTCTGGGGATGGACGCTGCGCGGCCTCGAATCGTCAGACGCCGGAATCAACGTGCGGCTCGCCAATCTCGTGGCCTACGTCGAGTCGTTGCAGCTCCCCGTCGACCAGGCCCCACCCGCCCGGGCCACCGAGCCTTTGAGTGGAGCGCAACTCTTTCGAACCCATTGCGCGAGCTGTCACGGCGAGAATGCCGGGGGTGCCGGACCGATCAGCGCGCAGTTGCGGAGCACGGTGCCGGATCTCACCACGTTCAGCGCGCGCAACGGAGGCATGTTTCCGGCCGAGCGCGTGCGCCAGATGATTGAAGGCCGCGGTCCAGCGGCACATGGCGATCGCTCGATGCCGGTCTGGGGCGACGTGTTCCGCCGGCAGAATGCGGGCGCCGACCCTGCCATGCGGATCGACGCGATCGTGACGTTTCTTCGGTCCATCCAGCGGCGGCCTGCGGAGTAACTTGCCGCGACGCATGGAGAGCGGGCAGTTATGAACACGATGAAAGCGGTGGTCTTCCATGGCGTCAACGATATCCGTGTGGAGGAGGTGGCGAGGCCACGTCCGAAGCCGGGAGAAGCGGTTATCCGCATCACCGTCACGACCATCTGCGGAACAGATGTCGCCTTCAATCAGCTGCTTGCAGTCGAGACACTGAAACGCCATGCCGACAACTCCACTTAATGGCCCTTCGCAAGCCGCTCGCACGGCGTCTAGCCAATCCTGCGCCAACACTCGCGCCGAATCGATGTCAGGCAACATCTGCGAGCGGAGAGGCGAATCACCGAGGTAGCCGACCGCAGTTCTACGCCGGGATCGGAGGCATCGAACATCGCGCACGTTAAGATGCGAGTGCTCGAAGCCTCGAAAACCTGCCAACAGATTTCTAACGGCTCCGACGTGTTGGAGTTCGTCATGAATGAACTCACCCACGAATTGGGGACGGGACACTCTGGGGGCTCGGAGGCCATGTGGAGGAAGTTGTTCCGGTCCAGTGAAACGGATGTTACGGCAAAACATCGCGTGCGTGTCTGTCGAAATACGACAATCTCAATTGGTGGCCCGTTATGCCGCCTTTCCTGATACAGATCGGCGCGCTGTTCGAGCGGCTCGATCCTGGACCCTGCCGCCCTGAATAGCACGGGCGGGTTCGCCCCTCACTCCGACCCATCGCGAGGAGTCTGATGGCCTGACCCGAGGCTGTCATTGAGACCGTCGTAAAATCGGGCCGACCCTTGCAGTTAAAGGAACGGAGCGCGAGACGAGGTGATGACTCGCACGCGCAGTCCCGCCCGGCCTTCTTCAGAGAAGGTATACAGAGTGAGCAACTAGTCGTCTTCACCGACCCCTCCTGCAGATCCCGTTCTGAAACCGATGGAGGACACCGCCCTCAAGTGGGCCGAGTCCGGTCCGAACGCGATCCTGAATGACCTCGCACTGGCCACGCTCATCAGCCGCATCGAGATGGCCAGCAACGCGCTCAATGCCCAGATGAATGCGACCCGCGGGAAGAAAGGTCAGCGCGCGGCGGTGAAAATGCGCGACAGCGTCTGTGCGCTGACTCGTTCAGGGGAAGCATCCTGCCTCGAAGTTCTTGAAGCTGCGAAACAAGCTCGCGTTCCATTGGGACCCGGAGGTCGTCAAGCGATCTGTTCGAGACTTCGGCAAGAACGAAGACGAAGGATTCTTCAGCTTCGACCGCGCGCGAAAGCGGCTCGTGCTCGGTCAGTTCCACGTCGAGGGGTTCGTCAACCAATACGTGCAGGACTCAGAATCGTCGTCGCAGAAGCGCGTATTTACGACGGAATCGATCGAGAACATACCTGCAGGGTGGCGGGCACGGGAAACGTACGTTGTGCACGGGCCGGACGAGTTCGAGGAGATCTTCGAGCTCGCGGAGGCTGGAAGCCCGTTCGAGCTGTACTCACGCCCACGATTGAAACGTGTCCGGTAGCGGAAAGCTTATCGGGTTCTATATAGACGGAGGTGTGTGCTCAGCACCAAAGGAGCCAGTCATCGGCGCGGCACACCGAGCTCGGCGAGCTTTGCGGCAATGGCCTCGCCGTGAGTGGCGGGCCTGACATGCTTGTCTATGTACGCAATCCGGCCGTCGGCGCCAATATAGAACGTCCACCGGGACGCGAACGGCTGATCCGGATCGACCACCCCGTAGGCGCTCGCGACCGTCTTCGACGGATCGCTGAGGAGCGGATAGTCCACGCCGAGTGACTGCGCGAAGGCCCTGTTCGTCTCCGGCGTATCGACGCTGATGGAGAAGTAAGCGACGTCGAACGCGCGAATCTGATCCCCACTCTCACGGAGTGAGCTGCATTCGGCCGTTCAACCTTCTGTGAACGCCTTGGAGAACCAGGCGAGGATGACGGCCTGGCGACCTCGGTAACTCGCCAGGCTGTACTGCTTCCCATCGCTGCCGGGCAGCGAAAACTCCGGAGCCAGATCGCCGATCGAGAGCGAGGGGGGCGAGGCGAACGTCGAGGGCGCGGCGTTCTCGACAGACGGGGCAGGGGCCTCGCGGCACGCGGCGGCCAGGCCTGCGGCGACGATGCCTGCGACCACGCTCAATCTGAGACACTGCACATCGATGAGGATAGCACGCAGTAGTCGCTATAATCCGCGTGTGGCGCGGCCCCATCATCCCATCGCACCTTGGGCGCCGTGCCCTTGATCACCGGCAGTCGATTGGGGACGTACGAAGTCCTCGAGCCGCTCGGCCAGGGCGGCATGGGCGCGGTCTATCGCGCGCATGACAGTCGACTGCAGCGCGACGTTGCGCTGAAACTGGTGCATCCGCATCTCCTCGACGAGCACTATCTCGAACGGTTCCGCCGCGAAGCCCGCGTACTGGCCGCGCTTGGCCACCCCAACGTTGCCAGCGTCTACGAGTTGGGCGAGGCCGATGGAACGGCCTTCATCGTCATGGAGTTCGTTCCTGGTGAGACCCTGGCGGATCGCCTCCTGACCGGGCCGCTGCCTGTATCCGACGTCCTACGCATCGCCTGCCAGGTGGCTGCGGCACTCGAGACCGTCCACGACAAGGGCATCGTCCATCGCGACCTCAAGCCGGCAAACATCAAGCTGACTCCGGATGGCGTCGTGAAGGTGCTCGATTTTGGTCTCGCCAAGTCGGCAGAGAGCGCAGACGGCTCGCACTCGGATCTGCTGACAACCTTCAAGACTGTTGAAGGCGTCATTGCGGGCACAGTTGCCTACATGAGCCCCGAGCAGGCCCGGGGGCAGGAGATCGATCGCCGCACCGACATCTGGGCGTTCGGGTGCGTCGTCTATGAAATGCTCGTTGGTCGTCCCGCCTTTGCCGGACCGACTACCGCGGACACCGTCGCGGCCGTGATGGAACGCCCCGTGAACTGGGCGGCGATTCCGCCCGACGCGCCACCGGCGGTCACGCGCGTCCTGCGGCGATGCCTGCAGCGTGAGCCGAAACACCGGTTGCGAGACATCGCCGACGCCCGTCACGACCTCGAGGACACCACGACTGACGCGGAGCCGTTGCCAGCTCCGCAACACCGAAAGTGGCTGCGGGTCGGTACGGCAATCGGCTTGTTCGCGACGGGCTTCGTACTGGGCGCGCTTGCGATCTCTCTCGGGCGCCAGCCGACAGACGAGGTCCCGCCGGCGCATTTCGTCGTGCCGCTGTCCTCGACGACTCCGCTCAGTGGGCTCGACTTTCCAACCGCGGTGATCGCGCCCGACGGAGCACGGGTCGTTTACGTTGCAAGCCGCGGCGGCCGGACACAGCTGTTCCAGCGGTTCTTGAACTCCGTTGATCCGGTACCGATTGCTGGGACGACGAACGCTGTCGCTCCCTTCTTCTCGCCGGACGGTCAGTGGGTCGCCTTCTTCGCGGATGGGCAACTCAAGAAAGTCAGTCTCGCAGGAGGCTCTCCGGTCACGCTGAGTGAAGCGCCAGTGGGGCTGGGAGGGAGTTGGGGGCCCGGCGACGTCATTGCATTCGCGGCGGCCACCGGTTCAGGGCTATCACGTGTACCCGCCGCCGGAGGCACACCGCAGCGCCTCACGACGCTCGATGTCGCGCAGGGAGAATTCAGCCACCGCTGGCCACAATGGCTGCCTGACGGTGAAACCGTCCTGTTCACCGTCGGCACGTCCGGGAGCTGGAGCGATGCGCAAATCGTGGCGCAGTCCGTCACGACCGGAAAGCGCACCATGCTCGTCCGCGGCGGCACGAATCCACACTACCTCTCGAACGGCTCATTGCTGTACGGCCAGAACGGTCGCATCATGAGCGTCGCACTGGATGCCTCGAGCCTGACGACCAGCGGGGCTCCTGTCGCTGTGCTCGATAACGTGCGGCAATCGGCCGACGGCGCCGTGCAGTTGAGTGTGGCGCGGTCGGGCGCCGCCGTCTTCATTCCCGGAGGGGCAGGCGCATCCGAGCGGCGGCTTGTGTCCGTGGGTCGAGACGGCACCAGCACGCCATTTGCCGCGCCGCCTGGTGCTTACGCTTTTCCCAGAGCGTCACCGGATGGGCAGAGGCTGATCGTTGCCATGGAAGCGCCCACACGCGACCTCTGGCTCTACCACATCACATCGGGCGCGACGACGCAGGTCACCTTCGATTCGGGTGCCACCTCTCCTGCTTGGACTCGTGATGCTCAACGCGTGGCCTTCAGCTCGACGAGAGTCGGCGTGCAGAACCTGTTTACGGCGATCATCGGCCAACCAGGGCAGTCCGAGCGACTCGTTCCCAACGAGAACCAGCAGTTTCCAGGGTCCTGGGCTCCGGATGGCACACTGGTGTTCACCGAGCAACGTTCGGCGACAGGCCGCGACATCCTGCTCCTCCCGGCAGGCGATCGCACGCCGCGCGCCCTGCTGGCCTCGAACGTTGACGAGACGTCGCCAAGGATATCGCCCGACGGGCGGTGGCTTGCCTACGTGTCCGCCGAGGGCGGTCGCAGCGCGGTGTACGTCACGCCGCTCTCCAACCCGGCGAGAGCTCGGCGAGTGTCCGTCGAAGGTGGCAGCGAGCCGGTATGGGGATCGGGTGGACGCGAGCTCTTTTACCGCCAGGGTACGACGATGATGGCCGCGACGATCGACGCGGCAGGACAGGTCCAGTCAGGCCCCGGCGCGCTGTTCGACGGCGACTTCGTTCGAGGTACTCTGGACACGGCGAACTACGACGTCATGCCCGATGGCCGATTCGTCATGGTTCAGCGCTCGTCTCAGAGCGCAGAGCCGACGCTGCACGTCCTCATCAACTGGCTCGGTACGCTGAAGGCGGCATCACCGCGCTGATGCCGGGTGGGGTCCCTCCTTGACCTCGGCGCGAAACTGCCGTGGCGAGAAGGGTCCGTCGGCCTGGTTCACAGCGCTGAGCAAAGCCTCCACGGAGGCCGCGCGCGGATCAAACGTCACGATCGCGACGCCGCCCTTGAGATCCACAAGATCCACCTGTGCGCGCGTGACCCCGGGTACGTCGAGCAGTGCGGACCGCACTGCTACGATGCATCCCTCTCAAAGCATCCCGGCGACGGCCAATGTCACCGTCGCCGAGCGCTGGGAGGTGCGGCAAGCGTTCGTGTAGAGGGCGATCGTTAAGAAAAATACGCGTCTCGTCATCGGTGTGTGCTCGCAATCGCAATCACATCACAAAACACGCATTCGTGAGCGCCAAAAAAGAGCGCGGACACTCCGGCGCGCAGTGTCGATGTGTATCGACAGCGCGCGACGCTCGTTCACCTTCGCCAATCCGGCTGGCAGGTGGGCCAGGTCAGGCGCCGCCGTTACCAGCGACGCCACCGCCAGACTCGCTTTATCGTCTCGAGTCCCTCGACACCGTCAACGAGAGGGTCGCTAGGGTGATTCCCTCAGAGGTAAACGACTGGACAAATCGTAGTCCGTTCTCCAGTGTGCCCATCCAGCTACCCACGATTCGCTGGTGACCCTGCTGGAAATCGAAGCGCTCGCCCTGTTCGCCCGCTTCCACTCCTTCCGCCCGGTCATTGGTTCAGCCGCGGGTTCTACGGAAATAGGCGCAGAAACCCGGGAAGAGCTATCAGTCGAAGAAACAGAGAAGGTCGATATAATGCCGCGGCCAGCCACCATGCCTGAGCGCGTGAGCACGGGTGAACCACTTTCCGACGACGTCAGTGCGTTGCTCCGTGCGTGGACCGACGGCGACTAGCACGCGCTCGCTCGGCTGACCCCGATTGTGTACGACGAGCTCCACCGCCTGGCGCACTACTATCTGAAGTGCGAGCGGGCCGGTCACAGTCTGCAGACGACAGCGCTGGTCAACGAAGCCTACATGCGGCTGGTCGACTACAAACGCATGCAGTGGCAGAACCGGGCTCATTTTCATGGCGGCAGCGGCGCAGGCCATGCGCCGCATCCTCGTCGACCATGCGCGGCGGCACAATGCGAAGCGGGGCGCGAACGCCGACCATGTCTCGCTCGACGCTGAAGCTGTTTTCTGCGCCGATCGCTCCGATGATTTCGGGGCCCTGGACGAGGCCTTGAACGCGTTGGCGGCGCGGGCGCCGCGCAAAGCGAAAGTCGTCGAGCTGCGCTTCTTCGGCGGCCTGAGCGTGGAGGAAACCGCCGACGTGCTGCGCGCCCTCGCGTATGAGCGCGCCGCCAACGGCCTCAACTTCAGTCGTTCCTATCTTGGCGGCCTGCACTCGGCGTACGTCCGTGGTCAGGCCTTGATCGCTGCGAAGAAGTATCCGGAAGCCGAGATCGAGTTTCGAAAGATTCTGGAGAATCGAGGACTCGTCGGCTTGGATCCGATCGGCTCCCTTACGCGTCTGCAACTGGCGAGAACCCTTGTTCTCGTGGGCGAGGCGGCGAAGGCGAAGAGTGCCTATAACGATCTGTTGACGCTCTGGAAGGACGCCGACCCGGACGTTCCGGTTATCGAAGAAGCACGGGCGGAATACGCACGACTGCCGTAAGCGGCATACGGAGTCGGGCCGAGTCGCGCACGTGCGGGACCGCAACAGGCACCTGCCTCGCGCGGCTTCAGCGTCCGTAAGTGATCTCCCGAGACTTCGACGTCTGACACATTTCCGCGCACGGGCCGCTGTGGTCCGCCCGTAAACCGCTGGATTCAAGGGGGATGTCGAAGAGGCAAGACTTCGCCGACGGCGTGGGATAATCTGATCGCTGACCGCTGCAAATCGTTGACTCTAAACGGAGAGATGTCCGAGTGGTTGAAGGAGCACGCTTGGAAAGCGAATTCGGCGAGCTGCATCGAGCGACACCGAAACATCTCTTCTCGCAGTGGATTCAACGAGTTCCCGCCGCAGAATGCGTCTTGATGTGAGCCCGTAAACGTTGCTGTTTGTGGGTAGTTTCGAGGCGACCTTACACAGTTTCTACACAGTTCTCAATTCGATCTGCGGCGGTACGCACCAGTGTTTCTCGAACGCTGTACGCTCGTTCTAGCCTTCGCGCTTCATCCGCTCCTGACGCGCACGTTCAGCATCGCTCGGTGAATCGAGCGCCGTGTCACCGATCTTGATGTCGCCGGTGCGCTCGTAGTGTGCGATGACGAGGCCGGTGGTGGAGACCTGCGATCGGGTAAGCGTGTAGCTGTGCGGCGCCGAGCCGTCCGCGAACAGCTTTTTGCCGCGGCCGAGCACGACCGGCACTGTAAAGGTGCTCACCGCATCAACGAGGTCGTCAGCGAGCAGCGCGTGCACAAGTTCGGTGCTGCCTTGGGTGACGAGGTTGGGGCCGTTTTCTTGTCGCAACCGCTTCACGTCGGTGATGTCACGCAGCAGCACCGAGCCCTGCCAGCTCGTATCGACGTCGCCCGAACGGGACACTACGTACTTCGTGATGTTCTTGAACAGCGTGGCGATGCGGCCGTGGGGGGCCGCTTCATCGTAGTAGGGCCAGTACGCTGCGAAAATCTCGTAAGTCTTGCGTCCGAGCAGGAGATCGAATTTCTCCTTGAAAACGCGGTCGATCTCTTCGCCGAACACCGGATCGAAATAGGGCATCACCCAGCCGCCGAACGTGAAACCCCTGGTGGGATCCTCCCACGGCCCACCGGGCGCCTGCATGATTCCATCCATGGACACTTGGGCGCCGACTACGATCTTTCGCATAGGGTCGCTCTCCTTGACTGCGCACGCCCCGGTGCTTGTCGGCGTGCGGGACACGGCGCCTGGCGGTGCGGACCGTACATCATGCTGTAGATCATCAGCGTCTCTTTGTCGCTGAACAGCTCGACAAGCGAACGGGACCTTTCTCGGAAACAAGCTCGAAGTCCTGAAGGAGTCGGCCGCCTGAAGGAAGCGCCCGCCGCTGCGCGGCCACGCGCTCAATGTGGCGACGCAGTTCGATCTCTTCGACAAGCAGCGCATTGCGAGCTGCACGATATTCTGCGCTCTCGTTCGGAAAGCGGGTCTTGTTCGTTTCTGCAAGCTGTCGAGCGGAAGCGAGCGTGTGCGTCTCAGTCATATGTCCTCCAAGAATTAGGCGAGTCAGATGGATGCGCGCTCATCCCGCCGCCCCCGTCGCCGCTGCAGAATGCGCTTCGCCCGTTCGAGCTCGCGCCGGCGGCTCGCGGACAGACGTCGCCCGCCACGGTTGATGAAGTACTGAATCATGCGAATGGCGGACCCCAGCCCCTTCGGCGAGACATCCTTCCGCGCCATGGTGCGGGCGATCTGCGACGCCGATCCGCTGAACGTGCGCGGCGGTGGATGCGTCGAATCCGTCTTGACTTTTCGGGCCCAGCGGCGTTGTGGACGCGTCTTGGCCATGGCATGGATTCCTGTACGGCGTTCGCGAGCGACCCTACTTAGGGACCGGTCGCTCCGGGGACACCACGCACAGCTCCAAGGCGCCGGATATCGGCGGCAACTTCAGACATGTCGTTATTAAGCTGATGGTCGCGGCCAGAGAGTCGGCGCACGACGGCGTGCGGAAGGGCCTTCGCGTAGAGACCAACGTGCTCGAGCGGGGCCGTTTGGTCCTTGCTCCCGTGATAGAGGTATAACGGCGTCTCTTCAGGCAGTTTCGTACCGAGATCGGAGAGTTCGATATCGTCGCTGTGCCATCCGCCGTCGCCTACAAATGGGGGCGCAATCAGGAAGATGCCACCGAAGGTCAACTGCGGCGGATCGTCGGCCAGGGTCTTGATCAAGATCGTTCCACCGATCGAGTGGCCAACGACGATCGCGCCGTCGTCGAGCCCAGCGAATTGCCGCTTGAGTCGTCTTCCATTCCGCATACTTCGGATCGGCTTCATTCGGCATTCTGGGATAGCGGATGGCGTAATCCGGCCCGAGTTCTCTCTTGAGGCTGTCGAAGATTTTGTTGTCCCATTCATGGGTGCCCTCGCCGCCGCCCTGAATGAACAACACTTGATTTGTCATCGCGTCACGCGACTCCCTGATGCGCCAGCTCCTCGGCCTTCGCGATCGCCCTCCTCACCGATGACTGACGATCGCGACGGATGCCATCCCTCCTCCGATGTCTTCGTGCGAGGATCCTCAAGCGCCACGTGGGGAGACGTCTCGGGCACCTGGCTAATCCGAGCTTGCGCTCTGTGCCTTCACCAGCGCAGGCTTCTCGATACCCGGCCTCGTGATTCGCTGCTTTCCTGTCGGCCGCTGACTGTGCTCGAATGGCGGGATCGGCACCGCCTTTCCGGTTTCTGCCGACTCGTAGAGCGCCTGCACAATCCGCACGTCCTGCAATCCTTCCTCACCAGAGGGCTCGGGCTCCCGGTGCTTGAGGATGCAGTCGGAGAAGTACAACAGTTCGGGCGCGAACTGATCCCGCTTCCCAATGCGCTTGCGCGTCGTCTTTCCGTTGACCGTCAACGCGTATGCGAGACCCTCGGCGTACTCATATGCCGGGTCGACATGCAGCTGTCCCTTGGTTCCCACAATTCGATATGACGCAACATCGGCCGCGCCGAAGCTCGTCACAAAGGCGGCTACGCGCTCGCCGTCGAACCGAAGCAGCGCGCCAGTGGATTCATCGACATCCTCGAGGCCTTTCTTGCCGGTGTTGACCGAGACCGCCATGACTTCCTTGGGCTCAGCCCGAAACAGATACCGCGCCGCATTGATGCAATAGACCCCGATGTCGTAGAGCGTCCCTCCACCGAGCTCCCTCTGAGTCCTGATGTTGTTCGGCTTGACGGTCATCGAGAACGATGAATTGAAGAACTTCGGCTCGCCGATCCTGCCACGACGCACCAAATCGACGGCTTTCAGATTGACCTCTTCGAAGTGCAGCCGATAGGCAATCATCAATTTCACCTGGTTCTCACGACATGCCTCGATCATCTGCTCGCACTCGTCAGCGGTGACGGCCATCGGTTTTTCGCAGAGCACATGAACACCAGCCCGGGCGGCGCGAATGGCATATTCGGCGTGCATCGAGTTCGGCAGCGCGATATACACCGCATCGACCTGCTCGAGGCAGGCGTCGTAATCGTCGTACGAATAGCTGCCGCGAACCCGATACTTCTTCGACAACGCTCGACGCTTGGTCGCGTCGTCGCTGACAAGAGTGGCGAGACGGGAATTGCGCCTGGCGTGCGCGAAGGCAGGCAGGACGGCGACCTGGGCAATGTGACCTAGACCGACGACCGCGTATTGGACGGGTCCACTATTTCGCCTGGTCATTCGACACCTCTACGGCGCGACTCTTCGCAAGCGATGTGCCGCCGGTGTGCGCCTTGCACAGCACGACAACCATGCGCCGGACCTCGGGTCGTTCCAGTGACACCCTCTCGGTGGCAACCCTCGACAGTAATCTCATCGAGCAACTCTACGCACGGTGTGCGTCCGTCTATGACTGGCTGTGTGGCCCGATCCTGCAGGCGGGACGGCGCGAGGCGATGCATCAACTCGCCCTGCAACCAGGTAATGAGATTCTGGAGATCGGGATCGGCACCGGCCTTACGGCTCCGCTCTATCCCGACGACTGCCGCGTTACCGGTATCGATGTGTCCGAGCCAATGTTGCGTGAAGCGGCACGAAACATCGACGGCCGTCACAACATCCAACTGTTCAGAATGGACGCGGCACGGCTGACTTTTCCTGACCAGTCGTTCGATGTCGTGTATGCGGCCTATGTGATGAGCGTCGTGCCTGACCCGCTGGCCGTCTTGAGCGAGATGCGCCGCGTCTGCCGCGTCGGCGGACACATCGTGCTCCTCAACCACTTCCTTAGTGATATTCCCTTTCTTGCAAAGGTAGAGCGGCTATTTTCGCCAATTGCCACCGCGCGACTCGGTTTCCGAACCGATCTCGATGCTCGACTTTTGCTCGAGCGCGCCCGGCTACGGTGCATCGCGATTCGCAAGGTCAATACGCCGAAAATCTGGACCCTCGTCAAGTGCCGGCGGGATGATTGATGGGCGAGCGAGCCGCAAGAGCCTCGCCCGAATCCGCTAGCGGCCTTCGTCGACGAAACGCAGGAGCCCGAATAGCGCGGTGCTGGTGGTCCCATTGGGAAACGCGGGCCCAAATCAGGCCACACAAGCTTCGCTCAAGAACGAACACGAAGGTGCGATGAAGCGACGGGTCCGGCCGACCCGGCTATGCCAAGTGGGATCACCTGGTCAAGAAGCCAGACCCTTCGTTTACTTCGCTACCGTCTTCTGTAATTCCCGCGCCCGATCGAGGTGCATCTGCACCGTCGGCATGACCTTCGCCGCCCACTGTGTCAGCTGCGCTTCACCGTTCCCGCGACCGGTCGTATCTCCAGCACCCGGATTTTGCGCAGGCGGTTTGGTCGTCGCGACGTCGTGATCGCGCACCCCTGCGCCGGCAGGATGCTCACCGGTGGGTGGTCCACCGGCCGGATGCTCGCCCGCGGCAGCGCCCGGGGCGGGCACTTTGGCCTCCACGCGCGCACGCACCTTGCCGAGGACCTCCTGGTGTCCCTGCACCATCGCGTTGATGTATTCGCGATCGAACTCGGCGGCTTGCAGCTTCGAGAGTTTGTCGACTAGATCCTTGTGTTTCTGATCCAGCTGCGTCGGCGGCTGAATCTTCAGCTGCGATGCCACCTTCTTCAGCTCGTCGCCCGCCTGCGAATGGTCCTTCACCATCATCTGACCGAATGCCTTCACGTCAGCACTGGCTGCTCGCTCGGTCGCTAGTTTCCCGAGCTGCACCTCCGTGAGACCCGCAATGGTCATCTCGTTGATGAAGCCCTCGGCGTCAGAGCGCACCGCCTCTGGTGACTCGGCCGATCGCGGCGGTGTCGCCCTCTCGCCGGAGGGCTTGTCGCGTCCCTCCTGCCCGAATACTTGGCCGCCACTCAGTGCGAGTGCCGCGACCACGACGGCTGTGCCGAAACCGAACCATTTCATGACGACCCTCCTTGAAACCCAAATCACACTACGTCAATGCAACTAGCAGGCCTGAGGGGCATGAGCTGTTCGCGACAGCATCGAGGACACTTTCGCGCGGCGAATTCCGAACATGGGCGCGCGCGCGCTCGCTCACTCCCCCGCAGGTACGGCTGATAGCGGTGCCGTTGGCAGCGTCGTGCGCGCACACAAAAACGCGGTGCCGAATGTGCGTCATGAACTCGTGTTCGATGTAAATGTGTTGCGTGGCGGAGTTGCATGTTCTCTGCACGCGGCTCAGCCGTTTGGTGCATTCAGATGCCCCCATCGCAATCACGGTTCTTACAGGACATGGATTGCGGAGGCGATATGAAACCTGGGCGTGCAGAACACGGAGAAAGGGTGTTGGGCGAAGACGAGTCACCGCTCGGTGCCGAGCGTGAACCAGATGATTCAACCGAAGACCTGGAAGACGACGAATTCGATGATGACACGGAGGAAGAGCAAGAGGATGAGGAGTCAGAGTAGGGTGGCGCGATAAGAAATTGATGTCATCGTGCGGCGCAGCTCGGGTCCCTTGGCGCTCAGCGGACTGTTTCCTGTGCGCCATGGGGCCCGGCGCGCTAGTTAAAGCTTCGACTTCGCACGAATCCCTGATCTACCTCTCCTCCCATACCTCACCGGGCGAGTAACATCTGACTGCGATACTCCTTGTGGAGTAATCGCTTGAGTGTGTCGTCGGGTAGGGTGACGGCCGCTCTTTCGATAGCACACCAGAGCGCGGCGCTGGCGGCAAGGAACGCCAGGACCGTCGACCGAAAGACCGATTCGACACAGAACGAGGGACGCGTTCAATCGAAACGTCGAAATATGCGGCGGCGACGAGACGTAGGCGGCGCACTAGGTGCGGCAGGAGAGAAATCACCGTGCTTTATCTCGCCGCGTTTGCGGCAGCGCTGCTCGTCGACACGATCCCTGTGTTCGCGCCTCCCGCGTGGATCGTCCTTGCGTTCATGATCATCCACTGGAACTTGAATCCATGGGGCATCATTGCCTCCGGGGCGCTCGGCTCGGTGATCGGCCGCTACATCCTGACTCTTTACATGCCGCACGTGTCGGCGAAGATTTTCCGCAGGAGCGAAAACGCCAACATCTCGTTCCTTGGCAAGAAACTCGGCGGGCGCTTCTGGTACGTCAATCTCTGCGTGATGCTGTACGCGATTTCGCCGCTCTCAACCACAGCGCTCTTCACTGCGGCAGGCATGGCCCGCGTGAATCCCTGGAAACATCCTCCCTGGGTTTGCCATCGGTAAATTCCTTGGCGATGCCTGGGTCATCCTGATGGCCAAAGTCACGGCCGACGAAGCGACCGATCTGCTTCACGGACACGTGTCATGGCAGACCGTGCTGACCGCGGCGGCCGGGCTGCTGCTGATTTCATGTGTCCTGTTCATCGAGTGGCAGCAGCTGCTGGGCCACAAGAAATTCCGATTAAACTTCAAGATCTGGAAACAGTAAGAATTCGGGGATGTCGACCGTACAAGGCCGGGCGACGTAAATCCCTGGAGCACGCAGCGGCAGCGCGGACGCGACCTTGAAGGCCGGAAGGCTTCCCGCACGTCCCCAGAATCTCATGCAGAATGCCGGGCGCTTCAGACGCGATGTGCAACACATGAGGTAATTGTTCAGATGCGTAGCGGATCTTTCGGGACTCGAGGTTGCAGAAAATTCAGGCATGGTAGATGAGCAAGGTGACGAGAGACGCGGTGCTCAGCGGGAGAGTCCGGCTGAGCGTGAAGCTAAGAAAAACCCGGCGAATAAGCAGGATCTCGAGAAGCCTTCAGAAGGCCGTGACAAGCCGCCTGATGAAACCGTAGAGAAGGGCAAGCGGAGTCCCGACAGTCCGTGGATGGGCGGCGGCTAGAGATTCGCTGGTGGTGACCGGTTCTTGGCTGTCTGCGCAGTTGCCAAAGTGATCCCCACCTGCAGCGCACCATCGCGCGGTCCTGACGACCCTATTCGCCTTTTTGAAGGGCGCGCGCGTGTTCGAGGTGTTTCTCGACAATCGGCAGTGCTCTGATTGCCCACTCTGTCAGCTTCTCTTCATTTGGTCCGCCGCGCGCCAGGTCAGCTGCTTTTGGATCCCCAGCTGGGGGAGAGCCAAGAGGCCGGCTAGCCGTTGTCCATTCGCGCAGCTGGGCCGCGACAGCCTGATGACCTTCGACCATCGCCATGACATAAGCGCGATCAAACTCCGCTCCATTGAGCTTTGACAGACGCTCCACAAGCTCCCCATGTTTCTTGTCGATCTCAGTCGGCGGCACGATTTTCATCTCAGCTGCGACTCGGGAAAGTTCGGCGTTCGCCTTGGAATGATCCTTGACCATCATCTGACCGAACGCCTTGACGTTCGCTCGCTCGCCTCGTTCAGCGGCCATCTGTCCGAGTTGCACCTCTGTCAGTCCAACAATCGTCATTTCGCTAATGAACAGGCGCGAATCGGTCCGACGGGCTTGCTCGGCTGTTATTGCAACATGAAAGTTACAGGCCACGAGGACGATCGCGATTGCTGTCGCGGTTCGAGTGACTAGAGTCGCCATCGCATCCTTCTTTCGTCAGGGCGCTTACAGTCGCCCACTCTAAATGCAATGGGTAGGCCGCGGTACGGTCGCGCTGGATGGGGCCGCAA
>Ga0247825_10001156_pt1 | contig 17239 bp, 21 predicted proteins | sample 13C_Vanillin_Day_FD_194413 | JGI IMG/M metagenome (GOLD analysis project Ga0247825, IMG submission 194413) | Soil microbial communities from agricultural site in Penn Yan, New York, United States - 13C_Vanillin_Day48 | ecosystem: Environmental > Terrestrial > Soil > Agricultural land | place... | reverse complement strand
ATGTACTATGAACTGCCCTGTGGTCACGGCATTCACGCCGAAATGCCCAACGAGCTGCAGGCGATCCTCTACGAGGTCACAGTCCGCTAGTCGTCGCCGTGTAGCGATTTGGCATGCCCACCCGCGACTGAGACCTCCGTCCTGTCATTCTGAGCAGCGCGAAGAATCTCGCCTTCGGGCAATGTGGTCTCTCCTCGGGCGGCTGTGACTCGAGTAGCCGAGATCTCCCAACCTCGGCACCGACAAGCGAAACACCTCTCCCGGCTGTAGTGGTTTGGCATGCCAAACCACTACAGCCGGTGGATCGTCGGCTAAAATGAATCTGTGACATCAGACAAGAAATCGAAACCCGAAGACCGCGGTGCCGCCTTCGGACGCAAAGCGGGCCGTCTGTTCAAGCGCAGCGGCCCCGAACTCAAGCGCCTCGTCGAGGAGCACCGCCCGAAGGTCGAAAAGGCCGGCCGCGACGCCTTCCAGTACGCCAAGGAGCACGAGGAAGAGATTCGTGGCCTCGCCCTGAAGGGTGTCCGCATGCGTGCGGGCCCCCTCGGCATGATGGTTGACGCGCTCGCCCCACAGCCACCCGCAACCGACCAGAACGCAGAGCCGGTATGCCCGTCATGCAAAACAAAGAACACTCCCGTGGCGAAGTTCTGCAGTCAGTGTGGAACGAAGCTCGCAGGAACCAGCCCCGATCTGTAGTGGCACAGCATGCTGTGCCACTACAGATTTACAGGTCCAGGTACCAGTCCAACTCAACCTCATCCGGCACATTGGTATACGCGAAGCGCTCCACCCCACCTAACCGTGCGCCCATCGCCTGGTAGAACCGGCACGCGGTTACGTTCGTGTTCTGCGTCTCGATCTTCATCCGCACTAGCCCACGCGCCCGCGACCATGTCACGGCAGCCTCGATGAGCGCCCGCCCCACACCTCGACGACGGTAGTCGTACCCAACACGAATATCCCAAAGCGCCGACGTGTCGGTTCGGCCGCGCAGGAACCACATGCCCTCGGTATGCACCGCCACAACCGCCCCGGCTGCTCGCCGTTCGCCGTCGAAGGCGCACAGCATCACCCACCTCGACAGGTCCCATCCAAAATCGAGCAAATGCAACGGACCCGGTGGCTCCAGGGCGTCGCCGTCGTGGAGGACCGGTTCCGGGAGCGGCTCCTCCGTGAGCGTGAACCCGCCCAGACCGCCGTCCACCTCATCCACTCGCAAGACGCTAGTGGCCGTAAACGCAATCGGGATCGTCGAATAGCCTTCGAGGTTCTCGCGCGTTACCGGTAGGGCATCGATTGTTATGTCCATCAGCAATTTGTCGACACCGTAGCCGAGGTTTCCCAACCTCGGCGTCGGGCACAGAAACGAGTCTCTTCCAGGGACCTTCCCATACGCGGCTCCATCAGCGCAGCGGTTCCACCCGCAGCGTGTGCACCGTCGCCGCCCTGACAGCATCGTCCGACCACGGGATCGGGATGCCCGCACCCAGCTTCCACAGCGGTAGCTGATCGTCGTAGTGAGGCGAGAACGGGTTGCCCGACTGCCCACCCGGCAGCACGAAGCGCGCATTGTCCCAGTCGCCCACCGGCAACACCGCCCTCAACGACGCGATCACCGGCGTCTTGCTGCCGCTCGCCTGCGACACCGTATTGCCGTCGCCGCCCCACGGGAACGGTCCCCGGTTGAACAGCGGCGCAAGCTGTTTCACGACGCCCAGGGGATGCGACAGCGTGATCTGGCGCACGTGGCCCCACCGCCACAGCGTCGGGTTCTCGCCGTGCTCTTCCCGCAGTCAGCGCAACACCGACGCCAGCGCATCCCGCATCTCCGCATCCCAACCACCAGCGAACCAGCCCTCCGGCTGCTCCACCAACCGCCGCAGCACCCGGCTCTGCCGCCCGGCGTAGAACATGTTCGCCCCCACGAGGTCGCTGAACCCCCGCCCGAGGGCCCACTCCGCCGAATTTGGCGCCCGCGCAACCGCGATCCGCCGCGCCATCTCACGCACAAAGCGCTCAAAGATCGTCGCGGCGACAGAGTCCTCGCTGGCAACCCCATCCCACGCCCGCAACAGCGAAAGGGCGAGGGAGATCTCGCTCCGTGACCCCCTTGCCCTGAGGAGAACGGCGACACCAGTGGAGACCTCCAAAGAACTTTCAACAGTCTCCCCTTCTCCCCTCAGGGAGAGGGGGCCGGGGGGTGAGGTTCCCACCACCACGTCCCGTACCTCTCGCCAGGCCAGCGTCACCTGGTCCAGCTGCAACCGCTGCGATGACGCCACATCCCAGTCACTGCGTTCGGCCAGCGCCTCATTGATGCGCCCCGCCCGATACCCGTCGAGCCAGTCGAGCCCCAGGAACGGCCCTCCATCGCTCTCCAGTACCGGCGCATTGTTCGCGGTCGCGACGAAGCCCTCCGCCGGGTCGACACACGACGGCATTTCCGCGTACGGGACCGGCGCTTCCTCCCAACCGGTGCCGGGATCGGCAGCCGGTGCTGGCAGGGTGCCGTAACCGCTTGTGCGCACCGGCACATCGCCCACCAGGTGCCAACCGATATGACCGTCAGTGTCAGCGTAGACGACGTTCTGGCTCAGGAGGGGCCAGTGGGCGAACTCGGCTCGGAACGCCTCTTGTGACCTCGCCTCGTGCAGGCGCAGGAAGCCGCGCGCCGGTTTCGCGTCCAACCAGACCGCCCGCATCGAAATCGCCGGCAGGTCGCCCGCCAGCCCGGGGCTGATAATCGGGCCCCGCGGTGTAACCAGCACGTCCTCGACCACAGGCGAGTGTCCCTTGACCTCGATCACCTCGCGGCGCACCTCGCACGCCTCGAAGCCATCGCCCCGGCGCACGCCGCGTCCGTCCGGCGCCACCTCCTCGAGGAAGAGGTCGGACGTGTCGGCAAGACCGGCGGTGACGCCCCACGCCGCGAAGCCGTTGTGCCCCGTCGCCAGTGCCGGCGAACCGATCATCGAGGCGCCGGCCAGTCCCCACGACGGCGTCCGCAGGCGCACGAGATACCAGTGCGGCGGCATCACGCCTTCAAGGTGCGGGTCGTTGGCAAGAATGGGTCGCCCCGAAGCGCTCCGCGACCCGGCGACAGCCCACGCATTCGACCCACCACTCGCGCCGGCGAACTCGAGGAAAGCCTCGATATCCGCACCCAACCGCTCAACCGCCTTGGCGGTCCCCATCTTCGACTCCCCCTCTCCGTAAACGGTCGCTTGCCGAGTAGCGAAGCGGCGGAGGGGGCCGGGGGGAGGGGTTCGCACGAACACGTGGCCCTCGGGATATGGCGTCGGGTCCAGGTCCCGCAACGCCTCAGCGCCATCGAGCATCAGTATCTTCAAACGAGCCAGCTCGACGTCCCAATTGCCCATGAGCAGGAACGACAGCAGCTTGCCCATCGCCACGACATCTTCAGTCCGCCACTCGCAGGGCTGCGCACGCAGGAGGCCGAACTCCGGCGCTGGCCTCGTCGCCGCCAGCCCAGCATTGATGCCCCGCACGAACGCCTCGATCTGCGCCCGAACATCCGCGTCGAGCACCGCCCACTGCTTGCGGGCGGCATCGACGAAGCCCACCCGGCGCGCGAGCCGGTCGATGCCGACCGTCGTCTCGCCGAAGAGCTGCGACAGCGTCCCGCGCAGCGTGCGCAGGCGGATGTCGAGCTGAAAAGCGCGGTCCTGTGCCTGGCAGAACCCGAGGCCGAACCAGGCGCCGGCGTCGTCCTCAGCATCGACGTATGCCACGCCGTAGGGGTCGCGCCGGATCGTCAGAGCCCCGGGCGCCCCGGCAACGCGTATCGTCCCGTCCAGAGCCGGCAGGCGTTTGCCGAGGGCGTAGCGCAAGAGGGTGGGTATCGGTCGCATCAGAACGGCACAACGAAGCGCCAGATCGACTCTACCGCATCGACCGCGGTGATGTTGTCCAACCATTGCTCGTGGTGGATGGCGTATTCCTGTACCACCTTCGCGACCCCGAGGCCAACTACGGCAAGGATGAGGCCTGCATTCCAGCGCTCAGCCGCGACAGCAACCACACCCTCGGCCTTCTGTAGTGGTTTGGCATGCCAAACCACTACAGACCCGGCGCTATGCACTGATGCTGGGAGACGCAACGTCAAAGGCAGCCTATCCTCCCATCCGAAATGCCGGCGCGCGGCACAGAACACGAACCAGAACTCGAAGACGTTGGGGAAAAGCAGCAAGACGTCCCTCGTTCCCGCCACCTCGAACACCACGAATCCCAGCATCCTGAACCCATACAGCGCCACGGCCACGGCGCGCTCCACGCCGCCCCAGCGCCAGGCGACGAACAGGAACGCAGCCATGTACACCTGATCGAGAGCCTTGTCGAAAGTCTGGTAGTCGCGCACGCCGCCGAGGTCGAGCAGGTTCATCAGGAAGAGGTCGCTCAGGTCGACCAGTATGGCTGCGATAGCGCCGTAGAAGGGCCATCGCAGGACGGCCAGCGAACCCACCACGCGCACGAGCGCAATGACCCACATCTCCGCCGTCATGCCTCGGACTATAATCGCGTTCGAGCCAAGAAGGAGCGTACCGATGCCACCCAGTCCGTACCGTCAGCAAGTCGAAAGGCCGGGAGGTTCCGGTCACAGCATCCCGGGACTATCAGACGCGGTACGTATCGGCGGCTGGATCTTCTTCGGCGCCATCCGCGGCAACGACCCCGTCACCCGCGCCTACCCGGACGACAACGAGCAACAGGCCCGCAACGCATTCACGAATCTGAAAATCCTACTCGACGCCGCCGGCGCCACCTTCGATCACGTAGCGCGTGTCACCCTCTACCTCCACGACCTCGACTATCGCGAAGGCTTTCAGAAGGTCTGGCTGGAGGTCTTCCCGGAGAACCCGCCAGCCCGTTCGTCCATGACGATCAAGGACGCCAACGTGCGCCCCGGCGACGGCTGCCAGTTCCTCATGGACGTGATCGCGATCGACCCAGCGACTGTGCGGTAGAGGCATACGCACCCTGCCCGGATATAATTGAATTTCATGAACGGGCGCCCCGTCTGTAGTGGTTTGGCATGCCAAACCACTACAGACGAGGGTTGGGCAACTGCGGTGGGGCAGAGCCAAGAGGCAACCCCCATCCGTCATTCCGAGCGCCAGCGAGGAATCTCGCCTTGGGCACAGGTGCTCCGTCTCCCAGAGCGGCTTGCTACGAGACAACCAGATCCCTTGCTCGGGCAACCTGCGGTACCCTAGGCCTACCCCTCAACCGGAGGTTCCGGCACCCAAAAACGCCGCGACTTAGCGCCGCGGCGTTACCTCGAATCTACCCCTCGCTCCCTGGGAGCGAGAGTGCCAGCCCCTACCGGACCTGCATCACCTCGGTGGGGTCTTCTTCGATCGTGTGGTTGCGTGCGCCTTCTTCGAGGGCCGCGAGGATCTTCTCGACCAGGCGCTTCGCCGACTCGGCGCTGATCTCGACGGCGACGCGCGTCGGTGCGCCATCGGCCTCGTTAACGAAGTCGATGTTCAGGCTGTGGCCGAAGGGCGCGTGGTACGGGTGATCGAAGTACACGTTGGCTGTGTCGACCGCGAACCAGCCCTGGGGGCCCTTCGCGCTACCGAACAGGGAAGCTTTCTCGGTGATATAGCTGCACATGCTTCGACTCCTTGATCCTGGCTACGTGTCTGGGAATATACCACGCTGCGGGAGGAGTTTAGGTAGGACGAGGCGAGCGCCGCACACCGTCACCGTAGCCGGGATGTTCCCATCTGGGCGTCATTTGTCACGACGGTCGGACGGATGGGTCAGGCGGCGACTTGCGGTGCCACCAGAGACTCGTCCCAGACCATGATCCGGTTCCTGCCGGCTTCCTTGGCCCGGTACATCGCCCTGTCCGCAAGTTCGATCAGTTCGGCAAAGTCGACGCCGTGCTCAGGCATCAGGGACAGGCCGGCCGTAATGGTTACCGGCCCGACCGGTTCGAGCTGATCCCCGCTCAAGGGCGTCTCTGCTACGGCCTTGAGCAGGCGGTCTGCGAGCACAGTCGCTTCGGAGCGGCCGACATCGGCGAAGATGACCACGAACTCCTCACCGCCGTAACGGTAGATGCGGTCGGCGTCGCGGATCGACAGGCGCATGACCGACGCAACCTTCTGAAGCGTCACGTCGCCGACGCGGTGGCCAAAGTCGTCGTTCAGGCGCTTGAAGTGGTCGATGTCGACCATAGCGACGACCGCGCGACGGCCGTTCTCTGGCCACCCGGCAAGCTGCCCTGCGATGTCTTCGTTGAGCTGACGGCGGTTGGGAAGGCCGGTGAGGGGGTCCTGGAGGGCGCGGCGCTCGCTGGTCTCGGTCGTATCGGCAGCCAGGACGGCGGTTGCGACCTGCGAAGCCATCATCTCCAGGACGCGCTCGTCCTCTTCCGCGAAGGCATTGTCCTTATCCGACCAGCACGCCAGCGTGCCGACGATGCGGGCGCCGACGATCAAAGGCACGATGATGCCGGAATTGACACCCGAATTCGGGTCGTCCGGCTCGATCGAGGGTCCCAGCAAGGACTGCGCGTTGTTGGTGATGCGCATGCTGCGGCCCCTGCGAGCGACGCGCCCCGTAGGACCTTCGCCCAGCGGGACCGGCGGCATATCAACGATCTCGCGCCCGTCCGAGGTCAGGTTGCCCGCCATGACCAGCTGGCTTCCCCGCACGAGGCGAAGGGTCACCATGCGTGCGTTCATCACGCGCAGGGTCTCTCGCAGCGTCGCGTTGATCACGTAGCGCATGCTCAGGGTATCCGTGATCTCCGCAAAGACGTTGTAGAGCGCATTGAGCTGATCGTTGCGGTATTTGAGGCTCGATGAGGTTGCACGCAGCTCGGCCCGCTCTGCCTCACCGGAAGCGAAAGCATTCTGGATGATCCGGCTCACGTACAGGGTCGCAACACCCATCGTCACAGTCAGGGCCATGAGCGCACCAACCATGGTGATTCTCGCGACCGCTGTTGCTTCGCCCAGCGAGGCTTCCGTGAGGCGCAACCCGTAGGCATAGCCATCGCCCGCATCACCCAGCCGGGCGCCGAGGGCTACTGTGCTCGCAAACATCTGGCGGAAGCTGTCTGCCGACTTGGTCTCAACGTATCCATCCATGGCGGTCTCTGCCCGGGCAAGTTCCAAGGTGACACCGCTTAGATCGACGCCATCTGAGCGTCCGTAAAGCGCGTCGACCTTTTGTGAAATCATGTCCATATCCCTCTGTAGCGTGAAGGTGTCTTTCTCGCTCATTGGGATGATGACGCCAGGGAATTTGACGTTTATGACCGGATTGGGCGTGTTCAGGTTAGCCATGATCTCGGCGAGCAGCGCCTGCCGCGCCTGCGGCGGAAGCGACGTGTCCGTGCTCATGAAGGCATAGGCGCTGGCAAAAAGCAGCGCGAGCGGCGCACGCACGTCGCTCTGGATCTCGGCGGCGAGCACGGCTGAGTCTGCCTGCTCTGTAGCTATCTGAGATCGCTTGTCGACCTCTGACGAGGTGTACAGCACGCTGCAAATAGCCACGAGCGCCGTGACCACAACCACGCACAGATATATCCGCAGCATGCTCTTTGGCGATCGAGATTGCGCCGCAGAAGAAAGCACTCTCATGCAGGGAATATCGGTCCCCTTCGAGGCCAACTGAATGGACTTCGAACGGGTTCCGAATCTACTGAGGCCCGTCAGGCGAGGAGAAGCAGCAGTCAGCACTCGTAGTCGAGATGTTTCTCATCTCGGCGGTCGCCCCTTTACGCAAGTTGCCGGACCGGCGAACCGGCGAGCCATGCCAGGATGTCCTCCACAGCATCGCGGTAGAAGATGTCGTAGCCCTCGTCGGTGACGTATCCGAGGTGAGGGGTGATCAGCGTGTTCGGCAACGAGCGCAGCGCGTGGTCCGCGGGCAGCGGTTCGACGTCGAACACATCGAGCGCGGCCCCTGCGATCCGGCGCGAACGCAGCGCGTCGACCAGAGCACCCTCGTCGACAATCGGCCCGCGTGAGGTGTTCACGATGTACGCACCTGGCTTCATCAGGGCGAATTCAGACGCGCCAACCAGGCCGCGGGAGCGGTCGCTGAGCACAAGGTGGACCGTGACAACATCGGACTGCGCGAACAGCTCCTCTTTCGTAACGAACCGGGCGCCGGCTTCAGCGGCTCGCTCCGCCGTCAGGTTCTGGCTCCAGGCGATCACGTCCATGTTGAAGGCCTTGCCCACCTTCGCCACCTGCGAGCCCAGGTTGCCGAGGCCAAGGCAGCCGAGCGTGGCTCCGGCCAACGACGGCCCGATCGTTCGCTGCCAGCCACCGGCGCGAACGTTGGCGTCCTCCTCGGCGATGTGGCGCAGGAGGCCGATGATCAATCCCCACGCCAGTTCTGCCGTCGGTGAACTGAGGCTGCCTGTCGCGCAAACCGTGACACTTCGCTCCTTCAGCGCCACGAGATCGAACGAGGCGTTGCGGGCGCCGGTCGTTATCAGGAGCTTCAGGTTCGGCAAACGCTCAACCAGGCTGCGTGGGAAAGGCGTCCGTTCGCGCATCGCCACTATCACGTCGAAGGGCTCAAGGCGCGCCACGAGGGCGTCCTGGTCATCGATATGGTCGCTGTAGCTCCTTACGTCCGTGTCAGAGGGCAGTTTGCTCCAGTCGCCCTTCTTCAATGCGACACCCTGATAGTCGTCGAGGGCCGCAACCCTGATCATCTGTTGACTCCCGTCTAGATTCGAGCCGTTGTAGGATAAGCCCGGTCTCGCGCCGGGGATCCGGCACGCTCTGTACATACGTCGCCGTATTCCTGTGAGGAGTCTAAGAGATGATCCACGAGATTCGCATCTATGACGCTGCCCCCGGCAAGCTGCCAGCCCTCAACGACCGCTTTGCCAACATCACCCTCGGCTACTTCGAGAAGCACGGCATCAAGTCGATCGGCTACTGGACCGACGTGATTGGCATCAGCGGGCGCCTGACCTACATCGTAGCCTTCGAGGACCTCGGGCACCGCGAGCGCGCCTGGGCGAGCTTCGCCGCCGACGCCGAGCGCGTGAAGGCATTCGCCGAGACGGAGAAGGACGGACCGTTAGTGGCGCGCGTTGAAAACCGCATCATGCGTCCCACGGCCTACTCACCTCTGCAGTAGGGGCAGCCATCGTGACCATTGGCGCGCCCTGGTCGATCGACGAGGCGCTGGCCCACCTTCACCGCGTAGACCCGGCGCTCGGCGTCGTCATCGACCGCGTCGGAGAGTACGCCGCGCCCCATCGCGACGACCCGTACGCCGCCCTGTTACGCACGATCCTGTTCCAGCAGCTGGCGGGCGCGGCGGCTTCGGCGATTCAGCGCCGCTTCTTCGCCCTCCACCCGCCGGACGACCAGCCGCCGACGCCACAGCAGATCCTCGAGCTGACCGACGAGCAGTTCCGCAGCGCCGGCCTCTCGCGCCAGAAGATGGGCTACATGCGCGACCTCGCCCTGCACGTCGCCGACGGGCGCCTCGTCTTCTCAGAGCTGCCGTCGCTACCGGACGACGAGGTGGTGAAGCGCATCACCGCCGTCAAGGGCCTCGGCGAGTGGTCGGCGCACATGTTCCTCATGTTTCACTTCGGGCGGCCCGACGTCCTGCCGGTGCTCGACCTCGGCGTGCGCAACGGCATGCGCATCACCTACGGACTGCCCGCCCCACCGACGCCCAGGGAAGCGCTGGTCATCGGCGCACCGTGGGCGCCCTACCGGTCGGTCGGGTCGTGGTACATGTGGCGGGCGACGGAGCCCACTGCGCCGGATATCTAGGCTTCGATGGATTGAGAGGCGGCGAAGCGCACGAGGGCGGCGGACTGCGCGTAGTCGAGGCGGATCTTGGGACGGACTCGCTGGAGCGCACGTAACGCTAGATGCGCCGGTAGGCCTCCTTTGACCAGCGTCGCCGCGGCCACAAGGCCATCGTTGTTGCGATGCCGCGAGTCCTGGATAACGACGGCGCAGTCCTCGCGGTTGCGCTCGACCGCCCAGGAGGTGAGCAGATATAACTCCTCCGCGCTCGGAACGCCGCGACGATCGAGCTGGAGGCCGAGATAGCGCATACCCTGGGAACGCACGGTCGCACCGTCGTCGTCCGGCGCGCCCTGAAGGACGATCGCGCCGCGCACGCCGGCCTCGTAGGCCGTCGTCCAGTCTGCGACCGTTCCAGAGGCGCTTATCGCGATGTGGCGGTTTAGCCACAGCAAGTCGGGGCCGGCCGGTTCCTGTCGAACCTGCCGCAGAACTCGTCCGAGCATGAGGGGTACCTTCCGCCGGAAATGCGGTTCTTGCGCAACGCAGGCCAGCTACCTGAGGAAACGTGGCTCCCGGCATCCCGTTACGGGCCATCCGGCGTCCGGACGTATAATCGCCGAGTCAATCCACGAGTAACAAACCCAAGGAGCTACGAATGAACAGCGATGCCGCCCGACGGATGATGGATGCTGCGCGAACCAGGGCCGAAGAAGTCGGCAAGCCGGTCAGCATCGCCATCGTCGATTCCGGAGGCTCGCTGATGGCTCTCGAGCGGCTCAGTAACGCACCCTCGGCCACCGTCGTGGTCGCCGAAGGTAAGGCGGTCGCCAGTGCCGTTATGGGCCGCGACTCAGCCCGCCTCGAAGCGATGGCCGAAAGCCTGCCGACAATCATCAACGCGCTGATGATCCGGTACGAAGGCCGCTTCGTGCCCGCGCAAGGTGGTGTGGCGGTGCGCGACGCCGGCAACGTCATCGGTGGCATCGGCGTGTCCGGCGCCACGAGCGAGGAAGACGAGGCAATAGCCCGCGCGGGCGCGGACGCTTTCGCGGCAGGGTAGAGGGCAGGCGAAGCAAGATTTCAGCCAGCGCTAGCGAGCTTTATCGGCTACGCTAGTAGCGATGATCGAATCTACCCCGTTGGTCGAGACGCGAGAACTCAGCAAGCGATACGGCAGCACCGTCCTCGCCCTCGACGCCCTCACCGTCACCATCGGCACAGGTGTCACCGGCCTCGTCGGAGCCAACGGCGCAGGCAAGAGCACGCTGCTCAAGATCCTCCTCGGGCTGCTCAGCCCGTCCAGCGGCGGCGCCACCCTGCTTGGCTACGACGTCCTCTCCCAGGGACCACTCGTACGCCAGTTCGTCGGCTACATGCCCGAGCACGACTGCCTGCCCAGCGACGTCAGCGCCACCGAGTTCGTCGGCCACATGGCGAAGATAAACGGCCTCCCCGGCTCCGCCGCCCGCGAGCGCACGGCGGACATCCTCCGCCACGTCGGCCTCTTCGAAGAACGCTATCGCGCCATCGGCACCTACTCGACCGGCATGAAGCAACGCGTAAAGCTCGCCCAGGCGCTCGTGCACGACCCGCGCCTGCTCATGCTCGACGAGCCCACGAACGGCCTCGACCCTGAGGGGCGCGATGACATGCTGGACCTGATCCGGCGCATCGGCAGCACCTTCGGTATCTCGATCATCATGTCGTCTCACCTCCTCGGCGAAATCGAGCGCGTGTGCGACCACCTGGTTGTCATCGACGGCGGCCGTCTGCTACGCGCCGACACCATCGCCTCGTTCACCGAGTCGATGCAGGTGCTCACGGTCCAAGTGGACCGCGACGAACACCTGCTGGAGCAGCGACTGCTGAAGCATGGCCTGACGGTTTCCCGTGATGGCAGCGCCCTGCTCGTCGGCCTCGATGGCAGCGCGCCCTACGACATCGTGCGCGACGAGGTGGTTGCCCTGGGCGTGGGGTTGATGCGGATGGAGCAGCGCCGCCACACCCTCGAAGACCTCTTCCGCACCGACCGCGAGGAAACCGATGGCTGAGTCGTCGAACGCGGCCCAGCGCCAGGCCGCCGGAAGCATCTACGACCTCGGCTATCGCAGCTATGAAGGGACTCGCCTGGGCCGTAGCTACGCCTTCACGTCCCTGTTCATGTACTCGTTTCTATCCGTCTGGGGCATCGGCCGCTCGTTCTGGGCGAAGTTCTTCCCCTTCGCCCTCGCGGTCATCGTCATGCTTCCGTCGATCATCCTGCTCGCGATCGCAGCCCTGCTGCCTGCCGAGTTCGAGGTAACGCAGCCGGAGGAGTACTTCGGCTTCATTGCCATCGTCCTGGCTCTGTTCTGCGCCGTCGCCGCGCCGGAGCTTTTCGGCCGCGACCAGCGACAGAAGACTCTCGCGCTCTACTTCTCACGCGCCCTTTCCCGCCTCGATTACGCGGGCGCCAAGGTAGGTGCACTGGTGCTTTCGCTCTTCCTCGTGCTCGTCATACCGCAGATCCTCCTCCAGCTCGGTAACGCCGTGGCTGCAGAGGGCCTCACTGACTACCTCGAGGACAACGTGGACCTCTATCCGCCGATCGTCGCCAGCTCGTTCCTGATTGCCCTCTTCATGGGCTGCTTTTCGCTGGCGATCGCCATCCAGACCTCGCGCCGCGCCTTCGCCACGGGCGCCATCATCGCCTCATTCGTCATCCTCACGGCGCTCGGCGGCATCTTCGTCGAGACGCTCGACATCGAAACGGGCAAGTACGCGCTCCTGATTAGCCCTTTCGACGTCCTTGAAGGCCTGACCGTCTGGGTATTCGGCGTCGAGCCCTTCGAAGGCTCGTGGGTCGAACGCGCCGACCACCCCGGTGCCATCTATTTTGCCGTCACGATGGTCGTAACGGCCGTGTCGTTAGGCGTCATTCTGCGGCGAATCCTGAGGATGAGCGTATGACGGCCACAGTCGCCGAAGCGCCGGTCACCACAACGGACGCGGTCAGCGTCGAGAGCATCTCGCGCTGGTACGGCAACGTTGTGGCGGTGAACGAGATTTCCTTCGCGCTGGGACCCGGTATCACGGGCCTCCTCGGGCCCAACGGCGCCGGCAAATCGACCCTCCTCCACATGCTCGCCGGCCTGCTGCGACCCTCCGCTGGCCGCGCCACCATCCTGGGCGAGAGCACGTGGGCAAACCCGAAAATCTACAAGCACATCGGCTTTGTGCCCGAGCGCGAGACGGTCTATCCCTTCCTCACCGGCCTCGACTTCGTGAAGCTCAGCGCCCGCATGCACAATCTTCCGGACGTCGATGCCGCCGCCCTCCGCGCCATCGAGAGAGTCGAGATGACCGACGCGATGGGCCGCGCCACCGGCGGCTACTCCAAGGGCATGAAGCAGCGCGTCAAAATTGCCGCGGCGATCGTCCACGAGCCTTCGATCCTCCTCCTGGACGAACCCTTCAACGGCGCAGACCCGCGCCAGCGCCTGCGCATGATGGACATGCTGCGCGAGATGGCAGCCAACGGCGCCACCATCGTCTTCTCCTCACACATCCTCGAGGAGGTCGAGCGCCTGGCGGAGAACGTCCTCGTCATCGTCTCCGGCCGCCTCGCCGCGTCCGGAGACTTCCACGCCATCCGTCGCCTGATGACTGACCGGCCGCACTCGATCATGCTGCGGTCTAGCGATGACCGCCGCTTCGCCTCGGCCCTGATCGGCCAGCCGGCCGTCTTCGGCGTCGAGATTGTCGACGGCCACGTCGTGCTGCACACGTCGGACCTGGAGGCATTCGCTCTCGTGGCGCCACGGATAGCGAAGGAGCAGTCCGTGACCATCTACGAGATGGCGCCGACGGACGAGTCGCTGGAGAGCGTGTTCTCCTACCTGGTGCGCCGATGATCGGGTTTCTCCTCTCGCTCACGGTACGGCAGCAAGTCCTGCGCAAAAGCACGCTTCTGCTCATCGGCCTCGGACTGCTCGTTGTCCTTGTTGCCTTCGTCTACCGAATCTCGGACAGCTCGATGGAGCCGGATGAGTGGACGACGAAGGTGCTGTACGGCGGCCTCGTGGTCACGGCGATGCTACCGTTGACGGCACTCATGTTCGGCACGTCCGTGCTCGGAGACGAGCTCGAGGACGGCACGGCGGTCTATCTCCTGACCAAGCCCTTGCCTCGCTGGCAGATTCTCTTGCCGAAGATCGTCGCTCCCTGGCTGCTGACGTCGGCTCTCGTCGGTGGCGCAGCCCTCATCTCCGGCTTCATCGCCATCCAGGACGGCGACACGGGTGTTGTGATCGGCGCAGTGGTCGGGCTCGTCGCCGGGGCGCTCGCTTACATCGCGCTGTTCGTGCTCCTCAGCCTGCTCACCAACCACGCGCTCATCGTTGGGCTGCTGTACGTGTTCATCTGGGAAGGCGCTCTCGCGGGCGTCTTCGAGGGCATCCGCTACATCAGCATCCGCCACTACACCCTCGGACTATCAGACGCGATTGCAGGCAACATCCCGGACACCTTCAACGCCTACATGAGCGGCAGCACCGCGCTGATTCTGATCGCCATCGTCACGGCGACCTGTGTGCTCTGGGCGAACCAGCGCCTGCAGCTCATCGAAGTGCGCGAACGGCCATAGACCTCGCCCCTGACTTTGAGTACGGCACCATCGCCAAATGAAGTCGCTTAGACTGCCGGTGCGATGAACCTCGTCTACATTTACGGTCCGCCCGGCGTGGGCAAGCTGACCGTAGCGACCGAGCTGGCGCGGCGGACGGGCTACAAGCTGTTCCACAATCACCTCAGCATCGCAGCCATCGAGCCGGTCTTTGAGTTTGGGACTGAGACCTTCTGGCGTCTGGTACACCGCATCCGGGAGGACGTCATCGAGTCCGCGGCCAGGGATGGCGTCGACATCATCTGTACGAACATCTACGGGCATCCGAAGGACATTCCCCTCGTGAGGCGGCGATTCAACCTAACCGAGAAGCACGGCGGACGCCCCTGTCTCGTCAAACTGACCTGCGACCGGTCAGTGCTCGAAGGGCGCGTTGTCTCAGAGCAGCGGAGGGCCATGAAGAAGCTGTCCGATCTGGACGCCTTCCGCGACTCCATTGCCGGCGTCGACGTGTTCTCGCCCACACCGGGACGGGTCAGCCTCGAGATCGACAACACCCACCTCTCGCCGGAAGAGGTCGCGATGCGCATAATCAACCACTACGCATTGCCAGAGGAGACGAACGCATGAAGATTGGTTTACAGCTACACCCGGACCGCGGCGTCGATGCCGTGATTGCGGAAGCCAGGGTCGCCGACGACCAGGGCTTCGATTCAGTGTGGCTGTCGGACCACATCATGAACACCCGCGGCGAGCACAAGGCCGATGGGCCGCTCGACCTCTTCACGCTCGCCGTCGCCATCGGCGCCGTCACGACGCGAACGCGCCTCGCCTGGGGCACGCTGAACACGACGCTCCGGCCGCCCACGCTCTTCGCCAAGATGCTCACAAGCCTTGACCAGATCACACACGGCAGGGTGATCGCGACCCTGGGTTCGGGTTGGAACAAGCTGGAGTACGACGCATACAATCTGCCGTGGATCGACGATCACGATGAGCGTGCCGAGGCCGGTCGCGAGGCAATCGCCCTGATGAAGCACCTGTGGACGCACCCGGCGCCGGAGGAAACCACCTTCGAAGGCAAGTACTTCCAGACGAAGAACCTGCCGTTCAACCCGGAGCCCTACCAGAAGCCGCACATGCCGATCTGGGTCGGCGGCGAGTCCGAGCCGACCATGCAGACCGTGCGCGAGCTGGCGGACGGCTGGATGATGCTGAGCGCTGGTGGCAAACCGGAGAAGCTTCGCGAGGTCCTCGGCCATCCCGATTGGCCCACTCGCCCCATGACCCTGGTGAAGGGCGGCCGAATTGTCGTCGGCGAAACCCGAGACGCCGCGATCCGCACCGCCGAGGGCGACTATGAACTGCTGAAGAAGACAGCGCCCCAGATTGCGCCACCGACCTTCGAGGAGTTTCTTGAGCGCGAGATCATCGGCACGGCGGATCAATGCCTGGAAAAGCTAACAGACCTCGAGTCGCTGGGCGTGAACTACGTGCGTTGCAACTTCAACACCCAGCAGGCGCAAGACAGCGTGGCGCACGAGATCATCCCTCGCCTCGATGAGGTGAAGGCAGCTCGGTCCGTCGGCTAGCTTCGGCTAGATCGACAGGTGCGGGAACAGACCCAGGGTGCTGTTCAGAACAGCCACGAACACCGCGCTCAGAAGGACCCGGTAAGGCACGTTGAGGAACGGCCCAATCGACGCCAGGTGCAGCAGGCGGCGGCCACTATAGCCGGCCGAACGCAGCAGCTGCTCCGCGACCGTCACCCCGAACATCGTCATCCCGACGACGAGGATGAGGCGTCGCATGAAGCGTCGGGGACCGGCCACTGGCTTCTCGCTGAGGAGAGCGCTCGTGCAGCGCGTGTATACGAAAGCGTGAATGCCACCCAGCATCGCGCTGAAGAACGAAGTCGCCGCGTGCCAGATCACAGCGATGCCTACCGCCGAACTGGGGCACTTCACCGAATTGAGGATGTTGGGATATCCGCGCTCGCGGGCGTAGCAAAAGATCACGGTCGCGACCAGCGACCACGCAAGCATCGCGCCCAGGGTGACCCACAACGAAGTGAAGGCGACGAGGCCGATGTATGCGATCGTGGCGACCTGCGACTGTATTTCCCAGAGAGCGAGAAAGGCGGCCACGTTCCAGGGCACGCCTCTCGAGAAAGCTTTTCGTACAGGGCTCTGCAGGAGCATGCCCTGTGGTTGTCCGGCTACGAGGTCGAGATTCACGCTGGCCTCCATCGGGCTGCTCACTCCCCCCACCAAGCCGTTGTATTCATTGTCGGTAGAGTCTGCGTTATGAGAACCATTTATTCGTAAAACCCACGTTAAGAGAAATGATCAGTACAACGGTCGTGTTGGTGGATAGCCGAAGAGGCGGGAGTGAACCCGCCCCTTCGGTTCGCCGGGTTCGCGCGACTAGGAATCGCGCATCGCCTTCACCTCTTCTGGTAGGAAAGTCGACCGGCAAGTCGTGCAGGTGTAGGACACGACGAGATTCGGCACCCCGATATCGGCAGCGGCATCCCATCGGGGCGCGAGCTCCCAGTGACCGCACTCGCGCGGCAACTCGGCCACCTTGGCCTGCTCTACAGACTTTCGGGACAAGCGGGACAGAATGGACATGATGTCCTCCTTCAGTGGCCTACGAGGTTAGCTGACGGGTTAGGGCTGAAGAAGACTGCCCCGCGCTCACGCAAGTTGAGCGCTACACCCCAAGGGATTGGGTCCCCCGCTCCTCCCCTGTGGGGAGGACTCGGCCTTACTCTCTAACGTTATGTACCTAATATTCGTCATGTCAACGCCTTCAGCGTCAAAATAACGACTTCTCATATCTGCCGTTAACGGTA